>Ga0076930_100958_pt1 | contig 19151 bp, 8 predicted proteins | sample HotLakConsoUCCRE_FD_71149 | JGI IMG/M metagenome (GOLD analysis project Ga0076930, IMG submission 71149) | Hypersaline microbial mat communities from Hot Lake, Washington, USA - Hot Lake Consortium UCC-RE (version 3) (version 3) ...
CAACCGTCGCTGGGCATCCCGGCTCGTCAGGCTATCCACGATCACCAGCGAGCATCTGCTAAGGGAGTACAGAACCGTCTTCCCGTACCCGTAGGTGCCGCCCCCTTGGTGGTTGCTCCGTCCGGACCCCACGTTCCGGAGGAAGTTCACGAAACGGAGGGGACCACCCCCTTCGGAGGGCACGTCGGCCCGGGTGGGCCCAGTCAGGCCGAGGGTTCCGAAGTCGCAGATCTCCAGGACTCTGAGTCGTTCCTGCCCGAGACTCTCGCCTAGGGCCTTCGCCGAAGGGCCCCCGGGTAGGTCGAAGAGCACCCGCCCTTCAAGAGCCGCCCTTTCCGAGCTGACAAGCGTCCTGTAACGCACATGGACTGAAGGGCCCGTTCCGGGCATCGCTGCATCGATGCTGTTCTGCACTGACTCGCGGACAACTGTCTGTAGGAGTCCCAGGGCGGGGCGACCCATCAGATTGCGCATGCCCTCCGCCGCGATGTTGCCCGTCCGGGCGAACACCTCGCTCTCGAGAACGAGCTTTGTCATCCCGCGATCCCCTTCAGGTGTTCCCGCCAGCGCTCAGGGCTCATCCTGAAGTCCTTTGCATGCTGTAGGTCGAGATTGTAGGTAAGGACGGAGACTCCCGGCGGTAGCGCCCCTCCCGGGAGCTGGCTGGTCACCAACCGAGGGAACCCGTCCTGAACCTCGTAGGCGTCAAGACCCTGGAGGGCAAAGGAGATTCGATTCCACGGCTCCTCTTCCGGGTGGCTACAGCCGATAGCCCGAAGCCCCCGCTCAAGGAGAACAGCATTCCCACCTCTGCCCACGATATCCTCACACAGCCCTGCGACAGTGAGGCCTCCATCGGATGCCCGGTCAAGCCGGACCAGCACCAGTCCGAGAGCGCCAGCTATCGGGCACTCAAGCTGATCGGCGCCATGAATGGAGACGGTGGATGCATCGGATCTTGACGAAGTCTTCACTTCCAGCGCGTTGAGGCCCCGGCGAAAATCGTGGCGCTGTTCGAACGGGCCGGTCCAGGCCTCAACGGCCCCAGCTGCCTCAGCGGTCAGCAGCCGTAGCACATACAGCTCCCCGATCAGGCCCAGGATCTGACTGTCCGGCACCTCAGGCCGACCGCCCTCCAGCAGGAGCTCCCGGAAGTCGCCGATCGAGCCCGTCACGGCTCGCACAGGGGACTCTCCCCGTTGTATCCGCCCCAGGATCTCCTCAACCAGTTCCCCGAAGACCGGGTCCAGGGAGCGATCGACGCTCATCAGGTCGAGGTAGGTGACGCTCCTGGCTCCATTCCGGAACCTGGACACCCATAGCACCATCTTCGGGGTGGATGCGAGACCCGCTCCTCGCTCCGCTTCAGCCACGGGAACGAGAAGTCGTGGCTCGCTCCCGGGACCAACTGCGAAGCGCACGTTCCCGAAGCCGGTGGAGATCCCGCTGTCGATACTGGGAACCTCCAGGACCCCGTCGCCACCTCCAGTAGCCCGAAGCTGCTTCCATACCTCGAGCGGCTTCTCATCCATGCATCACATCCCTCTCGAGCCCCTCATCCGGACCGAACTCCTCTTGGTCCACCTGCTCCGGGGTGGGGGGGTCCAACTCCACAGCGAAGTAGTCTCCCCCGCGATCACGGGTGCCAGGGAACACGATGCCCAACCCTACGAGGTCGCCTACGGCATTCAGTGCCTGTCGTCCTCCACCAGGGGGCGGCGGAGAAGCGCGGGGATTAGAGGCATGGTTGATCGGGTAGAGGAGGAGCAGCGGAACAGAAGGGCGGAGGGCCTTCAACTCCTCCCACTTCGACGATCCCGTGACGGCGGTCTGGTCTGTTACGTCCAACAGGATATCCCTCTTTGACATGAGCGCCTTGATGTCGGCGAAGCCCACGGAGTCGTTCTTGAGCCGGGAACGGACATTGGTCCTGACCTTCCCAAAGAAACCGAGGGGATTGAGTGACTCGATCCCCTTGACAGGCGTCACACAGCCAACGTTCCACGCCTCGAGGCCCGTTCCCACCTCGTCCAGGTAGCCGAGCAAATGGTCTGGCCTCAGGTCCATATGGGCCTTGCATATGTGATAGTCCGACAGGAATCGGCGAATCAGGTGCAAGGGGACGCCTTCGAAGAGTTGATGGCCGGTCCGTCCGTCCGTCAACCAGTTCCGGGCACCATCCACCAGCCTGGCGGCAGCGGCCCAGTTTCTTCCGACGATCTCAGGATCCTTATGATCGAAGCGGATCGTCTGGACGTGGCGCCCTTCAAAGCTGATACTCGTGCGGAGGGCCGCCTTCATCTTGGAGGCGGACGTGATCGCCATCCCCGGGATCGAACGCACCTTCACGGCGAAATCCAGAGGCGAAGCAGACCGGAGTCGGTAGACCTCGATGTCCTCCCGGATTTCGGCTTCGATCCGCGCCAAAGATCGGAAATCACCAGCCAATGAGGCCGTCGTCCAGAGTCGTGGCAGATCGTCGTAGCCGGGGCGAAATCCGAACCATCGCCCCATCTGCAGCAAGGTGTCGTACTGCCTGGAGGTTCGAAGGAAGAAGGACACGCTCAAGCCTTCGAGAGTGAGCCCCCTGGCCAGGACCGAACCGCCGATGACGATGTAGGTCTTCGGAGGTTGCGAGTAGTCTAGACGATCATCGCTCACCCCGTTCTCGACGACTACCTTCAGAGCATCCAGAGCATCCTGGAGGTGTGGCAACAGCTCCTTGGGGGCCTCCTTGGGATCAGGATGGGCTGGCCCCGGAACCCGCGCCTGCTCTCGCTCCACCACCTCGCAGAACTCCTCGAACAGCACGCCCTCGCCAGAGGCCAGCCCGGGCGAGTGCTCCTCGAGCCACGCCTTGACGAGGACGGCCATGCGCTCGTGCTGATTCACGTTCGGCGAGGTGTGTATCAGCATGGTCATGTGCTTGTCTGCATGGCCCCGACGCCTGCGAATCGCACAGGAGCCCAGGAACCATAGAAGTGCTTCGTGCAACTCTGGGGTGACCTCTGGGAAGAAGCCCTCGCGCTGATTGACCTTCTCCGGCCGGAGGAGGTCCAAGGTCTCCTCAGGAATGATCCGGATCATGTCCCGCCCCGCCTCTTCCTCGGTCTCATGATCAGAATCAACAGGATCGGAGCCGAAGACCTCCACGGCGCCGAAGTACCCTTCGGGACGGGGAAGAGCCGTAATGAAGTCCTCGGGGTATAGATCGTCCAGCTCGTGCTTGTTGTGCGGGAAGGGATCGATGAAAACATTGGCGAACGGCGTTGCTGTGTACCCTACGTAGGATACTGCGGGCAGTGCCCGAATGATCTTTCGGATCTCCTCGTTGATCCGGGTCATGTCATAGTCTCGCCCGGAAGAATTCACCGAGGCCTGATCGCACTCGTCGTCGATCAGGAGCACCTTCAAGTTCCTGAGAATGGAAGCAGGTGTGTCGGTTACGGTCCGGCTGAAGGCCTCCAAACGGGAGGTGATCTTCTTCATCACCACCAGTTGGGCGCCGCCCGGAGCAGGCATGATGAATGATCCGTTGCTGGGATACACGAAGTCGCCCTCGTCCTCGGCGGTCGTGTAGAGTAGCCAGCGCTCCCTGTGCCGTTGGACTACGTCGAGATGTATTCTTCCCTGTGTCTGGGCCCGCAGCTTGTTTGTGACCCCGCCGAGTAGAACCACGAGGTTGTAGCCCGCATCGATCGCCTTGGCCATGACGGCTGTCATATTGGCCGTCTTGCCGGACTGAACGTACCCCACGACGAGCCCGCGACAGCGAAACTGGTCCTTCGCTGGATTGGCGAGGAGGGATACGACCTCGGAGGAGCTGTCGTCGATCGAGGCAATGCTGGATTCTGTCCAATCCTTCGTATTCCGAAGGTATCCACGCAGGGCCGGCCAATGTCGATCCTCCAGTCGAGGGCCTCTATACCAGGCTTCACGGACCTTGGTCAGGGAGACACGACGCAGAATCTCCACATCCTTCAGGGTAGCCCGTACATTTTCCAGGGCCTCTGCAAGCTCCGCTTGCTTCTGGGCATCAAACGGCACCCCGAGGGCTTCGATCCACTCACGGACGGCAGCGGCGGCCTGATCAAGGCCGTCATACTTCGGCAGCTTCTCGAGGATCGCCTCTTCGAGACGAGATACCTGAGGGGAAGATCCTGGAGACATTTGGGAGGCGTTCCAGAGGGAGTCGATAGCGGTGTTGCCCACCGGGAGGAGGATCCCATGCGGGCAACTACTGGACGAGCAGGATGTCGGCCAGCCACGGCCCTGGCAAGACCCCACCTCCCTACCCCTCCGCGTTTCTGCGGAAACGCACCCCTCCGCCTCGGACACTAGTCCACCGCCTTGCCCCTCTCCAGGAGGGTGTGCTGGAGGGACCGGGACCGTGGGTGTAGAAGAGCGCTTTCAACCTGTCCTGCCGATTTCGCCGCCGATCCGGCTGTCCGATGTCCCGGTCCGTGCGCTCTGCGTCGTTCGGCCCCCAGGCACACGTCTCGCGAGGGTAGCCCCCGACGCCGCTATCCTGCCGTCCGACGTGCGCCACCCATCTGCAGTGGTCACGATCGGCGCTCCGGTGCCGGAAGACGCGGCGTACCCCGTGGCTCCACCCCCCCCTCCGTGAGCGCCACGACCCGGGGAACGAAGCCCCCGCTCCTTGCCCAGCCAGAACCCCCGCCATACCCTTGCCCTCCCGGTCCACGGAGGGCATCTGAATCTCCTGTCCTTCCCGCCATCTGACCATAACCGCGCACCCTGCGCGCACCCTCTTCCCCTTTCCAGTCGATATCGATGGTTGGCGACCTGCACATCCTGGAAGCACGACGGCATCTCGGCCGCGCGTCCGTCGGCGATGCTGTCGCCCTTGCGATGGACTTTCTGCAGTCCGGGCAGGAAAGGGAGTCAGTCCTGATACTGGCAGCGGAATCAGTCGATGCGGAGTGGCTGGACGTCCTGCCTGTCTGGAGACGGGTGCTCTCGGACTTCTCCGTGCCATCCTTTTCGTCCGGCCCGCACGCCCTCTGCTTTCTTCTTGTTCCGGAAGCGAAGGGTATTGCGGAGGCATATCGTGCAGGGACCCTGACCTGGTTCGATGCGGCCTTGCAACTGGAGCGGCTTTCGGAGGAATGGGGGCGCCCGCCTCTTCTGGACTCCTTCTCGGGAATCGTCGCGACCTGGTACTACCGCAGGGAAGAGATGGGGGTGGCGGAAGGGGAGATGGCCGACCTCCAGAAGGAGACCAGCGAACGGATCGAAAGGATCGCCGGCCTCCCCTCGTGGGACGATGATTCCCGGCCCTCGGCCGATCCGGCGTTCGTGACCCTCTTCACCCCCCGCTATCCTCTGTCCTGAATGCAGATGCTGTAGCTAGAATGCACGGTGCCCCACCCACCCTCCACCTGTATCCCTTCCCCCGGTGGTGGTGCGCTGAATGGAGTCCGTTCCAGGAGTCTGTGACCCATGAGCGATCCGGGTGAGCGTCCGCCGCGCGATGCTCCCGCGTTTGAGCGCCTGGAGGCGCTCTTCCACGCCGCCCTCCAGTTGCCCCCGCATGAGCGCCCCTCCTTCCTGGACTCGGAGTGCTCCGACGACGCGGCCCTCCGCGCGCACGTGGCGCGCCTCCTCGCGGCGGATGCGGACGAAGACGCGCCGGCCCAGCGCCTGACCGGCCGGCTCGCCGACCTGGCGCGGGATGCGCTGGTGGAAGCGGCCGCGAGAACGCCTCGGCCCGGCGAGGACCCCCAACCGGAGGGCGATGCCACGGGGGAGCGCCTCGCCGTGGGCCCCTACCGCATCCTCGGCAAGCTGGGGCAGGGGGGCATGGGCGTCGTGTACCTGGCGGAGCGGGACGACCTGGACCGGCGTGTCGCCCTCAAGGTGGTCCGGGGCTCCCTGGCTGCACCGGAGCTCGAGCGGCGGTTCCTGATCGAGCGGCGGGTGCTGTCCCGCCTGCAGCACCCGGGCATCGCCCGGCTCCTTGACGCGGGCATGGAGCCGGACGGCACCCCCTGGCTCGCCATGGACCTGGTGGAAGGGGAGCCGATCACCCGGTACTGCCGGGAGCACGGGCTCTCGCTCGAGGCAAAGCTGCGTCTGTTTCTCCAGGTGTGTGATGCAGTGGCCTACGCCCATGCCCGCCTCGTGGTCCACCGGGACATCAAGCCGTCCAACGTGATGGTGGATGCCGACGGGCGGGTGCAACTGCTGGATTTCGGGATCGCAAAGCTCCTCAGCGAGGCCGGGGGGGACGCCGAGATCACACAGGCCGGCTTCCGGGCCTTCTCCCCCGAGTACGCCGCGCCCGAGCAGGTGATGGGTGAGCCGATCACCACCGCGACGGACGTGCACGGCCTCGGGGTGTTGCTGTTCGAGATGCTTTCCGGGGAGCGGCCCTACCGGATGGAGGCGGCTACGCCCGCGGCCGCGGTGCGCGCTCTGCTGGAGACGGAACCCCGCAGGTTGTCCACAGTGACCGGAGGAGCGTCCGCCCCCGGCGGCCGGGGGGCCCGCGGGCCGGGGGGCGATCTCGACGCCATCTGCATGAAGGCCCTGGCCCGGGAGCCCGAACGTCGGTATGGGTCGGCCCAGCAGCTCGCCGAGGACGTCACCCGTTTCCTGAACGGATTCCCGGTGGTGGCCAGGCTTCCCACCCTCGGCTACCGGATGGCCAGATTCGTGCGCCGGAACACCGGAGGGGTCGCTGCCGCGATCCTCGTGACCCTGGCCTTGGCGGGGGGCCTGGGGGCGTCCCTCTGGCAGGGTGCCCTCGCCCGGGCGGCACTGGCCGAGTCCGAAGAGGTTGCCGCGTTCCTCGCGGGTCTGTTCGAGGCCAGCGATCCGGAGGAGAACCGCGGCAGGGATATCGGGGCGAGGGAGCTCCTGGAGGAGGGGGTGCGCCGGATCGACGAGCTCGGGGACCAGCCGCGGGTGCAGGCGCGCATGCTGGAGGTGATGGCCCGAGCCTACCACGGCCTGGGTGAGAGCGGGGCAGCCCGGGACTTTGCCGAGCGCTCCCTCGATCAGCGTCGGGCCCTGCTCGGGGAAGGGCACGTGGACGTGGCGGCGACCCTCCATACGCTGGGAGAGATCCTGGACGAACTGGGGGACCGCGAGGCCTCCGTCGAGCGCTACCGGGCAGCGCTGCGGATCCGCCGGGACAGGCTCGGCCCTGAGGACGAGCGCACGACGCTCACCATGATCCGGCTGGCCCGGATGCTCCACCTCGTGGGCGAGCTCGACGAGGCGGAGGCGCTCGCCCGGGAGGCCCTGGATACCCGGCGCGCCGTGCAGGGCCCGCAGGACGTCGCCACGGCGGCGGCCATGGAGGCCCTGGGGATCGTGCTCTGGCAGGGACCCCGGCAGCTCCAGCCGGCCAGGGCTCTGTTCGAGCAGGCGCTGTCGATCCGGGAGGATGCGTTCGGGCCCGACGATCCCCGCATCGACCCTGCTCTGGTCCCCCTGTCCTCGCTGCTTGCGGATCTGGGCCGGCCGGCGGAGGGCGAGACACTGGCCCGCCGCGCCGTTGAGATCCGTCGCCGCGTCTATGGCGACGATCATCCCAGCATCGCCTTCCGCCTCGGTGTGCTCTCGTACGTGCTGACCCAGCGCGGGGAGCTGGACGAGGCCGCGTCGGTGTACCGGGACGCCCTCGCGCGCTTCCGGCAGCACTATCCCGGTGACTACACCTACACGGCTACGACCTTGAGCAACCTGGGAAGCGTCTTCTCCACCCGGCAGCAGCACGACTCGGCGCTCGTGTACTTCGAGCAGACCAGGGACATGCTGGTCCGGCTTCACGGCGAGGAGGACCCGCAGGTCGCCCTGGCGTATCACAACATGGCGAATGCCCTCTCGGGACTCGGGCGTCTCGAGGAGGCGGAGGCCATCTACCGTCAGGCGTACGTTCTACGGCGGTCGATGTTCGGGGACGGCAGCGCAGCGGCCCTGCGCACGGCGTCGGCGCTTGCGGCCCTGGTGTCGCGGCGAGGCCGGCACGCCGAGGCCGAAGCGCTGGCGAGGGACATCGTGGCCCAGGAGCGTGTCCTCTATCCGGACGGCCATCCCGCCCTGGCCCTCAGCCTGGAGCGGTTGGCCACCACGATCGGTCGGCAGGGCCGGGAGGCGGAGACGGAGGCGCCCCTCCGGGAGGCGCTGGCCTACTGGGAGGCCCACGCCGAACCGGATCACCAGCACCGGCGTCGCGTGGCCGAAAAGGTCGCCAGGTTCGCCGCACCATCCCCGTGAAGGTGGATTGCTGAATCCGTCGCTTGCACGACAGAGAGCGTCACGGGGCCGGAGTCAGGCCGCGCAGACCAGTCGGATTCGTGCAAGCAGGAGTGGCCTTCCATGTCGGCATACCACAGCAGGGGCGGGGACCGCGGAAGTCGAGGCATCGCCATTGTCGGCATGGCGTGCGTCTTTCCGGGCGCGCATTCCCCCGAGGAACTCTGGAAGAACGTCCTTGCGGGCCGGCGCGAGTTTCGGCGCCTGCCGGACGAGCGCATGCCGCGCAACCAGTATTTCGACGAGGATCCTTCGGCGCCCCTCCGGACCTACTCGGACCAGATGGCGGTTCTCTCGGGCTGGCGCTTCGACCCCGTAGAATTCCGGATACCGCCTGTTACGGTGGAGGCGTCCGACATGTCGCACTGGCTCGCCCTGCACACGGCGCGGGCCGCGCTGCGGGACGCGGGTCTCGAGCTCGCCTCGCTGGACCGGGCGCGGGTGGGTGTGATGCTGGGCAACACCCTCGGCGGAGAGTTCTCGCGGAGCCACAACCTGAAACTGCGCTGGGCCCACGTGGAGCGCGCGGTCCGGGCCGCGCTGGGCCGGAGCGCTGTCGGCGCCGAGGCGGTCGAGGGGCTCGTGGGTATGGTGAAGCACTACTACCAGTCGCGGCTCCCCGATATCACAGAGGACTCGCTGGCCGGCAACATGTCGAACACCATCGCGGGGCGGATCGCCGGTTACTTCGACCTGGGGGGCGGAGCGTTCACAGTGGACGGCGCCTGCTCATCCTCCCTGCTCGCGGTGACCACGGCCTGCAATGCCATCATGGACGGCGAGCTGGACTACGCCGTGGCGGGCGGCGTCGATGTGAGCCTCGATCCCTTCGAGCTGGTGGGTTTCGCCAAGGCGCGGGCGCTGGCAAGGGAGGATATCCGCCCCTACGACCAGCATGCAGCGGGTATGCTCCCCGGGGAGGGCTGCGGCCTGTTCGTGCTGATGCGGGAGGACGAGGCCCGGGGCGCGGGGTACCGCATCCGCGCCGTGCTCCGGGGATGGGGGGTCTCGTCCGACGGCGCCGGGGGCATCACCGCCCCCGAGGTGGAGGGCCAGCAGCGGGCACTCCGCAAAGCCTACGAGCGCGCGGGATACGGGATCGGCGACGTGGGGCTGATCGAGGGGCACGGCACGGGGACGCCGCTGGGCGATCGGGTGGAGCTCACCGCCATCGGCGGCCTGCTGGACGCCGCTCCGGAGGGTGCTCCGGAGGATGGCCCGCTCTGGATCGGCAGCATCAAGGGCAACATCGGACACTGCAAGGCTGCCGCCGGGGCCGCAGGTCTGGTCAAGGCCGTGATGGCGCTGGAGCGCCGGGTGATTCCACCGACCGGCGGATGCCGGACCCCTACGCCCGTGCTCGGGCGTCCCCTGGGACGGCTGCGGCCCGCACTGCAGGGCCGGCCCTGGCTGACCGACGGTGCGACGCCGAGACGCGCGTCTGTGTCGGCGATGGGCTTCGGGGGTGCAAATGCCCACGTGACGCTGGAGGAAGCGAATCCCGGGGGTCACGCAGCCGAGGAGGACCTTGCGCTTCTGGGATCGGCCCAGGATGCCGAGTTGATCGTTCTGGCCGCGCCGGACGAAGCCCGGCTTCTGGCGGGCGTCCGGCGCATCGCCGGGCTGGCGGACCGGATCAGCCGCTCCGAGCTCGTGGATCTTGCTGCTGCGCTCGCCGGGCGTGCATCGGAGGGGGTGCGCAACGGTGAGGCGGTCCTGCGGGTTGCCGTGGTGGCCCGCTCGCCCTGGCACCTGTCGGACCGCCTGCGGGCAGTGGTGGACCATCTCGAAGGAGGCGGACCCTTGACCACGCTGGTGACCGAGGACGTGGCCGCCGGCGAGTGCGCCGTGGTCGACGGGGTCGGCTCCGGTTCCGGCTCCCAGCAGCGCTCCCCCAGGTTCGTCGCGCTCTACCCCGGACAGGGAGCCCAGCGCCTGGGGATGGGCGAGCACCTGCTCCGCCGACACGGTTGGGCCAGGACCCGGTCGGAGGAGATGGAGGGTGCCGTGGACGACCTCCTAGGGCGCCCGCTGGGCAGCTATGTGCACCGTGAGACCACGGATGCCGACGACGATACGGCGGCGGCGTGGGACATCGAACTCAGGGACACGCGGGTGGCCCAGCCGGCCATCGTGGCTGCATCGCTCCTCACCCTGGAGGCACTCCGGCGCCTCGGCCTGGAGCCCGACCTCCACCTGGGCCACAGCCTCGGCGAGGTCAGCGCCCTGGCCGCCGCGGGGGCCCTCGACCCGGTGACGGCCGTCCGGGTGGCCGGACTGCGGGGCCGCGCCATGGCCGAGTTGGACGTCCCTGATCGTGGGCTCATGCTCGCGGTGGCGGCGCCCCCGGAGCGTGTGGAGGCGCTGGTGGCGGAGCTGCCGGGCGTGGAGGTCTCCAACTACAATGCGCCGCGTCAGACGGTGGCCGCAGGCTCCAGCGCCGGGATCGTCGCGCTTGAGGGCCGTTGCGCCGCCGTGGGGCTGGCGGCGCGCCGCATCCCCGTGTCCCATGCCTTCCACTCGGGGATCGTGGCGCCGGCCGCGGAGCGCCTCGCGGAGGATCTGGAGGAGGTGACGTTCCGGCCCCTCGATGGCACGGTGGTCTCGTCGTCCACCGGGGACGTGCTGGCCGCGGACACCGACCTCCCCTCGCTTCTGGGCCAGCACGTGCGGCTTCCGGTGCGGTTCGTGGACGCCGTCCGCCGCGCCGCCGAGCACGGACCGACGCTGTGGGTGGAGGTGGGACCGGGCAGCATCCTGAGCTCGCTGGTGCGGAGCACCCTGGGTGACGGAGTCGCCTGCGTCCCCGCCGACGCCTCCCGCCAGGACGGCTTCGACGGCCTCGGGCGGGTGTGCGCCGAGGCGTTCGTCCGGGGCCTCGCCGTTCGTCCGGAGGCGCTGTTCGTGGACCGCTACGTCCGGCCCTTCGACGTGGACGGGTACGATCCCGAGCTCATCGTGAGTCCCTGCGAGCGACCGGTGGGGGAGCCGCCGGAGGACCTGGAGGCCGCGGCCAGACAGGCGGCGTTCGGGGTCGCCGGACTGCCCGGACTCCTTCCGGAGGGGGTGGAACCGGCGGCCTTCGGAGGCTATCTCGAGCAGAGAGGTGACTTCCTGCGGCGCCTGGTCGCCCTGGACTTCGCCCATGCAGACGCATCGCCCTCCTCCTGGGAGAAGGCCCCGCTGCCGCTCAGGGAGGCATCCTCTCCGGTTTCGGGGGGGGAGACCGTGCGGGGAGCGGCCGAGGCGCCCCAACCGTCCCTCGACCGGTTCGCCATCGAGTGGATCGCCACCCGCACCGGCTTCCCCATCTCGTCCATCAGCAGCGACATGCGGCTCCGCGACGATCTCAACCTGGACTCCATCAAGATGGGGGAGCTCTGGATCACGCTGTCCAGGCGGGTGGGGAAGGAATTGATCGGCGACCCGGCCGCCATGGCCAACGCCACGATCGCCGAACTCGTGACCGCCCTCGAGATGCCGCCGGGAGCCCCGGACGCCGAGCGCGCGGCGTTCTCCGGAGCACTGGGGCTGGACACGAGCTGGGTGGAGACGTTCCGGACCGAGGTGGTGGACTTCCCGCTCGAAAGCCCGGGTGCGCAGGTCAACCTCCGGGGCCGGGTAGCGATCTTCGAGGGGGGTGGTGCGGACGTGTCAACAGCGTTGATCGAGCCCCTCGAGACTGCGGGCCTGGCCGTGGTGCAACCGCGTCTGGAGGATCTCGACGACACGCCGCCTCCCGGCGACCTGGCGGCGGTGGTGGTGCTGCTGCCCCACGAGGACCACTCGTTCCTGGAGTGCGACGCGGTCGCGTTCGAGGCCAGAATGAGCCGCGTGAGCGACGACCTCTATCATGTGCTGCGCTGGGCGATGCGGTGCGGCTCCTCCGACCTCCGCTGCCTGGTGGTGCGTCCAGCGGGTCCCGCGGACGCCGCAGGGGACCTGGACGGCGGCGCCGGGCTGCTGCGGACGTTCTTTCTCGAGAATCCTGGCTCGATGGCGCGCTGGATCCGCGTGCCGTCCGACTGGAGCGGAACACGGGTGGCGGACGTGATCACCCGGGAGTTGTCGGAGGGCGGGCACCCCGGCGGCTTCACCTACGACGAAGCGGGTGTGCGCCGGACCGAGATCGCGGTGCCGCTGGACGCGCCGGACGGGGAGGGGCTCCGGCTGGGTCCGGAGGACGTGGTGCTCGTGACCGGGGGAGGCAAGGGGATCACCGCCGAGCTCGCCCTGGAGCTTGCCCGCACCACGGGTGCTCGCCTGGCGCTGGCCGGGTCATCCGCGCCACCCGCGAGTGATGCGGACCCGGCCGCCGATGAGCTTGCCCGGACCTTCGAACGGCTCCGTGGAGCAGGGGTGGGGTTCACCTACGTCCGCTGCGACGTCACGGATGCAGACTCGGTGCGAGGCGCGGTGGAGGAGGCGGAAGCCTCGCTCGGGCCCGTCACGGCCCTGATCCATGGCGCCGGGGTGACACAATTCGCCCCCCTCCGCGACAAGCCGCTGGCCGAGTTCCGGCGGTGCGTCGCCGTGAAGGTCCACGGCCTCCACAACCTGTTGCGTGTCCTGGATCCCGCCAGACTGAAGGCCGTGCATGTGCTCTCGTCGGTGTTGGGCCGCACGGGCATGCGCTCGCAGGCCGACTACACGCTGGCCAATGCCTGGCTCGACCGGGCGGTGGCGCATCTGGCCGACCGGTATCCCAACCTGCACGCCCTGTCCCTGGGCTACAGCGTGTGGGCGGGGACGGGGCTCGGGGATCGGCTGGGCGCACTGGACTACCTCGAGACCGTGGGCGTAACCCCCATCTCGATTCCCGATGGGGTCACGGCCTACATGCGGGTTCTGCGCCAGCGACATCCGGGTACAGCGTTCGTGGTTACCGGGCGGCTCAGCCCGGACCTCGAGAGCCAGCTCTACGGGCCGACGCCGGCCGCGGCCGGGCGTTACCTGGAGCGCGTCCGGCGGTGGGTCCCGGGCACCGAGCTCGTGGCCGACGCGCGGCTGTCCTTCCAGAGCGATCCCTACCTCCCGGAGCATGTCTACGAGGGCACGCCCCTGCTCCCGGGTGTGATGGCCATGGAAGCCATGGCCCAGGCGGCCTGCGCCATGATCGGAACGGACCGGCGGCCCCACTTCCAGGACGTGCGCTTCCACCGGCCGCTTATCGTCCGGGAGGGGGACGATGTTGTGATGCGTGTCCTGGCGTCCCGGGAGCAAGCGGAGATCGACGCCCCGGCGCCGGGGCGGGTCCATGTGCGGATCCGCTCGGGTATCGACGGGTTCCAGGTGGACCACTTCAGCGGGCTGTGCGTGTACGATGCGGGCGGTGCGGAGACCGCGGAGTCGAGCCTGCAGTCCTTCGCCGCTCCGGCCCGGGTCGACGGCCCGGGCGTATCCGTGGACGGATTCGTCCCTGTCCCCCTGTTCCAGGGGGATCTCTTCCAACATATCCAGGGCATTCATCACCTCGAGCCGGGGACCGAAAGCCTGACCACGGTCCGCATCCCGGACGTCCGGTATTTCGGGCCCGCCGGAGACGAGCGCCTGCGGACCGGAAGTCCAGCGGCCCGGGACTCCTTCCTTCAGTCCGGAGCGCTGCTGCTGCCCCCCGGCACGCTTCCCCGGGCGCTCGGGGAGCTCCGGATCCACCGTGTTCCGCAGCCGGCTGAGATCGTGCGCTGCCACGTCGTGGCCGCCGGGCCGCCGCGGCCCGGCAGCATTCCCGACGGCCTGGCGGTGCACAGGGCCGACTACCGCGTGTACGACGCGGAGGATCGGCTGGTCGAGGAGGCGCTGGGACTGATCCTCGAGACCCCCCTCCGGAGGGCTCGTCCCGGGAACGGCGGCGACGCTCCATCCGTCTCGAACGGCGATGTCCCGGCGCCCATCGACAGCCTGCCGGCAGCGCTGGCGGCTACGCTCTCGGACGTGCCGCACGTGCTGACGGTGCTACGGCACGACGACGTCCCGGAGATGGCGGTCTCGCACGAGGGACGCGTCCCTGCCGGGGTCGCCGGGCCTCGGCGCATCCCGGGCGCGGCCGCCGCCCGCGGGCCATCCGCCGCGGGCAACCGCATGGCTGCGACGGCCGCGGCGGCGATCTTCCTCGGGGACCATGGGGACTCGCTCGTGCTCCATCACGATCCCGTCGGCCGGCCACTCCTCGTATCGACCCACGGAGGCGCTGCCCCCGGCCTTGATGGCATGGACGTCTCGCTCGCGGACACGGGCGGATACTCCGTGGCCTTCCTGGCGCCGGGACGTGTGGGGGTGGACCTCGAGCCCGTCGAACCTCGGGATCCGGATCTCTGGCGGAGCCTCCTGGGCCCCTCCGGGTTCCGGCTCGCCGAAGAGCTGCTCGCCCTCGGGGGCGATACGCTCGACCAGGCGGCGACGATGGCCTGGAGCATCCAGGAGGCGGCGAAGAAGGCCACCGGCAAGGAGTCCCGGGATGCGGTCATCCGCCGGGGGCGGGATGGCTGGTTCCATCTGGATGCGCGGACCGGCGCCGGCGCGATCCGGTCGCTCGCCACCCTCACACGTCTGCACCAAGGGGGCGACGCGGCGTTCTCGGTGGTGATCGCCGAGAACGCCTAGCTCAGCCGGTCCTTCAACCAGGCCCGCGCCATGCGGAGGTCCCGGTAGACCGTTGCGGGTGAGACCCCCTGGGCTTCGGCCACCTCCTCGTAGGTCAGGCCGGCGTAGTAGTGCATCTCGACGGCTGCGGCCTTCCGGGCATCCTGGGCCGCGAGCTCATCCAGTGCTTCGCTCAGGGCCAGCAGATCGATGTCTCCAGGGCCGTCGTATTCCATCCCGAGCCCCGACAGGGTGACGCGGTCCAGCCCGCCGCCCCCCCGCTTGCCACGGTCCCTCCCGCGGGCGTGGTCCGTCAGCACCCGGCGCATCGTCCTGGCGGCGGCGGCCATGAAGTGCCCCCGGTCCACCCAGGTCACGTCCGAGCCCACCAGGCGAAGATAGGCCTCGTGCACCAGGGCCGTGGATTGCAGGGTATGTGCCGGATTCTCGGAGCGCATCCTGGCCGAGGCGATGCGATGTAGCTCTTCGTAGATGAGTGCGAAGAGCTGTTCCTGGGCCGCAGCGGAGCCCTCCCGCCATCCCACCAGGAGACGGGTCACCTCGTTCCCGTCAGCAGCGGGATCGCCATCCGGAGGGCTCCCAGCGAGGGCGTCGTTCATGGGCACAGGCTAGCCTTCCCGACCCAGAACCGCCATGAGCGCTGGGCAACGAGCCCGTATCGCCGCCTCCCCCTGCCAGGCCCCTCCCGCCCATGCAGGACGCTCGAGTGTGAGCTGCTGGACTGGGAGACCTCCCGGACCCATTATGCAACCCGACTGGTAGTGCTTGACTTCACTGGGTCTGGTTCAATCCCGCCTCGGCGTCAATCGGCCCTGCGGCAGCTCTCACTCCTTGAGTTCGAGGGCCGCATCTGGCTGCCGACCTGCCCGCCGGCTGACCGGAGCACCGCCGGACACCCGTTGGTCCATGGCTCCCAGTTCCAGCCTCGGACCCAGTGGCGGGGGCGCCGCGGGCCTTGAGTCCTTCGGCTCCCATGGCCCTGGACTCTGCAGAACATGAATGAAGGTCAGCATCGTCGGCGCCGGGACTGCCGGGCTCCACCACTGCCCTTGTGCTTCAGCAGAGGGGGATGTCCGTGGGCGATATCGGGTCTCATGGGGATCTCCTCTCCAGCGGCGCCAGCCGGAGCACCCTCCCGTTGTCCTCATCGGTCACCAGGTAGAGGCTGCCATCCGGCCCCTGCACCAGATCCCGCACCCTGGCGGGCATGGGAAGCCGCTCCTCGTGGGTCACCGCGGGCCCGTTCATCTCCAGCCGCACCACACTCTGGTCGGTGAGCCCCCCGATGAGCAGATCGCCCTGCCATTCCTCGAACAGCTCCCCGTCGTAGAAGAGCATCCCGGAGGGGGAGATCACCGGGGTCCAGGTCTCCAGGGCATCGGTGAACTCGGGCCGGGTGGGGGGATCGGGAATGGTGGTGCTGTCGTAGTTGATCCCCCAGCTCACCACCGGCCACCCGTAGTTCTCCCCGGGCTCCACCCGGTTCAACTCGTCCCCCCCCAGCGGCCCCATCTCTCCAACCCACAGCTCGCCGCTCTCGGGGTGGATGGCCGCCGCCTCGATGTTCCGGTGGCCGTACGACCAGATCTCCGGGCGGGCATCGCTCCGCCCCACGAAGGGGTTGTCCTCCGGCACAGAGCCGTCGGGGTGGAGGCGGATGGTGGTCCCCAGGTGGTTGGTGAGGTCCTGCGCGGGGTCGAACTGGAAGCGCTCCCCCAGCGCCAGGAAGAGGTGCCCCTCGGGCCAGAACACGATGCGGTTCCCGAAGTGGTTGGGGCCGTCGATGAAGGGCTCCTGCCGGAAGATCTCCTGGAATCCTTCGATGGCGTCACCGGTCCAGCGGCCCCGCCCCAGGGCTGTGGTAGCGCCACCCTCCCCCGGCATCGCCCAGGTGAGGTAGATCCAGCCATTGGTGGCGAAGTCCGGATCCAGCGCCACATCCATCAGCCCCCCCTGCCCCACCGTGAAGGTCTCCGGGGTCCCGGGCACGGGGTCCGACACGCTCCCGTCGTGGTCCACGATGTGGAGGTGACCGGTGTTGCGTACGGTGACCAGGAGTCGGCCGTCGGGGAGGAGTTCGATGGCCCACGGGTGGTCGAAGCCGTCCACCACCTCCTGGACCGATACGGCTCCGACCTCGGCCATCACCGACTCGATCTCTCCTCCGACCATGGGCTGCCCGGCCAGGGGAGCGGCGAGGGGAGCGGCAGCGACTACCCCCGCGAGGAAACGGGCCACGGTCCCCCTTCTGGATGGCGTCCTCATGATGACCTCCCGGGCTGGCTCTCTGACCGGCTCTCGTCCTGGCCGCCCGCTCGGCCTGTGGCCCGACTCCGGGACCGGCTCTCGCTCCGGCTTCCAGGCGGCCTCCCTGCCTTTTCCCCCTCCGCCGATCCGGGCCGGGCCACCTTTGCATGTTGCTCCGCCTTCACGGACTCGGGCATGATGCCGCTCACCCAGTGCTGCAGCTTTGTCATGAAGGTGCCGGGCACCACCATATCGTCCCCCTCCAGCATCCCCTCCACCCCCGCCCGGGCCACATCGGCGGGATCGTCCTTCTCGCTCTGGGCCACCTTCGTGTCCTCCATTCCGGCGCGGCGGAAGAAGTCGGTGTCGGTGGCGCCGGGCATGAGGACCGTCACGGTGACCCCCTTCTCTTCCAGCTCGTTGTGGAGGGCTTCCCCGAAGGAGAGCCCGAAGGCCTTCGACGCATTGTAGACGGCAGCGTAGGGGCCCGGAGTCTCGGCGGAGATGGACGACGTGATGAGCACCCGCCCCCGCCCCCGGGCGACCATGTCGGGGATCACATGCTTGGCCAGGTGCACGGTGGAGAGGACGTTGAGACGGATGAGTCTCATCTCCTTCTCCAGGGGGTTGTCCAGGAACGCCCCCCCCTCCCCCACCCCGGCGTTCAGCGCCACCGCCTCCAGGGGTCGGTCCATCTCCTGGACCCGCCGGTAGAGCCGGTCCACCCCCTCATCGGTGGAGAGGTCGGCGGTAAAGGTCTCCACATCCACCCCGTGCCGCTCCACCTCACGGGCAGCGGGCTCGAGGCGTCCATCTTCGGCAGTGAGGAGCAGGTCGAAGCCGTTGCGGGCGAGTTCCCTGGCCAACTCGAGGCCGATGCCACTGGAGGCACCGGTGACGAGGGCGAAGGGGCGGGATCGGTGTCCGTCCATGTCCGGCACTCCATGTACTGGTCACGTAGTAGGGTGCGGACCCATGTGACAAGAGGCGTGCCGGAAGGTGTCGGGAAGGACGGAGAAGGAGAGTGGTGGGAGCCTACTCATGCGCTTCAGATCTGCAAAGATCCGTGCCAGTACGGCTTCTCGCCCCGCCCCTCCCGGGGTGGGCGATGGGGGCCCGCACAGCCGCCGGGGGAGGGATTTGGTTCAATCAACATTGAAAGATCCACCGGTGTCCATGGAAGACGAGTGCATCAGTTCTATACGATTCGTAAGTGATTGTCCCGGAAAACCTTGAAACAACCCGGTCACGCAGGTTATCTACCTTCACCCTCTTCTCTCCCCTCCGCTGTCCCCCCTCGGCTCGTGAAAGGGATGATGATCCACTCGTCTCGCTCGATGAACCACCACGTCCGCCAGGGGTCGCGCCTTCGCCCCGGCCTCCTCCTGGGGATTCTCCTCCTCCCTGCCTGCGCGCCCCTCCCCGGGGGAATCCAGCCGGTGGGCCCGCAGCGGATGGCGGAGCTGGAACGTCGGGTCGAGTCGGCTCCCGCCGACCTCCCGGCCCGCCTGGAGCTGGCCAACGCCTACCGGAGCGAAGGCCGCCCCGGGGAGGCCGCGAATCTGGTGCGAACGGTCTCGGCGGAGAGCGACGCCTACCCGGAGTCCCTCTTCCAGCTGGGACTGGCGGAGGAGGCGCTGGGGAATCTGTCCGAGGCCCGGACGGCCTACGAGCGGTTCCTCGAGGTGAGTCCCTCTCCCCGCCTGAGCCGGCACATCCGGGCCCGATTGGCCCTGGTGGAGCGGATGGAGCTGGACGCGGCGGTGCGGCAGGCCGTGGCCCTGGAGGGGACGCTGGGGAGCGCGGAGCCGGAGGCCGACCGGCTGGGGATCTTCCCCCTGCTGGTGGGTGCCTCCGACGAGACGCTGCGCCCCCTGGGTGCCGCACTGGCGGTCCTCCTGGCCACGGACATGAGCCAGACGGACCGGCTGCAGGTGCTGGAGCGGGTGCAGATCCAGGCGCTCTTCAACGAGCTGGCACTGGCAGAGACCACCCGGGTGGACTCCACCACCGCC
>Ga0076930_100962_pt1 | contig 19110 bp, 20 predicted proteins | sample HotLakConsoUCCRE_FD_71149 | JGI IMG/M metagenome (GOLD analysis project Ga0076930, IMG submission 71149) | Hypersaline microbial mat communities from Hot Lake, Washington, USA - Hot Lake Consortium UCC-RE (version 3) (version 3) ...
AAGACTACTTAACTGAACGTTGCATACCTCGGATTAATTATCCTGACCTACTTATAACCTTACAAATACAAAAGTAGCCTTATGATAGAAATCCTCTTCAGTGATGTAATAGTCGATGTTCTCACCGACTTTTCGAAATATCTCCAAGATTTTATCGCACCCAACATCCTGATACCCCCAACGATGGGCCACTCTGTTCCTCAACTTCCTGATTTCGTGAAAAATGTTTTCTAAAACTTGGCGCGATTCATCAGGAAGACCTTCATGAAATGGTTCTTTTCCTGGACAAATTGTGATTCTGCCAGCCTGTAGGAAAGTATTGCCCTCGGAAAATGCCTCTTTTATTAAGTGTTCAGCTTTTCCGTTATTAAATTTGGTCTTTGACATATGACCGCTTAGAACAAGCATTCCATAAGTTAACTGTTCAAAGTAGCTTTGCAACGCGAGTAGAGAAACGTAGAACTTTTGCCTGCCACTGAGAGCATTATTACTGTAGATGGTCGTGATCAGGACCTTTACGCTCTTCTGATTGTGTTCCTCGTTCGGAATTTCCCTATCGATATCGATGTAGTAGTCGCCACCTGTAATTAGAATTTCTGTTACTGATGGTTCTATCGGTGCCCGACCATTTGGGATGAAATATCTCATCGCTCGGATAACTCTGTAGGGTGACTGCCAGGTGGTCGGGATATCTACGGACAGCTCTGAATCTCCTGAATTTACTTCCCAGGTTTGGACGGTTGTTCTGTCTATTTCATTAAATATGCCAAAGGTTGAAGCATCAGGAATATCTTTAAAGCGGAACAAGACGGTGCTCATAACATCCTCACATCCAAACACCCTCACATTAACCATCCTCACATTAACCATCCTCACATCCAAACACCAAAGCCCGATGGGCAGGCTTCGCCAATAAGTAGGCAGTTGCAATTAAACGTAAGACGCCGTAGGTTGCGGTTGAGGAACGAAACCCAATACCCGCATGGGTTACGCTATCGCTAACCCATCCTACAGTTGAATCAGCCCAGCTACTTACACCCAGCCACCCTCATACCCAACCACCCCCTAACTCTGCTTTTGTTCTACCCCAAAACCCGCTAGCAACACAGTCTCCAGCGGGGCATGATCAACTGGGGGCCGCTGGTAATTGAGAATGCGACGAATGCGCAGGGTGGGATTGACCAGGGTGATGGAATCCACCGAAACGACTTTGGTATAGCGGGTCGTCATCAGCAATTCATTATTCTTAAACCCAAAGCGAAAGTGAGCAATGATGGGTTTGGCTTCTTCATAGGCGCGATCGCGCAGATAATCCCCTTCCAAACAATCATCCCCTGCCAGCTTGGGCACAAATAGCATCCGTAATTCCTGGCTGACCTCCTCGCCCGCCTCCGAAACGGTGTGGAAGCCCAGCCGAAACCCTGGCATGGCGTCGATCTCTTCAACCTCTCCGTACTGATTGTCGGTCAGCACTTTTTCCTTGAGTTCGCGGGGGATGGGGGCGACGGCAAACTCAGTGCGCGATCGCTCCACCTCTTGATGGCTCAGATAGTGATAGGTGCGCTCCGTCACCCACTCACCGACACAATGCTCAAAAAAATCGTAAAAGGGTTGCCTATCCATCGCGCGATCGCCCCAACACTTCTCCTCTCAACAGCATGGTAAGCCATTCCCCAGTCGGTGCATCCCCAGTTGAGGCAGGTTCTAAGGATTAGATATTTGGTTTTTGGTGTTGGGTTCTAGGTTTTGGGGCGGGGAATAAAATCTGGCAGCGAAACATCAATCCTGATTGGCCGTCACCAACATCCAAAACCGAATACCCAACACCCAATACCCAGCACCCTCTGCTCTCACGCATTATCCAGCGAATTCATAATCCACAACGTAAACACCAACCCGACAAAATGGGCCAGCAAAATGTTCGTATTGGCTTGAATAACAAAAATGTCGAGGGGTTGCACGTACTGGCTGACGTTGCCAGGAGCCCCGAACACCGCCGCCCCTTGGGGTTGTGAGAGCGCCTTGGCGAGTAGAGAGCCCACGGTAGCTTCAGCGCCTAGCAACGTGGCAAACATGCCCCCCAGGCTGATGAACAGCCCGATTTTCAAGATGCGAATGGCGTCTTTGGGTTTGGGGCGTTTGGTCTCGTCGCGGCTGCGGAGTTGGCGACCCAGGCGAGTATAGCGAAAGGCCCAAAAAGCCCCAGCGAAAACAGAAACCTGTCCGACTGAGGTCAAAAACAGCCCGGCCCCGGCTCCAGGATTATTACCGCTACTGCGAGCCGATAGACTCGCGATCGCAAAAATCAGTGCCAAGCTCGCGATCACCCCCAGCACGATTTGCGCCCAAAAGCTGATCCACCCGAAGCGGCGGAAAGCACCGGAAATGCGGCGAATGGCGGGGGGTAGGGAATACTCTAGCTCGGGGGTCATGAAGGCAATTTGGACGAAACTCTGAGCACACAGCACGCTGGCGACAGCCATGGGCCATAACTGGATTTTAGACTACTCCCGTTCGGCATTCTCCGAATGGGAGAAAGAGCGGCACAATAGTTAAAGTTCAATTTGGGCACTTCTAGGAGGCCACTGGCATGTCGCGATCCTTTGACCGCTACACCGAGCAAATTATTGACCTGGTAGCTCGCTACCGCGATCGCGTCGATTTTCTTGCCATTCGCCTGGAAGAATCCGAAGGCACCGACATTCTGCTGCGGGGCAGCAAGGTCGAAACCCTGAGCGAAGGCATTTCCCTGGGGGGGCAGGTGCGGGCTTGCCACCGGGGCGGGTGGGGCTTTGCCAGCTTTAACCAGCTAGCAGACTTGATCGAGCATATTGAGGGCGCAATTCATGCGGCGCACTTGGTGGGAGATGATGAAACACTGCTAGCGGCAGTGGATTCGGTGCAGACGCGATCGCACCTCATGATGACCGGCACCAGTCCCCGCGCGATTCCACTGGTTGAGAAAAAAGCCCTCTGTAGCCACTACGACGAGATTTTGCAAAGCGTCGACAATCGCATTGCCACGACCTCTGTGCGCTATAGCGATGTGACCCAACACCTGCTGCTAGTCACTTCTGAAGGGACGCAAATCGAGCAGAGTTGGTCCGATATGGAGCTGCGGCTAGCGGCGACTGCCCGTAATGGCGATACCGTCCAAACCGGGCGCGAGACCAACGGTTCTCGCCAAGCCTTCGAAGATTTAGAAAATTTAGATGCGCAAGTACGGAGTGCCGCAGAGCGAGCCGTGGCGGCGCTGGACCTGCCGCCGGTCAAAGGCAACACCTACGACGTCGTGATTGACCCCGTGTTGACGGGCTTGTTCGTCCACGAGGCCTTTGGGCACCTTTCCGAAGCAGACATGGCCTACGAAAATCCCGACCTGCTGGAGGTAATGACCCTGGGACGACGGTTTGGTCCCAAAGATTTGCAGATTTTTGATGGGGCCGCCCTGGAGGGGCATCGCGGCAGCTACAACTACGATGACGAGGGGTGCCCGGCGACGACGACACAGCTCATTCAAGACGGGGTGCTGGTAGGGCGGCTGCACTCCCGCGAGACGGCAGGCAAACTAGAGGAACAGCCGACCGGCAATGCCCGCTGCCTGAGCTATCACTATCCGCCACTAGTGCGGATGACCAATACGTGGATCGGTCGGGGCACAACCCCTGTCGCCGATCTGTTCGCCGGCATTCAGGAAGGGGTGTATGCCAAAAACTGGCTGGGCGGCATGACCAATGGCGAAATGTTCACCTTCACGGCTGGGGAAGCCTGGATGATTCGCGATGGGGAACTGGCGGAACCGGTGCGGGATGTGACGCTGTCGGGCAATGTGTTTCGCACCCTGTCTGAGATCGAGGGCATTGGCGACGACTTTTACTGGGATGAGTCGGGGGGCTGCGGCAAGGCGGGGCAAAGCGGTCTGCCTGTAGGTTGCGGTGGTCCGAGCCTGCGCATTCGCAATGTGGTGGTCGGCGGAGAAGCTTAGAACCGGTGCTGCGACTTTCTCAAGGACAACTGAGCCTGCTGGAATATTGCCCTCGGCGGTATCAGCACACGATTTTGGAGTCACTATCGGTGCCGTCGTCACCGGCATTGCTGGAGGCCCAGCAATGGGGCGATCGCTTTCACTTACTCATGCAACAACGGGAAATGGGGTTGCCCATCGATCCGGTCCTGCGGGCCGACGAAGACCTCCAGACCTGTCTCACCCGGCTGCAAGCCCAAGCGCCTCAGCTCTTTGACTCCACGGAGGAAATTTTTCGCCAGAGTGAGCATGGGCGATCGCTGATCTTCCACGACTACTGGCTGATGGTGGTGTATGACCTGCTGCGACTATGGCCTGATCAGGCCGAAATTGTGGACTGGAAAACCTACCTGAAACCCAAAAGCCAGCAATTTTTGCAGCAAGACTGGCAAACGCGGCTATATCTCTATGTGTTGGCGGAAACGACCGACTATCCACCCGCCGCGATCGCGATGACCTACTGGTTTGTGCGGGCAACAGACCCGCTTACCCAGAGCCAAGCCCCGCAACAGGTGCGCATCGCCTACTCAGATGCCGCTCACCATCAAACCCAGCAGGATTTGACCCGCCTCACCCAAACCCTCACAGAGCTGTTGGCAAGCGGCAAACCGTTTCCGCAGATTCTCCCTGGGAGCCCAAAATGTGACCACTGCCCCTTTGCCGTGCGGTGCCAGCGGGGTTTCGCGCAAGCGGATGCCGTGCAGGCGTTGCCCAGCTTAGAGGACATCGCCGAAGTGCCCATCTAAAGTGGCAGGGGAGCGATCGCTGAGCGTTAATACCAATTCTGTACTTCGCCGCTACACTTAGCCCTCACCCCAAACCCCTCTCCCAAGCTATAGCCCAAGGGGCATTCAAGAAAGGGAGAGGGGCTTTGAAGGCACAGGTTTTGTAGCCTGAATTTGGAGCATTGGTATAACAGGCGCACTGTGATTACTGGCTTGGGAGATTTCTAGGGAAAATTGCCTAAGCAAAAACCGGGCGCGATCGCGCCCGGTTTTGCTCAAGACTTGGACTCGTTAAGTGAAGAGGTTAGGCAGTGAGCAGAGCGATCGCCACCAGTCCTGCCGTGACGGCATAAAATACGCCGACGACCTGCAATTCCGCCCAGCCCGATAGCTCAAAGTGGTGGTGTAAAGGAGCCATACGAAAAAAGCGTTTGCCCTTGCCGTCGGGGCCTTTCGTGGCCTTGTAGTAAGCCACCTGAATAATGACGGAGAGGGTTTCGGCAAAAAACAGCAGAGTCACAATGAGCAAGCCAAACAGATTGCCGCTTAAAATGCCGACCGCCGCTAGGCCGCCCCCTAACGCTAGAGACCCCGTATCGCCCATGAAGACTTTCGCCGGGTTGCGGTTGTGCACCAAAAAGCCCAGACAAGCGCCGCTCATCGCGCCACAAAGCACCATCAGCTCAGGATGGGTCGGAGCCACCAACGCGCCCAAACCCAAGAAGGCGATCGCCGCAGTTCCCCCCAGCAGGCCATCGAGGCCGTCGGTGAGATTGGTCGCGTTGCTCTCGGCTACCAGCACAAAGCCAGCCAGCGGCCAAAACAGAGCGCCCAGGGGCAAGCTAATGCTCAGAGGCAAGGCCAGGCGGGTCAAGTCGGTGGGCTGAGTCGCCATCACCCAGAGACAAAATGCCACCGCAAACCCAATTTGCAAAGCGAGTTTCATGCGGGGGGAAATCCCCTGGTTCGACTTGCGGCGCAGGACTTGCCAGTCGTCTAGCCAACCCACAAAGCCGTAAGCCAAGATCAGCGCTGCGGTGGCTAAGACCGGGGGTGAAAAACCGCTCAAGGCGATCGCCACCAGCACCCCCACCGGCACGAAGAAAATCCCCCCCATCGTGGGAGTACCGGCTTTTTTGAGGTGCGCCTGAGGCCCTTCTTCGCGGATGAACTGCCCCGTTTTCAAAGCTCTGAGCATGGGCAGCACCCAAAAGCCCGCGATCGCCGTTGCTCCCCCAGCGATCGCCAGCGGCACCGACAACGAGGTCGCACTCCCGAGGCGGCCAGCAACACCATCCAGCAACAAGCTGGCAAACAACACCCCAACACTCACCAAAGCCAATAACCCTTTACCCGATAGGGTCGCCAATGCCATTGGCTTTTTGGATAAAAATTTCGCGTCCACAACGAATCCTGTTCTTCACTGCCTCTACACCACAGCCCCTAACCAGGGCTTACGCTCATCACCCTAACGGGCGAGCCGATCTCACACAAGTTGGGGGGGATACTTAATCGTCATCTCCCAGGCCGAGATCATCGTCATCGTCAAAGCTCTTGCTGGTATCACCCATGAGATCATCGATCTCTTCGCTTTCTTCTTCTTCGCGCTCGTCTACGGCAACCGCAATTTCTTCGCGAGGCTTGAGACGACCCGTCCCTTCGAGCCATGACAGAATCGAAGGCTCTTTTTGCGTGGGCAATAAATCAGCCGTTTGATTGCGGGGGATAATCCGTAAAGAAGGATTGTAGGTCATAAAAAATCCAAGTCAAAAAAGAAACGTCTGTAAGGAACTGATAGCCGAAACAACTCAGGCGATAGAGGCACTTGGCATCGCGCCGCTGATATCCTATATCTGAGTCGCCATCGCTGGATATTTCAGCCCAGGTATGAGTCTAACACCGGAGTGATAACTGACCACTGAGTAATTGTCAATTAAATCTCACGTAACCTTACACGCTTTCGCCTCAGCGATCGCACCCTTAACAAATCCTTACTATTCTGCTTATGCTGGGCAAAATTGAACTCTTGGAAGCCGTTGCCGCCACGAACCGGGGCATTCTAGCCTCGCTCGACGACCAGCAGGCTATTCAAAGTCTGGCGGCCAAGCTCGAAGATCGCAATCCGCACCCCGAGCCCCTGGCGGCCAAAGATCAGCTCAACGGCATCTGGCGACTGCTGTACACCACCAGCGATGAACTGTTGAACATTGACCGACTGCCGCTGTATAAACTAGGTCAAATTTACCAATGCATCTATATAGATGAGGCCCGCATCTATAACCTCGCTGAAGTCGTTGGGCTACCGCCCCTCAATGGTTTGGTTTCGGTGGGTGCCCGCTTTGAAGCAGTATCGACCAAGCGTGTTAACGTCGCCTTTGAGCGGGGGGTGTTTGGGCTGCAAACGCTGCTGGGCTATAAGAATCCTCAGCACTTTATCCAAAAGCTACAAACCCAGGGGAAGTTTCCCTTTTGGCAGGGCATTGACTTTCAGATTAATCGCGATCGCCAATCGGGCTGGCTAGAAGTCACCTACCTGGACGATGACCTGCGCATCGGTCGTGGCAATCAGGGCAGCCTGTTTGTGCTGCGTAAGGTGAAACCGTAGGGGCCAGACCTCGCGGCGATCGCCGTCATTTCTGAGCCGCAACGGAACTGTCGCCATGGCTCGTCCCCCACCCGGTGAGGATGGCCAATCTCGATGGCCCTGAAAATACGCCTCCGATCAAGCCCCCGGTCCCTGTCGGGGAAACTGACACCTCTAGGTCGAGGCCATTGCGCCAACATTACACCGATTGGGAAAACTGCTGGGCCTGTTTGCGGTGCAGGTAGGTGTCAAACACGGAGGCGATATTGCGAATCAGCAACCGCCCGGTAGGGGTCACTTCGATGTGATTGGGCGATAGCCTTACCAGGCCGTCCGCTTCGAGCGCCTGGAGTTCTGCCTGCTCTGGGGCAAAGTATTCGTCAAAATCGGTGTCAAAGCTGAGGTGATACTTGGCCTCCAGATCCGCCTTGTCGAGTTGGAACTGACACATGAGTTCCATGATGATGGTGCGGCGCACCACGTCGTCATGGTTGAGGTTGACGCCTTTAGCCAGGGGCAGGCGATCGCCCTCAATCGCCCGATAAAAGTCCTTCAGGGACTTGTGGTTTTGCACGTAGACATCGTGGGTCATGCTGATGGAGGTCATGCCAAAGGCCAGCAGATCCGACTCGGGCTGCGTGGTGTAGCCCTGAAAGTTGCGGTGCAGTTCGCCTTGCCGCTGGGCGATCGCCAACTCGTCATCCGGCTTCGCAAAATGATCCATGCCGATGAACTGATAGCCGTGGGTCGTCAACTCATCAATCGTCATGTGAAAGATGTCGAGCTTTGCCTCGGGGTCGGGCAGAGTCGCGGGATCGATGTGCTGTTTCTGGGTGGGCTTCATCCACGGCACAAAGGCAAAGTTGAACACCGCGATGCGATCGGGGTCGAGGGCGCGGGTCTTGTCCAGGGTTTGGCGAAAGGTGTGGAGGGTCTGGTAAGGCAGCCCGTAAATCAGATCCACGTTGACACTCTCAAATCCGGCCTCGCGAATCCAGCCCATGACTTCGAACAGCAGCGCCTCGGGTTGAATGCGGTTAACCGCTGCCTGCACCTGAGGATCAAAATCTTGGATGCCAAAACTGATGCGATTGAACCCCAGCTGCCGCAGGAAAAAGACCTGTTCACGGCTGAGATACGCTGGGTTCACCTCAATGGAAATTTCGGCATTCGTCGCCAGGGTGAAATGCTGGTTGAGGGCCTGCCACAAGCGATCGATCTGCGGCAGGGTTAAGTAGTTTGGCGTACCGCCCCCCCAGTGCAGTTGATTGACCGGACGGCGATCGCTCGTGAGTGCCGCCACCTGTTCAATATTGCGAATTAAAGCATCCAAATAGGGGTCGGCCACGCTTTTGCGCTGGGTAATGACGGTGTTGCAGCCGCAAAAATAGCAGGCACTCTCGCAAAAGGGAATATGGCAATAGAGTGACAGCGGCGTTTGCTTGTAATTGCCCGTCGCGATCGCGGCCCTAAAGTCGATTTCGTGAAACGCTTCTGACAGCTCAGTCGCTGGGGGATAGCTGGTGTAACGGGGCAGGGGTTGATTGTATTTGTGTAGCAGGTCAACGTTAAATTCAACAGCGGAGACGTCAGTGTACATATCAGCGATTTACAAACGAGGGTGTCTAAAATTTGCGGTGCAGATTTGCGCGACAGAAGAAGAAAGGCCAAGGCAAAAACCCGGATCGCCTTGGCCTGAAAATCGGAGGGCATGCTAGAGACAGAAACTTCTCAACAGGGTTGTTGCCGATGGGGGCTGCTTAGGTTTCGGCAGCCACCAACTCAACAGAGGAATTGCCAGGAGCGCGATCGGTACTACCGGGCTTGTCTTGCCGAGTAATCAAGTCGAAAACGTGATCGCCAATGGCCGCTCGCACATCATCTTCCATCTCGTGGAAAACGTCACGATTCATTTGAAATGCGAGGTTGGCTTCATCCACGATCGCCTGAGCGGTGGCGTCATCCACCTCAACGGTATTGAGGGCATCCCGATAGGTCATTTTGAAGGCTCGCCGTGCTTCCACTGTGGGAAAGGCATCAAATTCGTGCAGTCCGGTGCCCTGATCGGCAGGCAAGCTCATGGCCGATCGCGCAATGTTGCGCAGACTTTGGCCCCCTGATAGATCCCCCATGTAGCGCACATAGGCATGGGCAATCAGCAACGGTGGATTTTCGCGGGCGACGGTGTGAATGCGATCGACGTAGGCCAGCCCCTTGGGAGACGCCTGAATCTGGTCGCGCCACTGCTCGCCGTAGTAATAGGCCATATCGGCTTCGAGCTTGGGAACCCGCTTGAGGACAGGGAAATAGACCTTGCTGACCGCTGGATGCTGTTGATACTCATCCATCGCGGTTTCTAACGCTTGATAGACGAAATATAAATCGGCAGTTAATTTCCGAAAGGGTTCACGCTCGACAATGCCTTTCAAAAAGCACTTCATAAAGGCGGTATTTTCGGCTGCCGTGTGGGCATGTTTGGTGCCTTCGCGTAGTCGCAGTGCCAGATTCATAAAATTTGCTCCTTTGATGACTCATTAAAGTGTCGGGGGCCGCCAGCATGAGTACTCTGTGATCTCCAACTCAGCACCGTCTGTTCCCCAGTGGATCAGCATCTGGGCAGCAAGGATGGCGTGATTAATGGCAGTTCCTAAAAGCGGATCGATGCCGAAATCTTGGAGGCAACAGCGCGATCGCGCTGGGGGTAGAGAGCCGAGAGAATTCAGCCCGACTGGAATACTTTTAAGACTTTAGGGCAATCAATAAGCCTTATGAAAGGAGAGCGCCATTCCTTAATAAATGCATAAAAAAGCGCTATTTACACAGTCTGCAAACTTTCCAAAAAAGCCGGAAAAATATTGGCAGAACTATTTTTTTACTGAGAGAAACTAACGTTAGGTCAGGTCGAAAAGTTACGCCTCAGAATCCCCAATTCCCGTCCCACGCCAGCCAGTTCGGCCAACTCAAACAGGGACTCCCCGCTAAACACGACTCCTGGTAAGTAGATGGGCTTAATTATTTATAGGATATTTGTAGGATGTGTTAGCGCCAGCGTAACGCATCAAATCCCTGTGGAATGGTGCGTTACGGCTTCGCCTAACAGCACCCTACAACATTGTTTGTTGATGTCCACCTACTTACCCTGGTTAACTGACAAAACTCTCAAAGCCCTTGTTCTGCCGTAGGTTGGCTAAAGCCCTCCGGGCATGGCTGAGTGCAAAGCCCTCGCTGCGCGAACGCTAAAGTGCTAGCGTAACCCAATGAAACCGCTGCTGCTGTTGGGTTTCACCCCGTTCTACCCAACCGACGCGAAGGGCTTTGGTCAGTCAGTTAGCCTAACGCCTCACCCCAGAGCAAAGCCGAACACGAAAAGCATGCCTAAGAGGCCAGCGACCCCCACGTAATAAAGCGTGGGCCATAGCAGCTGACGGATGAGTAACCCTTCCCGGCCAATCAAGCCGACGGTGGCTTCGGCGGCCACGACGTTAGAGACGCAAATGATATTGCCTGCTGAGGCCCCAACACACTGCAAAGCCAATACGATCGCGGTAGAAATCCCAATTTGCACAGCGACCCCAAACTGAAAGAGCGCAAACATCAGGTTACTGACGGTGACACTGCCCGCCACAAAAGACCCGATCGCGCCCACCACGGGGGCAAAAAAGGGCCAGGTTGGACCTGCGAGCTGCGACATGCCAGCGGCCAGGGTCAGGGGCATGCTCTCCAGCCCTGAAGTATTGACCCCAGAGTTGATGAAGACTCGCGCCAAGAGCACAGCCGCCCCTAAAGCTAAGGTGGTCTTTTTGAGGAGGGGCACCACGTCGGCGATCGCTGTGCGTAACGCAGAGGGCTTCATTTGGTGCAGGAAGAACGTCATCACGACGACGATGAGAAAAATGGTCGGGGGCAGGTAGAGGGGCTGCGTGCTGACGGTGACCTCAGTGCCCAGGATATTTGACCAGCTCAGGGTGACGGCTTGCAACCAGCCCCGAAACGGCAAGAAGTTCAGCCGCGAGAGCATCAACAGCAAACCCAGCAATACATAGGGGAGCCAGGCTTGACGAGCGGACAACCGACTGGCGGCAGCAGACGGGGTTGCGGGCTCTTCCCCGGACCAGGTATCGGGCCACCGGTCAGCAGGGAGAAAATCCCACGGTTCAGCGGGCACGAGAAAGCCCCGACGCGCCGCTGGCACCACCAGGGCCAACCCTACCAGGCCACCGATCAAAGTCGGGAACTCTGGCCCCAACAACAGGGCAGTCAGCAAGTAGGGAATCGTGAACGCGAGCCCCGCAAACAGGGCAAATTTCCAGATGGCGAGTCCGGCTTTGAATGACTTTTCGGCCCCGAATCCGGCGGTGATGACCGTGACTAGAACCAACGGCAAAAACGTCCCAATGATGGTGTGCAAGAGGGCCGCCCAACGCCCCACCATAGTCAGGTATGCGGCCTGGCTCACGCCCAATTCGGCTAACTGCTGCTGCACGCTGGGCACGCCGCTCAGTCCTGCATCCAGGCCGATCAAAATCGGTGTGCCCACTGCGCCAAAGGTGGAAGGAGTACTTTGAATGATCAGCGCTGCCATGACTGCCGCCATCGCCGGAAAACCCATCGCCACCAGTAAGGGCACCGTAATTACCGCTGGAGTGCCGAATCCAGATGCCCCTTCGATAAAGCTGCCAAACAACCAGGCAATGATGATGACCTGCACTCGGCGATCGCGGGAAATGCCCCACAAGCTCTGACGAATGGCCGCGATCGCCCCCGACTCTTGCAAGGTATTGAGCAGGAGAATCGCCCCCAACACGATGTAGAGAATCTCAGCAGCGGCGACCAGCCCTTGAATGCTGGCGGCGGCAATTTGGTCCCACGGGACTCGCCAAACCAGCAGAGCGATCACCACCGTCACCAGATACGCGATCGGCATCGCCTGCCCCGCCGGACGTCGGGCGACCAGCAGCAACAAAAAAACTGTCGCGATCGGAATTAAGGCCACGAACGAATAGAGCAACAATTGCACCCCACCACCAAAAACTTCATACGTTCAAATTTACGTTCAAATTAAGGTATCCCCACAGCCAACCGCTTCAGACTAGTACCCCTCGGCGTAAATTTGCTACCCATTAGCCCTCACCCTAAATCCCTCTCCCAAGCTATAGCCCAAGGGGCATTCAAGAAAGGGAGAGGGACTTCACAGCCGCTTACACCCCTTCTCCCAAAACTGGGAGAAGGGGCTAGGGATGTAGACGCAGAGCGGCTTCCCGCAGGGTGGGGGATCGGTATCGAGACTTGTGCCGCTGAGGACTCGGATCAGCAACCGGGGTTCTGGGCCAGCGTGGCGATCGCGGCTAGAGGCAAAAACCATGACCAGCTTCGCCACTCCTTGCTGACTCAATGCCATTGACGGGCAAAACATTGAGGCGATGATTGATCCGTTCAGCGGATCAGCAATATTGCAATCACCTCAGTAGTCTTTGTCGTCGATGACTCTCCTGAGTCCGCTAGATTACGGAGTTATTTATGCTTCTTTGGAATTCCCCTCAAAGGTCCATAACAACAAATTTGCCGCCAAAATATTTCCCAAAGCCAGCCATACCTTGATAGTTTCCATGCATTCCGCTCTATCGCGACCCGCTGCAAATCTGATTACGCCTACCAACCGCCTCCATTTGCCCCAGGAGAATTAACCGTCTTAAACCGTTCTCTACAGGTTGGAATCTACAGCTGCGAGGGCGTTCATTCACATTTATTAGCGTTTGGCGAATCGGTATTCTCAGCAATTCATGGTTCAATAACGTTGCAGATATCACCTGCTGTAAACTGGGTCGTCAGTCCTGATTAATGAGGGCTTAAAAGGAGCGCTGCATGATGAAACGTCGAGACCTTATTAATTACATGGGCGTAGGGGCGGGGACGGCGATCGGGGTATCGGCCTGTCAGAACGGCTCACCCCCGACCTCGGCGCAAGGTGATGCCGCCTCCTCTGAGTTGCCCACGGTGGAATGGCGCATGGCGACCAGTTGGCCCCAGGCCCTCGACACCATCTATGGCGGGGCGCAGAGGGTGAGCGATCGCGTCAGTGCCCTCTCTGGCGGCAAATTCACTATTGAGCCTTACGCCGCAGGTGAACTCGTGCCGGGGCTCGAAGTGCTGGACGCGGTGCAGGCGGGCACCGTGGAATGCGGCCACACCGCCAGTTACTACTACGTGGGCAAAAATCCGGCCCTGGCCTTTGGCACGACGGTGCCCTTTGGGCTGAATGCCCAGCAGCAAAATTCCTGGCTGTATCACGGTGGCGGCCTCGAAGCGATGCACAAGCTGTATGCCGACTTTGGCGTGATCACCTTTCCCGCCGGGAATACCGGCGCGCAGATGGGCGGTTGGTTCAAACAGGCGGTCAACAGCGTCTCCGACCTGCAAGGACTGAAGATGCGCATTCCCGGTTTGGGGGGCAAGGTGATGGCGGCCCTGGGGGTGAATGTGCAGGTGTTGCCGGGGGGCGAAATTTTCCTGGCGCTGGACCGCAACGCGATCGACGCGGCGGAATTTGTCGGTCCCTATGATGACGAAAAGCTGGGCCTGGCAGATGCGGCAAATTACTATTACTACCCTGGCTGGTGGGAGCCAGGGGCCACCCTAGAGTTGCAGGTGAATCTCTCCGCCTGGGACAGCTTACCCACGGAATATCAGGAAATCCTCAAGACGGCGGCTTATGAGGCCAATCTTGACATGCTGGCGAAGTATGACGCGCTGAACGGGGCGGCCCTCAAGCGGTTGGTCGATCAGGGGGTGCAGCTCACGCCCTACAGCAACGAGATTATGCAGGCAGCGGAAAAGGCTTCTTTTGAGATTTTTGAGCAGGATGCCAGCAATGACGCCACCTTTAAGGAGGTCTACGACAGTTGGAAAGCCTTCCGCGAAAACGTCTACGCCTGGAATACGATTAATGAACTCAGTTTTTCGCAGTTCGTCACACGGGGGTAAGCGATCGCGGTGCATACATTACTCGCACTCTCTCGGTGGATCGATCGCGTCAATAGTCTGATCGGGCAACTCGCCAGCGGCCTGTTGATCTTGATGATTATCGTCGGCAGCTGGAACGTGGTGGGCCGCTATATCGGTCAAGCCGTCGGCCAAAACCTCAGCTCCAACGCCCTGATCGAAACCCAGTGGTATCTCTTTAGCGTGGTGTTCCTCTTGGGGGCGGCCTACACGCTACAGCGCGATGACCATGTGCGCGTCGATGTACTCTACTCCCGCTGGAATGAACGGCAACAGGCACGGGCCAACCTAGTGGGCACGCTGCTGTTTTTGCTCCCGTTCTCCGCGCTGATGCTGTGGTTTTCTTGGGCGTGGGTGCTGGCCTCCTGGCGCATTGGGGAACAATCGCCCGACCCCGGTGGCCTACCGCGCTACCCCATCAAAACGTTCATTTTGCTTAGCTTCATCACGCTCTTTTTCCAGGGCATTTCCGAAGCCATTAAAAACGTTGCCCGCCTCCGGGCCAATGACTCCGCCGATGCCGGAGGTGGGGCATGAATCCCGATGTGCTCGGTCCCGCCATGTTTGTCGGAGCGCTGTTGCTCCTCGCTCTGGGGTATCCGGTCGCGTTTTCCCTGGGGGGCGTAGCGATTTTGTTTGGGGCGATCGGGGTTGCCTTTGACCGGTTCGACCCGGTGCTGATGACGGCCATGCCCCAGCGCCTCTTCGGCATCATGAACAACTTCACGCTGCTGGCGATTCCCTACTTCATCTTCATGGGGGGCATGCTGGAAAAATCCGGCATTGCCGAAAATCTGCTGGAAACCATGGGCCAGGTGTTTGGCCGGGTGCGGGGCGGTTTGGCGATCGCCGTGGTCGTAGTCGGGGCGCTCCTCGCCGCCACGACCGGCGTGGTCGCCGCCACCGTGGTGACGATGGGCCTGATTTCCCTGCCGACGATGCTGCGCCACGGTTACAACAAAGACCTGTCGGTGGGGGTGATTGCCGCTTCGGGCACCTTGGGCCAGATCATTCCGCCCAGTATCGTGCTGGTGGTGCTGGCCGACCAGTTGGGCATTTCCGTCGGCGACCTGTTCATCGGCTCGTTGATTCCCGGTTTGCTGATGGCGGGGGCGTTCATTGCCCATGTGGGGGTCATCGCGATCGTCCGCCCAGAGCTGGTGCCCGCCTTGCCCAAGGAACTCTTGCAGGTGCGAGGTCGGGAACTGGCGCTCAAAGTGGTGCAGGTGATGATGCCGCCGCTAGCGCTGATTTTGCTGGTGCTGGGCAGTATCTTCTTTGGCGTCGCCACCCCAACGGAAGCGGGGGCCTTAGGCGCATTGGGCGCGATCGCCCTGGCGCTGTGCAACCGCCAGTTAAGCTGGCGCACCCTGCAAACGGTCAGCGACAGCACCCTCCGCACCACCAGCATGGTGATGTTCATCCTCATCGGCTCTACGGCGTTTAGTCTGGTGTTTCGGGGGCTCCACGGCGATCGCTTCATCTACGATGCGCTGACGCGACTCCCTGGCGGCCAGGTGAGCTTTTTGCTGGTCAGCATGTTCACCATCTTTCTCCTGGGCTTTTTTATCGACTTTTTTGAAATTGCCTTTATCGTGGTGCCGCTATTTGCCCCCATTGCCGAACAGCTCTACGGGTTTGGCGGGCTGGTGTGGTACGGCGTGATCATTGGGGCCAACATGCAGACCTCCTTTCTCACGCCGCCCTTTGGCTTTGCCCTGTTCTACCTGCGCGGCATCGCCCCCCCCGAAATCACCACCGCGAATATCTACCGGGGCGCAGTGCCGTTTATCCTCCTGCAACTCGTGATTTTGGTGCTGATCATCGTCTTCCCTGCCCTGGTCAACTACCTGCCCTCGTTAAACGCTTAAAGTTCAGGTGAAGTACAGCCGAATGGCACTGAAATCAGCAAAAATCCAACCCTTAGAGATCGCCTAAAGCCTTGTTCTACCGTAGGGGGGGCAGTGCCCACCCGCCGTCATTCAGTAACATTCAAGTACCGCCTTGTGCTCAGCGGGGCGATCGTCCCGTTGCAATTTGTTTGGATGCGCGCCCGAAAGTGAGTCATCAGCCCTGCGGCTTGGTTTAATACGGTTTGAGCCGTGTGCTTTGGGCTGTTGGCTGAAGATGTTGCAGTTCCAAGAGCGCTGTGTGAGCATATCAGAACTTCGATGTTGTTTTCACCGTGGTTCAGCGACCATCAGCCCCGCAAGTTATGTCAATTGTAAAACCGATGGGTGCGCCGTTAAGTGCCCTGCCGATCGCGCTCTATCAGCAAAATGCGACGACGATCAATCGCTACGGGCGCTGGTTTCTGGTCGCGTGGTTGGCAGCCATGGCGGATAGCAAGATTTTTCTCGCGATCGCCACCAGCACTCTGACTTATCAATTTCTCGCATCGGGCGATCGCCTACCCTGGGAAAAGCTGGAGCCCTTGTATCAGCAGGTCTGCACGCGGCTGTCGCGGCTGGGTCAGTCGCCAGTACTGGCGAGCACTTTAGCCTTCGCCACTACCTATGGCTTTGCGGCTGCCTGGTCGCAACTGGGGGGCAGTTGGGCCGCCATCACGTTGCTGGGCTTGGGGGCAGGCAATCTCCTGTTCTGCTTACGCGCGGTGAATCCGCGATTGGGAGCGATGCCCAGCAGTCAAGCGCCGACCCCCTCAGCCGCACCCCCCTCAGCCACCACCGCCGATCGCCTGGGGCCGTTGTGGGACGACCTGTCCGCCCCTGACCCGGTAAAACGGCTGCTGGCAGTGCGATCGCTGCTGCACTGGGGTTTAAGTTCCGAAGAAGGCACCGCCCCTTATTTGCCGGGCACGGACGTGACCGGGCGATCGCACCTGGTCGATTGCTTTCGCATTATGCTGACCCAAGAATCTGAACCCATTGTGCGGGGAGCGCTGATCGAGGGTCTGAAAGCCCTGCACCCGAAGCCACAGCTCTCGGCAGGTCAACCCGCGATCGCCCCCCTGCAACCCAAACCGCAGCCAGTGCAAACGCCCCTGCGCCAGCGATCGGTCGAGTACGTCGAACCCTGAGAGAATCTGTAGACGATTCCCAAATCAGCCAAAGCGGTGTAGCCTAGCAAAGCGTTTGGGAACATCTACAATCTGCCAATCCTTCAAGATTGCGTGAGTTCAAATCTTCTTATACATGCTATGACTCAATCATTCACTGAAAATGTCGCCCCACAGCAACGTTTGACGCTGAACAAGGTCTTCGACCCTCTTCAAGATGGCAAAAGCCGCATTGAACTAGTTTCTTACATGGGAAGTGATTTAGATGTTGTCAACGATGCTAGAGCTAGTTTTGAGAAAAATTCTGACGAATTAAGTGAAAAAGATATTAAACTCATCAGCTATTTAATTCAGCATCAACATACAAGTCCTTTTCGAGGAGTTGTATTCAAATTTAAAGTTAAAGCTCCTTTGTTTGTCTGTCGTCAATGGTGGAAGCATGTAATCGCTAGCAACCACAATGACGAGCAACTGGGGTGGAATGAAAAAAGTTTTAGATATGTGCCGATTGATGACTCAAGTGATTTCTATGTTCCGACCAATTTTAGAGTTCAAGCAAAAAATAATAAGCAGGCAACAGAAGGTTCTTTGGATCAAGAAGAATCATTGAAAGCCACAGAAATCTATGAAAAGCAATGCCAAGAAAGCTACAAAGCTTATCAGGCTCTTCTCAATCTTGGTGTCGGCAGAGAACAAGCAAGAGGTGTTTTAGTCCCTAGCGTCTATACTTCCTGGGTTTGGACAGTTTCTTTGCAGGCACTATTACACTTTGTCGGATTACGCAAAGGTAAAGGGGCTCAGCAAGAAATTGGTCTTTACGCAGATTCAATTCTCGAACTGATGAGTGATGTTGTTCCTGAAACCATAAAAGCCTGGGATTCAATAAAAGGATTTGAATAATAAGGTTGGGAGCATCCCACTTTCGCGAAAACATGATTAGGAGGGAGAATTGAGGGGTTGCCCCGGAGACACCTCATCATGCCCCCTCAAGATCAAGAACGCTTGGAAGCCTGTAGCGCCGAGATTGCAGAAATTTTATACCGCAATCGCGCCCCCGAGAGGCTTGAGAGTTTAGCGGGTATCGAACAGACCGTGCGCCAGCCGATGCTGGTCGAGGTGAGCCCACGAGTTGCCCTTTTTTTGTCAACCAACAAACGTCTCCAGGCCGAGGATATCGCCGCCGATTGAAGAGTTTAATGGGCACCCTGGAGATCCGCCAAAGCCAAGCCGAGCAGTGGGGAGTCAAGGCTTACAGCCGCCTCAGTAGCGGTTTAGAGCAAGCGAGTTGACGCTTAAGTGCCAACGAATCGTTTCAGGATGCCGAGGCGATATTGCTGCCCTCACTGGCATGACGGTGGGGCATTCGACCCAACAGCGCCTCGTGGGACGTCAGTCGTTCGAAAGTGTCGAGGCGAAACAAGGGGTCAGTGAAGTCAGTATTGATGGGGGCAAAGTGCGGCTGCGTGACCTGATCGATAGTGCCAGTCCTTGGCGCGATTACAAAGCGGTGCGGGTGCAAGGTATTTAAGTAGCTACGCAAAATTAATTACAAAATCTTGCCCAAATCTCCGTAGCATCCCTTCCACATGCTCCCTCAAACTTTGCCAACTCTTGTAGGCTGCGGGCTCTAACCAGTCATACTTCATAAAGCGCCATAAGATTTCGATGAGATTCAACTCCGGGGAATAGGTGGGTAACTCAAACGATAGATATCGTTCGCTTGCCATTCCTCCCGTTTGTCCTGAATCGCATAACTAGT
>Ga0076930_100963_pt1 | contig 19083 bp, 12 predicted proteins | sample HotLakConsoUCCRE_FD_71149 | JGI IMG/M metagenome (GOLD analysis project Ga0076930, IMG submission 71149) | Hypersaline microbial mat communities from Hot Lake, Washington, USA - Hot Lake Consortium UCC-RE (version 3) (version 3) ...
CGCTTGGAGATGTCGGTCAACCCATGCCACTTGGCGGGCAGGGGCAGCAGGGGCCGTCCTACGCCGAACAGGTGCAGAGCCTGAAGGACTTCTTCGCCAGCGCCCGGGCCTACCGGGACGGGGTGGCCGCCGGTGAGACCATGCGCACCGACTCCCGCTTCGCCGCCATGATCCCCGCCCTGAACGGCGAGATCCCGGTGGTGGTGGCCGCCGACGGGGTGGCGCAGATCAACGACGCCATCACCTGGGCCCAGGAGGAGGGGATCCGCCTGGTCATCCGGGGTGGAGGCGACGCCATCCACGTGGCGGACCGTCTGGTGGAGCACGACATCCCGGTGATCCTCACCGCCACCATGGCCGCCCCGAACCGGGACTACGAAGGGTACGACCGCACCTACTCCATGCCCGCCCGGCTCCACGAGAAGGGGGTCAAGTTCGCCATCTCCGGAGGGGCCGGCGCCGCCTACACCAATCGTCTGCCGTGGGAGGCCGGGGTCGCCGTGGCCTTCGGGCTGCCGGAGGAGGAGGCCGTGAAGGCCGTCACCCTGAATGCGGCCCAGTTCATGGGGATCGACGACCATGTGGGGTCGCTGGCCGTGGGGAAGGACGCCACGCTGCTGATCACCACCGGCAGCCCCCTGGAGACCAGCACCATCATCGAGCAGACCTACATCCAGGGCCGCGAGCTGGACATGATGGACATCCACCGCTTCTTCTTCGAGAAGTACATGGCCAAGGTGATGATGTTCAGGCGGATGGTGATGTAGGGGGGGAGGGACCGCTGCGGGAGGTGCCTGCTGGCGGGGTGTGGAATGTGAAAGGGGGGGCCGGTGGCGGATGCCATCGGCCCCCCTTTCACATCAGGCCGCCCCCCGGCTCCAGCGCACCACCCGGGCCGGCATGGGGTGCTCCATCCGCCAGGTGATGCTCATCGGGCGGCTTCCCTCGTGGCGGACGTACTGGAGCGGCCCAAGGTTCGCCCAGTTCGTCCGCCACTTCCGGCTGATCTTGAGAAATCGCTCCTGCCCGCATCCGTCCGACGGCCCGTACGGCTGACGAGGTGCGCCCCCTTGAGGAAGTCTCACCGTTCGTGCCATGTTGCGCACTTAGCTCCTCTACCGGTTACTCCCTCCCCTCTGTGCGCCCAATGACAGAGGGGTACGCCAGAATACGGACGCAGTCTTGTGCTGCAGGAGATGCCCAGTCACGAGCCGACAGCTGCCCTCTCCCCTTCTGGCCGAACGACAGGGAAAGCCATGTGCATGACGGTCTCATGATCATTGCAGAGCGCGACGCTAGTCCCCCATCTCTCCCGATGGGCGATACGATCCTGTTCTCCGAGAACGGAGGTGCCGGGACGCCGCTTCCCAACTGGGCCAGGGCCTTCATCGCCCTTGGTTACAGCTGGCGCGTTGCGGCGGGAACTCGTCGGATTGCCTTCGTCTCCACGCCGTGCGAGTCGCCGGCAGCCGGTCTGATCGCCCTCGGCGCCGTGCTGAGGCGCCTCGAGGAGCCATCAGCGGACGATCTGAGCGGACATCTGTCCCGGCTCCTGGATCTGACCCCGGAGACGGCTGGGGGCGTCATCCTCCGACACCGGCTCCGGACGAATCGTACCTACGAGGTCGTCCGTGACGAGAAAGGCACCATCCAGTTCCAGGAGCGGAACAAGACGGAGCCTGCGCGTTACCGGCTGCTCGAATCGAATGCCTCGAACTGGTACTTCGATGGGGAGCCGCCCGTCGAGGCGCACCGCGGCGCCCGACTACCGCACGCGGCCCTCTACGAGGCCCTCCTCCCGATCAACAACGGCCTGCGCCGCGAGAACCTCCGCCACACAGACTCGTACGTGGTCCTGGCCGGTCGCTCCGGGGGACGCAGCGTGACCGAGGGGATACTGAGCGCTGTACAGCTCCGCACGGCCGCCGGGGAGGCATCGCTCAGCGAGCTCCTGGCCGTCCACGGTTGGCAGCCGCGAAACGTCTCCCGGGTGCGATACTTCAATCCCCGCTCCGGCGCAGGCTCGCCGTTCGACCGGAGCGGCTCCCCACCTGGCCTCGTCATCGTCGATGGACCGGGCGCCTTCGAAGCGGTACGCGCCTGCAGGGAGACGGATCATGCGGACATCGTGGCCGTCGTTCCACGCACCGTGGACCCAGATCAGCTGGAGGCGATTGCCGTCAGTGCTGGGAATCTCACTCAGTGGTACGAACTGGAGGCGGATCCCGCAGGGCACCTGCCGCCGCTGCCGACGGCCGTTGAGATCGTCACACTCCGCCGGAGGGGCTGAGGGATGCCGAGCGCTAGCGTGATCTTCGGTCTACTGGAGAAGGGGTTCGAGCCAACGCATGTCCGTCACGAGCTCGTCTGCACCGAATTCTCCCGCTTGCGGATGGGGATGAGGAGGCTGATCGGCCGGTTACTCGGGGAGGATGGCTTCCCGGAGGCCGCGGAGCGGCTGCGCTATTCACTCTTCACGTGGCTCACAAGCCCGCTGCCCTTCTCCGGGTTCGACTCCGAACCGCTCGCACTGCTGGGCGAGCCGGAGATGATCGGTAGGCTGTGGGGACGGGATGTGGAGAGCGACTGCCTATCGACGCTCAGTGCCCTTGCAACCCTCCGAGGAATGGAGAATCCCCTGCGCACGGCCGTGGAGGAGGCACTGGTCGTCGCGCTCGGGAGTGGAGCACGGATCCGCGTGTTCTGCCACCGGACGGCACAGGGGGCTTTCACCTCCATGTCGGCTTGGGCCGAGCTCGAGCAGGCCGGCCGCACCGGCTTCCTCCACACCCCACGTGACTATCGGGTCGCGGATCCCTTCGACGTGCTCATCCGGGTGGGACCGCTCCGCCGGATGGGATACGCGGGCCTGCCGGGGGCAGTGATCAACGCCCCACGGTACCATATTCTCCAGCAGTTCACCTGGTCAGGCCTTCTGGACGATGAAGGCTTCGGCCGCGATCCGCTTCTCGGTGCGCTACATGCCGGGGAAGGTGCTCCGCTGCGTCGGCCCGGAGAGAGCAGGTGGGGCGGAGTCCCGCACTGGAACCGGCGCGAAGTGAGGAGTGGAACGGAGGCCGTCAGTTCGGTCACGACCGCTGAACCAGACGAACTGACGCTGTTCGCCCGGCAGACCCCTCCACGGTCAGAGACGAGGACTGCCGTGCTCGCGCAGATCGGTGCTGACCTCGGCGTCCTGTATCCGCCAGCGGCGGAGGTGATCACGCTCCGGAGAGACGCCGTGGGCGGATTCGAGGTGACGGTCGCGCCTGCCTCCCTGCTTCAGCCCGGGGAGAGCTTCTTGGGCTGGGCGGACTTCGGGGATGTGGATCTGGGCGGAGCACAAGCGAAGGACGGCGTGTACAGCACCGTCTGGAAGACACGGCTCAGGGAGCTTCTCGCCTCAGAGCCCACCGGTCTGGAGATCCAGCTCCGGCGTGGTGGGATTGATCTGCGCGGTCTCAGGCTCTGCCTTGAGAACTGGGCCAGGCCTGCAACCTCCGTCATTCATGCTCCGCAGCAGCGCCGCCACTTCGAGATCCTGATCCGCGTGATCGGGATAGAGGAGGCATCCACCCCTGAGCGGCGCGCGTCCAGATCCCCGTGGTGGATGCGTGCGTGGGCAGAGATTGCGCGATCCAGAGGTCAGGCGGTACAGGTGGGAATGCAGGAGCATGAGATCATTGCCGAGGAGTTGATGGAGGTTCTGGACTCTGCCGCCCCGTTGCTCGGTGCGTTCGCCGCGCAGGGGCGCACATTCCAGCTCCCCCTCTTCCGTTCTGGACTTCCGGACCTCGTCACCTTCTATCGCATCGAGGCGGTCGAAACCGGATACCGAGCGCCGGACACTACGCTCAAGACCATCCTGTCCTTGGACGAGGCGTACGAATGGCGCGTCTGATTCCCTCCTTCATCGACGAGACGGCGCCTCCGGGCGAGCGAGATGTTTACAACATGCTCGCTGGCGGTCCGCAGGACTGGACTGTCCTGCACTCCCTCGATCTCGCTCCCTGGAACTCCTGCCGTCGCACAGAGGTCGATTTCGCGATCCTCATCCCCGACACCGGCATCCTCTGCGTGGAGGTGAAATCCCACAGTGAACTCGGCTTTGACGGAGAGACCTGGTATCCGGCAACGATCAAGCGCTCGCCCTTCAAGCAGGCGATGGACGCCCGATACGCGCTGAGGAGGCGGCTGTGTGATCTTAGCACCTACGCGGAGGAGATCCCGATGCTCCACTGCTGCATCTTCCCGAACGCACGGTTCGAGGTGAGGAAGAACCTCTCCGTCCGGCCTTGGGAGATCATGGATGTGGACGCATTCCGCTCCTTCGACACGCCCGCGCAGTTCTGTGCGGATCTGCGGCGGCGACTGCAGGAGGGGGCGCGTGAGGAACGTGTATCGCCGCTCGCCGCACCGTTGCCGCTGCACCGGGTGGACAGCCTCGTCGAACTCTGCGTTCCCGTCCAGAAGCGTCTCCCCTCCGCAGCCGAGGAGATCCGCACTCGCCGCAAGGACATGGAGAAGCTCCTGCGCGAGCAGCAGCGGCCCGTGCTCCGCTTGGCGGAGCGGAACGAGCGTCTCCTCATCACCGGGGGTGCCGGTACCGGGAAGACCCTGATTGCCATGGAACTTGCCCGGCGCACGGCCGAGCAGGGGGATCGTGTCGCGCTCGTATGCCATAACCGCCTGGTCGGCAGTTGGATGGCCGCCGAGCTCGCAGCCGAGCCAGCTCCACCCACGCTCATCGCCGGCAGCGCACTGTCGTTGCTGACTCGGATGGCGGGCATCAGCGTGCCGACCGAACCCGATCCCAATTTCTGGGACGAGACGCTGCCGGCTCTGCTGGAGGATCGGTTCACGGACCCGGACTTCGTTGCGATGGCAGGAGTCGATTACCTCATCGTCGACGAGGCGCAGGACATCCTAGGCCGACCGGATCTGTGGGATTACCTCACCTCTCTCCTCAGCGGGGGACTTGAGCGGGGAAGATTCGCCCTCTTCGGGGACATGGACCTTCAGGTCCTCGGTGGGAAGAGCATCCTGTCAACATCGTTGGTCCGCGTGCGGGAGCGCGCGCGTCCGGCGACCTGGCACCTATCGGAGAACTGTCGGAACTTCCGCATCGTCGGAGACTCTGCACTTCGGCTGAGCGGGTTCCCTACCGACACCTATTCCGGTTATCTGCGCACCGGTGACTCGGTGGATGACATCGGGTACGTCACCTATCATGACGAGGACGAACAGGTAGCTAGGATGAAGGAGATCATCCAGCAGGTCCACACCCGCGGCTTCCGCAACCGCGACATCACCATTCTCTCCTTCGTGGCAGCGGAGAAGGGCGTCACCCCGCGTCTGAAGGGGCAGGGCTACCGCATCGCACCGGCCGGCCAAGCCGGCGAGGAGATCAGTTTCGCCTCCGTTCATGCCTTCAAGGGGATGGAGAGCCCGGTGATCATCGTCACGGACATCGATCTCGAAATGGGCGAGCTGAGTCGGTCGCTGTTCTACACAGCGCTCACTCGCTCCACAGCGATGGTGCGCGTCCTCTGCAGAAAGCAGGATGGAATGAAGCTACTCACCTGGGCCCGAGGAGCCGGGGCATGAAGGAACGATCCGCTCTCGTTACCTACCTCCGGGGGGAGATTGTGGGCCCCTCCCGGCCGCTGCTCGCCGCCGAGGTGGTCGAAATCCACAGCCGGGTATTCACCGATCCGAACCCAGCTCGGCGCGGCGCGCTCGCGTGGCGCCCGGCCCCCGGTGCAGAAATTGAGGAGATCCTCTACTACGACCGGGAATCGCCGCACCGGAAGTACGGAGCCGGGCTCCTGCACCCCGAAGGTACACGTGCGATACCGCCCGAGGAGGAGGCCGCGAAGGGGACTGACACCTTGGGCGCGGAGTTCCAGCAGGGAGAGATCGAGGACGCTGCGTCCGGGCCTGGGACCTCTGAGGACGCAGACAGCGCAGCGGCCCTGGACGAATCCGATCCCACGGAAGATGACTTCGAGGTCACGAGCCCGGACGTGCGGCATCCAAGCACGATGGGCCTCACCTTCTGCGGTCATGTGCCGCAGGAGGGTGCGGTGATCATCCGCCTTCCGCGCTCGCGCCGGTTCCCCTGGCAGGGGAGTGATGCAGCCCCCTTTCAACTCAACGGACGCTACGAGGAGTGCACCCGCGTGGTGACGCCAGATGGGCGAGCGCCGGAGAAGCGGTCCGCATGGCGACGGATTCCCGCCGTCGCTGAGGAAACGATCATCGCGGTCTCCGGAACCGATCTGGCCGCTGGGAGACCCATCAGCCGCCAGGTGCCCCTCCCGGAGGGGAGCCCCATCACCCTCACGGTCGACCTGTACCCGCGACCCCTGGCCCGCGTGGAGCGTGGCTACCTGATCACCGTGGTCCTTCGCAACCGGAAGCAGGCTGCGAGCGAGGGGAACCGGCAGGCGACGCTCTTCCAGGCCTACTTCGAGGTGAGCGTGGCGGGCGGGGCCCTCATGCGCTACCCCGAGAGCCAGCGTCCCTTCGATCAGCTTGATGAGGAGGAGAAGTCGCTGCTCCTCCTGTATCGGGAGTCAGCCACCTGGGCAATCGGTCATGGGTGCGCGGCGGCGTGGGACTCGGGCCCGGGGGAAAGCCCAACCATGATCTACGCCGATGTCATGCCGGCCGTGGAGACGCCCAGCATGACCCCTGACGTCGTTGACGCCGGGGGCTCGCCGATCCAGCTTCGAATGCGGGACCTCGCGATGCTCCCGGACGACGGCACCGGAAATGCTTGGAGCGCGCTGCGGTCCCTGGCCGCGGAGTACGAGGACTGGATCGAGCGGCGCCGCATGGAGGCCGAGTCGCTGGAATCGGCGCTCCAGCCCGTCGCCCTCCGACACCTTGCGGACTGCGAGGAGTGCCTGCGGCGCATCCGACAGGGGCTGAACCTGCTGGAGAGTGATGCCGATGTGCGGACGGCTTTTCGTCTCGCCAACCGGGCGATGCTCCTGCAGCAGATCGCCACGAAACAGCTCACCAAGCGCCCGCTTGAGTGGAACCGGGCAAGGAACCGCCCGGTCCCGTCGGGTACCGGATCCTTCCCTGGACAGATTGTAGCCGCGGAAGCGGAGCGGAGGGGCCTCGGCTCGTGGCGCGCCTTCCAGATCGCCTTCCTGCTCATGCAACTCAGTGGGGTGTCGGACGCGTCGTCTCCGGAGCGAGAGATCGTCGACCTGATCTGGTTTCCCACCGGTGGCGGAAAGACCGAAGCGTACCTCGGCGTGATGGCGTTCTACATGTTCCATCAGCGGCTGCTCATCCGCGCCGCGGGGAACAGGCCCGCGCGGGACGGAACCAACGTGCTGATGCGCTACACCCTGCGGATGCTCACGACCCAGCAGTTCCAGCGCGCAGCGAGCCTGATCTGCGCAATGGAGTACCTGAGGCGGCGCCCTGAGGCGGCGGGTGGCGTATCCCTCCCGGGCCGTCGCTTCTCGCTCGGGCTCTGGATCGGTGGCGACGGCACACCGAACAAGGTCTCGAACGCGACGCGGGAGGTCAGCGCCTTCCGGCTGAAGAAGGTGGAGGGAAATCCTCTGGTTCTGACCGAGTGCCCCTGGTGCCGGGCGGAAATCGGCCGGTACGCACCCCCGAAAGGCTCCGCGCAGGTTGCCGGCATCTCCGAACTCAAGGACGAGGGCCCTCGGCTGCACTGTCCTGATCCCACGTGCGAGTTCGGCCAAGAGAATCCGAGTGAGTGGCTCCCCGTCGAGGTGATCGACGAGCAGATCTACCGCGCTTGGCCATCCATGGTCGTCGCTACGGCAGACAAATTCGCAATGATGGCGTACCGGCCCGAGGCCGGGGCACTACTCGGACGTGAGCCCGACGGGGAGATCATGATTCAGAAGCGCCTACCACCGGGCCTTATCGTTCAGGACGAGCTGCATATGATCGCCGGGCCGCTGGGCACGATGTACGGACTCTACGAGGGAATCTTCGAGCGTCTCTGCTCTTTCGATGCAGATGGATCCCTCGTTCGGCCGAAGATCATCGCCTCCACGGCCACCATCCGGGGTGCGGCTGACCAGACGCGGGCGCTTTATGCGCGCACGAAGCCCGGCTCCTCCGAGGCCAACGTGCGGCTGTTCCCCAGCCCCGGCCTGGCGATGGGCGACTCGTTCTTCGGGGTCTATGCCCGGCACCCCGACGCCAGCCTGCGGTCCGGACGTCTCTATCTCGGCGTCCACGCGAGCGAGTATGGCTCTATCTTGACGACACAGGTCCGCGCGTTCTCGGCGGCCCTGTGCAGGACGGGCAGCTTCGAGCCGGAGCAGCGTGACCCGTGGTGGACCCTGCTGGTCTTCTACAACAGCTTGAGGGAGCTCGGTGGGGCGAAGACCCTGTTCGATTCGGACATCCGCTCGCGCCTCAAGTTCCTGCTCAGCCGCGAGCGCGTTCCCGAGACGGAGCGGCGGCGCCTGCGCTCGACGGAGGAGTTGACGAGTCGCCTCTCTCAGGCTGAGATCGTCGGCATGATGGATCTGCTCTCGACGGGGTACACTGCGGGGGAGGCAAACCGCGCCCCGGACGTGTGCCTTGCCTCGAGCATCATCGAGGTCGGGGTGGACATCGATCGCCTCTCCATCATGGGAGTTGTGGGGCAGCCGAAGACCACTGCGCAGTACATCCAGGTGACAGGCCGCGTCGGGCGTCGCTGGATGGACCGACCGGGGCTCATCCTCACGATCTACAGCCCGGCGAAGAGTCGCGACCGCTCGCACTACGAGCAGTTCCACTCATATCACCGCCGGCTCTATGAGCGAGTTGAACCTACCTCCGCCACACCGTTCGCGATTTCGGCCTTGCAGCGAGCACTCGCGGGCGCCCTCATCACATGGGCCCGACAGCACGTGAAGGCCGAGGTGTCCGACTTCGCCGCCTACCAGACAGCCGTTCGGGAAGGATTCGAGCTCCTGAAGCACCGTAGCGGGATCGTACAGGATCCCAGCGATGCTGCGCGCTCCCGCGAGGAGATGGAGCGCGTGTGCAGGGACCTGCTGAAGCGATGGGCAGCCAACCTGCAGGACTTCGAGGCCTACCCCCAATCTCCCGACGGGGAGTACCTGATGCTCTGGCCCGGAGAGTACGCGACGGCGCTGCAGAAGCGTCGCGGCGTGATGGTCCCGAGCAGCATGCGGCAGGTCGACGGCAGCGCCGCACTGACCATCACCCCGGCCTACGCCTCCTGACCCGCAGCGCTTCCACGAGCCTCCGAGAATGTCACACACGCAGATCCGCACAGGACAGCTGATCGCACCCTTCGGCCCCGGCAGCCTCTACACGGACCGTCGCGGCATCCCGCACATCATCTGCGGGCTCGACCACTGGTTTACTCGCTGGGACCAAGTGCGAGGGCGACCCGTACCCTGCGAGAAGCCAGACGAGTTCGAGCGCTTCGAGCCCAGGCTCGCGGCACTCCTGCGGGTCGATCGGTTCCGCACCCCGCCTGACTACCGGCACCTACGCGCAGGAGTCGACCAGCCTCCCAACGCGGGCCTGCACGTACCGGCGCACCGCTTCCCCGGCTGGTACCGTCATTCGAAAACTGGCCGCCTGAAGCGCTTCAATCTGGACGCCAAGCGGATCGATGCGGCCAAAGATGGGGGGCGATGGATTCCGGTGCGGTTCGTCGCCGCCTGTGGGGCCGGCCACCTCTGCGAGTTCCCCTGGAAGCGGTGGAGCCGTTGCGAGTGTGACGGTGACGGGGAGCTATACCTCACAGACATGGGCGGGTCTGAGCTGAGCAGCATCTCCGTCTACTGCCGTCGGTGCAGGGACGCGGGCCGTGGAGTACGCACGCTTGCGGGCGTGACCCAGCGCCCGGTCGGGGACGATGAACGTGGCATCTTCGAACGGGAAGGCATCCACTGTCCGGGCGAGCGGCCGTGGCTCGGGGCGGACGCCGCCGAAGCCTGCACCAAGCCCCTGGTCGGGGCGCTGATCAACCAGACCAATCTCTACTTTCCCCAGACCGTATCGGCCATCCACCTCCCGGAAGTCGGGAACCACGACGAGGATGTGGTTCGTATTCTCGGGGTGATCAGGGATCCCGCAACGTGCGTCGTGCTCCGGCCCATGTGGGACATGAAGTTCCTCGACATGGCAGTCGGGGCGGCCGATACGCTTCTCTCCGAGCAGGGCATCGCGGCCACGCCGCAAAAGGTCGCCGAAGCCATCCGGCGACTCTTCGAACCCTCAACGGCCATGGACGGAGCCATCCCGCCTGCTATGCCCGAGACGGGTCTGCTCAGCTTTCGCCGCGCCGAGTTCAACGTGCTCCGTCGCCGGATTGATGATGCCGAACGGATGCCGGATCTGAGGGTCGTTCCCAGTGAAGTCCCCGAGGATCTCTTCCCCTGGTTCTCACATGTCCACCTGGTCGAGCGCCTGAAGGAAACCCGGGCCTTCCATGGCTTCGCGCGCCTGGAGCCAAGCAGCGATCCGCTAGCGAGCATGCCCGAAGCTGCCATGAATCAGTTGTTCCGGAACCCGCCCCGGGAACCCGGACAGAAGTGGCTCCCCGCCATCGAGGTCTTCGGAGAGGGAGTCTACCTCGAGTTCCGGGAGGAAGCGATCCGTGCTTGGCAGCAGGAGCAGGCGGACTGGCTCAAGGAGCGTCTCAGTCAGGACTTCGTGACTCGGATAGCCGCACGCCCTCAGACGCTCCCGCCGCTAGGAGCAGCCGACTGGGTATGGGCCTCGCGCTACCTGCTCGTGCATAGCATAGCGCACATCCTCATCAACCAGATGGTTTTCGAGTGCGGCTACAGCACGGCGTCGCTCCGGGAACGCCTCTACGTCTCCGGGGATCCGGAGTCCCCCATGGCCGGTCTTCTGATATATACAGCTGCGGGTGACTCAGAAGGAACACTGGGCGGGCTGGTCCGACTCGGGAGGCCTGAACGGCTGGGCGCCGTGTTCCAACGGGCGCTCAGCCGCGCATCCTGGTGCTCTGCGGACCCGATCTGCTCCGAGAATCTCGGGGGGCAGGGCGCATATCTAGCAAACCTCGCCGCCTGCCACTGCTGCATCCTGCTTCCGGAGACCTCCTGCGAAACCATCAACCACGGTCTGGACCGCGCCATGGTCGTAGGCACCCCTGAAGCCCGGGAGCGGGGAGCTTTCTCCGCGCTGTTGGGGAATACTCCTGCCTAGAGGCATTGGGGCAGCTCACTCTGAGGAGTTGAGCGTCGGCCGCGACTCTTCGCGGAGGGTTTCCCATGCTTCTCCATGACGTCGGGCACCAGCCTGCCGCTCCACTGATCGGCGTCGCTCGTTCCTCGAACCCAAGCACAGATGTCAGGTCAATTCTAGGCCTGCACATCCCCTCCTCACTCTACTGGGTTCTCCGCCCCTGGAGAGAGGAACCACATCCGGCTTTTCTCGTCCTGGTGGACCAGTCCCTCTCCCGCCATCATGGCGAGAAGCGTGCGGGGGATGTGCCCCTCGTGCCCCTTGTGGCCCGAATAGATGCCCAAGGCACGGCCGATGTCGACATTCCTTAGACCCTGCTTTCCCTCCGCTTCCAGAATCATCAACACCGCAGTCTTCAGGTCCGCCAATGACCGCTGGGCCAACCGGTAGGCCTCGACTCGCATCTACTCACTCCCCGTTCTTGGTCAACATCTTCACCGACCCGCGAGCTCCACCACAAACCGGGCGCTCTTCGGCTCCGCAAGCCGCACCCGGCCGCCAACCGTCTTCAACAGATCCTTCACCAGGGTCAGCCCCAGACCGGCGGCATCAGGCCGCGTCGTGAAGTGGGGTTCAAAGACCAACGACTGGTGCTGCTCAGGGATGCCGGGGCCGCTGTCGCTGATGCTGAAGCCGCTCGCAGAAACGGCAATCTGGATGGTGGCGCCGTCCCCTTCTCCTTGGGGCGCCCAATGGAGTGCGTTGTCCAGGAGATTGGTCAGCGCCTGCTGCACCACCTCCCGGTTGGTCCGTACGACCACATCGGGCCGGTCCTCAAGACGGAGAGTCACCCCGGCCCGGACGAACTCGTCCGAGAAGGCTTCGACGACCTCCCCCAGGGCATCACCCAGTGCCACATCCGAGACGCGCCTTCCCCGCCCGCCCATGGCGAGAGGGTCCAGCTTCTCCATCCTCTTCTCCATGGTGTCGAGATGCTGGAGGGCCGTCTTCAGGGTCTCCCTGAGATCGTCCATATCCTCCGCATCCAGGGATCCGCCACGGAGGTCCCCCAGGGCGAGATCCAGATCCGACCGCACCTGCCTCACAGGATGCCGCAACTGTCGGAAGACGAGCCCTGCCAGCTGCCCGGAGGTCGCCGCGCCCGCGTACTGTCGGATCGTGGCGGTAGCCTGGTTCCGGATGTCGTCGACGGCCTCCCGGAGCTGGTCCAGACCCTCCTTCTTCGCGCCTCCCCCGTTCGCCAGCGACGCGAGGATCCCATCCAGCCGGTCGCTGTCCCCCTCCATCGAAGGAAGATTGGATGAACGACGCTTCCACTGGAGGTCGCTACTCCTCCGGGCCTGGAAACGACGCCCTTCCAGATAGCCCAGCAGCTCCAGAACCACGTGCTGCAGGTGGTTGTAGGCTTCGTTGGTGACCAGCCCCTCCCGGTTCGTCTGATCCCGAAGCTCCGGGTTGGCATCGGCCTTGAGCTGGATGGTCCCCAGGATCTGGTTGTTGGAGAGTCGCAGCGTGGGGTTGTTCACCCGCCTGCGATCGAGGCGGAGCCAGTCGTTGTCCGGCTCCCCGTAGGGAAGGATACGGAAGTCATCCCTGTAGAGGGCGATGCCGGAGTGGTCCCGGATCACCCTGCGGAAGTCGCGAAGGCCCATCCGGCGCCCCCGGGACTTCAGGAAGTGGCGGAGGGGCTCCGAATCGAGGTCCCAGGCCGCGATGCGGAACCGGAACGGGCCGCAGGTCTGGTCTTCACGGTCGGGCCAGAGCACCGTCCGCTCCCACTCCTCCCGCCCTCCGTTCAAGTCCGTGTAGGTGATCGTCGTGGTTCCCCCCGCCTCCACCGTCCCCTCGATGGAGTACATGGCATCGTCCAGGGCCAGCGCCGGCTGGATCTCCTCGTGGGAGCCGTTCACCGTGATGGTGATGGTGAACTCGTCCTCCATGGACGGACTGATCAGCCTCGACAGCCCCAGCTTGAGCCGCTCGAACCGATCGTGGGTCCACTTGTCTCTGAGCTTTTTGATCTGGAGATGGGTGCCGTGGAGGTCGAGGTGCTCCGGATAGTGTTCCTTCCACCGGATCTGCAGCTCGTCCAGGTACCTCCCCTCGTTCAGCGCCGTCCAGTCGAACCAAGCGGACATCTCGGTGATTCCGCCTGCCCGGGTCCTGACCGTGAGGTCGCTTCCCAGCCTCTGGGCGGCAAACCGCCCCACGCCCTTCGACCCAAGGCGCCGCCTCCCGGCCGGCGACCGCTCTCCCCCCGTCGCGTCCGACACCCGCGAGGTCTTGTGGTCCGTGGCAGGCTCCAGCCATGGACCAAGGAGAACCTCGCGCGTCATGCCGTGCCCATCATCCCGGATCTCCAGCGAGGACTTTTCCGGATCCTCAGGGCGGTCGAAGACCAGTTCCACCCGCTTCGCGTCGGCATCGAAGCTATTCCGTACCAGCTCGATGACCGCGACCACCTCACTGCTGATGAGCTCGGCTCCGATGGTCTTGAGAATCCTTGCCCTTGGCCGAATCTGGCCCTTCCCTTCGGCGATGGCCGAGGTATCCGGGAGGAGTTCGAGTTCGGGAGGGGACTCTGCCATCATCGGCGTCCTTGAGAAGTGGTTGGGCTGTCCGAGGGGCCTGCTAGATTATAACCTTGCGACGGTCCCCACACCCCTGGCTCCCCCGGGCATGACACCACCGCAACTCCCCACGATCCTCGATCTATTCGCCGGCGCCGGAGGCATGGCCCTGGGCTTCCACGGCGCCGGGGGAAGATGCATCGGTGCGGTAGAGTATGACCAGGCCGCGGCCCACACGTTCGCGCTGAATGTCCCCGGCGACCCCAAGGTATTCGGGGGCCCCGAGGGGGGAGACGTCAATCTCCTCCCGGTCCCCGACCTCCTCGCCGCTCTCCCCTCCAGACCCCAGGTGGTGGTGGGGGGGCCCCCGTGTCAGGGCTTCTCGAGGATCGGCAAGGCGAAGCAGGCGAGTCTCCTCGGAGATGAGGAGCGGATCCGGAAGGGAGGGGTCACCGACCCCGGCCGGAACCTCCTATACCAGTACTTCCTCGCGGTGGTGCGCCACGCCCAGCCACTGGCGTTCGTGATGGAGAACGTTCCGGGGATGCGGGAGCACCTCGGGAACGACTTTGCCCGGAGGATATCCCGCGAAGCCCACTACCTGGGCTACAACGTGCGGTACTTCCTGCTCAATGCGGCCCACTATGGAGTCCCGCAGCACAGGTGGAGGCTCTTCTTCATCGGGATCCGGAGCGACCTCGGACACAATGCGGTCCCCCGTGCTCCAGCCCAGACGCACCAGCCGGACAACCTCCCTGCCGACGCTCCGCTCCCGGAGGATCCCTGGCTCATCGCCGGCCCGGATGTGCCGGTGGTGTCCAACCCGCGCCCCCTCGTGGGGGTACGGGACGCCCTGGCCGACCTGCCAAAGCTGAAATACCACCTCGGGGAGCGTCCCACCCCCCCTCCGGCCGAACTCCTGCCGCTCAGGGCTGCACCTTCGGACTATGTGAAGCGGTTGCGGGACTGGCCCGGGCTTCCCGGTCCGGATCGCGTTTCGGGGAACTGGTACCGGTTCACCCGTCGGGACTTCCCAATCTTCAGGGACATGGCCCAGGGTGACTGCTACCCCGAGGCCCTGGAGGTTGCGCATACCCTCTTCCGACAGACACTGGAGCAGATGGCGGAACCACCCCTTCCCGGCACGCAGGCATGGGAGGAGCTGAAGGCAGCGCACGTTCCCCCGTACCGGAACGACGCCTTCCACGACAAGTGGCAGAAGCTCGTTGCCGATCGCCCCTCCTGGACCCTCACCGCCCACCTCTCCAAGGACACCTACTCGCACATCCACTACGACAGCCGCCAGGCCCGGACCATCTCCATCAGGGAAGCGGCCCGCCTCCAGTCCTTCCCCGATGGGGTGGAGTTCGTCGGGAACCATGGAGACCACTATCGGCAGATCGGCAACGCGGTGCCGCCCCTGCTGGCGAGGGCCATCGCGGAAGAGCTGTTCGCGCAGCTCGGTGAACTGGGCGCTCTTTAGCTTCCATGTGTTCCGCATGACGTCCCCCGAGCGCTCCGCGCTGATGTCCCGAATCCGGGGCTCCGATACCACTCCGGAACTGATCCTCCGGCGGAGACTCTGGGCGGACGGACTCCGGTATCGGCTCAAGTACAAGGTCCCCACCGGTCGCCCGGACCTTGTGTTTCCCGGAGCACGGGTGGCGGTCTTCGTGGACGGTTGCTTCTGGCATGGGTGTCCGGACCACTACGTGCGCCCCCGCTCTCGAAGCACCTTCTGGGCGCAGAAGCTCGCCGAGAACGTGGAGCGTGATCAGCGCCAGACGCGAGAGCTCGAGTCAGCAGGGTGGAAGGTGGTACGGATCTGGGAGCATGAGATCCATGAGGCACTGGATGAGGTTGTAGAGCGGGTGGCGGAGGCGATGGCAGGATTGGAGTCTGACAATGACGCCCCCCGGTGGCAGGTGGTGTCGGTGGAGGTGATAGATGAGGCGGAGGCCCTTGAGCGGAGGCGCCTGACTCGCCTTCGGGATCCGCTCAGCGTGCGCATCGATCAGCAGAAGCGGCACACACGGAAGTGGCGGGAGCGGCCTAGATAGTCCTTCCGGAAGAAACTCCCTCTTCCCGCTCATGCCTCATCCCGCTTCGCGCGGACCCTCCGCAAGGTACGTGAAGAGCGTCACATTGACCCCCTTCTCTCTCAGCCTATCGAGCAGATACCCCAGCGCGTGTCTCTCTGTCGTGGTTAGATTACCTCGGTGAAATCTGATCTTTGAAATGGCAGCTCTCGAGTTCGGCGAGAGGAGGCCGTTCAGCCGACCAAGTCTCTCAAGGCTCAAGGCATCGCGAGCCGCCCGATCGTTCTGCGTTGGGCTAACTGGCTCCGGTTGAGCCTCCTTGGGAGCTTCAGTCTCCGTAGAGGTAGAGTTTTCCACCTCCGCCCGGGCACCACTGAAGATCTCTGAGAGTTCATCGCAAGGCCCGTCTGAGATATCGCGGATCTCATTGATGAGGCGAACCACCTTGATGGCCCCTCGCATCACCGGCTGCATCGAATGACGCCCTCCTTCGGTCGCCTGCTGGACCCAGGCTTCGGCGATTGCCTTGGCGAGCGCGCGATGTGCGTGGACCGCCGACCGCTCGAAGATCTGCACCATTGCATCCTCCGTAAGGGCTCCCACAAGCCCCCATCGATCGGGATGCCCCGCTCCGCGATCAAGGGTCACTGCCCGGATCCACAAGCGTTGGAAGGTATTCCGAACACCTCCATGGAACCGATCAGGATGCCTGTCCCTGAAGCGCCATGCCACCACGTCAGGGGCAGCAACGCATGTCAGGAATGCCCAAACGTCGTCCCGTAGTGCATCCGGCCCATCGAGAAGGGGCTCCTCAGCGAGATTGGCCGAGGCGTCGAGGTCAAAACCGGCCTGCTTCCGGAGATCGATCGAGTCGGGATAGCCCCTGACACGAGCGATCTCCCTCAGTCGCTCGCCGATGACGAAGGCGGCATCATCGTTCCGGGTACCCCCGCTGGCAGCAAAGGAGACGAACTGACGGACCTCTTCCGGGAGCTCCCTCAGTTCCCGCCAGGGGGCATCCGAAGCACCGGGTGTTCCCAGGAGTCGTTCTACGCCGAGGGGGCTCAGTCGTGGTAGCAGGAAGGTCATGCGGACGGACCAGGGTCCGCGGCAGCCAGGACCACTGACTGGAAACGTCCAGGCTGATGGTCCCGCAAGTTGCGGACAGAGGCCACGCTCTCCCCAGGAAAGGCCAGATCCAGCCATGCCTGGATCTGATGCCCTACCGTCCCTTCCTCGAAGGGTGTGTCACCCCAATCCTCCGATGACAGCACCGAAGAGATCATCTGAGACATGACATCTCCAAGTATCGCCTGCAGCGTGGCAGGATCTCCAGAGGTGAAGCGTTCCGCAACCGCCTCCACATCCGCGTTCACGTAGAGCCTGACACTCCCGCTGAAGTCGCCGCCAAGATTCCCGGGTGACCACTGGAGGCACCACGGCGCGAAGCGCTCCGGCCGATCGCGAAAGACACGTGAGAAGGAAACCAACTCCATCGGAAAGCGCGCGCTACCCCCATCCTCCAGCAGGATGTCGTGGGAGTTGCGCCAGAGCCGCGACCCTCTCAGGCGGGGGGACAGTACCCCGGCCCTCACGGGGCGCCGCTCGAGGAGCAGATCCAACTGCAGACGCAGGCGCCCAGACAGGCTGATGCCGGGAAGGAGCTCCCTCATCCGGGCAGATCCCACTGCGGGATCGATGGAGGCCGCCGCAACGCGGCGCACCAGCCGAGGCTTGCCTCCGGCTCCCGTTCCCACTGATAGGACAAGGAGAAGCCCCAACTCCCCCCGAGGGATGGCCAACGAGTCTGCGGCCGTGGGCATATCTACATCCAGTTCGGCACATACCTCAATGTCCCGCGCGTAGTCCCAGCCTTCAAGCAGATCGGGAGCAGGCTTGAGCGGGGTTCCGGGATCTCCGACAAGCCAGCCAGCGAACCGGATCGCCTCTTCTGGAAGGGTGAGGAAGGGGAAGGCAATGTGGGTCACTCTTCCACCCCCTCATGAAGGGTCAGATGCACGGTTACAGCGGCTTGCCTTGAGCCTCTGACTCGAATCAACAGTCTTCCACCAGCATCCCCCACATTCAGTTCTTGCCCTGCACTGAAGGGGCCATCAGGTTCCAGTTCTAGCCCAATAACCTTCGTCCGATAGGCCGGTGGGAGATCCCCATCTTGAACGCCCGCCCCGTCCATCACAAGCCTGGGCTCTGCCCGCACCTTGAGGCCTCGGCGAAGCCCATTGTTCTGCAGGGTTGCTTCGAAGACCGCGATGGGGGTTCCATCTCTATCGGCTTCGAGGTGGAGAAACGAAGGCCTCGACAAGCTCGTGCGGTTCGTTCCCTGCGTCGTTCGCTTGGTCTTCCGGGGCGTCCGGCCGGGACCCTGGCCAGCACTTCCATCCAGAAGCCGGCCCATCTGGGCAGCGACCCTGGCAAGGGACGGCACCGGCTCCAAGTCTCCATGCACCCTGTCCCGGGGGACAGCGTGGGTGGCAGCAATCTCTCGGAGCCGGTTCAACGCGACGTTCACGAGCGTCCTGGTCCGGCCTTTCTCGAGCACGTTCGGAACCCAGTCGTCATGAGCAGGAGGTTCAGCCGCCGCAAAGGCCGCCTCCACCTCTTCGTCATCCGAACAGATGAACACTCCGGCCCACTCGTACTTCTGGTCCACGTACGGGCGTCCCTCAAGGTACTTGACGACCAGTTCGACCGGCCGCATCAGGGCAATGTGGCTGGCTTGTACCGGTATCGGGCTTCCGTCCGACTCTCGCCAGCGTTCGCCCTTCATTCCCTGCTTGATGGCAAGCGTTCCAAGGGTCTTGCGATACTTCGGGGAGGTGATGGGCTTGCAGTCGTTGCCGGCTTGGCGAACCTCGGCCAGGGCGTCGGCAAATAGATCGAGGGGAGGAAACTCCTCCGGTCGGGGCACCTCCACCTTCGCCCCTTCGACTTCCACCGAGAATGTCAGCTTCCGGTCACCGGGCGTAGAATCGGTCATCCGGGGCCACAGATTCCAGAGCAGCGTCTCGACGATGTTCGCCGCAATCGTGGAATCATCTCCCTCCAGGCTCGGGTCGACGATCATCACGCTGGTTCCGCTATCCGACGGACTCCGTAGGGGTAGCCCGAGGGCCATCGAGAGATCACGAGCTCCTTCTCCGATGGCCGGATCTACACAACCTGCGGGGTCCCGGATGCCCCACCAGTGCCTCCCGGTGCAGCGCTTCGGGGAGCCACTCGGGTCCTGCCCGTCATATGCCGTCCCA
>Ga0076930_100964_pt1 | contig 19000 bp, 15 predicted proteins | sample HotLakConsoUCCRE_FD_71149 | JGI IMG/M metagenome (GOLD analysis project Ga0076930, IMG submission 71149) | Hypersaline microbial mat communities from Hot Lake, Washington, USA - Hot Lake Consortium UCC-RE (version 3) (version 3) ...
AGCCCACCCCCCACCCGGCTGGACCGCCGGGTGTCCAGCACCCGCAGCAGGCGGGACTGGAGCACCAGGGGAAGCTCCCCCACCTCATCCAGGAAGAGCGTGCCCCGACCGGCCATCTCCAGGAGACCGGCCTTGGCGCCCCGGGCCTCCGGGAAGGCGGCGGCCTCATGCCCCACCAGTTCGGATTCCAGCAGACTCCCCGGAAGTCCGGAGCAGTTCACCGGGACGAAGGGCTCACCCGGCTCGGAACCGGCGTGGTGGATCCCCCTCGCGAACAGTTCCTTTCCGGTTCCCGTCTCGCCCACGATGAGGATGGGAGCGTCCCGACGGGGTGCAACACGACGAGCCAGCTCCACCGCTTCCCGGATGGCCCTGCTCTCTCCAACAATTCCTTCGAGTCCCAGAGACGGCCGGTTCCCCAGCCAGGGTCCGTGACTGCCACGCGTGGAATCCACAATCATGCAAGCTCTCCTGCCAGGGGGCTCCCTCCCGGGGGAAGGACGCCGCGGGGTTTCGTTTCCCGCTCCAAGGGCAACGGATGTGCCAGAACCCGCAGCGGGGGTCGGCGGAGGACTTTCCAGTTGTCCATCATGGTTGAACGATCTCGATCGGTCACTTTGACCGGCACGGATCGTACCTCTTTTCCCATCGGGGCGCGAGAGGCGCCCGTGTTGCGTTACCTGGTGTGGGACCACGGCGACGATCGTGTGGATCGGTGCCCCACCTCCCCATTGTCCCGCCCGCTTCGGGAGGGGAGTTTCAACAGGTGATCAGACGCAGTGGGACCGGAGACGGTGGCGAGGCCGTAGCGGCGGCGCTGGAGCGATGGGTCCGCTCCGGGTTGATGACACCCGAACAGGCCGAGGTGCTGGCCCGGGAGAACGAGGAGGTCTCCGGCCAGGAGCGTCGGAGCTGGGTGCAGTATGCCGTCTCGGCCACGGCTGGCCTCCTCACCATCATCGCCGCCGGGGTGTTCCTGGGGTGGAGCTGGCCCCATCTGGGGGACGTCACCCGCACCGGGGTGATCGCCGTGGCCGGGGTGGGCCTCCTCCTGGGTGGCCTCGTCCTGGAGCGCCGCCCGGGGCGGACGCCGGTGGGCTACATGATGCAGACGGCGGGGCTGGCGGTGCTCCTCATGGCCTACGTCTACTCCGAGAGGGCCTGGGAGAGCGGCAGTGTCCTGGCCATCGCCCTGGGGCTCCCCATCCTCTCCGTCCCGCTGGTGCTGGCCCCCCTGACGGTGCGGCGGAATGCCGTGATGCCGGCGGTATTGATCACCCTGGGGTATGCCTACCTCTTCGTCTTCCTGGCCCGGGCGGGGGTGGACGAGGAGGCGGCGCTCTGGATCCTGAACGGGGTGATGATCCTCTCCCTCCTGGTCCTGGGGGCCCTGGCCCTGGCCCGGGCGGACGACTCCCGGGAACCGGGGGCCATCGAGCCCTGGGAGCCGGCGTCCTTCTGCGCCTCCCTGCTGGCGTCTCCGGTCCTGATCCTGGCCACCGCCCTGGGTCCCCTGCGCCTCGACGAGAACGCGGTGTTCCCCCTGGACCTCTGGTGGATCCTCCTGGTGGGGCTCACCCTCTGGATGCTCCACCTGGCCCCCCCCTCCCTCCGCCGCCCCTGGGTGCCGCGACAGTTGGCGTGGGCGGTACTCTGCGGGATCGTCCTGACCTTCTGGACGATTCTGGGTCCCCTGGATGGCGATCCCTGGATGGTGGCCGCCGGGGTGGGATCTCTGGGTGGAGGCAGCCTCTGGCACGGGCTGACCTTTCAGCTCCGGGATACCGTGATCTCCGGCTGCGTGGCGCTGGTGGTGGGGGCCTGGTACATCGGACTGGAGTCCGGCGCCCTGGGCACGGTGGTGGCGCTGGGGTTCACCGCGGCCCTCCTCTTCTGGGTGTCGGGGCGGGCCGGGGATCGGAGCTCCCGGCTCCCGGGGGAGGCGGCGTGACCCTTCCCTTTGGACGCAGGCTCCCCCACCTGGTGACCCCACCTCCCGGCCCCCTATCCCGGAGCATGGCGCTCCGTCTGGCGGAGGTGGAGTCGCGGAACGTGACCTTCCGCTCCCCGGAGTTCCCCGTCTTCTGGGAGGCGGCCCGGGGCGCCAATGTCCGGGATGTGGATGGGAACGTCTTCCTGGACCTCACCTCCGCCTTCGGAGTGGCGGCGGCGGGGCACTCCCACCCCGCCATCGCCCAGGCCATCGCCCACCAGGCCGAACGGCTGGTGCACGGAATGGGGGACGTCCACCCGCCGGCGCTGAAGGTGGAGTTGATGGAGCGGCTCCTGGCGCTGGCCCCCTGGCCCGAGGGGCGGGGAGTGCTGGCCTCCTCCGGCTCCGAGGCGGTGGAGATCGCCCTGAAGACGGCGCTCCTGGCCTCGGGGAAGCCGGGAATCCTGGCCTTCGAGGGGGGCTACCACGGGCTGACGTTGGGGGCGCTGGGGGCCACCCACCGGATGGACTTCCGGGAGCCGTTCCAGGATCGCCTCTATCCCGGAGTAGCATGGGCTCCCTTCCCCCTCCCGGGCCGTGAGGGGGCGGGGGCCGGTCCCCGGGCGCTGGAGGAGGTGCGGCGCATCCTGGCCCGGGGCACGGAGAATGGAGATGCCATCGGGGCGGTGCTGGTGGAGCCCATCCAGGGGCGGGCGGGGGTCCGGGTGCCTCCTCCGGGTTTCCTCTCGGGGTTGGCGGAGGCGGCTCGCCAGGCGGGGGCGGTGCTCATCTTCGACGAGATCTTCACCGGCTTCGGCCGCACCGGCTCCCTCTTCGCCTTCCAGCACGAGGGGGTTGTTCCCGACCTGCTCTGCGTGGGGAAGGCGCTGGGTGGCGGCATGCCCCTCTCCGCCTGCCTGGGCTCACGGGAGGTGATGGACGCCTGGCCCCACTCCCTGGGTGAGGCGCTGCATACCAGCACCTTCCTGGGGCACCCCCTGGCCTGCGCCGCCGCCCTGGCGTTCCTGGACGTGATGGAGGAGGAGGGGCTGGTGGACGTCGCCTCCCGGAGGGGGTCCCGGCTCCTGGAACAGCTCCGGCGCAGTCTGGCGGGGAGGGAGGGGGTGCTGGAGGTACGGGGTCGGGGCTTCCTGGTGGGGATCGAGCTGGAGCAGCGGGAGGGGGGGCCCCCCGCCCCCGGCGTCTCCCTGGCCATGGAGGCCCTCCGGCAGGGGGTCCTTGTCCTCCCCGCCGGAGAGAGGGGGGAGGTCGTGGAGTTGTCGCCGCCTCTGATGCTCACCGATGGGCAGATGGAGATGGCGGTGGACCTGCTCTCGGATCTCCTCGCGCCGGACGATGCGTGACCGGATGGGGGGTTCGGGTGTACCATTGAAGTGAGAGCCGGGGAAGGAGCCCGGCGGCACCCACTTCTGGATCCCGGGGGAAGGGCCGGACCATGACGGAGAATCCCCGCGAGCACCGTACCACACGCCTCCCCCTTCGCAGGGTGGTGGGGCTCAGTGTGGTACTGCTCCTGGGGCTGGCGGCCGGGGGGGCAGCCATCCACCCGGTGACCCGGGCGGGGCTGGAGACCATCCCCCGCTCCCTGGAGGGACTCCCAGGGACGCTGGAGGAGGTCCGTGGGGTGGCTCTCAGGGAGTTGGAGGAGGTCCGGGGGGCGGCTCTCCGGGAGCTGGAAGGGTGGGTGGACCAGTTCGATCCAGGTGAGGGTGTGGTGCTCTCCCTCCCCGCCCCGGACCACCCCCCGGTGCTACTGGTGCCTGGATGGTCGGACCGGGCCACCGAGCTGGAGGATTTCCGGAGCCGTCTGGTGGAGGCCGGATGGGATCCCTCCCGGGTCGTGGCACTGGATTTCCGGGACCCCGTGGGGAGCAACCTCTCCCATGCGGAGGAGGTGGCCGCTGCGGTGGATCGCCTGCGTGGGGAGACCGGGGCCGCGAAGGTGGACATCGTGGCCTTCTCCATGGGTGGGCTGGCGGTCCGGCACTATCTCCTCTCCGGCGGGGGCGAGACCAGCATCAGGAAGGCCGCCTTCATGGCCACCCCCCACCGGGGCACCGCCGTGGCCATCTTCGCCTGGGGGGAAGGGGGTCGCGAGATGATCCCGGGGAGTTCCTTCCTGGAGCGGCTAAACAGGGACGGCATTCCGGAGGGGGTGGAGATGGCGGCCTTCCGGACTCCCGTGGATACCAGGGTGGTTCCCCACACCAGCGCAGTGCTCCCCGGGGCGGCCAATGTGGAGATCTGCTGCCCTGGACACTCGGAGATGCTCCGGGACGAGGAGACCTTCGTCCGGGTGGCGGATTTCCTCCTCCGGGTCCCCGGGCCATCCCCTCCGCAGGTGGAGGGTGATTCCACGGGGCCGACTCCCCCCACCCCCCTCCCGGGAGCGGCGGAAGGGGTTCCGGCACAGGGTCTTGACCCGATCCGGGATCACCGCTAGTCTACCCTTCCTTTCGCCGATGTGGTGATACGGCGACGGGATCAAGGTGTGTTACTGCCCCCATCGTCTAGTGGCCTAGGACACCTGGTTCTCAGCCAGGAAACCGGGGTTCGATTCCCCGTGGGGGTACTGGAATCCGGATCTCTGATCCGGATTCTGCGTCTCCGGGTGCTTCATGGAGTTCCGGAAGAAGGTTGGGTCGCTTAGCTCAGTTGGTAGAGCACTACGTTCACATCGTAGGGGTCGCAGGTTCGAGTCCTGCAGCGACCATTTGAAGAAGGTCTTCCAGACCCCCCGGCGGCCGCTGGCCGCCGGGGGGTCTTTGCGTGTGGGTCCGCCGGGTCGGGGAACTCGGCGGCGGCCTGAGGACTCACCCCAGCGTGCCGGGGCGCTCCACCGTCCGCTGGTTCCGGATGTTCCCGGTGTTCAGGGTGTCGGCCGGCTCGAAGAGCACCAGGTGGACCTCCTCGTCCGCCACCGGCCGGTGTTCCACCCCCCGGGGCACGATGAGGAACTGCCCCGGCCCCACCACCAGTTGCCGGTGGGGGGGATCCCGTTCCGCGTCCACGGCCGGCGTGTCCCGCAGCTCCATCCGCAGGGTCCCCACCACCACCAGGAAGAGCTCGTCCTCCTCCGTGTGGTGGTGCCACACGAAGGGCCCCTGCAGCTTGGCCACCTTCACCTCCTGACCGTTCAGCGCCCCCACCACCCGGGGGGACCAGTGGTCGTGGAAGGAGGCGAAGGCCGCCGTCAGGTCCACCACCCGGAGTGGGGCGGGACCACCGGGGCCGGCACCGACGCCAGGGGAACTCATGCCCCCACGGGGACCTTCACCGGGGGGAGCGGGCGGATGGGCTTCCCCCGCTCCCAGGCGGTGACGTACCCCGCCACGGCGCTGGCCACCACCGAGTAGGGGGAGGCCAGGTAGAGCTGCCCGGGGCCGGAGCGACCGGGGAAGTTCCGGTTCTGCGACGAGATGGACACCTCGTCCGGGGAGGCCGTGACCCCGGGGCCAGCATTGATGCACGCCCCGCACCCCGGCTCGATGACCTCGGCTCCCATCCGCTGGAAGAGCTCCACGTACCCCTGGGCCCGGCTGTACTCCCGGACCTCGATGGAGCCGTACTGGATGTAGCACCGCACATCCGGGTGGACCTTCAGCCCCTGGGCCTCCACATCCCGGAAGACGGCGGCGTACATGTCCATGTCCTCCTTCTTCCCCGCCGTGCACGACCCGGCGTAGGCGATGTCGATCCGGATGGGCTCCGCCCCCAGTTCGTCCAGCAGGAGGCCGTTCCCGGGGTCGTTGGGGAGGGCCACCATGGGACGGATGGAGGAGGCGTCGATCTCGATGACCTTCACGTACTCCGCCCCGGGGTCGGACTGCATCCCCTGGCAGAGCGCCTCCGCCCGGGCCCGGTCCATCCCCCGCTCGGATACCAGGTACTCCACGGTCTGCTCGTCCGCGGCCACGATCCCGGTGAAGGCCCCCACCTCGGCGGCCATGTTCGTCATGGTGGCCCGCTCGTCCACGGACAGCGCCTCGACCGCGGGTCCGGCGTACTCGATGATCTGCCCGATGGCGTGGCCGTCCTTCACGTAGGGGTGCCGGAGGATCTCCAGCATGTAGTCCTTGGCCGTGACGTTGGCCGGGGGGGTCCCGGTGATCACCACCTTGAAGGACTTCGGCACCCCTACCCGGACGTCTTTCGTGATCCAGGAGTTGAAGATGGCGGTGGTCCCCACCCCGAAGGCCACGCACCCGATGGCGCCGGCATGGGGGGTGTGGGAGTCGGACCCGATGATGAGCATCCCGGGCTCGGCGTATTCCTCCAGGATCTTGGAGTGGCAGATGGCCTCGGAGCCCAGCTGGTGCCCCTTCTGCTCGCCGTAGAGCCGGATCCCCTGCCGCTCGGCGAACTCCCGCTGCTTCACCTCCAGCTGGTTCGCCACCGCCAGCAGCCCGTCCTCGATCCGCTCCTGACTCATGGCCTTGTGGAGGAAGGTGAGGTGGTCCCGGAAGAAGAGGACGCTGTCGGAATCCACCACCCTGCCGTCCCGCCCCACCTTCTCCTCGAAGAAGATGGCCGACATGGGGGTGACGTACTCGTGTGAGAAGCGGATGTCGGTGCGGAAGAACCCGGCCTCTCCCGGGGCGACCCAGGGGACTCCGGCGCGACCGGCAGCGGCGTCCACCACCCAGTGGCTGGCAAAGATCTTCTCCGCCACCGTCATGGCGCGGGACGGGGTGGCATCGGGGGCCTGGGCCGTGGCGGCCGGCACGGTCACCTTCCCCTGCAGCCGGGCCACGTTGAACTCGAAGAGTCCCCCGAACTCGATGATCTGCCGGGTGATCTCGTCCTTCCCCTCGGTGAAGACCGCCAGCGGGATCGCCTCGCCGGAGCGGATCCGCTCCACAATCCCGAAGTCGGTGGTGGTGAGCATCCCCAGGTTCTGGCAGTTCTCGTTGTAGATCCGCTCGATGCTCTCCGCCACCACCACCTGGATGCCGGCCATGAGCTCCGCATACGGGCTCTGCTCCCGGCTGGACCCCTTCCCCCGCCGCTTCCCCGCCACGGAACAGACGAACCCGCCCCCCTTCACGCTCCCCCGGGTGACGGGGTAGGCGGGTTCCCCCGTGGCGGGATCCGTGGCCCGGAGCCCCAGGTAGGGGAACTCCCCCAGCGTCTCGTCGAAGAAGTAGCAGATGTAGGCCGGGGTGATCTCGTCGGTGCTGATCTGATCCCGGAGCTTCGACGTCAGGGCCTCGTCCAGGGGAAGATCCACCCCGTCCCGGAGCTGCGCCTCCATCAGGGTGCGATCGTCCGCGAGGAAGAGCACCCGGCCGGAGATCCGGAGGGTGTCGGGGCGACGGGTCACTGGGCGGTTCAGGAGATCGGCGATCATGCGTCCACCGGTCGGGAGGAATCGGATTCGGTCATCCTACCCCGGTCCGGACCCTTTCGAGCCCCCGGGGTGGTCCCATCGGCAGCACCGGGAGCAGGTTCCGGGCCGCAGTGAAGAGGAACGATCCTGCGTCCTGGAAGGCTCCGCCATGGGCGGCCTGTGGAAGATCCGAATGATGGACGAGGAGGAGGGGGCGGGCAAGGAACCTGGCCCCCGTTGCCGGGTCTCCGGCGCCGGACCATGCGACGCCTGCTGGACCTGGCAGCCCCGGCGTGGTTACCGTTGAGCACTTCAATGCCTACCTGGCCATCCCGATTCGAAGCCCTTCCGGAGTATCTCGCATGCCCGCCGAGGAAAAGCCCGCCGAGCCGAACGCCTCCTCCGCCCGTGAACTCCTCGCGGAGCGCCTGTTCAAGGCCCGGACCCTGGTCATCGCCGGGGAGATCTCCCAGACCACGGCGACCCGGGTCATCGAGAAGCTCCTGGCCCTGTCCGCGGACTCGGACGACCCCATCACGGTCTACCTGAATTCCCAGGGCGGTCACGTGGAGTCCGGGGACACCATCCACGACATGATCCGCTACGTCACCCCGCAGGTGCGGATCGTGGGAACCGGATGGGTGGCCAGCGCCGGGGCGCTGATCTACGTGGCGGTCCCCCGGGAGCAGCGGTTCTGCCTTCCCAACACCCGCTTCCTCCTCCACCAGCCGTGGGGAGGTGCCGGAGGCACGGCCAGCGATATCCAGATCGAGGCCACCGAGATCCTCCGGATGCGGGACCGTCTGAACCGGATCTTCGCGAAGCAGACGGGGCAGCCGCTGGAGCGGATCGAGGAGGACACCCACCGGAACTTCTGGCTCAGCGCCTCCGAAGCTGTGGAGTACGGGCTGGTGGGGTCGATCATCGAGCAGGCCTCCCAACTGCCCTGACCTGCGGTGCCCCAGGACTCCATCCTCCCCATCGAGGGGATGCTCGAGGCCCTCCGCCGCCTGGAGGGGTACGCCGAGGTGGGAGCCCGTGAAGGCTATCCCCGGGAGGGCGCCCTCATGGACGCCATCCTCCGGAGGGTGGACCTCCTCTCCACCCACGCCCACGCGGTCTCCGAGGCCTTCGTGGCCGGGAATGCCGGTCTTCCCTGGCGGCGCCTCCGGGCCCTGAGGGACGTGATCCGGGCCTATGGGGGCGGGGATCCGGAGCTGGCCTGGACCTTTGTCCGCAACCATGTGCCGGAACTCCGGCGAGGGGTGGAGGAGCTGCTGGAGGCCGCCCGGGGGGCCTCCGGGGAGTCCCCCGCCAACGCGGACAGGCCGGAGCCGGTGGGGAGGATGCTCCGGATCCTTCCCGGACGGGTGGCGGTGGTGGAACTGGATCCGGCGGGCCCCACTCCCCCCTGGTGGCCGGGGGCTGACCCGGAAAGGGGGTGGACGGGCCCCCTCACCGCCGAACTCCGCACCTCCTCCGGGTGGTCCGCCTACCTTCCGGAGGAGCGGCTCCCCCCGGAGGTCCCGGCGGAGCGGGGCTTCCGGGTCCTGGAGCTGGAGGGTCCGCTCCCCTTCGACGCCGTGGGGGTGCTGGCAGGGATCACGGGGGCGCTGGCCCGGGGCGGGATCCCCCTGATGGGTCTTTCCACCTGGGGGACCGACCTGGTCCTGGTCCGGGAGGATCGCCTGGAGGAGGCCCGGGGGGTGCTCCGGGGGGCAGGCTACCGGGTCAGGGAGCCGGAGGTCTAGGCTCCGCCGTTACCGGCATCTCGCGGTCCTCCGCCTCGTGCCGGTCGGTGCGCACCCACTCCGTGTCCCCATCCATCTTCAGCGCCTTCAGCTCGGTGGCCATCCTCCACACCAGGTAGACAGGGAGGTACAGGAAGGCCTTCACCGTCCGGGCGGGGGAGGGTTGCAGGGGGATGGCGAAGAGGGTGTAGAGCCCCATCCGCACCATGGGGATGGCCAGCACCACCGCCAGGATCAGGGCCGCCGGAGGGGTGGTCACCGCCAGCAGGGCCAGGAGGATGACCACCAGCCCCAGGTGGACCAGGGGGCCGGGGAGGAGGAGCTCTCCCAGCATGTCCAGCCGCTGGTGGAAGCCCAGCCCCCGGCCAAAGAACACCTCGGGCCCCAGGCGCCGGAGGATGGCGATCCGCCCCGCCCTCCAGCGGGTCCTCTGGGCCTCACTCTGCTGGAGCTCCCGGGCGGCCTGTGACCGGACGATGGCGTCGGGCTCCACCTCCACCTGGTACCCCCCCCGGGTGAGGTCCACGTAGAGCTCGGTGTCCTCTGCAATCGAGAAGGCCCTCCACCCCCGCTCCCGGAGGATGGTGGTGCCGATGCACATCCCGTTGCCGGTGAGGGGGACGCTGAGCCCCGCCCTGGAGCGGAGGGGATAGATGAAGCGGTAGAGTGCCGTGGAGAGGACCGCGGCCATGAGGGTCATGGGGCTCTCGTCGGCATTCCGCACCCCGTGGACACCCTGGATGGCCCGGTCGGCCAGCGGCGCGTGGCGGGCCAGGGTCCGGGCGAAGGCGGGGTCCACCAGCGTATCGGCATCCACGATGAGCACCGCATCGTACTCCGCCAACGGAAGCTCCTCGAAGGCCCAGGCCAGGGCGTGGGGCTTTCCCCGCTTCTCCAGATCGTGGCGCTCCAGGCACTCCCCACCCGCCCCCCGGACCAGCTCCGCCGTGCGGTCGCTGCAGTTGTCCGCCACCACCACCACCCGCCGGTGGTCCGCCGGGTAGTCCATCCCCAGGAGGGAGCGGACACAGCTCTCGATGAGCAGCTCCTCGTTGTGGGCGGGGACCACCACCAGGAAGCGGGGGAGTCGGTCGGGGGCGCCCCTCTTTCCCCGCCCGGGGAGGACCATCACCCGGAGGAGGCTCAGGAGGTCCGACAGCGTCGGGAGGAAGAGGATGGCGGCCAGTACGGCCACCAGGATCGTCAGGATGATCATGGGGTCTCCCACCGCTCCTTCCATGCCTGGAACATGAGGAGGGTCCAGATTGCCAGGGCCCCCTCGCCACCGCCCCGGCGGAACCGGGACCACGCACCTTCCACCGCCTGCCGGTCCAGGATCCCGTCCCGGCTCAGTCGATCCCCCGAAAGGAGATCCCCCGCCCAGTCGTGGAGCGGCCCCCGGAGCCACTCCTCCAGCGGCACCGAGAAGCCCACCTTCGGACGTTCGAAGAGGGGCCTCGGCACCCGGCGGGCCAGGAGCTCCCGCAGGCACCACTTCCCGGTCCCCTCCCGGATCTTCATCCCGGCAGGAAGCCTCCAGGAGAACTCCATCACCCGGTGGTCCAGGAGGGGCACCCGCACCTCCAGACTCACCGCCATGCTGGCCCGGTCCGCGATCACCAACTGGTCATCCACAAGGTACCCCTTCTGATCCGCCAGCATGGCCCGGTCCACCAGCCCCTTCACCGGACTGGCGGAGGAGAGGAAGAAGTCCGGGGCCAGTCGGGGCTCCCGGGCTCCGGGGAGGAAGGGAGAGGGGTCCTGCCAGGCGGAGGTCAGCGAGCGGTAGATCTCCTCCGGGGAATCCTGCTGGAGGAGGAAGGAGAGCTTCCGGGCCTTCTCCCCCGGGAGCCGGAGACGCCGTGCCGCAGGGAGGACGGTGCTGGCGGCGGAGTGGAGCCGCTGCCACCCTCCCGGGCTGATGGCATCCAGCGACCGGCTGGCCAACTGGCGTCCCACCCGGGGGACCCCCAGGAGGGAGGAGGCCCGCTCCAACTGGGTGTAGCGGTTGTACCCGCCAAAGACCTCATCCCCCCCCAGCCCCGACAGCGCCACCGTCACAGACTCCCGGGCCATGGTGCAGACCAGCAGGTTGGGAATGGCCGAGGGGTCGGCGAAGGGCTCGTCGAAGGAATCGGGGAGCATGGGGACCAGGGAGCGGGCATCGTCAGCGGTGAGGATGGACTCGGTGTGGTCCGTTCCCAGGTGTCGGGCCACGGCGGCGGCGTGGGGGGCCTCGTTGTGCTTCGGGTCGTCGAAGCCGATGGAGAAGGTCTTCACCGGGCGGTCGCTGGCCTCCTGCATGAGGGCCACCACCAGGGAGGAGTCGATCCCCCCGGAGAGGAAGGCGCCCAGGGGGACGTCGGCGATCATCCGCTGCCGCACGGCCATCTGGAGAAGCTTGTCCAGCCGCTCCAGCCCCGCCGCCTCGTCGTGGATGGGGTCCGCCAGACCCGCCAGGGCGAACTCCTCGGCGGACCAGAAGGGGACCGGTTCCGGGAGGGGGTCCTGGGCGGAGCGGATGGTGAGGATGTGCCCCGGGAGGAGCTTCGTGACCCGCTGGTAGATGGACCGGGGTCCCGGAACGTGGAGGCTCCGGAGGTAGCCCAGGAGGGCGTCCCGGTCCAGGGAGCGGTCCAGCCCCGGGATGGCCAGGATGGACTTCAGCTCCGAGGCGAAGGCCACCCGTCCCGGTTCCGCGTGCACGAACAGGGGCTTGATCCCCATCCGGTCGCGGACCAGGTGCAGCACCCGGTCCTCTCGATCCCACAGTGCGATGGCGAACATCCCCACGAAGCGTCGCACCGATGCCTCGACTCCCCAGTGCTCCACCGCGGCCACGACAACCTCCGTGTCCGAGTGACCCCGGAACGAGACCCCGGCCTGCCGGAGTTCCCGACGCATCTCCTCGTGGTTGTAGACCTCCCCGTTGAAGATGCACACCCACCGCCCCCCGGGGGACAACATGGGCTGGTGCCCCGCCGGAGACAGGTCCAGGATGGCCAGTCGGCGGAAGCCCAGCCCCACTCCGGCGTCCTCATCGACCCAGGTGCCCCGGTCGTCCGGCCCCCGGTGCTCGATGGGGCGGATCATGGCGTCCACCGTGCCCGGCAGGTTCCGCAGGGCCTGTGGTCCAGAGGTGAGGATTCCGGCGATACCGCACATGCAGGCTCGATCCAGGGGACAGGGTCCAGGGGGGCCCCGGAAGCAGGGCAGAAGACAGGTCTTGGCAGCAGGGTCCATGCCACATCCGGGCTCCCGCACCCCGGGGAGCCCACCGGCGCCCGGGGTGCCCCTCCGGTTGACGTCGGGAAGGTGGGGGCCGAGGGTTCTGGTAGGCCGCCCTCCCCGAGGCGGCCCCACACCTCCGGAGGACCCCACGATGGATGCAGGACGGCTGACCCTCTCCCGGGACGAGATGAGGGAGATGGGCTACCGGGTGGTGGATCTCCTGGTGGAGCATCACGCGGGGCTGCTGGAGAACGACACCATCGTGGAAGGGGGGACACGGGAGGAGATGGAGGCCCTCTTCCGGGAGCCCCTCCCCCGGCAGGGGCACCCCCCCATGGAGGTGCTGGAGCGCACTGCCCGGGACGTGCTCCGCCATGTGAACCATGTGGACCACCCCCGCTTCCTGGCCTTCATCCCCGGCCCCTCCAACTTCGTGGGGGCCATGGGGGCCGCCCTGGCCGCCGGGATCAACGTCTTTGCCGGGAACTGGTACGAGGGGGCCGCCGCCGCCCAGGTGGAGCTGCTGGTGCTGGACTGGCTCCGGGAGCTCTTCGGGCTCCCCCGGGAGGCCGGGGGGCTCTTCGTCAGCGGGGGCTCGGCGGCCAACGTCACCGCCCTGGCCGTGGCCCGGCGGGTGATGCTGGAGGACCGGGTGGAGGGGGCCGTGGTCTACGTGGGGGACCAGACCCACTCCTCCGTGGAGCGGGGGCTGCGACTGCTGGGCTTCCCCCCAGAGGCCATCCGCCGCCTTCCCACCGACAGCGACTTCCGACTGGACCCCGGCGTGGTGGCCGCCGCCGTGGAGGCCGACCGGCGGGCGGGACTGCGCCCCTTCTGCGTGGTGGCCACCGCCGGCACCACGAACACCGGGGCGGTGGACCCCCTTCCCCCCCTCCGGACCCTCTGCACGGAAGAGGAGCTCTGGCTCCATGTGGATGGGGCCTACGGTGCCGGGGCCATCCTCTGCCCGGAGGGGCGGGAACAGCTCCAGGGGATCGGCGGGGTGGACTCCTTCTCCCTGGACCCCCACAAGTGGCTCTTCCAGCCCTTCGAGTCCGGGGTGGTGTGGGTCCGGAGCGACCGGGAGCTGGTGGAGACGTTCCGCATCCTCCCCGAGTACCTGAAGGATGTGGATGCCCGGGCGGGAGAGGTGAACTACTGCGACCGGGGGATCCAGCTCACCCGCTCCTTCCGGGCCCTGCCCCTCTGGATGTCGCTTCAGGTCTTCGGGAGGGAGGGGTTCGAGGAGGGGGTGGGACGGGGCTTCGAGATGGCCCGGGTGCTGGCAGGGGCCCTGGAGCTCCGGGGGTGGGAGATCGTAACGCGTCCCAGCATGGGGATCGTCACCTTCCGCTACGCCCCGGCCGGGTGGTCCGGGGAGGCGGTGGACCGGCTCACTCGCGGGCTGGTGGAGGCCATTGATGCCCGGCGCTTCACCGTGATCTTCTCCACGGAGCTCCGGGGGCGGCCGGTGCTCCGGGCCTGCCCCATCAACCCCCGCCTCACCCCGGAGGAGATGGAGGCGGTGGCGGAGCACCTGCATGGACTGGCGGTGGAGCTGGTGGGGAGGGGATGATCGCTCGTGGCACCCGCAGGGGAGGGGCCCGGGCCGTCAAGGGGAGGGTGGAGAACGGCGGCGGCGGAGAAAGCGCCCAGGCCGGCGGGAGCGAACGACTGGCGACTATCCAGATCGTAAATCACTGCGCAGGAGGGGGGGGCGATGGCGGTGGATCCGGACTTCCGGCTGTGGCTGGAGGACACCCTGGGGCGCATCCTCCCGGTTCGGACGCGTCCCATGTTCGGGGGGTTGGGGATCTGGTCCGGGGAGCTCTTCTTCGCCCTGGCAGACGACGACACCCTCTATGTGAAGGGGGACGTCGAGACGTGGAAGGCCTTGGAGGACGGGGGATCCAGCCGCTTCCGACCCTTCGGCAACGACGGCCCCACCATGGACTACTGGAAGGTCCCGGCCGATGTCCTGGAGGACCCGGGGCTCCTCACGGAGTGGGTGGAGATGGCGCTGGGAGCAGCCGTGAGGGGAAAGCAGAAGAAACGTCGCCCTTCCAGGTAACGGGGTCGGATTCAACCCTGGCCCCACCCCGAGGGAAGCCGTAATTCTCCATCAGTTGCTTCCCATGACCAGTCAGTCCGGAGGAACGATGTCCATTCGTGGTTCGAAGGCGGCCGTGGCCGCGGTGGTTGTGTCGGCGCTGCTGGCCAGTCCCGTCCAGGGGCAGACGCTGACGCAGCGGGTCCAGGAGCTCTTCACCTTCGGGGATTGCGGCGGCTCCCTCTGCCTCCAGGTGGGTGGGGGGCATGGGGACCACTACATCCCCGAGGTGGTGCAGGGGGAGCAGAACACCCTGGCCTTCCTCCAGGCGGCCATCGGGTCGGGGCTCAGCAGCATCCCCGCCGCGGCGGCCAACGGAGGGGTGCGGGTCCGCTTCGTGGACGGTCGCCCGGTCACCGAGGAGATCTCCCCCGGCCCCATCTTCGCGGAGCGGGCCCAGACGCTGGGGAGGGGGATCATGCTGGCCGGGGGGAACGTCACCGGCCTCTCCTTCTCCAACATCCGGGGTGTGCCCCTCAACGACCTGGAGCTGAACTTCGGTCATGTGAACGTAGGGGATGCGGCCTTCGGCGACCCCGACTGGGAGAATGACATCATCCGGGTGCGGACCTCCCTGGAGGTGAGTCTCCTGGTGGCCAACGTCTACCTGGCCTACGGCGTCTCCGATGCGGTGGACCTGGGTGTGGCGGTCCCGCTGGTGCAGAGCACCCTGGGAGGTTCCAGTCGTGCGGATGTGATCTCCACCCTGTCTCAGACGCCCCACCAGTTCGTGGGGGGCGGCACCACCGCCCAGACCGCCACCGACGGCTCCGCCGTGGGGGTGGGGGACGTTTCGGTGCGAGCCAAGGTGCGGGTCTTCGAGCGGGACACCTGGGGGGCGGCTGTGCTGGGCGAGGCCCGCCTCCCCACCGGGAGCCAGGAGGACTTCCACGGCACCGGTGGCGTGGGGGTCCGGGCGCTGGGGATCCTCTCCGGGCAGGCGGGGAACTTCTCCCCCCATGTGAATGGCGGGGTGCTCCTCTCCGGCTCCGAGGCCCAGGGGGATCAGCTCCTGGTCACCGCCGGCTTCGACCAGATCCTGGCGCCGAATGTGACGCTGGCGCTGGACTTCCTGGGGGCCTGGGGGCTGGGGGAGAGCACGGTGGTGCTTCCGGATGACATCCGCTTCGACCTGCCGCAGCCCCGGACCACCCGGAGCTCCAACCTCCCGGACATCGCCGACACCCGGATGGACGGCTCGGTGGGGGTGAAGTTCCTGGCGGGGGGAGCCCGGATCGTGGCCAACGCACTGGTCCCCCTGAACGACGGTGGGATGCGCCCCTCCGTGGTCTGGACCCTGGGGCTCGAGCGCCTCTTCTGACACCCGTGGAGGCCCTGGAGCACCCGGGGCCTCCACCCGGCATCTTTCCGGGGTTCCCCTCCAGGAGTACCGATCCATGACGCGCGCCCATCTCTCATCGCTCCGGCCCCTGCTGGCGCTCCTCGTGCTCCTGGGAGTTGCTGCCTGCGAGTCCTCCACGGGAAGCGGAACCCCCGCTGATCCACTGGTCATCGTGGAAGGGTCCTCGGTCCAACTGGATGTGGGTGAGTCGGTGCAGTTGACAGCCCGGGGCGGTTCAGGGCAGGCGGAGTGGAGCACCTCCGCTCCGGGTGTGGTGACCGTGGTTCCGGTCACCGGCTTCGCCACCGCAGTGGGCCCGGGGCAGGCGGTGATCACCGCCACCCGGGGAGGCCAGACGGCCACCATTGCCATTGTGGTGGTCCGCCCCCCTGTGATGGTCGTCTCCGCCAATCAGGTGACCCTCCGGGCACAGGTGGGGGGACCGGTGAGCGCCCCCACCAGCATCACGGTGACCAACAGCGGGGACGGCTCGCTGGGGACCATCTCCGTGGCCTCGGTGAACTACGCCGGGGCCGCCCAGGGGTGGCTCACCCACCAGGTGGCGCAGGGTTCGGTGATCCTCACCGCCAACCCCGGATCGCTCCCGGTGGGGAGCTACGCCGCCAACGTGGCCATTGCCGCCGCAAACGCGGAGAACTCCCCGCAGAATGTGGTGGTGACCTTCGAGGTGGAGGGGGTCCCCGTGATGGCAGCGGAGCCCGACCCCCTGCTGTTCTCGGTGGTGGAGGGGGAGGACGCCGATCCCGTGGAGCTGGTGGTGCGGAATGTGGGGGGAGGGACGCTGACAGGGATCACAGCCGCCGTGGACTACGACGCCATCGGGGAGCCCTGGCTGGGGGCCCCCACGGTGGTCCCCGGGGCGAATGGCGCCACGATCCGCTTCACCCCCGATACCGAGGATCTGCAGCAGGGGAGCTACTCCGCCACGGTGGAGATCGCCTCCTCCGTGCCCAATGTGGCACCCCTGGAGGTGGATGTGGAGCTCACCGTGGCCTCCGGGCCCCTCATCGTGGCCACCCCCGCCAGCGTGGCCTTCACCGCCCTCTCGGGGCAGCCCGGCCCGGCACCCCGGGAGGTGCAGATCTCCAATGGCGGAGGCGGCTCGCTGAGCAGCCTGGGGATCAGCGTGACCTACAGCAGCGGGGTGGGGTGGCTCAACGCCAACATCAGCTCCACGGTGGCGCCGGCCACCATCACCCTGGGAGTCTCCACAAACCTCCTGGCGGTGGGCACCTACAACGCGTTGGTCCGGGTGAATGCCCCCGGGGCGGAGAACACCCCCCGGGACATCCCGGTGTCACTGACGGTGTCGCAGCCGGGGGTGGTGGTGCTGAATCCCTCCAACATCTCCGTGTCGGCCGTGGTGGCCACGGTGAATGCTCCCCCGGTGACGGTGAACATCACCGAGGCCCAGGGGCGCACCCTGGAGGGGATCGCACTGGGGACGATCCAGTACGGCCCGGGAGCCACCAACTGGCTGGCCATCAACCAGCAGCCGGGGCCTGTGTCACCCACACAGTTCCGGGTACAGGCCATCGCTGGGGGGCTCACGCCGGGGACCTACACCGCCGACCTGCCGGTGCTGAGCAGCTCCACCGATCCCGGGGACCCCCCGGCGGTGCTCCGGGTGACGCAGACGGTGCAGCCGCCGTCCTTTGCGGCGGAGATCTACGGTCCCATGGGGGGCGGGTCCACCAGCACATGTGGGTCCTGCCACGACGGAAGCCCGGCGCCCAACCTCCGGGGGTCGGCGAGTGCCGTCCGGGCCGCGCTCATCAATGGTGGGTACGTGGTGGCCAACAACCCCAATGGGTCCAGCTTCCTCTGCAGGGCGACTCCCGGGCAGTGTACGGGCCACAGCGCGAAGCTCTCTTCAGCGGTGGCCACGCGGGCCCGCCTCTGGGTCCTCTACGGAGCCAACCCGTGACCAGATGATCGGGGGGGATGCGGCAGTCCGTGTGCACGACACAGACGAGGGGAGGAGCCTGTTGGCTCCTCCCCTCGTCCTCGTCTCGACGGACCCCGCGTCCACCCCTCAGCCCCCGCTCTGCACCTCCACCAGCGTCCAGCCGTTCCCCCCGGGAGTCAGCCTCCCCCGGAAGGGGAGATCCTGCGCCTGGGGGCGGTTCCGCAGATCCACGTAGCGAAGCGAGAGGACGAAGGCCACATCGGCGGCATCCTCCGTGGTGGAGAGGTGTCGGACCCCTCCGACGGCGGCCTGCAGCTCCTGGATGTTCCGGGTGTCCTCCACCAGAGCACGCCATTCCTGTCGCCACTCCTCGTTGGAGGAGGGATACGTCCGGATCACGTTCTGCATGCTCCGGCTCTGGAAGGCCGATGCAAAGGCCGCCAGCGCCGACTCCACCCCCCGCTGTGCGACGGCCTCGTCGAACCCCGCAGGCTCCGGCGGGGCCTCCTCCGCCGGGGGGCCCACAGGGGGGGGCGCAGGGGCATCCTGCACCACGTCCGGCGCCCAGGTGAAGCGGGCTCCCGCCTCCAGGGTGATCACCTCCCGCTGCGAACGGTACCCGGGAGCCTGGAACTCCAGCGCCCACCGCCCGGGAGGGAGTTCCGTCCCCCCGGGAGAGATCCCCAGCGTCCCCGGCGGGCCCGCCGCCGTGAGCCGGGCCCCCGCCGGGAGGGTCCCGGCCACCGAGATCCGGGCCGGAGCGGGTGGAGTGGGGCTAGGCTGGGTAGCTGGCGGGGGCACATCCCGGGCTGGGGTGGGCCCGGTCGCCGGGGGTGGCGTCACCTCCACGGGGTCGGTGGCTCCCGGGCCCTCCCCTCCGGTCTCCTCCGCCTCTCCGGCATCATCCGGCTGGACTCCATCGTCCTCCGGGAGCCCCTGCCCCGGATCGGGTGCGCCCTGCTCCGGGGCGACCCCACCCCCCATCCCCTGGAGCCGGGGGTCCTCCCGGGGGGGCAGAGAGGGGGAGGTGGCTGCCCTCACCTCCCCCTCTGCCGGGGCGGGTTCTTCCCCTCCCCGGAAGAGGAAGAAGGCCAGCGCCGCCACCGCCGCCACCGCCCCTCCCACCAGGGGGAGCGGCGACGATGAGCGTCGCCGTGGGGATGAGGCGGGGGTGGGGCGGGGAGCCCTACCGGAGCTGGAGGGGGCCGGTGCGGGAACGCCCCCCGGCACCGCCACGGGGTCCCTGCCCCTGGAGCCCCGATCCCCAGGGCCGCTCCCCCCCGCCGGAGGCCGTGGCCCGGGAGGGGCTCCGGCTGCCGGGGCTCCGCCGCTCCTTCCCGGGCCCGGAGGTGC
>Ga0076930_100966_pt1 | contig 18987 bp, 16 predicted proteins | sample HotLakConsoUCCRE_FD_71149 | JGI IMG/M metagenome (GOLD analysis project Ga0076930, IMG submission 71149) | Hypersaline microbial mat communities from Hot Lake, Washington, USA - Hot Lake Consortium UCC-RE (version 3) (version 3) ...
GAACATTCCGGGCTGATATGCCTCAGGAATGTTCTTTTTTCAGATAACTCTGATTACCGAGAGAACTTCGCACTGCCCAGTTTTCTAAGTTATGAGATGGTAACAACCTCGTCTTAAGCTTCGCCGGTTAAATCTAGGTCTCATCCTTCATTGAGCTTGGCTGTACCGTGACCGCTTTGAGCAATCAAGGATTGGCGCATCTTTCCTTTATCAAGGTATTCAATATGACGGTTATTTATGACCTTGAGCATGTAACCACTTATCGTTATCGCAAACCCGTGACCTTTGGCGATCATCGGGCTATTTTTTTGCCCAGTGTGGGCTATAGCGGGCGAATTTTGCGATATTCACTGGAAACCAACATTCCCGCTAAGGTGCATTGGATGATGGATACCCTGTCCAACAATGTGGCGGTGTTGCAGTTTGAGGAGCCGGGGAATGAGCTGGTCGTCACCTATCGGTTACGAGGGGAGCATTTTGGGATTAAGGATGCCGACGATTTTCCGCTGAATGAGCGGGCAAAGGAAGTGCCGATCCAGTACACGCCGGATGAGTGGATTGACTTGTCGAACTTTATGCGCCCCCATACGGAGGATTCTGACAGCCGCGTGGCGGCTTGGGCCAAGAAATTTGTGGCGGGCGATCGCGATGACACCCTCGATGTCCTCGATCGCATGATGAATGAGATTTGGAATAGTCTGGAATATCAGGCGAGAGAGGTCGAGGGCACTCAAAGCCCGGCTGAGACACTAAAGCGCCAACAGGGAACCTGCCGGGACTATGCCTGGCTCATGATTGAGGCGTTGAGAAGACTCGGTTTTGCCTGCCGATTTGTGAGCGGTTATCTCTACGATGCGGCCCTCGATGGCGGCGAAGTGGGGATGACGGGGTCTGGGGCCACTCACGCTTGGTTGCAGGTGTATCTGCCCGGTGCGGGGTGGTGTCACTATGACCCGACCAATCGCATCACGGAAGGATTTGAACTGGTGCGGGTGGCGATCGCACGGCACCCTGGCCAAGTGATCCCGCTATCGGGGAGTTGGTTTGGCGACAGCGGCGACTACCTGGGTATGGAAGTCAAGGTCAGCATTCGTAAATTGGGAACGCTCCCCGAATTTCCGGCGGCGGGGTGAGGCGTGGGCTGGGAGGCGCGATCGCCCCTCTGGGCAGTCGCAAGCAAACCGAAGGCTGGTTCATGGATGGCTAGCAGCCCGATTTCTTTGGGCACTCACTGAGAACCGGGTTTTGGTAACGGCGTGCTAGCAATTGCTGAGACTGCGGTGAACTGCGGCAATTTTGGTCTGCTACCAGGGCAACACGTCCCCATTGCTGTGCCAAAAGGTACCGGTATTCTCCAGGGTCAGTTCGTCAATGCGAGCGAGCAAGCCTTTGACGGCGGTTTCTGGGGTGATGCCGCTTTGGGTGAAGCCAGTCATGCGGGTGCTGACCAAGCCGGGGTGCAAAATCGCCACGGCAATGTTTTGCGCCTTGAGATCATGGGACAGCGACTTGCCCGCCATGGATAAAGCCACCTTTGACATGCGGTAGCCATAAGAGCCGCCGGAGGTATTGTCTGCGATCGAGCCCATGCGGCTGGTCATCATCACAACTTTGCCCCCCGGCTTGATCTGCGGCAACAGCGCTTTAGTCAGGCGCAACGGGCCGATGGCGTTGACCTCAAACTGTTGGCGAATGCTCTCAAAATTTAAGTCGTCCAGGCTAACGCGCTCTAAGATGCCTGCGTTGTTGATTAAGACGTCCAGGGTGATCCCTTGCAGTTTTTCGGCTAATTGAGCTACCGAGTCGTCGGAAGTGATGTCTACTCCAGATTCAACGCGCCCGCCGAGGGCATCCAGATCTTTGGAGCTGGAGCGGCAAACGGCGATTACATCGTCGCCCCGCTGTTGTAACTGTTGGCAATATTCCAAGCCGATGCCTCGGTTCGCCCCGGTTACAAGATAAGTTGCCATGCGATCGCTCCTTTCCTTCAATATCAGCTGCCGGTCAAGGCTCTCACTACTACCTTAGGCGGTAGGGGAGTGGGCTACACCCTGCGGAAGCGGGAGACTCGCCCCCAAGCGGGACTAAGCTGCCATGAAAAAGCGGGAAGCTTATGCCACCCGCTAGTTTGCCTTAAATTCTGCCGCTTCACTCAGACCGATCAGACCTCAAGGTCGAGGCCTTCTAATTGACAGCAGCGGATTTTGTTCTACCCAAACGGAGACAGAGCCGCCGTTGCAGCGAAACTCTGCCCAACCATGGTCATTGGTGTAAATCGGTTCTTTAATGTGACCCGTGATGTCGTAGAACACCTTGTGACGTTTGCCAACTTCCATCCATTTGTGGCCTGCGGGACCATCGCTCAGGATGACCGCCATGGCGTAAGGGTGGTGCTCAGTGCCGAGGCGAGTCCAGCCGATGGTGTTGAAATGGTCAATGTAGTCATATTGCGGCCCATAGGCAAAATGGGTGCGGGCAAACAAGAGGCGATCGAGGATCCACTGGTGCGAAGGCATCCAGATTTCATACCCTCGATCTTCATAATGAGCCCCGTAGTAGTCGGCGTAAAAGACGCAGGGATAGCCCTGTTCTCGCAGCAGGATGATGGCATAGGCCAGAGGCTTAAACCAGGCTTCGACGACTGACTCCAGGGCCTGCAGAGGTTGAGTGTCGTGGTTTTCAACCAGGGTGACGGCAAACAGCGGCAGTTCCTTCATCAGGGTGCCGTCAAAAATCTGCCGCATGTCATAGTGGCCCCCAGCCTTGCTGGCTTTGTGGAAGTTGAGGTGTAGCGGCGCATCAAACAGGTTGAGCTGCCCCCCCGCGTTGCCGATGTACCAACTCAAGGTGCCAAAGTTGTAGGTCCAGTATTCGCCGACGCAAAACAGGTCGCGCCCAGTGTGGGCTTCCAGGTGATCGAGCCATTCGTTAAAGAAGTCGCCGTTGATATGCTTGATGGCATCGAGGCGAAAGCCGTCGGCCCCAATTTCGTCGAGCATCCACTCACCCCAATATTTCAATTCGCCTTTGACCTCGGGATGATTCATATCGAGGTCGCTGCCCATCAAGTAATCGAAGTTGCCCTTTTCTAGATCGACCTTGGTTTCAAAGCTTTTGTCGGCCATTTTCCAAACGGCTTTGAAGTCGGGCTCGTAGCTGTTGTAGTCCACGGAGTCGAAGTGGTACCAGCGCCATTTCATGGTGGAATATTTGTCGCCTCGTCCCGGAAAATCAAAGCCCGTCCAGGCCTTGATTTTCCGCCGATCGCCCAGGGGTCGGTGGCGATCGCGGGGATCGTAGGGGATCGCGTCAAATTCTTCTTCGAAGTCAGCGGCCATTTTGTGGTTAAAGACCACATCGGCGTAGATTTGGATGCCGTTTTGCCGACAGGTGCGAACCGCCTCGACATATTCGTCTTTGGTGCCGTATTTTGTCCGCACGGTACCCCGTTGGTCAAATTCACCCAGATCAAAGATGTCGTAAACACCATAGCCCACGTCGTAGCTGCCGCCGATCCCTTTATAAGCGGGGGGCAACCAAAGGGCCGTAAAGCCCGCTGCGGCTAATGCCGGGGCCTCGTGTTGGAGCGTTTGCCAGTGGGTGCCGTCGGCGGGCAGATACCAGTGAAACCACTGCATCATGGTGCCGTTGAACTCGGCGGGGGCTTTCTTGGCGGCGATCTCCCCGGAGTAGGACGCGACCCACTCTTTCAAGGCATTTTGGGCGGTGAGCAGCGCGTCCGTATTCAGGTCTTTACTGATCGCGCGAAAGTTGTTTTTCAGTTGTTGAAATGGCGTTGACATGGCGATGTAACCGTAAGGACAAAAGATATCAATGACGCGCTAGGAACGGAAGGCGGTGGCGGTACCGAGCCTTAACTAGCAATAGTGGCCTCAAAATATCGGAGCAAGGTTAAGAATCAAGGGCGATCGCCCAGTTTTCGGAGAGATGCGAACAATTTTCTTGGCCGTGATGGCGGTTGCTCCATCCTCAGTGACTGATCAGCGACTGAGTGGTCCTGACGACAAATGCTAACTTTCCCCGCCCCAGGGGAACAGATTGGGTCGCGACAGAATTTGAAAGTTTAGAAAACGTTACAAGAATTATCGAAATGTTCAATAAATTCCGAAGAAAACCCTAAAGCTTGAAAGGGATTGAAATTACTCTCCCTAAAGTGATATCAATCCGCCCGGATAGCAGTAGCCAGTCGTTGGCTATCTGACAGCCCTGAACTATCCGGTTAAGGGATTCTGGATTGCACACTTAATCAACATGTCAGCCAACATTCCCTTCGATATTTCCCCCCGTTTACGACGCCAGCGCGAGACTGAAAGGTCGGTCGAGGCCTCGGTGCGTCTTCGCCGACTGATTTGGAAGTTGGCGATCGCCACTTTGGCTCTCATGGCGGTGGGTAGCGCCACTCGCGTGATGAATGCGGGCTTAGCCTGCCCGGATTGGCCGCTGTGCTATGGACAAATCGTTCCCCGCCAGCAAATGAATTTGCAGGTATTTCTAGAATGGTTTCACCGGATGGATGCCTCACTGATCGGCTTGATGTCCATCTGGCTTGCGGTGCAAGCGTGGTGGTGTCGTCGTGATGTGCCCACCTGGTTACCCTGGGCCTCGCTGGGGGCGGTTTTTCTGATTGTGGTGCAAGGGGCGTTAGGTGGGCTGACGGTCACTGAATTGTTGCGGTTTGATATCGTGACGGCCCACCTGGGAACGGCTCTCGCATTTCTGTTGACGGTGCTGGTTATGGGGTTATGCTTGACCCCTTATCAAGGGGTCGGCACAACGGGACCGCTACCCATCATCGGGGCCATTGCCACGGTCTTGGTTTATGGGCAATGCTTGCTCGGGGCATTAGTCGGCTCCCGGTGGGCGGCCCACCAGTGTTTAGGCGGTGCGCAGCTGTGCCAAGTGATGAATAGTCACTTAATCGGGGTCGTTCCGCCGACGATCGCCATTCTGGGGTTGTTACTGGTGGCCTGGCGGACCCCGGCCTTACACCCCTGGCTGCGGCGGCTCACGGTCGTCATCGGTACCCTATTGGCTGGGCAAATCGTCTTAGGAATTGCCACTTTGCAATTGCACTTGCAGGTCGAACCGCTCACCATCACTCACCATACTGTCGGTGCGTCCCTGACCGCCGCCCTGATGGCTTTTACCGTCCTGGCTTGGCGCGATCGCCGCGCCGTGGCCACTGTCGCCGCAGCTTTACGCCCGGTTTCCACGGTTTAAGCCACCCGCCTGATGACTGCTCCTGAATTTTTAGATGCTTTCTCAATAAGGATTTTCCTGCATATGCAGACTTCTCCCACCTGGCAGAGTCCGACTCCCCATCACGACAGCTTTTGGCAGGTTTGCCGCAGCTATTGGCAACTGACCAAGCCCCGCATCATTCCGCTGTTGCTGATTGAGACCGCTGCCAGTATGCTTGTTGCCGCTCATGGCACAGTTGAGCCTTTTCTCTTAATCGTTACCCTGTTTACCGGAGCCTTGGCGGCGGCTTCCGCTCAGTCGATCAACTGTATCTACGATCGCGACATTGATTTTGATATGGAGCGGACGCGGCATCGGCCGATTCCTTCGGGGCGCATTCAACTGCGAGACGCGCTGATTTTTGCCGTCGCGTTGGCGATCGCCGCCTTCACCTTGCAATCCCTGGTCGCTAATGTGCTCAGTGCCGCTTTAGAAATGCTGGGCATTGCCGTCTATGTGGGCGTCTATACCCACTGGCTCAAGCGTTCATCCACGCAAAATATTGTGATCGGGGGTGCGGCGGGCGCGATTCCCCCTCTGGTGGGTTGGGCGGCTGTCGCGGGTGAACTCAGCTGGGCCGCCTGGTTGTTTTTTGCCATTGTGTTTATCTGGACGCCGCCCCACTTTTGGGCGCTGGCGTTGGTCATTCAAGATGACTATGCCAAGGTGGGGGTGCCCATGTTGCCCGTGGTGGTGGGGGATGAAGCGACCGCCAAGCAAATCTGGGCCTACACGCTGCTGCTGGTGCCGATTACGCTGTTGATGACGGTGCCGTTGCACGCGACGGGTTGGGTTTATGGGGCGATCGCCCTTTACCTGGGCTGGATCTTTCTCAAGAAAGCTTGGGGATTGTTGCAGGCACCTAGCGATCGCGACCAGGCCAAATCTCTGTTCAAATATTCCATTCTATACATGATGGCGCTCTCAGCCGGGATGGTGGTTGATAGTCTGCCGATAACGCGCTCGGCAGTGACGGCTCTGGGACAACAAGTTTACGAAATTGCCAGCACCGTTGCCCCTTCGCTGATGAGCTAGGTGAAAAAGCGCGATCGCTCTACCTGGAAATAATGACAGCCAAAACAACAGGCTGAATTTCCTTTCAGAAATTCAGCCCTATTTGAAACTCACCCCCCCGGTTTGTGCTATTGAACCGAGGGGGTGAGTTTTTGGCTGGTCAGTATAGCGTTAGAGCAGATTAACCACGCTACCATCGGCCCGTTTGTTAACGCCGAAAGACACAGGGCTTGGCGGTTTTGCGGGCCACATAAAACAGGCTAGGTCAACCAGCGGCGATCGCCCCTTAATGGGCAGGCGATCGGGTCAAGACAAGCTAGCTTCTTCGACCGCCGCAACCCGGTCTTCTAAATCGCAAACCTCGGACAAACTTTCGGGATCAACGTAATAGCAGGTGTGATTATCTTGGCAGATAAAAGCCCATCCCGAATCTTCGACTCGCACCAGGTCATAAGTCCCGTCTTGAACAAAATAGCCTTTGTGGTCACGGGTACCAGGAGCGATCGCAAAATTGTAAAAGCTTTCGTTCTTAAAATTCATGGCGATCCAGAAAAGCGAAACAGCAGCAAAATCAGTAACCAGTACGACAACCCAAAAACATCTGAGGTTGGTCAAACATTTGACTTAAACCTCAGGCGAAAGCAGCAAAAGATGCTGCATATGAACGGTTTCTAGGCTGAAATACTTAAGCGACGCTTATGAGTAATCTCACTGTACAACATGAATTCTTAAAACCGAGTTTACTTTTCTGAAGAAAAATAAAATATAACTTTTAGCGGACCCACCAATCTCGCTATCAAAACGAAAAACATCTGATCGCAGGAGTTTTTGTTTCAAAACATTGAGTGGATTGGGTTTCGCATGAAGTTTTGTCAACAAAGTTAGGGGCTGTATGGGCATTACTTGTGGTAGCAATTTTTGTGATGTCGATATGCAATCGCCTGTCACCCTCATCGCCCATGCCGCGATCCGACACCCCAAACCATGAAACTTGGAGAGGCGAGGAGCTTCAGTCCCTGTTTAGGTAAGTTTTACAAAAGATGACTGTCAATAGTTGTTTTTATGCTCAAAACCACCAGGGGTTTCTATTTTCTAGCGCCCGCAGAAGGTGCCCTGAGTGACAGCAGATAGGTTAATCATTGGGAATGAGCGTAGTGCTTTAAAGAAAAAAGCAGCTAGCTCTCAAAGAGTTAGCTGCTACTCGAGTCGTATTCAGGTAGAAACTATGGTCAGTCAACGATGCTTCATCCAATGACTGGAGAAGCAGCGAGTTAGGCCTCAGCTTCCTTGCGACGGCTAGCCAAAAAGCCAGCACCCGCGACCAAACCCAGACCCAGCATGGTCGCAGGCTCAGGAACAGCCTCGGCAACAGTAAGGCTGATGGTGTAGCCATTAGCATTGCCAGCAGTCGAGAAGCCTAAATGACCAGTACCAGCATTCTCACCACCATAAAGGAAGTTACCAAAAAACGAGGCGTTAGAATCTGGAGTCGCAGGCATATCTAGATCGCCGCCAAGCAGTTGGAACGTGAATGACTTCAACCCATCGCCCAAATCTACGTTCCCAAAATTAATAAATGGGTTAGCAGCAGAGAGTGCGCCAGTAAAGGTATCAAATGACAAGTCTTGAATTGCTACAATCGAGCCAAACAGTGAAGTAAAATCACCTGAACCGAAAAGGACGATACCGTCATCAATGCCATCTGAGCCGAAGGAATCTTTGAAATCGACGACGCCGGGAGTGGTACCGACTGATTCTTCCAGATTGCCATTGATGGTCACGCTGCTACCGGTAGCCAACATACCAGCTTCGGCTGAACCTGCATTCATTAAAGTCCCAGTTGCGACGGCGGCAAAAGCTGCAACGGGTAGTACGCCTAATTTTGCAATGTTTTTCATGTTTGTCCTTAAGTTACTCAGTAATTTGCAAAGGCTGAAAAGTGCACGGTAGACTGCAGCTCTTCAAGTCAAGCCGCGGGGGCTGAGTCGTAAATTACTGCACCTGACCCTATGTAATTACATCCACGCTAGATGTGCATTCTTTTACGGAGGGTTTTACGGGAACTTTAATGATGAGTCCGTAAATGTAATACGTTTATATATCGGCTTACACGTAAAGCTGGATTGAAGCCGATTGGTGATCCGTATCAACTCGCTCATGTGATCAGGACTGCCTAAGGGGCGAAACTCTTTGTGTTGATGGGTTGCAGCGATCGCGGACAGGACTTTGCTCAGTTTATTGCCGCCATAGAGTAGTTGGGGTAATTGCTATCCGTATATATACTGAAATAAAGAGCGGACATAAAAAACTCCACCCCATGCGTAATGTCAACAGCATAAGGTGGAGGATGGAAACTGATAGGGGTGTTTGTTTGATGGCGGGAGGTGCTACCCCTTAGATCGCAGCGGGCGATAGCGCGAATAGGTCACTGAACGGGGTTGTGAGCAGGTCGACCAAACTATCTACGGTTTCGGCGATTTCCAGCGACTCTTCGCCGAATGAGGCTGAGCCAGTGAGCAAGCCAGAGTCTAGCAGGAAGTCGCCGTTAGTTTGGGTCAACGTGTCGATCGCGGCGGCATTGAGGGCGGCGAGATCGACCGTGGTTTCAAACGACTCGGTGCCGGAGGTGGCCAGCAGACCGAGTTGGCCGTCGAGCAGTTCGGCATCGATAGTGACTCCGGTGAGGTAGTCAAATACCGTGCTGCCGACCAGTTCAGCGATCGCCACTTCCCCGGCGATCGGTCCGAAGGGCGTATCAATACTCAGGTTGGCAATGCCGTCGCTGAGTTCGAGGTTGCCAAAGATGGTGTCAAAGGGGATCGCGAAACTCGTCCCAAAGATGGGTATGTCAATGTTGCTGGTGGCGAAGTTGACAATGGCATCAATTCCTGCGATGGGGGTGGGAATCAGCAACTGATCATCCGGTTCAAAGGGAATCGCGAAATCTAAGTCGCCTGCGGGGGTGGTGAGATCGATATCCAGCATGCCCCCAGTCAAGTCGATGATGCCTTCAAACAGACCCAGCTCAGTTTCCGTACTGAGTAAGAGCTGTCCTGCTTCGATGGGAATGGTGGTATCCAGTTCCGACAGCAAAAAGCTGAGGCCATCAGCGGCAAAAGTTGCCAGGTCAAAATCGACAACCTCGTAAATTTCGTCGTCAATGGCGAGATCGGCGACGACCAGGCCATCGGCCAGAGACAAGTTGCCGATCGCTGCCGACAACAACTCCCCAGCTTCACTTAAGATCCCTGGACCATCGAGCAGCACTGGCAAAGTTTCGCCGGTGGCGGTGGCGAGGTTGCCTTCTAGCACCCCCTCGGTGAGGGTAAAAGCCCCCGTGGCGGTGGCTAGGGTGTCGATGCCGTCGAGCAAAAAGGCTTCGGCATCAGGACTAAAAGCCGCCACCAGATCGAGGAGGGCGGTCGTACTCAGGAACTCAGAATTTGGTGTCACGCTCAGATCAGCGGTCGTTTCCGTCAGAGCGCTAAGCAGGTTTGGTAGCATAACCCTTCTTTAATGAAGTACATACGGTCCGGCGCGTGCTCAATAGAGGAGCTTAACGGATTTTTGCCGAAGTGTGGCAATTCTTCATCTTGTGGTACCAACGGGGCTGGTATCATCTGCGGCTACCGGGGTTTTACGCTTCCCCCGTGGCGTCCGCTGGCGGGGAAACCTCGGCCTGGGGCGGATCCGGCAGGGCGATCGCGATTTGGTAAAGTTCGCGTTTGCTATAGGTGGTCGATTGGGCTAACTGACGGCTGGCTTGCGATCGCGATAACCCGGCTGCCATCAAGTCTATGAGCTGTTGCTGCAAGGCCTCGACCGATAGGGGAACGGCCTCGGCGGCGGGTTTGCCCGCGATTACCAGGGTGAATTCCCCTTTGGGCGGGGTGGTGGTGAAATGGGCGATCGCCTCGGCCAGGGTGCCTCGCCAGACCTCTTCAAACTGTTTGGTGAGTTCCCGAGTGACGGCCAGGCGGCGACTCGCCTCGAATGGCCCCTGAAGATCTTGCAGGGTGGTTAGCAAACGGTGGGGGGCTTCGTAGAGGACGAGGGTGCGGGGTTCCTCTGCGAGGCGGGCAATCTGCTCACGGCGATCGCGCCCCTTAGTTGGCAAAAACCCTTCAAACACAAAGGGTTGCGGCGGCAGCCCAGAGATGCAAAGGGCGGTAATCGCTGCCGTCGCCCCCGGAATTGCCACCACCGGAATGCCCTCATTGGCACAGGCTTCGACCAATTCAAAGCCGGGATCCGAAATTCCCGGCATGCCCGCGTCACTGACCAACGCCACATCCTGTCCCCGCTGGAGTTGGGTCAGCAGTTCGGGCAGGCGCTTAGGCCAGTTATGGGCGTGGTAACTGGTTTGGGGCGTCTTGATCTGAAAGTGCTGAAGCAGCTTGCCCGTGTGGCGGGTGTCTTCGGCGGCGATCAGCGCGACCTGCTGGAGGGTGTCGATCGCCCGAAAGGTCATGTCCGCTAAGTTGCCGATGGGGGTGCCCACGATGTAGAGGGTGCCGTTGCCGTGGAGATCTGTCACAACCGTGTCGTCCTGCGTGCTGTGCTTCAGAATAAACCCAGTCGCGAGGGGATGAAGGAAACATGGCGAAAACCGGGGTCTTTGTAGGGCTGATCACGCTGGACTGCATTTATCAGACTCGCCGCGCCCTGCAACCCAACGAGAAGCAGGTGGCGGAGGATGTCTTGTTGGCGGCGGGGGGACCGGCAACCAATGCGGCGATCGCCTTTAGTGCCCTGGGGGGACAGGCTCGCCTGGTAGGAGTTTTGGGCCAGCATCCCCTGGCGACGGTGGTGCGCGATGACCTGGCCCACTACGGCGTCGAACTGGTGGACTTGCTACCCACTGCCGTCGCGCCGCCGCCCTTTTCGGCCATTGTGGTGAATGCGGCAACGGGCGATCGCGCGGTGATTTCTCGCAACGCCGCCGATCGCCCCTATCCCCCAGCGCTGCCCCCCCAGGATGTGCTGGCCGGGGCCGACTGCCTCCTGGTGGATGGGCATCAGATGGCGGTGAGTCGCCTGCTGGCGGCGCAGGCGCGACCGCGTAACCTGCCCGTCGTGGTCGATGGGGGCAGTTGGAAAGCGGGCTTTGAACAGGTGTTGCCCCTGGCGACGGCGGTGATCGCCTCGGCTAACTTTGCGCCGCCCGGAGCCGAGACTGAGGCCGCCGCGATCGCCTATCTGCGATCGCTCCAGATTCCCCAGGTGGCCGTCACGCGGGGCGATCGGCCCCTGCTCTACAGCACCCCGGCCCAGTCTGGTGAACTAGCGGTGCCTTCCATTCAGCCGGTGGACACGCTAGGGGCGGGCGATATCTTTCACGGAGCCTTTTGCCGACATTATGGCGAAACCACCGATTTTGTCGCAGCGCTGGCGATCGCCGCTGAGGTTGCCGCGTTGGCCTGTCAATCCTTTGGCACCCGCCAGTGGATTGAGCAGTTACCTGGCTCCAGTGGGATAGGGCAGGGGCCAGGAGGATCCGTCAGTCGGTAGAAATACGGGGCCGATTGATCACCTGAGTCAGGCTGTGGGTAGACTAAACCTGAATTTTGGCAAGTTATGACAACAGAGGATGATCGAATGGCGTACGAAAATGAGTTAGCGATCGCTCAAAAGGCGGTCATCGCGGCGGCTAAGCTCTGCGAAACGGTGCGCCGCGAGATGGTGCCCGAAGCGATGGAAAAAGCCGACAAAAGTCCGGTTACAGTAGCGGACTACGGTTCCCAGGCGATCATCTGTAAAGCCCTGAGCGAGTCGTTTCCCCATGATCCGGTGGTGGGGGAAGAAGACGCCGCTGAGTTGAAATTGCCCGCCATGGGCGATCGCCTCCAGCAGGTGACGCAGTTTGTGCAAGGGGTAATCGGCACCGTCACGCCCGAGGATGTCACCCAGTGGATCGACCACGGCAACGGCGCTCCCGCCAACCGTTTTTGGACGCTGGACCCCATCGATGGCACCAAAGGATTTTTGCGGGGCGACCAGTACGCGATCGCCCTGGCCCTGATCGAAGACGGCGACCTGAAGGTGGGGATTCTCGGCTGTCCGGCTCTAGATTTGGGCTACGGCTCGACCGGCTTGTTATTCACGGCGGTGCGTGGTCAAGGGACTTTGATGCAGCCCATTGCGGGGGGCGAGGCCAAGCCGGTGCAGGTGGTGCAACCGGGAGACAGCGAGCGGCTGCGGTTTGTGGAAAGCGTCGAAGCCAGCCACGGCAACCAGGCGGAACAAGAAGCCGTCGCCCAGGCGGTCGGCATCACGCAAGCGTCTGTGCGGATGGATAGTCAGGCTAAGTATGGGGCGGTTGCGGCCGGTGAGGCGGCCCTTTATCTGCGGCTCCCCTCCCCCAAATATCCCGACTATCGTGAAAAAATTTGGGACCATGCAGCAGGGGCGATCGTGGTGGAAGAGGCCGGTGGCACCGTCACCGATATGTACGGCAAGCCGCTGGACTTTTACACCGCTGCGAAAATGCACGATAACCGTGGCGTAGTCGTCAGCAACGGCATCATTCACGATGCAGTGATGTCAGCTTTGCAGGGGAATTGAGCGGGGCGGGGAGATCGCTAACCGATCGCTGCGGCGATGCGGGGGGTTTGGGCTTGGGCGGTTTGGGCTTGGATGGCGGTGATGGCGACGGTATTGATGATGTCTTCGACGGTGCAGCCCCGGCTGAGGTCGTTGACGGGTTTGCGCAAACCTTGCAACACGGGACCGATCGCGATCGCCCCAGTTTCTCGCTGGACGGCCTTATAGGTATTGTTGCCGGTATTCAAATCGGGGAAGATCAGCACCGTCGCTTGGCCTGCCACCGCTGACCCCTGCATTTTTTGCGCGCCCACCTCGGGGTCCACTGCCGCGTCGTATTGAATGGGGCCTTCGATGAGTAGATCGGGGCGGCGTTCCCGCGCTAACTTGGTCGCGGCTCGCACTTTTTCCACCTCTTCGCCCTTGCCCGACTCGCCCGATGAGTAAGAGAGCAGCGCCACCTTCGGATCCACCCCAAAGGTGTGAGCGGTATCGGCAGACGAAATTGCGATTTCCGCCAGTTGCTCCGCCGTGGGATTCGGGTTGATAGCGCAGTCACCATATACCAGCACCCGCTGCTCTAAGCACATAAAGAAGACCGACGACACGACGGAAAAGCCCGGTTGGGTTTTGACAAACTGCAAGGCTGGACGAATCGTGTGTTGCGTGGTGTGCACTGCGCCGGATACCATGCCGTCGGCGTCGCCCTGATAGACCATCATGGTGGCGAAATAGGAGACATCCATCATCACGTCGAGGGCGTTATCTAGCGTGACGCCCTTGTGCTGGCGCAGCTCAAAAAAGGTTTGGGCATAGTTCTGCAAATCGTCACTTTCGCTGGGGTGAATGACATTGACGTGATCTAAGTTGAGGGGCACCTGGTATTTGTCGATGACGCGCTGCACATCCTGGCGATCGCCCAACAGCGTGAGTTTGACGATGCCCCGGTTGACCAAAATCGCGGCGGCTTTGAGAATGCGGCGATCGTACGCTTCTGGCAAGACGATGTGCTGGAGCTGCGCTTTGGCCTGCTCCAACAGGTTGTAGGTAAACATTTTGGGGGTCATGCCCCGCACCCGTACGGCGCTGATTTGCTGCTCCAGGCGGTTCAAGTCCACATGCTGATCGAAGAGTTGGATACTGAGGTCAATTTTTTCGGTGTCGTCGGGTAGCAGGGCACAGTGCACGTCGTTGACCTGGGCAGCAGTCGTGAAGGTGTCGGTCTTGACCGACAGGATGGGCAACGGGTCGGGAATCCCTTCGATGAGTTTGGCGATCGCCGGATCGGGCTGCATCCCCGTCGATAGCAAGATGCCCGCCAGCGCCGGATAGCTGGTGGACTGGTGGGCCTGCAACATGCCTGCGATAATGTCGCCGCGATCGCCCGGCGTGATCACCAGCGAATCGGGCTCTAGCCAGTTGAGGCTATTTTGAAGCTGCATCGCCGCCACGATGCGGTTGGTCGCTAAGTTTTTGAGTCGCCGATGGCCATAGAGCACCTCGGCCTGTAGCTGTGCAGCAATGTCTCGCATCCGGGGACTCGCCAACCGAAGATGATGGGGAATCACGGACAGGAGCAAACCCCGCAGGCCAAAGCGGCGAAACAGTTCTTCTTTAAGGGCATTGAGGGTGGTGGGCTCGGCATTGTTTAAGATAATGCCCGCAATGTCGCAGCCCGCTTCTTGATAGGCTTCGACGGCCATTTCCACCGGGGTAATGGCTTCTTCTAAGGAGCGGTTATGCGCGGTGCCCAAGATCAAAACCGGAGCCCCCAGGTTTTTGACAATTTCCTGGTTGAAGCTAAATTCGAAGGCTAAACTTTCGCCCAGGTAGTCCGAACCTTCGCATAGCAAAAAGTCGCCTCGGGCTTCTAACGCCTTAAATTTGCGAATGATGGTGTCAATCACCTCGTCGGCCTGGCGCTGGGCGATGAGCTCTTGAGCCTGGCGCGATCGCAGCCCAAACGACTCTTCATAGGTCTGCTTCAAATCAAAGTGATTGATGATCAGGTCAATATCTTCGTCTTTGCCGGATTCCGCCAGGGAAGTGTGGTCGGGCTGCTCCGGCAATTGAATCAGGGGACGAAAGAAATGGACTCGCGTCGTCCGCCGCAACAACAACTCGATGATGCCGAGGGACACCAGGGCTTTGCCGCTACCGGCCTCAGCAGTGCTGATAAAGAGCGATTTTGTCATGCTGGCACTCCCCGTGGGTAGATGAAGGGCGATCGCGCGGGTGGTGGGCCGCACCGGCTCAAGGACGCGGTTGCCTAATTGCACACTAGACCCGAGGCCCTCAAAACCAACTTAATTGAACCGTGGAAAACGCTCTGCTCAGCAGATATTAACCATGACTTTATGAAATGCCTTGAGGGTGTGGCCTCCGCGCTGGGCGCGCTGGGCCCTTGAGTTCAGCGATGCAGTATGACGAGAACATCGTGCATTGAGCCAACCATCATGGCCGCACTGGTATCGACGTTGTCAGGGGTGAGCAGCACGATCGCAGCGACGATGAGCGGGGGGGATGAAGGGATCGCGATCGGGGTTGCAGCTGGAGGGCTGGTTGAATCACGAGTGGTGAAGCGACATGCGCTTTGTAACGGTTTTGACTTGCGTCCGTTGATTGGATGGCTTAAGTGACTGAGCTAAGTAGATGGGCTTAATTATTTGTAGGAAGTGTTAGCGCCAGCGTAACGCATCAAATCCCTGTGGCATGGTGCGTTACGGCTTCGCCTAACAGCACCCTACAACATTGTTTGTTGATGTTCACCTACCTACTGGAAAGTGTGTTGGCACCACCAACCAGCAGCTGCCCCCCAGGCTGAGCAAGCAGTCTCGGAGGCTGAGCAGCATTTTACTCGTGGCCGCTCCGAACCGCACGATGTCTGGGAGTGGCCAAGGTTTGGGTTCCTACCCATTCGTTTCGATAGAGGAAACCTGATTATGGGGCGGGCGTTGCTGAATCCAGGAATGAATCGGTTTAGTAGTCCTTTTAGCCAAATTAGGATTAAGGAATGAGGATCAAATAACATCCAAATGGTTAGGGCAGGCATCTTGCCTGCCTGGGGACAGCCGAGACGGCTATCCCAACTGATTCAATTCTCATTCCTAAACGGTGAGCAAAATATTCCCCAGCAGTTAGCCAGGGAATCGCTAGGTGATAAAAAAGGTCGACTAAGCCTGGTGCCTAGACAGACTGGGGCTGAGCGGGATGCTTACCTTCACAAAATTCTTCTACCATTTTGTTATTAAAAGCGGGCAAATCGTGAGGGTTGCGACTAGTGACCAGACCCTGATCCACCACGACCTCTTCATCTACCCAAGTGGCTCCGGCATTGCGCAAATCCGTTTTCAAAGAAGGCCAGGAGGTCATCGTGCGACCTTTGACGACATCCGCTTCCACCAGAGTCCAGGGACCATGGCAGATCGCCGCCACCGGCTTAGCCGCCTTAAAAAAGGCCTTGACGAACTGCACTGCATCATGGTTCATCCGGAGTTGGTCAGGGTTTAACGGCCCTCCCGGCAACATCAGAGCGTCGTAATCGTTGGGGCTCACCTGATCGAGGGTGCGATCGACCGGAATTTGGTCTGCCTTATCGTGATGATTCCATCCCTGAATTGACTTACCTTGAGGGGCAATCACATGCACTTGAGCACCGGCTTGCTCCAACGCCTTTTTGGGATCCGTCAACTCGACCTGTTCAAATCCGTCAGTCGCTAAGATTGCGACTTTGCGATTGTTAAGTTCTTGTGCCATGTCAAAAGTCCTTTATGCTTTCTTCAAAAGTCAGCTTCGCCATATATTGGATAAGAGACACAAACAAATCGTCCCTAATTAATAAGTAGAGGCGATAGCCTGCCAGTCAAGGTTAAAAAAATGCGATTGGGCATGGCGTCTAACTCTAGAAAGAGCTCTCGTCAACCAATAGCTTAGATAGATGAAACCTGGAACTCAATTATTCAAATTTTGCTGCAAGCTGTGGTTTGACCACCTTATTTATGTCTACCGATAGAGTTTCAAACGTCAAATAGCTCTGTACCCTTAATGGAAGATTAACCATGGAGAACGTGTTCATGAAGATGAAATACTGGATGGCTTTACCTTTGATTCTAGGCGTTTCGTCCTTTGCTGTTGCCTGCGGTAGCCCCGAAGCCGAAGTCGACGAAGGTATTGGCGAAGAGGAAGTTTTAGAAGAAGAAGGTATTGGTGAAGAGGAAGAATTGATGGAAGAACAAGAGGAGGGTATTGGCGAAGAATAATTAATTTCCTGTCAAGTTCAAAGTTTTGAATAGAGCTGATATTTTTTTTGAACTCGTTTGGTAAGAGCATTTGACGGGCTGGACAAGGAGTGCATCCCAGTTTTGTAAGGAATCAGGATTTTATAAAATCCAAGTTTTGTCGGGCAGGCATCTTGCCTGCTCTTGGACAGCCGTCTCGGCTGTCCACACTGAATTAAATTCCCATTCCTAAGTGTGTATTTGACGCTGTTGCCCTCACCCTAAATCCCTCTCCCAAGCTATAGCCCAAGGGGCATTCAAGAAAGGGAGAGGGACTTTGAAGTCTTGCACCCCTTCTCCTAGAATTGGGAGAAGGGGCTGGGGGATGAGGGCGATTTGCAAAAGTGGGATGCTCCCCTGGACAAGTTGGGCAGACAATTATCGAAGGCTGAGGAAAACTTACAGTAAGTTTTGAATCACTCTATTAGTAGATTGTCTCTCAAAGTTACTCTTGATTGGTTTGACGTGGTATTTCGATCGCTCAGGATCTGGGTCTTCCCCTGGGCGATCGCTTTTTTATGCCCACGACTGATTCACTACTTTTGATAGTGTTTTCACGATTTCAAATCCGCTCTAATAGAGGAGGAAGCAAGATATTTGCGCCATTTGGGATAAGCTTTGCGGCGGGTTTAACTCATCACTCGGTTGATTTATTGATCGGTTGACGGGGCTGCTGGCAGGGTTTGTCGATCGATGGTCGCGCTTTTGTTGAGGAGTGAATCAAATCAGTGACACATGAGGAGCCACAGCCGTGAGTCCCAAACAAATTTGGCGCATGCTCAAAACCGCATTTCAAGAATGGAACGAAGACAAAGCGGCCCGGTTAGCGGCAGCGTTGGCCTACTACACGCTGTTTTCGTTGGCTCCGTTACTGATTTTAGTGATTGCGATCGCGGGTTTATTTTTTGACAGCGTCACCGTTCGCGAACAAATTATGAACCAGGTGCAATCGCTGGTGGGTGGCTCGAGTGCCGATTTTGTCCGCACCGTTCTGGACAATGCGAATCGTCCCGGCGACAATTCGGGTGTCATCGCATCTTTGATTAGTATTGGGTTGCTGCTAGTGGGTGCAACCGGTGTCTTAACTCAACTCCAAATGTCACTTAACACCATTTGGAATGTGGAAGCTCGTACAGATATCGGTTTCATAAATCTCCTGCGCAAACGACTATTGTCTTTGGGCATGATTGTTGTCATCGGTTTTTTGCTGCTGGTATCGCTAGTTATTAGTTCCGTTATTGCTGGTTTTTCTGAATATTTAAACAACCTGCTTCCCAGCCTAGATGCCATCGTGCAGTTGCTGCACTTTGTGGTGTCACTGGGCATTACTACCTTCCTGTTTGCCATGATCTTTAAGTTTTTGCCAGACGTGGTCATCACCTGGGGAGACGTGTGGTTTGGGGCATTAGCAACGGCTATCCTATTTTCTTGCGGGAAATATTTAATTGCCCTATACCTGGGTAATAGTAGCTTTGCTTCCTCCTATGGTGCAGCCGGGTCAGTCGTTATTCTGCTGATTTGGGTCTTTTTCTCAGCCCAGATTCTCTTCTATGGAGCTGAGCTGACTCAAGTCTATTGTCGTCGTTATGGCTCAAAAATTCAGCCAAATAAATATGCAGTCAGTCAAGAAAAAATGGTTTCCAAACATTCTGATTCCGCTTAGATAGGGCTGATAAACCTCATCCAGATTCAGAAGTGGAGTTTTGGCATGTGGGAAACCTCACCGCCTGCGGCACCTCTCCTTCTCAAGGCTACCGTGTACACACATCTCGGCCCTCACCCCCTCAGTCCCCCTCTCCCAAAATTGGGCGAAAGGGAGGCCAGACAAGGCTTTCCGGCTCCCCTTCTCCCGCTTTGGGAGAAGGGGTTGGGGGATGAGGGAAAAGCCCTG
>Ga0076930_100967_pt1 | contig 18980 bp, 18 predicted proteins | sample HotLakConsoUCCRE_FD_71149 | JGI IMG/M metagenome (GOLD analysis project Ga0076930, IMG submission 71149) | Hypersaline microbial mat communities from Hot Lake, Washington, USA - Hot Lake Consortium UCC-RE (version 3) (version 3) ...
TCTCGAACGCCTTCACGCACCGGAAACCGCACGCTCGTGAGATATGCGGGCTAGGAGTATGTCCGCTCTCTAACTGTGCCACAGTGGTGAGCTGCTCAAACTCCCATCCCTTGGGGAAGCTACCATCAGAGAACGTATCACGAAGAGCATGATCAGGTGATGCAAGAGTGCCTTCGTCAGCTAGAGAGTTAATCAATAGGGCCGTCACTGCCGATACCCCATGCGATCAAGATGTCTGTGTACCCTAGCTTCAAGATTCGCCACACGTGCGGCAGTTTCCGGCAGCGGACATTCGTAACGCGCTGCAAGGGCGCGCAGGCGTTCAGCTAGAGAGTGGCTGATACGGTCCATTTCCCCCTCAATCATCGCCTGAACCGATGAGAGCCACTTATCATCGATCGCGAGCGCCTTGATCTCGTCCACCGTCAGAGACGGGTACTTTTCATAAGCAGCCTTATCGAGCTTCGCCTCGGCGTCATTAATCCTCTTTTTCAGATCGCTTTCGGCATCGTTCAGCTTAAGCCAGCTCTTGAGCACCTGCGCCTCTTCCTTGGCTTCGGGATCGCCCTTTATCTCCTTGAGGCGGGCGTTGACGTTGCCCTTGTTGATTTTGTCCAGGTCGGCGAATGCGCCTTCCTCACCGCCATGCTCCTCTTCAAGATCGATCTTCTGCATCTCAACGACCTCAAGCTCTGAGGCCAGACCGTCGATCTTCGCCTGGTCATCAGCAAAGAAGCGCGCCACGACGTATTCCTTCGGGATAAGGTCGCAGGCCCAGCCCTTGTCCTTCTCCTTGCCGTTCTTGCCCTTCTCGATGATGCGGTAGGTCTCGGCAACCCAGCCAGCAGCGGCGATCAGGTAGCAATCGTCCTGCATGACCTCGGACCAGTAATCCATGAGGTGCTGGTAGATATCGTACTTGTCTACCAGCGGCTTGCCGCTGTAGTGCGCGAGCAAGTCCTCGGAGACATCGAAAATCACGTCCTTCGGATGGCTGCCCGCGTCGAGGCCCTTCAGGTATACCGCCGTGCGTTTGCGCCAGGCAGCGAAGTGCCGCCGCATATCTTCGCGGAAGGAGACGAATTCCGGGTGCTTGAAGATGGTTGTCCGCACATCCGCCTTGTCGATCCGCAGCGCAAAGTAGCCGGGGCGGCATTCTTCGAACAGCGCCTGCTTCAGTGACGGATAAACATCCCAATAGGCTCGCAGGGCGCCGATATCGGCCGCCGGAATGCCGCCCCGCAGGTGGCCTTCGATATCCTGCCGATCCTCTTCCTTCTGGCTGTCGATGTAGCGAGGCAGGTTGAGATTGAAGTCGTTCTTCTTCTCAATCTCTTCGAGTGGCACCATGCGAGCATAGCCGGGAACGTCTTTGCCCTTCCAAAAGGTATCGACGATGCGGTGGATGTCCTGCGAACGTAGCCGGTTCTTCGGGCCGTCCTTCATAAATCCCTGGCTCGCGTCGATCATGAAGATGCCCTTTCGGGCGTGAGCGCCTTCCTTGTCGATCACTACAATGCAGGCGGGGATGCCGGTGCCGTAGAAAAGGTTGGCCGGCAGGCCGATGATCGCGCGGATGTAGCCCTTGCGCACGAGCTTGCGGCGGATTTCCGCTTCGGCATTGCCGCGGAACAGAACGCCGTGCGGCAGAATGCACGCGCCTTTGCCGGTGCTCTTCAGAGAGCGGATGATGTGCAGAAGGTAGGCGTAGTCGCCCTGCTTTGCAGGCGGCACGCCGTAAGCCTTGAATCGCTCGTGCGGATCGTTAGCGGGGTCAACGCCGGTTGTCCAGCGCTTGTCGCTAAAGGGGGGATTGGCCACGACATAGTCGAAGGTCTTGAGGGCTTCGCCATCGAGAAATTTCGGATCGGCGAGCGAGTTGCCCTGCCGAATCTCGGCCGTCGGGTAGTCGTGCAGGATCATGTTCATGCGGGCGAGACCGCTCGTCGCCGCATCCTTCTCCTGTCCGTACAAGGTGACCGTCGTCCCGGCCTGGTCGCCGACCTTCAGCAGCAGCGAGCCCGAACCGCATGTCGGGTCGTAAACGGTGGTCTGCGAGCTGGTCGCGGCATCCTTAATGCCGAGCAGCTGCGCCATGATGCGGCTGACCTCGGCGGGCGTATAGAACTGCCCCTTGCTCTTGCCGCTCTCGGTCGCGAAGTGGCGCATGAGATATTCATAGGCGTCGCCAAGAATATCGTCGCCGTCAGCGCGATTGCCCTTGAAGTCGAGGGAGGGGCTTTCAAAGATCGCGATCAGGTTGGTGAGGCGATCGGCCTTCTCCTTGTCGTCGCCGAGCTTTACGGAGTCGTTGAAATCGGGAAAGTCGGCCTGTGAGAGTTGCTGGTTCGCGCTCGCCAGCGGGGCGATGATCTTCTTGTTGATCTGATCGCCGATGTCCGGCTTGCCCTTGAGCGCCACCATGTCAGCGAAGCCCGCACCCTCGGGCACGGTGATCGGGGCGTATGGCTCGCCCGCATACTTGTCGCTGATGTACTTGATGAACAACAGAGACAGCACGTAATCCTTGTATTGACTCGCATCCATGCCGCCGCGAAGCGCATCGCAGCTTGCCCATAGGGACCGGTAGATTTCAGATTTTTTTATTGCCATCTTGTCCCCTTACGACTTCTTCCGGCCTCACGGCAGCACCGGCTCCGCCGTGCTCACGCACGTAGGCGCGCATGAACTCACGAAGCACCTGTGCAGCAGGCTTGTCCTCGGCCTGACAGGCCGCGAGAAACTGCTCGCGCAGGTCGCGCTGAACCCGGATACGAAGCCCCACGTCCTTCATGATGGGAGTGTAGCCGATGGATACACATTTGGGTAGAGCAAAGCCGCCGTCATGTAGCGACTCGGGCCCACTCGTCCTTGCCACAACTCGCCACAACTGAAGCTCTGATCGAGCCAGGCGAATGGCGACCCACTGCCTCCTCAGCAAGTGATCGGAGACAGGCGATTCTCGCGTTGGTGTTTTTCATAATCCTTGCCACAACCTCGCCACAGGCCAGCGTGGCCAGCAGCGGAGAATGGCGGATTTCTGCGGATTTGGGAGGACCCGCTCTTGTGGCAAAAAAGAGGGTCAGAGACCCTCTTTTGCTTCGCCAGCATCGGCTAACTAATTGTGTTTATTATGGTCGGGGCGAGAGGATTCGAACCTCCGACCCCTTGCACCCCATGCAAGAAAAATGGCGGATTTCTGCGGTTCTTAGACGGTTTCTGCCACAGATTTGCCACAAGAAACTTGGAGAAGGCCGTTCAACATCCCTCTATCTTTATTTTTATCATCATTCTCATCCGGAAACAAATGACCGTAGACGTTTAGAGTCGTCTCAATGTTGGTGTGGCCCATCAACGTCTGAATCTTCTTCAGGTTAATCTTCTGCTCGATCAGTACGGAAGCGAAGAAGTGGCGCAGATCATAGGGGCGGTATTTCGGCCGCTCGATCTCTTTGCCGTCCTCCTCCACGATCTCGACCAGCCCGGCTTCGATGCAGGCGACGTTGAAGCCGCGTCGCTGCCAGTTCCGGCGTGATTGCAGCCCGCCGTTCGTGGCAGGGAACACGAGTTCGTAGGGGTTCTTCGGGGCGAGGTTTTCTGCGTAGTGCCTGACCATACCGAGGACTTCGGGACTGAGCTCTATGAAACGCCGCGCAGCCGGGGTTTTCGTGACCGAGATTTTGGTGCCGCCGCCCTCGATGGCACGTTCGACCTGAACGCCGCGTCTGGTCAGGTCAGGTTTTGCGACCGCTAGGTACTCCTGCGGTCGCATGCCGGAGTCGGCTGCAAGGTAGAGCATGGGCCGGTAGCGCTGCCAGGCGTTGGCGATGGTCTGGTTCTTCGCGTTCGCCAGTCGGTCAGCGGCAGCGAGCAGGGCCAGCACGTCCTTCTTCGTCGGCACGACCACGGGCTCGCGGTAGCGCGCATCGGAGCGCACGCAGATGCCGGGTGCCACGTTGTGCGGGAGCACGCCCCTGATCGTCATCTCCTTCATCATCGACTGGAAGGAGGAGAGCACTTTGCCGGCGAGATCGCGACTGATCCCGCTCTGAAGGAGCCACGACCGAAAGGCGACGACGTCAGGGGCCGTGAGCGCCTGGATTTCCTTGTCCCATTCGTACTTCTTGATGAAGCGGGCGCGGTAGCGGTAGTTCTTCAGCGTGTAGGGCGTCACCGGCTCGCGCCCGTTGAGCCCTTCCTTCTCGCAGATGCGCAGCCACGTCTCGGTGGCTTCCCTGACCGTCGTGATCTCGCTTCGGTGCGCCTGGCCTGCCTGCCTTGCGCCGCCGCTCTCGACGAAGGCGAGCGCCTCCTTCCGGGTCTGGAAGGTGGCGTAGGCGTAACCTGATTTAGTTGTATTGCTCGGGTATCGTACTTGGTATGTCGTACCTTTTCTACCTACCCTCTTTCTTATGTCTGACATTACTATCTATGATTAAATATCGACTCTGGAAAATCAATACCAATTTCATTCCCGGAAGTTGTTTGTGTTATTCTCTGCCTCTATTTGTAGCTCGCGGTAAATCCGCACCAACGTCCCCTTTTCGATCTTGAGCTTGCCTTCGATGGGATCGACGAAGAAGGGCAGTTTGCGGCGACCGTGGGCGTCCTTGTCGGCGGCGCGCTTCATCTGCCGCTCGTTCAGCTCGATGCCCATTTCGGCGAGCACGCGGCGGGCCTCATCCAGGCCGATATAGCAGGGCGGTTTCAGCCCGATCACCTCCTTTCCCGTCCGCGCCGGTCCGCCGCTACAGGTCGTAGTCCTTGCAGGCCGGGCGGTAATGGTGCGTGTCCATGTACCGGATGGTGCCGCCAGCCGGACGGCGCACGCGGACCTCGTCCCCATATTCGTCGGTGGGAAGGAACCGCAGTCGCGGCCTCCTCACATATCGAATGTTGTAATTGTCCTTGAGGGCCTGAATGTCCTCGATCAACGCGTGCGCCAGTTCGTCGATGCTGATCGTTCCAAGCGCCTTATAGTCAATCGTCAATCCATTAGGCTCGAATGAGCCGCGTTTCTTTCCCACCGTTCTGCCGCTACTAAACGTTAAACCTATTTTCATAATACAACCACAGATATTAATGGACCTTTAAAGTATCACTACTTCCTAATTCTCTAATTTAATCTGACTGCGACTTTCGGAGAAATCCCCCCCCCCCTGCGCCGCGCTGCGGACAGATGCGTGCGGACTGCCTGCACGGTCAGATTGCAAGGCGCGACTCCCGCCCTCTTCACCTCCTTGCCTTCTGAAGGTCCGTTCCGGCTTCGGGATTTTCGCAAGCCGCCGTGCCGCAATGACCAGTCCCTGAACAGGCGCAGGAGAACGCGCTTGCCTAGCCTGCCGGACAGGAGAACCAACAGTCCCCGGCAAGGCCATGCAAGGCGCGAAGGCAAAGGCACGCAAGGACAAGGGAGCGGCCAAGGCCGTCGATCCCCGCCTTGCGGCCTTCGCCCGCCTGCTCGCCCGGCACGCCGCCCGGCGCGATCACAAAAGGGAGTTGAACCGGAATCCCGCGGACGGTACTGTTCTTGATTCATTCTCCGGGGATGCGTCATGAGCAAGGCCGTCATCTACGCCCGCTACAGCTCGGACAAGCAGCGCGAAGCCTCGATCGAGGATCAGGTCAGGCTCTGCGAGGAACGCGCCGCCCGCGAGGGCTGGAAGATCGTCCAGCGTTATACCGATCACGGGATTTCCGGGGCGAGCCTGCTGCGGCCCGGCATTCAGGCGCTGATGCGCGATGCGCAGGAGCGCCGGTTCGATGTGGTGCTCACCGAGTCCCTCGACCGGATCAGCCGCGATCAGGAGGACATCGCCGGTGTCTACAAGCGCCTGCGCTTTGCCGGCGCCCGCATGGTGACGCTCTCCGAAGGCGACATCGCCGAGCTGCATATCGGCTTCAAGGGGACGATGGGGGCGCTCTACCTCAAGGACCTGGCCGACAAGACCCGGCGCGGCCTGCGCGGCCGCGTCGAGGCCGGCAAGTCCGGCGGCGGCAACAGCTACGGCTATGACGTGGTGGTGAAGGTCAGCGAAAGCGGCGAGCCGGTACGCGGCGAGCGGCGGATCAACGAGGCCGAAGCCCAGATCGTCCGCCATATCTTCAATGAGTATGCCTCCGGCAAATCCCCCAAGGCCATCGCCCACGCCCTCAACCGCGAGAAGGTCCCCGGCCCTGCGGGCAAGGCATGGGGACCGTCCACCATCAACGGCAACTGGCGGCGCGGGACGGGCATTCTCAACAACGAGCTTTATATCGGCAGGCTGGTCTGGAACCGGCTCGCCTACATAAAGAATCCCGATACCGGCAAGCGCGTCTCGCGCCTCAATCCCGAGACGGATTGGATCGTCAAGGACGTGCCGGAGCTGCGGATCGTCGATCAGGACCTATGGGACAGGGTAAAGGCGCGCCAGCAGGGCCTGCGCAAGCTGCCTGAGTTTCACGAAAAGCAGCGCCCGCGCATGCTGCTCTCCTATCTGCTCAAATGCGGCGCCTGCGGCGGGGGCTTCAGCAAAATCTCGGCAACCCACTATGGCTGCTCGGCCGCGCGCAACAAGGGCACCTGCGATAACCGCCTCGGCGTGAAGCAGGACGAGCTGGAAGGCATGGTGCTCTCCGCGCTGCAATCGCGGCTGATGGACCCGGCGCTGCTCAAGGAATTCTGCGAAGAGTATACGGCCTACCGGAACAAGCTGCGCGGCGAGAAGACCGCGCGGCTTGCCGGTGCCAGGGCCGAACTCGGCAAGCTCGCCCGGCAGCGCGAGCATCTGATCCAGGCGATCAAGGACGGGGTGCCGGCGGCGGAAGTCAAGGACGATCTCGCCCGCATCGCCGCCCGGCGCGACGTACTGGAAGTGCTGCTTGCGGGTACGAAGGAAGAGCCGGTGCTGCTGCACCCGAATATGGCGGCCTATTACCGCGAACAGGTCGCAGCGCTCGCCGAAGCGCTCACGGCAGAAGAGAACCGGGCGGAAGCCGCGGACCTGCTGCGCTCGCTGGTGGATCGGATCGAGCTGACGCCCAATGCCGAAGGCAGGCTCGACATCGACCTTTTCGGCGATCTCGCCGGCATCCTGACGCTCGCCACAAACGCAAACGGGCCGCTCGATGAGAGCGACCCGAATGTTCGGCAGGTTAAGATGGTTGCGGGGGCAGGATTTGAACCTGCGACCTTCAGGTTATGAGGCAACCCGAGGCACTCAGAATAGCTTCGTGAAATCAGTTGCTTAGGCGATTTTCACACTCGCAACGTCATTCACGTGTCGCACGGAGCAGACGCAAGCCGTTGGGAGTGAACGGGAATCCATCTCACTCCGGTAGATGGCTCTCCGACATCTTGGGCCGGAGACCTGTTTTGTCCTGCGCTCGTTGTCGTAATTCACGCTGAACACCCGCACCCTGCTCGTCCTTTCCGCGCAATTCGACAATCCACTCAATGGCGGCCTTCTCCAACGCAATCCTCGCTCGAACTTCGTTCTCGAGGCGCTCGATGCGCTTCGCGGCGCGTTCGCGTGCCTTCTGGTCCCGTTGCGATAGCCACGGGAAAAGTCCCCCGACCGCCGCTCCAGCGATGGCGGCACCGCCTGCAATAATTGCCGCAAGAATGTTTGTATCCATGGCCCAAATCAACCGAGTAGCTTGGCTTCAACTTCCGCCATGGCGTTCTGGTGGTCGGGCGACGGGAAGAGGTGACCATAGCGTTCCATGGTCATCTGGATAGACGAGTGTCCCGCGAAGGTCATCACCTCCTTGATCGAGAAGCCCTGCTCGATCCAGAGCGACACCGCGAAATGGCGCAGGTCGTGCCAGCGCAGCTTCACGCCGACGTCCTCCTGCAGCTTGCGGAACCGGGATTGCGTATTGGTGTGCTGGAGGACGCCGCCGCGCGGGGCGGGGAAGACCAACCCGAGGTCGCTCTTCGGGCAGCGCAGTTTCCAGCGACGCAGCGCGTTCAGCACCATCGGCCCGGCGGGAATGTCGCGATAGCCCGCGCGCGATTTCGGCTCGCCCATCTGGTTGTAGGCGTCGGCGCGCTGGCGCACGTAAATGAAGCCCTTCTCGAAATCCACGTCCTGCCAGCGCAGGCCCCGCAGTTCCGAGGCGCGCAGGCCGGTCAGGGCCGAGACGATCAGGTGCGGTTTGAAGTCGTCGTCGGCAGCCTCGATCAGCGCGCGGATCGTCTCCTTCGACGGCACCGACGCCTTGTAGTCGATCCGGCTCGACTTGATCACGCGGACGCCCTGCGCCGCGTTGGTGAACAGCTGGCCATTGTCGATGGCATAGTCGAGCAGCAGCTTCAGCACCGAGAGCGCGCGGCGGGTCAGATGCTCGGACCGGCCGTTCAGCAGCAGCCGGTCGCGGAACTCGTTCACATGGCGGCGAGTCAGCTGGACGATCAGCTTGTCCCCGATCCCGACCTGCGCGTCCGTGATGTGCAGGCGCACGTAGTCACTGTAGCCGCGCAGGGTGGACCGCTCCATCCGCCGCCCTGTCTTGCACCGCACCTCACAATGGTCGAGCCACGCCTTCGCGGCGTCGGCCACCGTGATACTCTCGCTGTCGGCCAGATAGGTGTTGTTGGCGACCAGCGAGCGGACCTTCACCAGATAGACGTCTGCGTCCTTCCGGCGCGGGAACAGCTTCGAGCGGCGCTTGCCAGCCTGGTCGGTGAAATCCACCTGCCAGCGCACCAGGCCCGAGGGCAGTGTTCGCTTCCGGATCGTCGCCATCCGATTTTCCTCATTCCGGACAATGCTTTGAGCATCTTCAGCCTTCCGCATTGCCATCCTTCTTCCGGCATAGCGAGGCGAAACCGACCGCCTCGGAAGCCCGTAACGGATTTTTACTCCGAAACCCTCTTGTGCGCCAGATGTTTTGGACCTAAGGTCTGAAACAAGCTCAGGAAACCCCGCCGCGATGGCAAAGCTCAGCGACCTCATCCCCACCCTCGCGCAGGTGCTGCCGATGCCCGAGCAGACGGTGGCGATGTATGCGCGGCACCTTCGGGAGGCGCGCCTGCTCTCGACCGGTGGGCGCGGGCCGGGGGCGGCCATGATGACGGCGACGGATTGCGCCCGCCTGCTGATCGCCATCATGGCCGCGGACCAGGTGAAGAACGCTGTCCGTGCCGTCGAGACGTTCTGGCCGCTGCCGCAGGAGGAAATCATCACGACGGTGGACCTGCCCGAGGACCAGCGGGAGGACTGGGCGCCGCTACCGCTACCGATCCTCGACATCATGATGCCGGATGGCGCGGAGGAGCAAAGCTTCGGAGAAACCGTCGCGGGTCTGATCGAGGCCGTGCGGCTCGGCATCCTCACGGAGACCATGGCGCACCTCACGGACGCCAATCTCCGTATCGAAATCGAACGCCGGTTCCACACCGGCAAGATCGCTTTCCAGTACGACGAAGACGGGCGGGGCTATCCGCAGCTCGCAATGCTCGCCCGGTTCTATCTGCCGGAAGGACCAGAACGGAAAAGAATTGAAGCCGAAAGCTACATCAGCGGCGGGGACGCGATGATCTCATTCGCCGTGACGCACCATACGATCAATCGCCTCGGCGCGTTGATCCGCACCTAGGAGGACAGGACATGCAGGAGCATTTGCGGGCTGGACCCGCCACAGGAGAGGTTTGCCCGACGCTTGCCGAGGATCTGTTGCGGGGCGCTGACGCCATCGCGCTCTTCGTCTTCGGCGACGCGAAGGAACGGCGGAAGGTCTACTACTACGCCAGCGAGGCCAAGGTGCGGATGCCCACCTTCCGCATGGGCAACGTGATCTGCGCGCGCAAATCGCGGCTTCTCGACTGGATCGAACAGCAGGAGGCCGCGCGATGAGCGACTTCCGCGTCCCGCTTTCGACCGACGATCACGTCGTCATCGGTAATCGCCTCCGGGAGTGCCGCGACGCGCTGATGCACGTCATGACCTCGGCCGTGCCCGGCACCCTGACCTACCAGGAGGCCGACCGGTCTCTCGCTGCGCTGGACAGGCTTCGCGCCGAGCTCGAGCACGATCTGCGGGCCACCACGGCCTACGAGCGCGACCCGCGGCATCTGGCCGGCAAGGTCTACTACGGTTTCGTCCGGTTCGTCGGCAGCGGCGACGGGCCGGAGGAGCACTGGAACGACGACTTCGCCGCCTGCGTCCTGGACGGGGAGTGAGCCATGGAGGACGCCATCCGCACTACGGAAGACACGGCCCGCGACACGACGTCGGCGGATGCGTCCACCGCGGCGCCCGCCGCCGAGCTTGAGGATCCGACCGAACTGCGCCTGCAGCTGCATCGTCACGGCTATCGCCCGGTGCCGGTGCTGGGCGCGCATGTCGCCATGAAGGCCGCGGGCAAGCGGCCAATGATGAAGGGCTGGGAAACCGTCTGCGCCAGCGCCGACGAGGCCGAGATCGCCCGCTGGACGAGGGCGCAGCGCAACTGCACCAACACCGGCCTGCTCTGCGGGACGCTGGTCGGCATCGACATCGACGTGCTCGATCATCAGCACGCCCACCGGGTGACCTGCATCGCGACCGAGATGCTCGGCATGACGCCCGCCTGCCGGATCGGACGCGCGCCGAAGATCCTGCTGATCTTCCGGACGGACGAGCCCTTCGACAAGATCCAGACGCCCGAGTTTCACATGCTCGACGGCACGGTCGCGCGCGTCGAGATCCTCGCGACCGGGCAGCAGTTCGTCGCCTTCGGCATCCACCCGGACACGAAGGTGCCCTACTACTGGCCCGAATGCTCGCCGCTCGACGTGCCGCTGCACGCGCTGCCGCCGGTCACGAAGGAGCGGTGTGCGGCGTTCATCGCCGCGGCCGAGAAGTATCTGCGCAAGGTCGGCGGCTACAGCACCGCCGATCGCCGCGAGATCGAGCGCGAGGGCCGCAAGGCCGCAGGGCTTAAGCGGAACCAGGCGCCGTCGCGCGAACTGGTCGAGGAAGCCGTCGCCCACATCCCCAACGACGACCTGCCCTACGACGACTGGATCAAGGTCGGACTCGCGCTCTACGCCGCGCTCGGTCCTGACGGCTGCGACCTGTGGGAGAGCTGGTCGTCGCGGGCAGACAAGAACGATCCGGAATACACCGCCGAGAAATGGGGCAGCTTCTCGTCCGTCCGCAGCGTGACCGTGGGCACGCTGTTCTGGCTCGCACGGCAGAACGGCTGGCGCGCGGAACGGGTGGAGCGGGTGCGAACCTCGCGCGCTCGTATTCCAAACGACCAGGATGCCGACGATGACGACGGAGACGGCCGCCCGGTGATCCGCATCTTTGCGGGCTTCCTGCACCGGGCCGTCGACATGGCCGAGGGCGCGCTGATGCAGGCGGGGCTCGGCTACTATCAGCGAGGCAGCATGGTGGTGCGCCCGGCGATGGTGCCGGTGGCGGTCTCGGATGGGCGCACTGTCGACGCGCCCCGGCTGGTCGACGTCAAGGCGCACCACATGGCCGAGGCCTTCACCCGCGCGGCGAACTGGAAGCGGTTCGACAAGCGTGAGGGCGAGTGGCTCAGCACCGACTGCCCGCACAGGATCGCGGAGACCTTCCTTGCGCGCGAGGGCCAGTGGCGACTGCCGGTGCTGACCGGAATCATCAATTGCCCGACCCTGCGCGCCGACGGATCGATCCTCGACCTGCCGGGCTATGACGCGCAGACCGGGCTGCTGTTCGATCCGCAGGACGTCCGGTTCCCAGCGCTCCCGCGCGATCCCGACCGCGACATGGCGCTGCGCGCTCTGGCCTACCTCAAGGATCTGATCTCCACCTTCCCCTTCGTCACGGACGGGGATCGCGCCGTCGCCCTGTCGGCCATCCTGACCGCGCTGGTGCGCCGCTCGCTGCCCACCGCGCCGCTGCACGGCTTCAACGCGCCGACGGCGGGCACGGGCAAGTCCATGCTGGTGGATCTCGCCAGCCTGATCGCCACCGCTCGGCCCGCGCCGGTGATCGCGCAGGGCAAATCCGAGGAGGAAATGGAGAAGCGGCTGGGCGCCGCGCTGATCGCGGGCGATGTGCTGATCGCCATCGACAACTGCGAGGAACCGCTGGGCGGCGAGCTTCTCTGCCAGACCATGACGCAGACAAGCCTCAAGGTCCGGATCCTCGGCAAGTCCGTGAACGCCGAGGTCCCGAGCAACGCGGCCATCTTTGCCACCGGCAACAACCTGACCTTCGAGGGCGACATGACCCGTCGCGCGCTCCGCGCCACGCTCGACGCCGGGGTGGAGCGGCCCGAGCTGCGCGCCTTCGACCGCGATCCCCTCGCCATGGTGACCGAGCGACGCGGCGACTACGTCTCGGCCGGGCTGACCGTCCTGCGGGCCTTCCACATCGCCGGCCGACCGCAGCAGCGCGCGCCGCTCGGCTCCTTCGCCGACTGGTCGCGCTGGGTCCGCGACGCCCTGATCTGGCTGGGCGAGGCCGATCCCTGCGACACGATGGAGGAGTTGCGCGGCGCCGACCCGAAGCTCGAGGCGCTGACCTCGGTCCTGGAAGGCTGGCGCGAGGTGATCGGCCTGCAACCCGCCAACGTCCGCGACGTGATCGAGCGCGCAACCGAGCAGCGACCGCAGCTCTACGGTCGCGCCGAGTTCCTGCACCCCGAATTCCGCGAGGCCCTGCTGCGGGTCGCGGGCGAAGGCGGCGCGATCAACGGCAGGCGGCTCGGCAAGTGGATCGGCTCGCACCAGAACCGGATCGTGGGCGGGCTTCGTCTCGTCAACGCGGGCGTGTCGGCCGGGTTCACGCGCTGGCAGCTGCAACATGCGGAGCCGGGGGCTGCGCCACTCAACGACGGTTCTGAAACTTTCCGGAGCCGTGCCGATGCGTGACGCTCATTCCCGATCCGTCTGGTGGGTTTGGTGGCTTTGGTGGATTTGTCCCGGCCGATATCTGTGTTTGTCGCCCGAAGTGTCAGCGACGTGGAAGGTCGCGACACGTGACGCCATGCATCACGCCGCGACGCATGACGTGACAGTTCTCAGGAGCGGACCGAAACAAACCCCTGATCTCCACCAAACCCACCAGACAATTCGTCAACGGACGGCGACGCCCGGCACGGCCCGCGAAAACTTCAGAACCGCCGTTAGCCATCGGGAACGCCGGATCGCGGGCCGCCGGGCGGTTCCTCCTGCGCACATTCGTATGTGGGGACCCGCAGCGCATCGCGTCGCCAGCGTGAGGGCCGGTCATGCCTAAACTTGACGGGACCGAAACCAAGACCGCCTTCGCCGCTCGCGTGGGGCTCACCAAGGGCCGCATCTCGCAGCTGGTGGCCGAGGGGCTGCCGGTGCGCGCGGACGGGCGGATCGACGTGGCCGAGGGGCTCGCCTGGATCGAGACCAATCTCGACCCGGCCCGGCGGTACAAGGGCGGCGCGCCCACGGCGACGACCCGCACCGCCACGCTGGCCGAGGCGAAGCGGCTGCACGAGATCGTCAAGGTCCAGCGCGCCCGGCTGGCCTTCGAGCGCGAGCAGGGCAAGCTGATCGACGCCGACGAGGCGCGGCGCACCGTGTTCGCGCGCGCCCGTGCCGAACGCGACGCGCACATGGCGTGGGTCCAGCGCACGGCGCCACTGCTGGCTGCCGAGGTGGGCGCCGATCCCCGCGCCACCTTCGCCGCGCTCGACCGGATGATGCGCGAGCATCTCGAACACCTGGCCGACCTGCCGCTCGGGAGTTTTGGTGATGGTGCCTGACATCGACCTCGCCTGGCGGCGCGGCATCCGCCCCGAACCTCCCATTCCGGTCTCGGACTGGGCCGACCGGCATCGCATCCTGCCGCCCACCTCGGCCGAGCCCGGTCGCTGGCGCACCGACCGGACGCCCTATCTGCGCGCGGTGATGGACGCGCTCTCGACCGCCAGCCCCTGGGAGCGCGTCGTGCTGATGAAGGGGGCGCAGACCGGCGGCTCGGAGGCCGGGCTGAACTGGCTCGGCTACATCATCCAGAACGCGCCCGGCATCGCCATGCTGGTCATGCCCTCGCTCGACATGGTGCGGCGGAACACCACCGTCCGGATTGACCCGCTGATCGAGGCGACGCCCGCGCTGCGTGAACTGGTCGCCGCTCCCCGTTCCCGCGACGCAGGCAACAGCCTGTTCCGCAAGTCATTCCCCGGCGGCCAGCTGGTGATGACCGGCGCGAATAGCGCGGTCGGCCTCCGCTCCACGCCCGTCCGCTACCTGTTCCTGGACGAGGTGGACGGCTATCCCGGCGACGCCGACGGCGAGGGCGACCCCGTCGATCTCGCGATCCAGCGCACCGCGACCTTCCGCGGGCGGCGCAAGATCTACATGGTCTCCACGCCCACGCTGAAGGGTCATTCCCGCATCGAGGCCGCCTTCGAGCACAGCGACCAACGCTTCTATCACGTCCCCTGCCTGCATTGCGGCGACATGGCCCCCATAACCTGGGCGCGCATCCGCTGGCCCGAGGGGCGGCGCGACCAGGCGCATCTGGTCTGCGAGGCCTGCGGCGGCATCCATCACGAGCACGAGAAGCCGCGCCTGCTGGCCTCGGGCGAATGGCGCGCGACCGCCGAGGGCGACGGCAGCACCGCTGGCTTCCACCTCTCCGCGCTCTATTCCCCGTGGGAGACCTGGGCCGAGATCGCCGCCGAACACGGCCGCGTCCGCAAGGATCCGCCCCGCCTGCAGGTCTGGGTCAACACCAAGCTGGGCGAGTCCTGGGAGGACCAGGCGGGCGACACCGTTCCCGCCGATCCGCTGATGGCGCGACGCGAGGACTGGGGCGAGGCGTTGCCCGCCTCGGTCGCCGTTCTCACCGCGGGCGTCGATGTGCAAGGCGACCGGATCGAGGTGCAGATCCTCGGCTGGGGCCGCGACGAGGAGGCGTGGGTGATCGACTACCGCGTGCTCTGGGGCGACCCGTCCGGACCGCGGCTCTGGTCCGACCTTGACATGGTCCTGCAGGCGACCTTCCCGCATCCCGCCGGGCTCGACCTGCCGGTGCGCGCGGCGGCCATCGACACCGGCGGCCACCACACCAAGATGGCCTACGAGTTCTGCCGCACCCGCCTCGCCCGCCGCATCTGGGCGATCAAGGGCCGCGGTGGCCCGGGCATCCCCGTGTGGCCGCGCCGCCCGACGCGGACGAACAAGGGCAAGATCCCGCTCTTCATCGTCGGGGTGGATGCGGTGAAAGACGCGGTCTACGCCCGCCTGCGCCTGACCGAGCCCGGCCCCGGCGCAATCCACTTCCCCCGCCGCCTCGACGCCGACTACTTCCGCCAGCTGACCGCCGAGCGCGTCGTCACCCGTTTCGAGCGGGGCCGTCCGATCCGCTCCTGGCAGCCCAAGCGCGACGGCGAGCGCAACGAGGCCCTCGACACCTTCGTCTACGCCCACGCCGCCCTGCACGGGCTCATCAGCATGGGGCTGCGGCTGAACGAGGAGTTGGAGGGGGTGGCGGGGGTGGCGGATAGACCCGAAGCCGAGGCAAAGCGCGTGATCCGGTCCGCGTGGATGCGGTAGCCACCTACAATCAAGGGTATAGACAAGCCCGACGCGGCCCGATAGCATTCTCCGCAAGACGACTTGCGGGAAGTGTGATGGCGATCAAAGGTTTCTTGTTGCAGGGCTTTACAGCCCAAACCCATTTGGCCGCGGTGAAACGCGTTTTGGCTTGCCCGGATCTGGACAAGGCAATTCTAAGCATTGCTTTCGTAAACAAGGCGGGCGTGGACTTGCTCGCAACTGAGCTGGCAGGACTTGGCTCGAAAGTCGACGTTTATGCTGGCATTCGGAACGACATCACGTCCCGTCAAGGCCTCCGCGCCCTCTTGGATCACGGCGCCAATGTACATTACGTGGATACGGGTGCCCGGCACGTAATTTTCCATCCGAAAATATACTTTGCAAGCAGTCCCTCCGCAGCGCGGATGATTGTCGGCAGCGCGAACCTGACGCCCGGTGGTTTGAACAACAATATTGAAGCCAGCGTCACGCTCGACCTTGATTTGAAGAATGGGGATGACAGTTCAATCTCTGCTTCCATTACAAAAGAGTTCGCGAAGCTCGCGACAGACTACCCATCGCACGTTGTACGCGTAACCAATGCCAGCGACCTCGATACACTGCATGCGGAAGGACGTCTGGTTGACGAAGCGTCCTCCTTCCCGCCGCGTACTGTCACCAGTGGCTCCGGCACAAAGACCGATGGCCTGACCCGCATCAAGCTCAAGGTTTCACCACTCACCCGATCAGTTAAGCGATCAGACCTCCCAACACCGCCAAAAAAGAAACCAGCCGCGAGCACCAAAACGCCGCCTGCATCTTCGACTGCGCCCACGGGTGCTCCTCTCGAACTCGTTTGGGAAAGCGAACCGCTCGCTGAGCGAGACCTGAACGTTCCTACCGGGACTACTACGAACAAGACAGGTTCTATAAATCTCGATAAGGGTCTTCTCGATAGCAGCATCGATCATCGGCACTATTTTAGGGACGAGGTATTCCCGGCCCTCTCCTGGAGCTCGCGAAGCGCGACTGTTGACGAGGCATCTGCGCGCTTCGGATTGATCGTGAAGGGAGTGGCCTATGGGGAGTTCGAGCTCAGAATTCGACACACTACCAGCACAACAAGTAAAGCATACAAGCAACGGAATGCGATGACCCGGCTAAGCTGGGGAGAAGAAATGAAACCATACGTGGCGCGCCCCGATCTTATTGGGCGTACTATGTCGCTCTATCGCAATGTAACGGATCCAAGTAGGTTCGTAATCGAGATCGACTAATCGAGCTCTGCAACCACTGGCTCCGTCGATACTCGGTGCCTTCTGTTTCTCAGTGCCCACCAGGCATCAACTATACGCTGGCGGTCACCCTCACCGATGCCCATAGCCTCAAGTACTTTAGAGCCGTGGCTCGAAAGAACATCAAGAGTAGGACGCGTACGGATTTCCGCGTCGAGCGTCTCGATGTCTGGCTCGAAGTCGTCAGGGATCGGAATCATTAGTTTTTCGATCTCCGAAGGAACGAGCTCCAAAACGCCGCCTCCGTAGTGGCGACCTTCGAGTTCGGCGCTCAAAGAGGTGAGAGGAGTGACGAAGCAGCACACCAGCTTCTCTGCGGCTACCTTGCGCGATCTGATCCGATAGGCAGTATCTGTGGTGAAAGCACCTGCCTTGTTCAAAATAAGCCGCGGGGAATTATGGGACCGTTTCAGCATCCCAATTTCCGTCGAATAGACGGAGGGAACTGTATACCAAGGTGATCGGATTCTACATTTGAATCGCGTGTGCAGTTTCTGAGCTTCACCCAGGTCAATATATTTTTTCACATTCTTGTTGCTGGTAATACCGGCACCCTTGAACCATAGAAAATTGGTCGGCTTCCCGCTCTCTGCATTATGTTGGTGCTGGCGTTCGTCATATAGGACCCCGGGGCAATGCTCGCTCCGCCCAAACATCGGGTGTGCAAACTCGTCCAGTCCGTACCGTGCCACAACGTCCGACGAGACCAGAAAGAACTTGTTAGCACCTGTTACAATTCCGACATCGACGTCCGCAACATCAGAGAATTTGTGAACGGCAGCATTGTCATCAAGGGCATCGAGCATCAGCAAGACGTCGGCACCCAGTAGTGCCCGCGTCCACTTACCAGAAACCGTTTTTCCATTGATCGCCCGCGGGCGGCGGAACAGTTCTTCCGCGTCCTCATGAACAAACTCCCGATTTCGAACTGAAACGATTCCGAGGCCTTCCCCCTTTTCGGAAGCTGAACGCTTCTTCTCGGCAAGAAGGATGACAGCACCCTGAAGCGTGCCGTCGAACCACAGCTCCTCTGGATCGATGATCACGATCCGCTTGCACTCATCCCCCAAGAAAGATCGAAGCGATTGCGCGTGCGTAACGTGGATGACTTCCGCCGGCACGACCATTCCCAACCGGCCACCTGGCCGCAGCAAAGCAACCGAAGCCAGAATGAACGGGACCCACGCGTTGGTGTGCTTTGTGAACTTGCACTCCAAGCGACGGAAAATCTGCTCAGCCCGAAACTGGAAGTTCTCGGGAAGGTACTGGTATCTGATGAAAGGGGGATTTCCAACGATTGCGTCGAAGCGCCTCCCACCTTCACCCAGTTGTTCTAGAGCCCATGCTAGAAAATCGTCGTCGTAGATCTGCGCCGTGACACCCACCTGCGCAGCCCTTTCATTAGCCTTCTTCGCCTCGGCGCTGTCTAATTCGAATGCGGTGATCACACCCTCAGCGTTGAAACCAGCTTTGGCAACCGAACCGAGGAACTGGCCATCACCGCAGCTCGGTTCCAGTACCTCTCGCGTCTCGTGGCCACACGTCCACGTCGCAATAAAGTCGGCTAGATCACTGGGAGTGTAGTACCCGCCCCTGAGCTTCTGAGCAGATTCGTTCTCTTTGAAATTCATTGCTCGTCGCCCGGTTTTCTCGTTGGAACGTCCACTGGAAGCCGCGGTTGTTCTCGGTCTTCGAGGTATGTACTAGCAGCATCCACGAACCAAGCCTTTAACGTTGACCCATCAGAAGCGAGTGCGCTGTAGAGCTGCCGCTTCAAATGCGGATCGACCTCGATCACAATCCTGCCGGACTCGCCCTTGGCCATTTGCGTGCCCTCCATGTAATGTTACCTATAGCACATTACATGCTGCGGCAAGAGTCCTTGGGCCTCCCAAGCGGACAAGCGCTCCTTTGGATTCCCAAACATTCCCAATAGTTTGAGGGTTCGTTTCGGGCGATTCTGTCGTCCATGCGGACCTTCCTCCATCGCCTTCTCGGCCTCGCGCGCGCTCGCGGCTTCGACGCTGCGGGTGGCGGGCGGCGTTGGGAGGGGGCGCGGACGGTCGATGGGCTGAACGCGGCGATCCTCGCGGGCGCGACCACGGCGGCGCGGCGGGCCGGGTGGTATGCGCGGAACAACCCGTGGGTCGCGGCGGCGGTGGACAGCCTGGTCGGCAATGTTGTCGGCGCCGGGATCA
>Ga0076930_100971_pt1 | contig 18946 bp, 18 predicted proteins | sample HotLakConsoUCCRE_FD_71149 | JGI IMG/M metagenome (GOLD analysis project Ga0076930, IMG submission 71149) | Hypersaline microbial mat communities from Hot Lake, Washington, USA - Hot Lake Consortium UCC-RE (version 3) (version 3) ...
GCGGGCTGGTGTTCCAGCGTGTTGATGCCGTGGAGGTCGCCCGCGAGGATCTGCACAGGGATGAGAAGCGCACCCATCATGAGACCGAAGCGCAGCGTCGTGCGCACCTCGTCCGAGCGGTCGCCGAAGAGCCAGCGCAGAGCCGAGAGACCTGCGATGAGAAACGCGACCGTGAGGCCGGAGGCCAGCAGCATGTGCGTGAGGCGGTAGGGCAGCGACGGGTTGAACACGATCGCCCACCAGTCGGTCGCGAAGGCCACGCCGTCGCGCAGCTCGTACCCGGCCGGCGTGTGCATCCAGGAGTTCAGGACGATGATCCAGAACGCCGACATGGTCGTGCCGAAGGCCACGAGGAAGGTCGCCAGCGTATGCAGCCAGCCCGGCACCTTTCGGAAGCCGAAGAGCATGATCCCGAGGAACGCCGCCTCGAGGAAGAAGGCGGTGAGTATCTCGTAGGCCAGGAGCGGGCCGGCGATGTTGCCCACATGTTCCATGAAGCCCGGCCAGTTGGTTCCGAACTGGAACGACATGGTGATGCCCGAAACCACGCCCATGGCGAAGGACAGTGCGAAGACCTTCACCCAGAAGCGGTAGGCCTCCATCCATCGCGCCTCGCCGGTGCGGTTGAAGCGCAGCTTGAAGAACAGGAGAACCCAGCCAAGCGCGATGGTGATCGTCGGAAACAGGATGTGAAACGAAATGTTCGCACCGAACTGAATCCGGGACAGAAGAAGAGTGTCCATCATGGGACTTTTTCCTTCCACAAGGGGCGCCGCGCCCTGTTCGCATCGCGCAACAAATCAGGTTGCTGTGGAGGTATCCCCCTGACCTCGTTGAGCAAGTCTGCGAGGCCGCCATATGGTCGCACCGGGGCGGCATGCCGCAGCCTCTTCAGGCTTCGAGGGCATGCCGCCGGAAGTGGAAGACCGGTTCGTCCACACCGGCGGCGAGCGGGTGCTTCAATCCGCGCCTCGTGCCTGTCGCGCACCGAGAAATTCGCGGATGTCGAGCACCGAGCGTTCGTCGATGGAGACATAGACGAGCCCCATGTTGGTCCGCTCGCTCACCATCTCTCCGGGGAACGGCAGGTAACTCAGCTCGCGGCTGCCGAAGCCCGGGCTCGCGGTGCCGACCTGCCATTCGGTCCTCAGTTCCACATCGACGAGCTTCAGAGCCTTGTCCCCGCCCGTGCCCGGCCGCTCGAAAGGAACGCCGGCGAGACGAAGATACGCCGTCTTGTCGCTCGCCTGCACGAAGCCCTCGATGAACTGGGTCGCGAGCACTTGCAGGTCGGCGGCCTCGTCCTCGGGCTTCAGATGCGAGTGGAGGTGGTCGTGGGCGTGGTTGTGGCCGATCGCGCCGTTCACGATGTCATGTGGCATTGGACCACCGCTTTCCCTCGAATTCGCCATGGGGGATCGTCACGGGCTTGTCGATATGGGCCTTGTGCTTTCCGAGGTTGCCCGAGGCCACGAGCGAGCCGAGCACATCGACGATGACCCGCGTGCCCATCAGCGCGGTGATCTCCGACTGGTCGTAGGGTGGCGAGACCTCGACGAGTTCCATCCCGCAGATGCCTTCGGCGGCCACCTTCGAGGCAAGCGCCAGCGCCTCGCGGGGCAAAAAGCCGCCAGGCTCGGGCCAGCCGGTGCCGGGCACGAAGCCGCAGTCGATGCTGTCGATGTCGAAGGACATGTAGACCATGTCGACCCCGTCCCAAGCCATTTCGAGGGCCATCTCGGCGGTGCGGTCGATGCCCATCCGCTCCATGTCCGACATGGTGATGATGTTGGTCTCGCGCTCGCGGGCGACCTTCACCGCCTCGCGCGGCACCTGCCAGCCGCCGATGCCGACCTGCACGAGGTTCTTCGCCGGCACGTTCGGCAGGTTCGTCGAGTGGAACCACGGCGTCGTGTGCATCCGCTCGTCGAGGTCCTTCTCCTGGATGTCGGCATGGCGGTCGAAATGGACGATGCCGATCTTCTTCGAGGTGCACTGGGCGATGCCGCGCACGCAGGGAAAGCCGATGGAATGGTCGCCCCCGATCATCACCGGCAGGCTGCCCGACGAGAACACATGGGAGACCGCCCGGCTGATCTGGTCGAAGGTCTTCTCGATATTGGCGGGAATGGTGAAGACGTCGCCGGCGTCGCAGAGCGTCATCTGCTCGCGCAGGTCGATGCCCATCTCGTAATTGTAGGGGGTGTAGAGGGCGGAGATCTTGCGCACGCCCTGGGGTCCGAAGCGCGTGCCCGGGCGGTAGGTCGTGCCCCCGTCGAACGGAATGCCGAGGACGGTCGCGTCGTAGTCGCCCACCTCGGTCACGTCCTCGGTGTAGGGGGCCTTCAGGAACGTGTTGATGCCGGCGTAATGCGGCAACTCGCCCCGTGCGAAGGTCGGGATCGAGCGGTCCTCGATGCTGTCGGCGCCGGTGAGGCCCATGCGCAGCGCCCATCTGCGCTCCTCCTCCCAGCGGACCTCGGGAATGTCGGCCTCGGCCTGCATCGACCGCCATCCGAGAAGCTTCGTGAGGTCGGGGTGGTGGTGCCGGCGGCGCGCGCCGATGAGATCGCGGGGGTGATGCGACCGGGTGCGGTCAGGCGGGGCGAAGAACATGGGTCTCCTCCATTCTTAAATTGCCTCTGATTTACTCCAAGGGACGAGCATCCGCCCAATGGCCACGCCCGGAAGCTCGGCGGCAGGGTAGAGAGTGACAATTTTGTTGACAGTCGACAATAGCCTTTGCGAGGTTTCAGGCATGAATGCTCTTTGTGACATGGACGGCGAATCCATTCGGCAAATGCTTGCCGTTGACCGCATCACCTCGAGACAGGTGATGGAGGCTTCGATCAAGCGAATCGAAGCGCTGAACCCTGTTCTCACCGCATTCGTAGGGGTCTGTTTCGACAAGGCGATTGCGTCGGCGGATGCCGCTGATCGCAACCGACGGGCGGAACTCGATCTTGGTCCACTCGCCGGTCTGCCGGTCGGCGTGAAGGACCTGAACGATGTCGAGGGCATGCCAACGACCTTTGGCTCGGCGCTCTACGCGCACAACCTTGCCAAGGCCGACGACGACGTGGTCGCGGCCATGAGAGCTTCTGGCGGTATCATCCTCGGAAAGACGAACGTTCCCGAGCATGGCTTCGGAGCAACAACGACCAGCCCTCTCTTTGGTTCGTCCTGCAATCCCTTCGATCCGCGGCTCAGCGCCGGCGCATCCACGGGCGGCGGAGCAGTGGCTGTGGCCTCCGGCATGGTGCCCTACGCGTCAGGCTCGGATTTTGCGGGTTCCCTGCGAACGCCGGCCTCGTTTTGCGGCATCACCGGCATCCGTCCGTCGAACGGTGTCGTCGCCACCAGGCGGCGGTCCATGGCGTGGAGTTCGTTCGATGTCGAAGGTCCAATGGCGCGCACGGCTGCCGACTGCAAGCGACTGCTGGCAGCGATGTCGCGCGGGGACCGCCATGACCCGCTGACAGCCACTCCGGATCCCCATCTCTTCCGGCCACCCGAAGCGGTCGATCTGGGGGGGCTCCGCGTCGCGGTGTCGGAGGATCTTGGGTTCGCCCCGATGTCGCGGGCGAACCGGGACCTATTCCGGGCCAAGCTCGCCAAATTCGGAAGCCTGTTTGCCAGGGTAGAGGAGGCGCATCCCGATCTGGGCGATGCGGAGCGCACATTCATGACGCTTCGCGGAGTAGGATTTGTGGCGGATTTCGGTCCCATGGAAGCCGAGTTCGGTGAGCGGCTGGGACCGGTCGTGCTTGACGAACTCGCCCGAGCGCGTTCGATCAGTGCCGAGGATATCGGAAAGGCCATGAAGGCGCACACGGCTGTTTTCCGGAGGTCGATCGAGTTCTTCGAGGATCATGATATCCTCATCACGCCGGCGGCCGCCGTTGCGCCGTTCCCCCATGAGGACGTCTACCCGCGGAGCATCGACGGAATGGATCTTCACGGGTACCTGATCTGGGAAGGGATCGCGTGGGGCATCACGCTCACCCAATGTCCGGCTGTCGTCATTCCATGTGGCCGCGACAAGCAGGGACTTCCTTTCGCGATCCAGATCGTTGCCCCGCACCACAGGGACGGCTGGCTTCTCGATGTCGCTCATACTCTCGAGACTGCTTTCGCGGGTGACGCAGACCTTGGACGGCCTCAGCCCGACCTATCGCGCTTCGCACAAACAGAGACTTGACCTCAATAACCAAGGAGAACTTTCCGATGCGCCTGTTCACAGCACTTGTCCTTCCCGCCATGCTCGTGGTCGGCCCCGCCTTCGGCGACGCACTCGCCGAGATCAAGGAGCGCGGGTCCTTCGTCTTCGGGCTCGAAGCCCAATACAAGCCGTTCGAGTTTCGTGACGAGAACAACGAAATCATCGGCTACGACATCGACGTCGCGGCTGAGATCGGGAAGCGTCTCGGCGGGGTCGAGCCCGTCCCGGTCGATACAAACTGGGCGACGGTCATCCAGTCGCTCTACAATGGCGATTTCGACTTCATTCTTGGCGGCATGACGGCGACCGCCGAGCGCTATGAGCGCGTGAACTTCTCCTACCCTTACATGGATGCAAGTTCGGGGATTCTCGTCGCGGCAGACACCGGGATAAGCACACCTGCTGATCTTGCGGGGAAATCCGTCTCCGCCGGTGCCGGAACGCCGCAGATCCAGCAACTCGATCTCGCAGCCGCGGAACATGGGATCTCGTACGCTGGCCAAATCAGAACCTATGACGATGACACCGTCGCCGTTGCCGCGATGAAGGCCGGACGCATCGATGCCTATGCCTCAACACTCGTAAGCCTGCTGGAGTTGGCGAAATCGGTGGATGGCGTGCAGGTCATTCCGTTCACATCCACCAAGTGGTCGCAGGAATTCACTGCCATGGCCTTCCGCAAGGAGGATGAGCCCCTTCGCAACGAAATCAACCGTGTCATCGTCGAGATGAAGGAGGACGGCACGCTTGCCGCGCTCCAGGAAAAGTGGTTCGGACAGTCTTTCGTCGGTATCCTCCCCAACGAAGCGCCGACCTGGTAGGGCCTTCGACCGGCGCCTCTGTGGGCGCCGGTCGAAGCAAGAGCGATCGATTGGATCTCGCCTTCATCATCGAGGCCTTGCCCCGGCTGCTGCCGGGGCTTTGGCTTACCGTTCAGTTGAGCATGGTCGGGCTCGTGATCGCCGCGGTGATCGGCCTGCCGCTTGGCACCCTGAGAGGCGAGCTTGACCACGGCGTTCTCAAGGGCATCATCGACGGTTACGTCTTCATTGTCCGGGGAACGCCGATCCTCGTTCAAGTCTATGCTGCCTACTTCCTTTTGCCCATGGCCGGATTGAAACTGAGCCCTTTTTGGACTGGGATCGTCGCGCTCGTCTTCAACAGCGCCGGCTATCAGGTGGAGATCGCGCGGGCGGCGGTGTGTTCGATCGAGAAAGGCCAGTGGGAAAGTGCCGCCGCGCTCGGGCTCAAGCGCTGGGCGGCGCTGCGGCTGGTGGTCCTGCCGCAAGCCTTCCCAAGGATGTTGCCGGCGCTCGCCAACGAAGCCTCTAACCTCGTCAAGGCGTCGTCCGTGCTCTCGGTCATTGCCGTCTTCGAGCTTCACAAGTCGGCGAATGCGATCATCTCCCAGAGCTTCAAGTTCCTCGAGATGCTGGCGGCCCAGGCAGCGCTTTACATCGCCTTCGTCTTGGTGCTCACCCAGCTTGCAGGCTGGCTCGAGCGCCGCACCGCCGGCAAGATCAACGGAGGCGCGGAGTTTCTGCGATGACACAGGGTGCTTGATCTCGCCTTCATGCTGAAGATCGCACCGGACATGGCGGCGGCGCTCTGGATGACGGTCCGCATCAGCGTGCTGGCCGTGATCGCCTCCGTCGCGTTGGGGGCGATGCTCACCGCGCTCCGGATGCTGGGGAGGCGCCTGGGACACGGCGCGGTTGTCGGCTTCGTGGAGTTCACCCGCGGCGTACCGCCGCTTGTCCACATCTCGATTGTCTATTTCCTGCTGCCGGAGTTCGGCCTCGTGCTGTCGGAGTTCTGGACCGGGGTCCTGGCCCTGTCCCTTGTCGGGGCGGGATATACGGTCGAGATCTTCCGCGGCGCCATCGACTCGCTCGGTCGCGGCCAAACCGATGCGGCGCGGGCGCTCGGGCTCTCCTCGCTCCAGACCTTCTTCCTCGTGCTTCTGCCGCAGGCGACCCGCCGAAGCCTTCCGCCACTGACGAACGAACTCGCCAACGTGGTGAAGGCGTCCTCTCTCCTCTCGGTGATCTCCGTGAATGAGCTCACCAAGGTCGCAAATGACCTCGTCTTCATGCATTTCGTTGTGATCGAAGTATTGCTGCAGTTGACGCTCCTCTACCTCCTCATCGTCGGCGCGCTGATGGCGACCTCGCGCTGGTTGGAAGCAAGGCTGCAGACATGACGACGTCAGGAAAGACTGCGCGTATCGGATTTCTATGGCCGGCAGACGGGGTCAATGACGACGAGTATCTCAGGTTCGTCACCGACGACGTTTCGTGGCTGACAGCGCGCTATGACGCGGGCACGGACAGCGAGGATCTGACGCATGAGGTCCTGTCGGCCTATGCCGACCCAGAGGTTCTCCGCCGGGGCGCCCGGCTCCTTCGTGCCGCACATCCCGACGCGGTGGCCTGCGGCGATCATGCCGCGAGCTTTATCAGGGGCATGGCCGGCGAGGCTGAGATGATCCGCGCGATGGAAGACACGCTCGGTTGTCCCGCTGTCACCATGGGCCGGGCCACCCTCGATGCCCTCGGCGCAGTCGGCGCAGCTCGGATCATGCTTGCCTCACCCTATTCGGAGGATGTGACCGGCGCACTGCGGTCCTACCTCGCGGAAGCCGGGATCGACATCGTCGCGTGCCATGTCGCGGGCTCGGCGCTGGAACTCGACATCGGGACGCGCCCTCCCGAAGCCTGGCTTACAGACCTTGTCGCCTTCGCGGATCGTCTTGGTGCGCGACCGGATGCGCTGCTTGTCGCAGGCGGCGGCGTGAGATTTGCCGCCGTAATCACGGCATTCGAGGCCGCGACCGGCCTACCCGTGGTGACCGGACCCGGCGCGCTCGTCCGCGCGGCTCTCCATCGTCTTGGCCTGTCCTATGAGCGCCCCGGTCTGGGACGCTTGTTTCGGACGCAGGGGGCGCGCTCGGTGCCCACGATTGCCGCGCGCCAGTCCACGGGGACGAAGTCCTTTGCCGTGTCGGACGAGCCTCCCGTCTTCGTTGCCGGAGCGGGGGCATGGCTCGTGTCGGAAGACGGCCGAAGATATCTTGACTTCGCGTCTGGCTCGGGAACTACCGCTGTCGGTCATGGGCATCCCGACGTGCTCGCGGCGCTGGCGAGGCAGGCCGAAAGCGGGGTGCTCCATCTCGGCCCGCATTTTCACGCGCCGGCTCAGGCGGCGCTTTATGACTGCCTCTCCCGTCTGCTTCCACCAAATCTGACACGCTTTCATCCCTCCGTCAGTGGAGCGGAGGCGACCGAGGTTGCGATTAAGGCGGCCATGTATGCGACTGGCGCGCGGCAGTTCATCGGGTTCGAGGGCGGCTATCATGGCCGTACCATCGGCGCGCTGGCTGTGTCGGGGGCCCGCGGCAAAAACGAAATACTCGGTCCATTCGCGCCCGAGGCTGAGATCTTGCCATTGCCGAAAGATCTGGCGGCAGGTCATGCGGCGGCGAACCGGATTCTCGGAGAAGGCGCGAAACTGGCCGGAATCATCATCGAACCCGTTCAGGCAACGGCGGGCCTTCGATCTGCGGATCCGGAGGGCCTTTCGGTGATCGCCGCAGCTGCAGCCGAGGCCGGCGTCCCGCTCATTGTCGACGAGGTCTTCACCGGCTTCGGTCGAACCGGGCGGATGTTCGCCTTCGAGCATTTCGGTCTTTCGCCCGACCTGGTTATATTGGGGAAATCTCTCGGGGGAGGCCTGCCGGCGGGACTCGTCGCTGGACGGGAAGACCTTCTCGCGCGCTGGCCAATCGGCTTTCAAACGTCGACCTTCCAGTTGCACCCGGCGTCCGCGGCCACATCTCACGCTTTCATTGAAGCCCTCCTGCGCGATGACCTGGTCGGCCGCGTTGCCAACCTCGAAGCGGTCTTCAGAACCGCGCTCGAGTCGCTGACACGGTTTTCCGATGTTCAGGAGATTAGAGGGATTGGCGCGTTCTGGGCTCTTGCCATGACATCACGGGAGGCGACCGTCCAGGTTCGACGCCGTGCGCTGAACCATGGTCTTCTGACGTGGGAATGCGGACTCGACGGCGATGTGATCGGACTCGTGCCGCCGCTCACGATCGGCGACGCGGAGATCCGGGAAGCGACTGCGATCCTTGAGGCCGCCCTCATGACAGAATGAGCATCCTCACGCGCGCGAGCGCCTCCAGGAGTACATCTTGGGGAATGTTCAGCGGAGGGAGGATGATCATGGCGGCGCCGGACAGCCCGCCGCCGTAGACGAGGATGCGCTCGTCTTCCAGTGCCCGCCGCTGCACCTCCATGCACCGCTCGCGCGTACCCAGGTCGATCGCCATTTGCGCACCGACGACACGCACACCGCTCAGATCGCTGAAGGCCGCCTTCATCCACGGCTCAATCTCCGACGCCGCCCGGTCGACCAGACGTTCGTCCTGAAGTGTTCGAAGCGTCGCCTCGGCGGCGGCGGCAGCCAGAGGATTGCCCTGGAACGTGCTGGTATGGGTGCCCGGCGGCCAGCGACGGAGGAGATCGCTCCGACCCGCAACGGCGGAGAGCGGCAGGCTCGCCGACAGGCCCTTGCCGAGCGCGACGAGATCCGGGCGAAGATCGGAATGCTGGAAGGCGAACCAGCGGCCTGACCGCCCGAGGCCCGACCAGATCTCATCGACGATCAGCAGCGCACCATGTCGGGCAGCGGCTTCTCCGGCGCCCTTCAGGAAGATGGGTGACGGCCCGCGAACGCCCGAAACACCTTGAACTGCCTCGAGCACTATCGCGGCGTAAGGCTCGGACGCGGCATCGGCAAGAAGCGCCTCGAGCGCCGCCAGAGCGGCGGGAGCCTCCGCATTGGTGGATGCATAGGGCGCGAAATCGACCCAAGGCCGGTCCCACGGTTCGAACGGCGCTCGAAGCTTCTCGGAATGCGTCAGGGCGAGCGCGCCGAGCGTGCGCCCATGGTAGCTGCCTTCAAAGGCGACGAACCTGCGGCGACCGGAGGCGAAAATGGCGGCCTTTAGACAGGTCTCGATCGCCTCCGCCCCCGAATTCGCCAGATGAATCGTGTCGAGGTGCGGTGGCAGGATGTCGCGAAGGCGTCCATAGAGAGCGGCGCGGTACGGCGAGGGAAGGCGGGTGCCGGTGTGCATGATGCCGGATGACAGCGCTTCCGAGATGGCCCGCGTCTGGGCGGGATGACCATGCCCGAGAAGCGTCGTGGTGGAACCGCAGACAAGATCGACATATTTCTCGCCGCGTTCTGTGTAGAGAAAGGGCCCCTCGCCCCGCACGAATACCGGCGGTGTCGCCGTGAGCCCAAACGTGTTGACAGCGGTGGATTCGATGCCGCGGGTGAGGCTCAGCGGATCCAATGATCAGTCTCCTGCGGCAACCGCTGCGAGTTCCCTCGCGGAAAGAGAGATTCCGACGGGGCTGCTTCGGCTCGGAATAGACGCGTTCTGGCGCGATATCTCAACATGCGCCTGATGGCCGCTCTCGAGGGAAATCACGACGTCGGCGAGGGGTCCTCTGACCACCACCTCCTCGACATGACCGCGCAGGAGCGCATCCTTCGTTGAGCAGAGTAACAGCGCCTCCGGTCGTGCGACGAGGAGCACCTTCTCGCCAGCCCGATGGGTGCCACGGGCACGAACCAACGCATCAGTTCCGTCGACCCGGCACAGTCCCGCGCTGGCATCCGTGACGACCGCCGGCCAGAGGGCGCAGCGACCGAAGAACTTTGCCACGAAGGCATTAGCGGGCGCGTCGTAGAGGAGGTCGGGCGAGCCCAGCTGCTCGAGGTGCCCGTTGCGCAGAACGGCGATCCTGTCGCTCAGCGTCATCGCTTCCTCCTGGTCATGGGTGACGCAGACGAAGGTCGTGCCGACTTCGCCGTGGATGCGCCGTAGCTCGCTTCGAAGCTGCATGCGCAGGTTGGCGTCAAGCGCGCTCAGCGGCTCGTCGAGGAGAAGAGCGCCGGGGTTCGTGATGAGTGCCCGCGCGAGGGCGACACGCTGACGCTGGCCGCCCGACAGCGCGTTGGGCAGACGTTCCGAGAGACCGGCGAGACCGATCCGCTCGAGCCAGCGAAGCGCCTCGGTGCGCCGCTCGGCGCGTCCCTGTCCCCGCATCTTGAGGCCGTATGCGACGTTGTCTGCAAGGTTCATGTGCGGGAACAGCGCATAATCCTGAAACATGATCGACACGTCGCGACGCCGGGGCGGCTCGAAGGTTATGTCCCGCTCTCCAATGCGGATCGTGCCGGTGCTCGCGGATTCAAGCCCCGCGATCATTCGGAGGATCGTGGTCTTCCCGCACCCCGAAGGACCGAGCAAGGTCAGGAACTCGCCCTCTTCGATCTGCAGATCGAGCGGAGAAACCGCTTCCACGCTGCCGAAGAGCTTCGATATGCCGTTCATCGTGATGGACTTGGCGCTACCTGGCATATTCCTTCACCATTCTGTCGCATGTGACGTTCGAGATGCTATAAGGGGGCAATTCAACGATCCGAGGCCGAAGTCGCGCATTTCCCATGGTCGAGCAGGTTCTTCCCTCCACAATTTCAACCCACATTTTCGATGACCTGCGTCGCCGCATCATCGAAGGGCACTACGCCCCGGGCCAGCCCCTGCGCGAAGAAGAAATCCGGGAGCTTCACGGCTCCTCGCGGGGCCCGATCCGGGAAAGTCTCCGTATGCTCCTCCAGACCGGCCTGGTAGAACATCAACCCCGGCGCGGGTTTCGCGTGCGGGAGTACACCGAGAGGGACATCCGGCAGATCTACTCGCTCCGCGCGACGCTTGAGGCGCAAGTGGTTGGAGAGCTTGCCGGACGTGATCTCGGTCCTCTCCTCGAAACACTCGATGAGGGGTGCAACGTGATGCGCAACTGCTACCAGCGTTCGGATCTCGAAGCCTACTTCGAAGAGAACCGGCGGTTTCACCAGACGATCATCGACTTCGCCAACAACAGGGTGCTCCGTGAAGTCATGGATTACGTGAACGAGGTCTCCCTTCCGATCCGCTATCGCGTGCTGGGCGACGCTTTGCCTTCCCGTCGGTCGTTGACCTATCACGAGAAGATCATCGCCCACCTGAGTGCCAACGAGGTTTCGGAGGCCCAGAAGCTGACAGAGCATCACATCCTCGAGAACCTCGAGCGTGCCGTCCAGACGTACGGCACACGACCTGACGCCATGGCGGTGTCTGCGACGGAATGATCGCGCGGGTGCCATCAGGCGAGGGCGATCACACCCACCTCGACAATCGTGCCCTCCCCAATCTCCGAGACCTCGACGAGGTTGCGTGCCGGCGGAGCGTCTCCGAAGACTTTCCGGAAGGCGTCGTTCACGGCCTCCTTCTGGCTCAGGTCGGTCATGAAGACCTCGGCAAGCATCACCTTGTCTGCTCCTGATCCGGCCGCATCCAGGATCGCGATGCAATGGGCGAGCGAAAGCCTCGCCTGTGCGAGGGCGCCCGCGACGATCTTCCCGGTCCTCATGTCGCGCGGCATTTGCCCGCCGACGAAGACGAACCCGCCGCCTTTCACGGCCTGCGCGACCGGCGACGTGGAGGCAGGGGCGTTGTCCGTCCAGATTACTTCTCGCATTGCTCATCCTCTTTCGCTTCTGCGGTTGATGGTAGTGAGGAACTCCGAAAGACCCCACCGCCCGCCTTCCCGGCCGATCCCGGCGTAGCGGAAACCGCCGGTCGGCACGTGTGCGCCTTGGATCGCCGTGGTGTTCACGCCAATGGACCCATAGCGAAGGCCGGAAACCAGATGCTCGACGCGCTCGGCCTCCCGGCCATAGATATAGAGAGCAAGCGGTTGGCGGTTGCGCGACAGCGTCATGCGCAGGATATTGCGGTCGTCGAAGGGCGCGATCCCGAGGAGGGGGCCGAAGATCTCTTTTTCGGCAAGAAGCCCAGGTTCAGGGACACTGTAGAGCGTTGGCGCGGCGACAAAGGCGGACCGGGTCGAACTTTGTCTAATCCCTCCTGACACGAGTTTACCGCTCTCTCGCTCGAGACGGATCGAGGCATGCGCCAGATCCTCGAGGGCGCGCGCAGTCCGAACGGGTCCCATCGTCACTCCGGTCGCATCCGATCGACCATAGGCGACCGCCGCAAATGCCTCGGACACGCGCGCCACGACTTCGTCGAAAAGAGGGCGTTCGACATGGACAATGTTCTGCGCCGAGCAGGCCTGTCCGGCTGCGCGCAGCTTGCGCGAAACGAGATCGGCAACCGCCTTCTCGATGTCCGCATCCGCGAGGATCACGAAGGGGTTCGTACCGCCAAGCTCGCCCACGAAACCTTTGGCATGCTCTGCCGCCTGGATGGCGAGGCCGATGCCCACATGCGTCGAGCCCGTGAAACTTACGGTGCCTACGCGATCCTCCGCGACGAGTTGCCCGATCAGTTCGTGACGGGCAGTCGGGAGGACAAACACGAAGTCGTCGAGTCCTTGCGCCGAAAGTGCCCGTGCAAGGGCGAGCGCGCATTGAATACCAAGACCCGATGGCTTCAGGATCGCTCCTGCGCCCGCGGCAAGACACGGACCGAGCTTTCGCGTCAGTCCGGCGACTGGATCGTTGTAGGGTGCAATTAGGAGGCCGAGGCCCCGGGGGACTTCCCGTACCGAGCGGCCTTCGTCCGTTGAGGAGGTGAACGGATAATCGTCCACGAGAGCCTGCGTGGCCTTGAGAAAGCTCGCTGCATAGGGCAGCTCCGCCGCTGCCTCCTGCGGCGTCTTTCCGACCTCGGTGACCGTCAGGGATAGCAATTCCTCGTTTGCGGCGTCGAGCGCCGCGAGGCAACGCGCGAGCACGTCGCGCCGAAGACTGAGGTCACCTGCCAGCGCATCGGATGCCTTGGCCAGCCTGTCGAGACGTGTCGCGATCTCGGTCTCTTCCAACTCCTGCCAGACCGCGAAGGGACGACCCGTATTGGGAGAGATGCTCTGGAGTTCAGACATTTTCCTGCTCGGTCCGACTGAGAAGCTCGATGACATGTGCAAGCTCTTCTTCCGGCCTGCAGAAGCAGAACCGGAAATGGCGCCCGTAACGCGTGCCGAAGGCGTCACCAGTGAGGACGAAGACGTTTCTCGCTCTTGCGTAGGCCCAGAAGGCGTCAATCTCAGGCACCTCGGGGAAAAAGTAGAAGGTGCCCTTCTGGTCATGTGTGCGCCACCCTTTTCCTTCAATGAAGGAACGTGCCATCTCTCGCTGCCCGGCCAGTGAGGGCATGGCGAAGTCTGTGTCCAGCGCATGAAGTGCGAGCTTCTGACCGGGTGTCGGGGCGGCGCTGACGATGGTCTGGTGGACGGTAACGAAGGGTTCGACGAGCCACTTCGGCAGCAGGGCGGCTGCGACGCGTGCGCCTTGCAGGATGTTGTTCTTCGAAAAGCTGTCGATCACGACGAGGCGATCGAAGTTCGAAACGACGGAGGAGGACCATGCTACCTCATCGAAGATGACCTGCGAAAAGCTCTGGTCGATCACAAGGAGCATGTCCTGTCGCCGGCAGAGGTCCGCGAGTGCTCCGAACTCCGCAGCAGGCAAAATCCGTCCGGTCGGATTGCAAGGGTTGGCGAGCACGACCGCCCGCGCTCCGCATGCCAGGGCTTCGCGTTCAAGTCGATCGAGATCGAGCGCGAAATCCGAGACCAGATCCGTCTCGAAGGCGACGCCGTTCAGTCCGGCCGCCGAGCAGATGTCGAAGTAGCTCGGCCAGGTCGGGGTCGGAATGAGGACGTAGGACCCGGGCGCCAACGCCGCCCGGAGCGCGGCGAAGAGCCCGGCTTTCGCTCCAGCGGTGATAACGCATTCGTGGTCGGGAAGGCTCCAGTTTGCGAAGAAATGCATGCGTGCCCGGTCGCGAAGTTCTGGAAGACCTTTGGCGTGGGAAAGCCTGACCCAGGTAGCATCCACCATCGGAAGATCCTGTGGCTCCGGAAATGTCGGTGTCGAGAGCGACCAGGCCTCGTTACCCTTGGCGCGTGCCTGCTCGATGTCCGAAGCAAGCTGCAGGGTTGGAGAGCGGCGGAGTTTCATACCTGTCACCCCCGTCCGGTCTTCGGCTGGCGAGCGAGGAGAAAGAGCTGTGCGGCGATGCCGAGGCTCAGCGAGAAAATGAAGACGCCTGTGCCTACGGCATTGATCGTCGGATCAAAGCCCGTGACGAGCGTCGTCCAGATCTTGATCGGCAGGGTGATCTCGAAGTTTGTCAGGAAATACGCGATCACGAACTCGTCGAAGGCAAACGTGAAGGTCATAAGAAGCGTGGCGAGCAAGGTCGAGCCACAGGCAGGTGCCACGATGCCGAAGATCGCGCGAAGACGACCGGCGCCGAGCGACAGCGCCGCCTCTTCGAGGCTCGCCGGAACCCGCGCGATCCTTGCCCGAAGGTTGAGGACCGCTAAGGGAAGCACATAGACCGTCTGCCCGAGCATGACGATCCAGAGAGCCGGCTGAAGCCCGATCGCGGTGATCTGAAGGCGCATCCCGATTCCGATCAGGATCAGGGGCACCGCCAGAGGGGCGAGGACGAGGCCGAGGAGCAACGACCTGCCGGGGAGCCGTGCCTTCTGGAAACCATAGGCCGCCAGGAACCCGATCGTCGTCGCCAGAAGGCTGGCGCCTGTCGCAACCACGAGGCTGTTCACGAGACCGTCGGCAAAGCCTCGATCCGACGCAACCCGCAGATACCACTGCAGCGTCGGCTCGCGGAACGGTAGGGTCTGGAAACGACCGCTGTTGATCGAGAACAGCATCATGACCATGAGCGGGAGGTAAATAACGAACGCGGACAGGACGAAGACCAGCCCGAGCGCGCCGCGCACGGGCCGCGAGGCCAGAAGGTCGGAGTCTCTCATGCCGTCCTCCTTCGGATCACGTTGAAGAGCAGTACCGGAAGTCCGGCGATCAGCACGACGGACGTGAGCAGGACCGCCATGGTTGCCGCTGCAGGCAGGTCGTAGGTCCCCTTGACGGTGGAGAGCATCATCTGAGCAAGAACGGGATTGAGGCCGCCGCCGAGGAGGGTCGGAACAGCGTAGTCTCCGACGCAGATGATGAAGGTCAGGGTCACGCCCACGAGCCAGCCGGGTAGGGACAAGGGCAGGATGACGTCACGAAACACCGAGAAGGGGCTGCCGCCGAGGCTGGCGCAGGCCTCGATCAATCTGCGATCCACCGAAGTCATGGATCCGAACAGCGTGAGCGTCGTCAGCATCGTGCCGAAGAGGGTCAGGCCGAGGACCGAGGCGCCCATCGTGTAGAGAAAACCAAGTGTCACGGGGCCGCCCGTGAGCTGGGCGAGTGTCCACGCGATCACGCCATTGTCCGAGAGGACGAGCTGCCAGGAGAAGGCGCGAATCGTGAAGCTGGTCCAGAAGGGCGCCAGAAGAAGGAGAAGGAAGAGTAGCCGCCACCGCGGCGCGACGCAGAACGAGACGAAGAAGGCCAGCGGCCAGGCAAGGAGCGCGGAGAGGGACGTGGCGAGCATGGCGATCTGGATGCTTCGCCAGAGCGCATCGGCCTGATGAGCCTGTTCAAAGAACGCGATATAATTGGCAAGCCCGATACCCTCCGGCGTCGTCAGGCTCAGCCGGACCATGTTGACGATCGGAAGAAGAAAGAAGGCCGCCGCAAGAAGCACCGCCGGGACAAGGGCGGGCCAGGGATTTCCAATCGGCGTGCGCGGCATGGACTACCACTCGAGCGCGACGACGCGCATGGGGGCACCGTCGACGCAAGTCATTTTGAGTGGGATGGCGGCAAGGAAGGGATCGCGCCGACCGATCTCGCCCAAGTCGCGCAGGTCCTCGATGAACGGGACCCCGCGACCGAGGACGGCATGATGCGTCACGAACTCTTCGTTGCAGACGTGCCGGCTCGGCATCTCGCGGGCCACTAAGTCTTGAGGGAAGTCAAGACAGATGGCCGCCGGCTTTCGTGCCACGAGCCACTCCGCCGCGGCGACCTCGAGGTTCGGCGCATGGGTGTGCCAGCGCGTCGATCCATAGCCGAGCCTGTTCGTCAGGTCGCTTCTGAGGATCACGCGGCTGTCGGCCGGCGGACTGCCGGCCCGCGCGGCGACCAGTTCGGCCGTGATCGGGCTCGGCAACGGGATGTCCGACAGGTCGACGATCCACGCCGGGCCGACGAAGAGGTCGAGCCCCTCGTTGGGAAGGTCCTGGATCGCCGACCCGCTTCGCTCCATGTGCCGCGGGGCGTCGCAATGGGTGAAGCCATGGCCCGTCTGCAGGAATTCCGTGCGGTTCTCGTAGTCGGGCGCGTCCGTGATCTCGCGCCAGATCTCCAGTCGCCAGCGCCAGTGGTTCATGAGCGGTGTCGACACATCCCGGATGATTGGCGTATCGGAAGGCCAGTCCGTCATCGCCACCGGACGCGAGGGCGACGTGGTCATGCCCTGACCCCGTATCGGCAGAGCGAACAGAAAGACTTCGGAGGGAAGTCCGTCGAGGCCTGTGACATTTTCCGTCACCACAAGTCCGCATGCATGGGCGCGCGCGCGGAAGGCTTCGTTGGCGTTCGGGATGCCGCCGGTGCCGTCCGGTCGGCGGGCGGCGATCGCGTCGCAGGAGATGTCGAGACAGACGTGCCGGACGCCCCGCTCCGCGAGCATCTCGGCAATGGCAGGTGCCAATTCCGGCGCTTCGGTCCAGTACTCGCGGCGACGGAGCGGAACCGCATCGCCATGACCGGTCCGCAGGATGGCCAGAGGCCTGATGGCCTTCATGCCGATGAGGTCTGTGAGGGCGCCGGCGCTCACCCTTCCGCTGTTCGCGGCTGCACTCAGATCTATGACGCTCGCCACGCCCGCGAAGGTGTCCGGCGCAAGGTCGTCGAGCGCTGGACGGTCCGCCAGGCGCCATCCGGGAGCGGTCGCATAGGTGAAGCCCCGCCCGGCCCATCTGAGGCCGAATTCTTGGAACTCGTCCCCTTCCGCATAGGCTTGGGACACCAACGGGAAACTGTTCCATGCCCAATGTGGTTCAATCCGCTGTGCGAGGTCGATCAATGTCATGTCATACGTCCAGAATGTCCGGCACGCTGAAAAAGCTGGCGTGCCGGAGAGTTGTCATGCGCTCTTGAAAGCTTCCCAGGCATTGAGCCAGTCTGCGCGGTTCGCCGGATCCTTTCGCGGCGAGAGGTTCCCCATGAAGACCTCGTCGAACCGGTCAATGTCAGAAAGGTTGAGCAGGGCCCGCTTGTCGTCCGGCAACATCTCCGCCGCCTTCTTGTTCGGCACCATGCTGTAGTAGGTATTCGCAACTGCGAGTTTGGCTTGGAATTCCGGTCCAGTGACATACTGGACGAACTTGACGGCATTCGCTTGGTTCGGCGTCGCTGCCGAAACACAGACCGCCTGGTCCCATGTGACGCCTCCCTGCGAGGGTACGAGCGCCTTGAAGGGCAGCCCGTCGGCATACATCCCTGCCTGTACCCATTCGCCAGCTATGGCGAGATCGTACGAGCCGCCAGCCATGGCTTGGATGACCTGGCTGGTGTTCCCCACAAATCCCACCTGCGGCCGAAGCGCTGTGAGCGTTTCGGCCAACTTGGCGAAGGCCGCGTCATCGAGATCATACGGCAGAGGATTGCCATTGTACTTCGAGAGGCAACCCATGTTTGGCAAGAACCAGTCAAAGAGCGCGACGCGCCCTTTTACCGCCGGGTCGAACAGGATGTCGTAGGAGGCGACATCGGATTCCGAGAACTTGTTGTGGTTGTAGGTGATGCCGTAGTACCCGAAGCGGTTAACGACCGCAAAGAGCTTGCCGTCCTTCCAGACGGGGGGCCACTCGGCGATGATCTTGAAGTAGTCGCCGAGCGGGAAGTCGCCCGGATTCAGTTCTGCGAGAACGCCGTCCTCGATCGCCTTCGGAATGTAGGCGCTCGTCGGGGTGATGACGTCAAAGGTGCCGGGAGCAGAGGACTGCATCAGTGCGATCATTTCCTCGTCGGATCCGTCGTGGATCTTGAGGTTCACCGCGATCCCGGTGCTTTCCGTGAAGGCGTCGAGCATGCCCGGCTCCTCATAGCCACCGAAGGCGAGCACGTTGACGGCGCCCGAGGCATGTGCGCGGGTCGAAATGAACGGGGTGGCAAGCGCGGCGGCTCCCAGCGCCGCGGTGCCCTTCAGGAGCGTACGCCGCGAGATGCGCGACGTAACAGCGTGATATGTGAGATTGTCCTTTGCCATTGATCAGCACTCCAGCTCTGGGGTTTGCCTGCGTCGGTACGGTACGCCCGACCTTCCCTCGGCATCACTCGCTTTGTCAACTGTCAACAAATTTCCTCCGAGAGCAGGGCGGCGCGCCAACGTTTCGCCTCCATGCTGTGCAGGGGCTCTGGTGCCGCACATAATCTACGCAGTTTTCGGAGTTTCGCGTTTCTCGCAGCAAAAGGGCCGGTGCCCGTCCTCCCTTCCGGATGCTGCGCCCGCGAGATGTCGGGTGATCCGTTTTGGGCGAATGGCCGAGAGGGTGCGCGCCTCGGACCTCCGTCGGACAGGGCCTCTGTCCGCTAACCGCAGGAACAGAGCCTTCATTTAGGCGATGTTGAAGGTCTGCAGGGGCGTGAGCTGCGGGCAGCCAAGTCAAACCGAAGTTCCGCCCGCCGCGCTGCGGCAAGTCCGCTTCAGCCCCTGGGACGAAGCCGCTCGCGCGGCATTGGCGCCCGTGGCTTACGTTCGGGACT
>Ga0076930_100982_pt1 | contig 18659 bp, 14 predicted proteins | sample HotLakConsoUCCRE_FD_71149 | JGI IMG/M metagenome (GOLD analysis project Ga0076930, IMG submission 71149) | Hypersaline microbial mat communities from Hot Lake, Washington, USA - Hot Lake Consortium UCC-RE (version 3) (version 3) ...
AGGTCTGTCGGCCTTCCAGAAACAGCGTCGCGACGGTCAGGGTGATGGGCAGATGGATGCCGATGAGCAGAAACAGCGGAGCCGCTGCCGCCTCGCCATAGGCCGAGAGCACCAGCGGAATGCCGATCAGCACCAGATTGGCCTGACCGGCGGTGAAGCCGGCCACCACCGCGCCGGCATGGCTGTCGGCGAAAAAGAAGCGCGCGGCGAGATCGGCAATCGCCCAGACCACGGCGAGCGCGAAGAAATAAGCCCCCCAATAGGCCCAGGGCTGCACATCCGGCAGATCGGAGCGCGAGAGCGTGGAGAAAAGCAGCGCCGGGATCGCCATGATGAAGACGAAACGCGAGAGCGTCTCTCCGAGCCCGTCATCCACGAGCCGCGCGCGCCGCACACCGTATCCGAGCGCGATCAGGGCGAAGATCGGGAAGACGATCGCGATCGAGGCGAGCATGTGGTTTCCGCGGGTTTCAGCGCGCCGACCCTTGCGCAAATCGCGTCGGGCCGCCGGCACGCTCGATCAGTTCATCGATTTCGTCGCGCTGCTGGTTGAACAGGGCGAGCGCACGCCCGTCCAGCTCCCGGCTGCGGGGCACCCGGATCTTCAGCGGATCGACGAAATCATCGTTGACCAGAACCTCGTAATGCAGATGCGGCCCGGTGGAAAGCCCGGTACTGCCCAGCGCACCGATGACTTCCCCCTGGGTCACATCTGCCCCGACCTCAATGCCGCCGGCGATCCGGCTCATGTGGGAATAGGTGGTCACATAGCCGTTGGCATGCTCGATCTCGACGCGGCGGCCGTAGCCGCCCGACCATCCGGCCTTGATGACCCGTCCATCCCCCGCAGCAAAGATTGGCGTGCCCGTACGGGCGCCGTAATCGATGCCCGTATGCATGCGCGCATAGCCGAGGATCGGATGGCGGCGCATGCCGAAACCGGAGGTCATCCGCCCTTCCGCCACGGGTTTGCGCATCAGGAACTTGCGCAGGGAGCGCCCTTCGGGATCGAAGAATTCGATGGTTCCGTCTTCCGGCGACACGAAGCGGTACACCCGGCGTGTCTCGCCCCCGACGGTCAGGGCCGCCGAGAGCAGTTCCGGCGGCGTACCGTCCTCCTCCTCGGTCATGAACAGATCTATTGCATCCCCAAGAGAGACACGGCGCTGGAGATCGACGTCATAGGCGAAGATCTGGATCAGTTCCTCGACCATGTCGCGAGACAGCCCGTGCTTGTAGGCTGTTTCATACAGGCTCTCGTGCAACCGCGCTCCCGAGCCGGCACCCGCGCGTTCATCGGCCTCGGCAACCCGGAACTCCTCGCCCTCGCCAAACGGGACTTCAGCGAAACGCCCGCGATCATCCATGGCCACGATCGCGTTGATACCATTCTCTCCATAGAAGACGACCCGCAGCAGGCGACGTGGATCGCCGGCACGCTCCGCCGGGGCAACGAGGGCGCGCGCGGCGAGGGAGGGCTGCATCGCGGTCACCGCATCCTCGCCACCGATCACCGTGATCGCTGCCGCAATCTGATCCCGCGAGACATCCTGAGCCGCGAGTTGCTCGATGAAGGGCTCGCCCGGCATAACCTGAATGGAGACCTCCTCCATCCGCATGTCCGACGGTCGAAGGCGCGTCTTGGCGACTGTCGTCACGTTTTCGGGGATGACCCGCACCTCGATCGTATCGAAAGGATCGCTGCGGGAGGAGGCGAAGCCGCCAAGATCACCGAAGCCGCGCCCACCGATCGTGCGGCTGAGGAAGGTCTGCGCCGGCAAGGGTGCCATCGGACGGCTGCGCGCCTCGCGCATCAGGGAGATCTCTTCCATCACCTGGGCTGCCGCCTCACGGTCGCTGAGCGCCGGCGCGGCGCGCACGGCCATCGCCTCATCGAGCGGCACCCGCCGGAAGCTGACCTCGGCCTCCTCGATCCGCTCACTGGTCTCGACCACGCGCTCCACAGTGTCCGCGGACATCAGCTGCATTGGATCGAAGCGCGGAATATCGGTGGCATAACGTCCGGCGGTGAGGGAAAGATTGGTGGCGATACGCGTGAAGTCGCGGATCGAGACAACCTCGCGATCGTCGATGCGGGTGGTAACCGGGGTCCGGAAGCTATTTCGCGCAGCGACCGTATAGTCGCTGCGCACGAGCTTGTCGCCCTTGTTTGCCACCTCGATATCCTGCTCATCGACCGGCATCAATCCCGCAAGCGCCCGATGCGGTGCGGAAACCTCGGTCGATCGCCCCTCGATCGCGATGAAGATCGCGGCGCCGAGCAACGCCGCTCCCGTAAAGGCCGTGATCACACTGCCGAACAGCCAACGCAGATTAACGCCGCGCCGGGTATTCTCGAAGCGGGTCTGGCCGGAAACATCGAGCGGAGGCTCGTGTCCGATCGCCTCTTCCGGCGTCGGCTGGCGCGGTGGCGGCGCGACGACCAGCCGTTCGGGCGTACGCACCGGCAGGCGTGACGAGCCGGGCCCTCGCGCCCCGTCTCGCGGCGCAGTTTCCGAGAAATGCCTGTCCTGATTGCCGCCCATCTAGAAGCGTCATCCCGATTTATGGATCTGCCGACAAGCGCGAAGCCGACCTGTTTGAAGCCAGCAACATGCCCCCTCGGCATCGTGAAATCAACGCGATCGACCCTGAACACACATCGAAGAATCATCCGTGCAGGGCAATTCGGCAGAAAATGCGGCAAGGCCGGAACCAATCGTCAAGACAGGCACCATTCCGGCAACGAAACCGATTGCCTGACCGCATTTCCCGCGGTCGCCATCAGCCTGCGCCGCTTTTCGTCCCGGTTCTGCCCGGTTTGCTGTCAAGGTCGCGCTTGCCCGGCGCGCCGGGGCCGTTGCCGGCGGATTTGCCCGGGGCCGCGAAATCCGGAACGGCATGGGCGAGCACCTTGCGCATGACGCTGGGCAAGGCCTCCTGCGCCAGATCGGCACGGGCGGTAAACCGCATATCTTCCGGGGCCACGGTCTGCAGGTCGAGACGCGCGTAAAAGATCGTGAGCTCAAGCGGAAAATGGGTAAAGACATGGCGCACCGTGCCGGGAAGCTTCTTCCAGCGCGCCTCGAGCGGTGCATCGAGAATTCCCTGGCTGAGCGGGTAATCGATGCGCCAGTCACTGCCCGGCGGCTCGGCCATGCCGCCCAGCAGCCCGTGGGATGGACGGGTGCGCAGCAGCACCGCGCCGTCGCTGCGCTCGGCCACGAAGGCGACGCCGTAGCGGGTCTCGCGCGGTTTCTTCTTCTCCTTGCGGGGAAACTCCTCCTGCCGCCCCTGCTGACGCGCCACACAGGCACTCATCCACGGGCACAGGGCGCAGGCGGGGCGCCGCGGCGTGCAGATGGTCGCCCCCAGATCCATCATCGCCTGGGCGAAATCCCCGGAACGCGTGGCCGGCAGAATGGCCTCGACCGTGGCACGGATCTGCGGCTTTGCCGCCGGGAGCGGCTGCTCCAGAGCCGTCAGCCGGCTCACCACCCGCTCGACATTGCCATCGACTGCCGCAGCGCGGATATCGAAGGCGATCGCAGCGATTGCGGCGGCGGTATAGGCGCCTATTCCCGGCAGCGCCCGCAATGCCGCCTCGTCTGCGGGAAAGACCCCGTCATGACGCGCCACGACCTCCTGCGCACAGGCGTGCAGATTACGGGCCCGCGAATAGTATCCGAGCCCGGCCCAGGCCTGCATCACCGCCTCCCTGGGAGCCTGCGCCAGCGCCACGACATCGGGGAACAGGGCGAGAAACCGTTCGTAATAGGGTTTGACCGCCTGCACCGTCGTCTGTTGCAGCATGATCTCGGACAGCCAGACCCGGTAGGGATCGGCCTGCATCCCGGGCACTGCGCGCCAGGGCAGCACCCGGCGATGCCGATCGTACCAGACGAGCAGGTCGTCAGGGTCGGGAAGTTCCGGTGCGGAATTGTGCGGCTGGGTCACGATATGATTCGGGATCTCGGCAGGCGATGACGGGTAAGTCGCGGCATCGGGCTTATCATCATGGTGCACGGCTTGCCATATGCACGATGCCAGCCCCGGCAGTGAAATGGTCGCAGGGGCCGCCGGGCCGAAGCGGCACTCCTTGACAGCCCCCGCGCACACCATGACCATGGCGCTTAAGGGAGAACAGATGATGGCACGGCCCGCTTCCCCGACATCCACCAGAAACAGCGGCACGGCCCGCTCCTCGCGCCCTGCTGCCCTTGCAGAGCTTCTGGAGACATGCATGGCGCCGGCCCTGGCAAGCCAGGGATTCGCGTCCGGTGACGTGATCGCTGCATGGGAGGAGATCGTCGGGCCGCATCTGGCCGCCTTCTCCCAGCCGATCAGGCTGGATTGGCCGCGGCGGCAGAAACATGCGGATCCGGAAAGCCGCCCGCATCCGGCAACGCTGGTGGTGCGGGTCGAGGGCGCCTTCGCACTGGATTTCCAGCAATCGATTCCCCTGGTGATCGAGCGCCTGAACGCGCATTACGGTTGGGCATGTATCGGGCGGGTGGTGATCCGCCAGGGTCCGGTGACGCGCCCGCCCGAGCGTGTGGTGGCGCCAACGCCCGTAGACCCCCGTATCGCCGAGCAGGTCGCGCAGGTCATTGCTGCGGTCGAGGACGCGCCCCTCAAGGCGGCGCTGGCCCGTTTCGGGGAGGCCGTTCTGGGGCGTGACCAGACTGCGGGAAGGTCCATGCCCGCACCCCGGCCGACCGGGCGCCTTCATCCGCACACGAAAGCGTGAGCAATCATCCGCTTGCGCAAGGCGACCAATTCTTGCCACAAGCGTCTCGTGTATAAAGCCCCGTGAGGCGCGAGCCGAGGCTGCGTCGCCCCCGGCGGTCGAGGAAAGGATACGCATATGATCAATCGGCGTCATGCCCTGGCTCTGATGGCAGGGACCGGACTCATGAGTCTCGCACTCCCCTTCCCCGCCTTCGCGCAGGAAGCGGAAGACGAATGGCGCGAGCTTTCCATCGGCAGCCCCGATGCCGAGGTCGAAATCATCGAATACGCATCCCTGACCTGCCCGCATTGCGCCAATTTCCGCACCAACACCTACCCTCTTCTGAGAGAGCGCTACGTCGATACCGGTCAGGTTCGGATGGTCCTGCGCGAATTCCCGCTCGACCCGCTGGCCGCCGCCGGCTTCATGCTCGCGCGCTGCGACGAGGAGCAGACCTACGCAATCATCGACATGCTGTTCGAGACCCAGCGGCAATGGGCCGGCGCCGAGCGACCGCTCGATGCACTTGCCGGAATGATGCGCCAGGCGGGTTTCTCACAGGAAAAATTCGAATCCTGCTTGCGCGATCAAGCGACCTATGACCGCATCATGGCAGTCGCTGAGGAAGGTCGGGAGCAGGGCGTGAATTCCACCCCCACCTTCATCATCGACGGCGAGATGCATCGGGGAGCCCTGTCGATTGATCAGTTCGAGGAAATCCTCGCACCCAAACTCGGCGGCTGATCGCTTCAGCCGCAGCATCGGCGCGCATCACCGGCCATCCCTTGACGGGAGGGCGCGCCGATGCAGCTGACGCGCCTGCGGATCGTCGGCTTCAAGAGCTTCGTGGAGCCGACCGAATTCATGATCGAGCCGGGGCTCACCGGCGTGATCGGCCCCAATGGCTGCGGCAAGTCCAATCTCGTCGAGGCCCTGCGCTGGGTGATGGGCGAGAGTTCGTACAAGAGCATGCGCGCCTCGGGCATGGATGACGTCATCTTCGGCGGCTCGGGGCATCGCCCGGCGCGCAATACTGCGGAGGTGACGGTCACGGTCGATAATGCCGACCGTACCGCACCCGCCGCCTTCAACGACAGCGAAACCCTCGAGATCTCGCGCAAGATCGCCCGCGAGGCCGGATCGACCTATCGCATCAACGGGCGCGAGGTGCGCGCACGCGACGTCCAGCTCCTCTTCGCCGATGCGGCCACAGGGGCGCGCTCCGCCGCGATGGTGCGCCAGGGGCAGATCAGCGAGATCATCGCCGCCAAGCCGCAGGCGCGCCGGCGCATCCTCGAGGATGCCGCCGGCATTGCCGGGCTGCATGCACGGCGCCACGAGGCGGAACTGCGCCTGCGCGCGGCAGAAGAGAATCTCTCCCGCGTCGAGGATGTGCTCGGCCAGATCGACCAGCAGGCCGAGGGCCTCAAACGCCAGAGCCGGCAGGCGACGCGTTACCGCACGCTCTCTGCGGATATCCGCAGGTTCGAGGCCACGCTGCAGCTGATCGGCTATCGCGAGGCCCAGGCCGAATCGGTGGAGGCGGAAAACGCCCTCTCGGGCATTCTCGCCGAAGTCGCCGAACGCACCGAAAAGCAGGCTGAGGCGGCGCGGCTGCAAGCCATCGCCGCCCATACCCTGCCCGGGCTGCGCGACAGGGAGGCACAGGCCGCCGCCACCTTGCAGCGCCTCGTTCTGGCCCGCGCCGAGCTGGAAGCGGAGGAAACCCGATCCCGCGATCGCGCCCAGGCGCTGGAGCGCCGCCTCGTCGAGCTCGATCGCGATCGTGAGCGCCAGCAGGCGCTGATCAACGATGCCGGGGAGAGCATCGCCCGCCTGGAGGAAGAGGCGCGCGGACTCGGCGAGGAGGGCGCGGATTCCGCGCAGGCGCGCGCCGCCGCAGAGGCGAGTTGCGCGACCCGCGACGCTGCGCTCGCGGAAGCCGAGCGGGCCTTCGACGCGGCCCAGGCCGCGCTGTCCGATCTCAATGCTCGCCGCGCCGCACTGGAGCGCAGCGCCCGCGAGGAGGCCGAACGCGCAGACCGTCTCGCCCGCCAGCGTGAGGAGCGCGAAGCACAGCATCGCGATCTCGCCGAGGCCGTTGCGGCCGCCGATCTGGAGGCCCTGCGTGAAAACCACGAGGAAGCCTGCGCGCGGGCCGAAGCCGCAGACGAGCGCGCCGCCTCTGCCCGCGAGGCGCTCGTCACGGCGCGCGAGACGGAGAGCCGGGCGCGCGGCCCCGTGGCGGAATCGGAGCGGCGCGCCCAGCGGCTCGAAACCGAGGCGGCGACACTGGCGAAATTCTTCGCCGCCCCCGGTGACGACGCGTATGCACCGCTGATCGATTCGGTCAGCGTCGACAAGGGTTTCGAGATCGCCCTCGGTGCAGCTCTGGGCGAGGATCTGGAGGCTGCGGAAGACGCCTGCGCCCCGACGCATTGGCGCGCGCTCGATGCCACAGGCGACCGGGCACTGCCTGATGAAGCCACCCCGCTGGCGCGCCACGTCGCGGCACCACCTGTTCTGGCGCGGGTACTCGCCCAGATCGGCGTCGTCGCCGATCGCGAAACCGGGGCACGTCTTCAGGAGGATTTGTCCGGCGGGCAGATTCTGGTCACCCGCGAAGGCGATCTCTGGCGCTGGGACGGGTACGCCGCCGCGGGCGATGCGCCCACCGCCGCAGCCCGGCGCCTGTCCGAGCGCAATCGACTCGGCGATCTGGAGCGGGAAGCGGCTCAGGCGCGCGACGAGGCCGAGCTCGCACGGCGTGACCTCGATTTCGCCCAGGCCTCGGCCCGTGCGGCAGCATCGGCCGAGAATCAGGCCATGGAGGCGGCGCGGCAGGCGCGGCGGGTGCGCGACGAAGCCGGCACGCTTCTCTCTCAGGCCGAACGCGCCGATGCGGATCGTCTGGCCCGGCTGGCCGGTATCAAGGAAGCGCTCGCGCGGCTCGATGCGGATGCGCAGGAGGCCGAGGGACGGGCGGAGCAGGCACGCGAGGCGCTGGAGGATCTCGCACCCGCCGGCACATTGGAGGCAGAGCTCGAGGCCGCGCGCCGGCGCGCCGTCGAGGCCCGCACCGAATCAGCGCAGGCTCATGCGGTGCTCCAGGGCCTCGTGCGCGAGGCAGAGATGGTCGCCCAGCGCCGCCGGGCGATCGCGCTCGAGATCGGCAACTGGAGTGAGCGGGCGGAAAATGCCCGGGCCGCGCTCGAGGATATCGACGCGCGTATCACCTCCGCGCGCGAGGAGCTGGAGGATTTGCGCGCGGGTCCGGACGATTTCCACATGCGTCGTCGCCGCCTCGAGGGCGAGATCGAACACGCCGAGACAGCGCGGCGCGAGGCCGCTGATCGCCTCGCCGAGGGCGAAACCGCGCAGGCCGAGACCGATCGCACCGCTCGCGAGGCGCTCTCGGCCCTTTCCGCAGTGCGCGAATCGGCCGCAGCCGCACAGGCCCGTCGCGATGCGCTCCAGGCCCGCGTCAGCGAGTTGGACCGGGCGATTCGTGACAATCTGGAAACGACACCGCAGGGCCTCTACGCCCTTGCCGGTCTCGCGCCCGACGCCACGCTGCCCGCTTCGGGCGAGGTCGAGGAAAAACTGCTGCTGCTGCGGCATGATCGCGAGCGCCTCGGCGCCGTCAATCTGCGCGCCGAGGAGGAATTGCGCGAGATCGAAGAGCGCCGCGACACGCTGGGCACCGAACGCGATGACCTGGTCGAGGCGATCAAGCGCCTCCGCCAGGCCGTATCGAGCCTCAACCGGGAGGGGCGCGAGCGCCTGCTGGCCGCCTTCGACGTGGTCAACGGCCATTTCCGCAATCTCTTCACCACGCTGTTCGGCGGTGGCGAGGCGGAGCTGACGCTGGTCGATTCGGATGATCCGCTGGAGGCGGGGCTCGAGATTCTGGCGCGTCCGCCGGGCAAGAAACCGCAAACGATGACGCTGCTCTCCGGCGGCGAGCAGGCGCTGACGGCGACAGCGCTGATCTTCGCGGTGTTTCTCACCAACCCCTCCCCGATTTGCGTGCTCGACGAGGTGGATGCGCCGCTGGACGACGCCAATGTCGAACGCTATTGCGATCTCCTCGACGAAATGGCGCGCACCACGCGCACACGCTTCCTCGTGATCACGCATAATCCCATCACCATGGCCCGGATGAACCGGCTCTACGGGGTGACCATGGCCGAGCGCGGCGTTTCGCAGCTGGTCAGCGTCGATCTGGAGCGGGCGGAACAGTTGCGAGAGGCCGGTTGATGCGTGACGGGCACGCAACAAAGCGGGCAAAGAATTCTCTCAAAGCCATTTTTCTCAATTTTTTCAATGGGTTCACAGAATTGCCGCGATCCTTGACACGGTATCGCGCCGCAAATATGGTGCGCGCGGCTGACGGGGCCGGTTTTTCCTGTCGTTCCCAACCTCGACGGTCTGACCATGGTTGATCCGCAACGGTCCGGGGATGATGAGAAAAAGCCGAAACCCGGCGACGAAGCCGATCTGTCCACGAGGCTGAAGCGTCTCGATTCCCGGCTGGGCGACATCGCGTCCGGGCGGGATGAATCCGCGAAAGCCGCCAAACGCAAGGCTTCCGATGCCAGCGGGCTCGGGCAGGCTTTTCGTTTGTCGGCCGAGTTCATTGCCGGTGTCCTGGCTGGCGGTTTTCTTGGCTGGATGCTGGACGGTTTCGCGGGGTCGTCGCCCTGGGGCTTCATCATCGGTCTGATCCTGGGCTTCGGATCGGGCATGCTGAACATGCTTCGTGCGTCCGGGGAGTTGAATCGGAGGCCGACCTCGGATAAAGCCCCCATGCCCGGGCAGTCGGGCGGGTCGTCATCCGGGGAACCGTCCGGAGACGACAAGGCGGATTGAGTTCTGCGGGCCGCAGGGTCCGCATGTGTGGCAAAAAAGGTTTTGGCGGCCCTTAGGCACATGGTTGTGCCTGTGCGGCAAGCACGAGGATCCGAAGACGATGGCGAGCCCGGTCAAACAGTTCGAGATCTCCGAGATCATCCGTTTTGGCGTGATCGGTGATTCGCCTGTCGCCCTGACCAATTCCGGTCTGCACATGATCCTGATCGTCGCCTTCATCACGGGCGGCTTGATGCTGGCTACGCGCGGTACGCTGCTGGTGCCCAACCGCTGGCAGAGCCTGGCCGAGACGATCTACGAATTCGTGGCGAACATGCTGCGCGAGATGACGGGCAAGGAGGGCATGCGCTTTTTCCCCTTCGTCTTCTCCCTCTTCCTCTTCGTTCTGGTGGCGAATCTGGTGGGCATGATCCCCGGCGCCTTTACCGTGACAAGCCACATCATCATCACCTTCGCCCTGGCGATCCTGGTGATCGGCACCGTGATCGTCTACGGTTTCTTCAAGCATGGCTTCCACTTCCTGGGTCTGTTCGTGCCCTCGGGCGTGCCGGTCTGGCTGGCGCCGTTCATCACGGTCATTGAGATCATTTCCTTCTTCTCGCGCCCGATTTCGCTGAGCTTGCGTCTGTTCGCCAACATGCTCGCGGGTCATATCGCGCTGAAGGTCTTCGCCGGCTTCATCGTTTCGCTTTTGTCGGTGGGCGGAATCGGCTATGCGCTGTTCCCGCTGCCTTTCCTGATGACATTCGCGCTGATCGCCTTCGAGATCTTCATCGCGGGTCTCCAGGCCTACGTCTTCACGGTGCTCACCTGCATCTACCTCAACGACGCGCTGCATCCCGGACACTGAGGATCGTCGCACTCGTTCACACCCTCAAGTTCGCCTTTCAATCTCAAGGAGTTCAACATGGAACCGGTTCAACTGGCTGAGGCCTTCAAGTATCTCGGCGCGGGTCTCGCCTGCATCGGCATGGGTGTCGCGGCGCTCGCTGTCGGCAACATCTTCGGCAACTTCCTTTCCGGCGCGCTGCGCAACCCGACGGCGTCTGACGGCCAGTTCGCCCGCGCCTTCATCGGCGCCGCCCTGGCGGAAGGTCTCGGCATCTTCTGTCTCGTCGTCGCGCTGGTTCTGCTCTTCGTCGTCTGAGGCGGCTTTCCGGCAAGCGGAAAGTCCGGGCGAGGGACCTCCGGGCGCCTCGCCCCCGAGCCAACAGGTCGCATGCGCGCCGGACCGGTCCTCGGTCCGGCCGCCGCATTGAGGAGGCGTCAGCACGATGGCAATAGAAACCAGCATTGTCGTGGCACAGGCAGCCGCTGATCAGGGTGCGTTTCCGCCTTTCCAGCCGGAAACCTTCCTGTCGCAGCTGATCTGGCTCGTGATCACCTTCACCGTGCTCTACACGCTGATGGTCCGGATCATTGCGCCGCGCCTGCACGGCATCATCGAGAACCGGCAAGTGACCATCGCCCGCGATCTCGACACTGCCGCACTTGCCAAGCAGAAGGCCGAAGAGGCCGGCGAGGCCTATGAAAAGGCGCTCGCCGAGGCCAAGGCCAAGGCGCAGGCTCTTGCGCAGAAGACGCGCGACAAGCTTGCCTCTGAGAGCGAGGAGAAGCGGACAAAACTCGAAGCGGATCTCGCAGAGCGGCTCGCCAATGCGGAAAAGACAATCGCCACCCGCAAGGCGGAAGCGATGGCCAATGTTCGCGAGATCGCCGAAGAGGCCGCCAGCGCCATGGTGGAGCAGCTCTCGGGCTCGCAGCCGCCGAAGGGTGCCGTTTCGGCTGCACTCGACGCAGCGATGAAGCCCTGACGGAAGGACGCGATCATGAGCTCATTGCTTGCTAACACCTACTTCTGGCAGACTCTCGGCACTCTGCTGCTGGTCTGGCTACTCTTCCGCTTCAATGTCTTCCAGAAAATCGGCGGCGGCCTCGACAAGCGGGCCGAGAGGATCTCCGCCGAGCTTGAGGAAGCACGTAAATTGCGCGCGGAGGCGGAAGCCCTGCTGCTCGAATACGAACGCAAGCGCGAGCGTGCCGAGAGCGAGGCGGCCGAGATCGTCGCAGCCGCCCGCGAGGAGGCCGAGCGCATTTCAAAAGAGGCCGAAATCCGTCTGACCGAATATATCTCGCGTCGCACGGCATCGGCCGAAGCCAAGATCGCACAGGCTGAGGAACAGGCCATGACGGAAGTCCGCGACGCCGCCATCGCAGCGGCCGTGAAGGCCTCCGAAACGGTATTGCGCGGATCCGTTCAGGGTCCCCTGGGCGAAGACCTGATCAAGCAGGGCCTCGCCGATACACGGCGCACACTGAGCTGACCGGTACGCTCCGGGGCCCGCTCTGCCGGTCGTTTTCTTCATCACGCATGATGCGGACAGCCCGACGACTCACGAACCGCGCCCACCGGGCGCGGTTTTTTGCGTCTCGCGGCAGCCTTCTTGCATCTCGACAAGTCCTTGCGCGCCATCTAAAACGCCGCGACAGTCACGGGGGCGCGGCGGCGCACCTCAACAACAGAGACGGGTCTCCATGAGCGGCGTGAACGAAATCCGGTCGGCATTCCTGAACTATTTTGCCAAACACGGTCACGAGATCGTGGCGTCGAGCCCGCTCGTGCCGCGCAACGATCCGACGCTGATGTTCACCAATGCCGGCATGGTGCAGTTCAAGAACGTCTTCACCGGCGTCGAGCACCGGCCCTATTCGCGGGCCGTGACCTCGCAGAAATGCGTGCGCGCCGGCGGCAAGCACAATGATCTCGACAATGTCGGCTATACCGCGCGCCACCATACCTTCTTCGAAATGCTGGGGAATTTCTCCTTCGGCGATTATTTCAAGCCGCTGGCCATCGAACTCGCCTGGAATCTGGTGACGCAGGAATTCGGTCTGCCGAAGGACAAGCTCCTCGTCACCGTCTATGCCGATGACGACGATGCTGCGGATCTGTGGAAGAAGATCGCCGGCCTGAACGAATCGAAGATCATCCGCATCGCGTCCGACGACAATTTCTGGCGCATGGGCGATACCGGCCCCTGCGGCCCCTGCTCGGAGATCTTCTACGATCACGGCGATCACATCCCCGGCGGCCCGCCCGGCTCGCCCGACGAGGATGGCGATCGCTTCATCGAGATCTGGAACCTCGTCTTCATGCAGTTCGAGCAGCTCGAGAGCGGCGAGCAGATCGGCCTGCCCTCGCCCTCGATCGATACCGGGATGGGGCTCGAGCGCATCTCCGCCGTGATCCAGGGCACGCACGACAATTACGCCACCGACATGATGCGCGCCCTGATCGGGCAGGTGGAGAATTTCACCAATGTCGATGCGGACGGCCCGCAATCCGCATCGCACCGCGTCATCGCCGACCATCTGCGCGCCTGTTCCTTCCTCGTCGCTGACGGGGTGCTGCCCTCGAACGAGGGACGCGGCTACGTGCTGCGCCGGATCATGCGCCGCGCCATGCGCCATGCCCAGCTGCTCGGCTCACGCGATCCGCTGATGCACCGGCTCGTCCCCGCCCTCGTGCGCGAGATGGGCCAGGCCTTCCCCGAACTGGTGCGCGCCGAAGGCCTGATCGAGGAGACGCTGCTGCTTGAAGAACGCCGTTTCCGCAAGACGCTGGAGCGCGGGCTCGGCCTGCTCGAGGAAGCCGCGCAAGGACTCGGCAGCGGCGACCAGCTCCCCGGCGAGACCGCCTTCACGCTCTACGACACCTACGGCTTCCCCCTTGATCTGACTCAGGACGCCCTGCGCAATCGCGGCGTCGCGGTCGATCTCGCGGGCTTCGAGGCGGCCATGGAAGCCCAGCGCGAGCGCGCCCGCGCCGCCTGGGCGGGATCCGGCGAAGCCGCGACGGAGACGGTCTGGTTCGGTGTGCGCGAGCGCGTCGGCGCCACCGATTTCCTCGGCTACGATACCGAGAAGGCGGAAGGCGTCGTGCGCGCGCTGTTGCGCCAGGGCGAGGAGGTCGATGCGCTGGCCCCGGGCGAAAGCGGTCTCGTGGTGCTGAACCAGACCCCGTTCTACGGCGAATCCGGCGGCCAGGTCGGCGATACCGGCACGATCGCGGCACCGGGCATCCGCGCCCGCGTGACGCAGACCGAAAAGAAGCTCGGCGATCTCTTCGTGCATCACGTCACGGTGGAGGAAGGCAGCCTGCGCAGCGGCCAGCCGGTCGAGCTCACAGTCGATCACGCCCGCCGGGCCGCCATCCGCGCCAACCATTCCGCGACGCATCTGCTGCACGAATCGCTGCGGCTCGTGCTTGGCGACCATGTGGCGCAGAAGGGCTCGCTGGTCGCACCCGAGCGGCTGCGCTTCGATATCAGTCATCCCAAGCCGATGAGCGATGAAGAGCTGGCGCAGGTGGAGCGCCTGACCAATGCGCTGGTGCTGCAGAACGCCCCGGTTACCACCAAGCTGATGGCGGTGGACGAGGCGATCGAATCCGGCGCGCGCGCCCTGTTCGGCGAGAAATATGGCGACGAGGTGCGCGTCGTCTCCATGGGCAGCTGTCCGGAAGAGTTTGCCCCGGAAGGCGCGGCGAAGCCCTTCTCCATCGAATTGTGCGGCGGCACCCATGCCCGGCGCACCGGCGATATCGGCCTCGTCTCGATCGTGGCGGAAGGTGCGGTCTCCGCCGGCGTGCGGCGGATCGAGGCGCTGACCGGTGATGCCGCGCGCAATCACCTCACCCGCGAGAGCCGCAATCTGCGCACGATCGCGGGCCTGCTCAAGACCAGCGTCGACGATGCCCCGACCCGGCTCGCCTCCGTGCTCGAAGAGCGCCGCAAGCTCGAACGCGATCTCGCGGAAGCGCGCAAGAAGCTCGCTCTGGGCGGTGGCGGCAGCGACAGCGCGGCGGAAGCCGTGCGCGACGTCGCCGGCGTGAAATTCCTCGGTCGCAGCGTAACCGGCGTCGAGATGAAGGATCTGAAAAGCCTCGCCGACGACGCCAAGCGCAAGGTCGGCTCGGGCATCGTCGCCATTGTCGGTGTATCTGATGACGGCAAGGCCGGCATCGTCGTGGGCGTCACCAAGGATCTGACCGAGCGCTTCGATGCGGTCACGCTGGTGCGTGCGGGCTCCGCCGCACTCGGCGGCAAGGGCGGCGGCGGACGTCCCGACATGGCCCAGGCTGGCGGACCGGACGGAACGAAGGCCGATGCGGCAATCGAGGCGGTGGCGTCGGCTCTCGCGGGCTGACGCTCTGGATCAGCCCGCAGCGCCCGCCTTCAGCTCGGCGCGCGTTTTCGGCTTGCCGCGAATGCGCAGATCTTCCAGATCGGCGCGCTCGCGTACAGCGTTGCGCATGATCTGATCCTGACCGGGCTGATATTGCGGCGGGCAGGGCATGTCCTTGGCCTGATACCAGGCAGCCGCCTGCCGGGTGAAGAACGGGTTGGTCAGATGCGGGCGCCCGAGCGCGACGAGGTCGGCGCGCCCCGCCGCCAAAATGGTGTTGACCTGATCGGCATCGGTGATGTTGCCCACACACATCGTCGCCACATGCGCCTCGTTGCGAATCTGGTCCGAGAACGGTGTCTGGAACATGCGGCCGAAGATCGGGCGCGCCTCGCGCACGGTCTGGCCGGTGGAGACATCGACGAGATCGACCCCGGCCTGCGCGAAGGCCTCCGCGATCGCCACCGCATCCTCGCCGGTGATCCCGCCCTCGACCCAGTCGGTGGCGGAAATGCGCACCGACATCGGCTTGTGCGCCGCCCAGGCCTCGCGCATGGCGGTGAAGACCTCCAGCGGAAAGCGCAGGCGGTTTTCGAGGCTGCCGCCATAGGCGTCCTTGCGGGTATTGGTGAGCGGTGAGAGAAAGCTCGCCAGCAGATAACCATGGGCGCAATGCAGTTCGAGCATGTCGAAGCCACAGGCCTCCCCGCGCCGCGTCGCCGCGACGAATTGCGCCGTCACTGCATCCATCTCCTCGCGGCTGATCTCGCGCGGCACCTGGCTGTCGGGAAAATACGGGATGGGGGAGGCGGAGGTGATGTCCCAGGCGCCCTGTTCGAGGGGCCGGTCCATGCCCTCCCACATCAGCTTGCTCGCACCTTTTCGCCCGGCATGGCCGAGTTGCAGGCAGATCTTCGTCTGTGAATTGGCATGGACAAAATCGACGATGCGCGTCCAGGCTTCCTGCTGCGCATCGTTCCACAGCCCGGCACAGCCAGTCGTGATCCGCGCCTGCGGCGAGATGCAGGTCATCTCGGTGAACATCAGCCCCGGCCCGCCGATGGCGCGCGAACCGTAATGCACCATGTGCCAGTCGCCAGGCAGGCCGTCCTTGGCGGAATACATGCACATCGGGCTCATCACGACGCGGTTTCCCACCACCATCTCGCGCAGGCGAAACGGCTGGAACATCGGCACCTGGGGATCCTGCGTATCGACATCGAAGCCGGCTTCACGCACCTGCTGGGCGAAATGCCGGTCGATCGCCGCGACGAATTCCGGCGCGCGCAGGCGCAGATTGTCATAGGTGATCGCCTTGGCGCGGGTCATCACGCCGAAGGCGAATTGCACGGGATGGAAATTCCAGAATCGCGCCACATGCTCGAACCAGACCAGCGAAACGTCCGCCGCATGCTGCGTCTTCTCGGTTTCCTCGCGCCGCGTCGATTCGAAACGATCGAGAGCGCCCGCCACGCCGCCATCCTTGCGGAAACACTCGTAGAGATGGATCGCATCCTCCATGGCGAGCTTGGTGCCCGAGCCGATGGAGAAATGCGCACTCGCCTTGGCATCGCCGAGCAGGACCATGTTGTCCTTGACCCAGCGCGTATTGCGGATCATCGGGAAGTTGCGCCAGATCGAACGGTTGGTGATCACCCCATGCCCGTCGAGCGCATCAGCGAAGATCTCTTCCATCAGTTGCGCCGATTGCGCCTCGTCCATCCGGTCGAGGCCGGCGCGCTCGAAGGTCTGCGCATCAGTCTCGAACACCCAGGTCGAGCGTCCCGCCTCGTATTGATAGGCATGGGCGATGAAGGGGCCCCACTGCGTTTCGCGGAAGATGAAGGTGAAGGCGTCGAGCGGCTTCGTCGAGCCCATCCAGGTGAACTTGTTGGGCCGCAGATCGACCTGCGTTCCGAAATGATCCTCGTGCTTTGCACGAAACCGGCTGTTGATCCCGTCGGCGATCACGACGAGATCGGCATCGAGCGCGTTCTCGTCGTCGATCTCGCTCTCGAAGACGAGTTCGATGCCCAGTTCCCGGGCGCGCTCCTGCAGGATCAGGAGCAGCGTGCGCCGGGAGCAGCCGCAGAAGCCGTTACCGCCGATGCGGAAGCTCTCGCCCTTGAAATGGATGGCGATGTCGTCCCAATAGGCGAATTCCCGGGTGATGCGCTCGTAGCTCGGTTTGTCGTAGGCCTCGAAATTGTCGAGCGTGGCATCGGAGAAGACCACACCGAAGCCGAATGTATCATCCGCGCGATTGCGTTCGTGCACGGTGATCTGATGCGAGGGATCCTGCTTCTTCATCAGGATCGCGAAATAAAGGCCCGCCGGCCCGCCCCCGATGACGGCGATCTTCATGATGCTATCCCCTCGTCCGGCTCTGGTGACCATTGGCTGCCTCGTGAATTGATTTAAGCTTAAAACAATTTCGGGAGCAAGCACGACGCGCATGCCCCTCTGCGACGGTTGATCACGCTTCGCGGTTGATTCTGCGGTGGCTTGGGAATAGCGTTCAGACGTCCCTGAGGGGACACTTTCATTGCGAGAGGCGATAATCGGGGGGGCTACCGGATGGCCGGAAAGACCGTGACACGGGCCGACCTCTGCGAGGCGGTGTACCAGAGGGTTGGCCTCTCGCGCACCGAATCGGCGCAGCTGGTCGAATCGGTCCTGGGGGAAATCTGCGATACGCTCGAGCGGGGCGAGACTGTGAAATTGTCGTCATTCGGCTCTTTCGTGGTCCGCGACAAGGGCGAACGGATCGGTCGCAATCCGAAAACGGGGGTCGAGGTTCCGATCGAACCCCGCCGCGTCATGGTCTTCAAGCCGTCGAACGTGATGAAGGCGCGCATCAACGGCGGCGACGAGACCGAAGAGTGAACTCCTCCCCGAGCGTGGATGGTGCATCCTGATGGACAAGAGCCCTGACGCTTTCCGCACCATCAGCGAGGTGGCCGACGAGCTCGATCTGCCCCAGCACGTCCTGCGTTTCTGGGAGACGCGGTTTCCCCAGATCAAGCCGCTCAAGCGCGGTGGCGGACGTCGCTACTACCGCCCGACAGATATCGAGCTTCTCAAGGGCATCCGCACCCTGCTCTATGGCGAGGGATATACCATCAAGGGTGTCCAGCGCATTCTGCGCAGCGAGGGCGTACGTTCCGTCGAGGCCATCGGCCGCGGCGATCTCACCATCGCCCGCCAGCCGGTCGATGACGACATGGTACAGGACGCATCGGAATCCGGCGATGACGGTTTTTCGCATGAGGGGCGGGAGGCGGACCACGCGGATGAGCATGTCGCGCAGGACACTGCGCATACCCCCCTCCCCCGTCGGCATTTCGATGCCATGCAGAAGGGGCAGTTGCGCGCGGCGCTCGACGAGTTGCGCGAGTGCAAGCGTGTGCTCGACAATCTGCGCCGCGACGCGGATCTGGATGCCGGCTGACCCTCTCTGCCGACGCATATCGTCGAAAGCCTCTACCCAAGACCTGCGCGTGGTGCTAATCCCCCGCCATGCTCGAAGGATTGCACCCCAACCGCCCCACACATGTCATGCGCATCGAGACGGATGAGCGTGCCGCACGCGCGCTGACCGATCTCGTCGGCGAGGTCTTCGATCCGACCGAGACCGCCGTCGCCGCTTTCGAGACCCATGACGACGGGCCATGGCTGCTGGAGGTATATTTCGCCAACCCGCCGGACGAGGCGGCGATGCGTGAGCTGATCGGCACGATCATCGGCCCGCGCGCACAGACGGCGGTCTTCAGCGCCATCGAAGAGAGGGATTGGGTGAAGGCCTCGCTGGAGGGGCTCGCCCCGGTGCCAGCGGGACGCTTCGTCGTGCATGGCGCGCATGACCGCG
>Ga0076930_100984_pt1 | contig 18596 bp, 11 predicted proteins | sample HotLakConsoUCCRE_FD_71149 | JGI IMG/M metagenome (GOLD analysis project Ga0076930, IMG submission 71149) | Hypersaline microbial mat communities from Hot Lake, Washington, USA - Hot Lake Consortium UCC-RE (version 3) (version 3) ...
GAGACCGCCGGCCCGTTCAACACTAGCCGCGACGGCGCGGTGATCGCCTGCCGGATGCTGTTAAAGGCGCTGACCGATCCCGAGCGTTTCGCCACCTCGGGCTCCTTTGCGCCGCTGAGGGTGCTGACCCGGCCCGGCAGCCTCTTCGATCCCGGCCCCGACGCGCCCCATGGCTATTACTTCGAGACGCGGATGCGGCTTATCGACATGCTCTGGCGCGGTCTTGCGGCGGCCATGCCGGGGCGACTGCCGGCGGGGCATTTCGCTTCGATCTTCGGGACCGTCATCGCCGGGCGGCATCCGGAAACGGGGCGGCGCTTCACCATGGTGGAGCCGCAGATGGGCGGGTGGGGTGCGACCGCCGACCGGCCCGGCCTCGACGCGATGTATTCCACGAACCACGGCGACACGTTCAACTGCCCGGTGGAGATCATGGAGGCCCGCTACGGGCTAGAGGTCGCCGAACGCGCGCTTGCGGACCGCCCCGAGCCGCCCGCGGGCCATGCCGGCGGGCGCGGCCTGCGCATGGTCTACCGGCTGCGCGCGCCCGCGACGCTGTCCGTGGGCATGAGCCACGCGGTGGAGCCGGTCTGGTCGCTGGGAGATGCCCCGCCGGGGGGGCTGAACCGGCTCACGGTCCGGCGTGCCTCGGGCGAGACGGAGGACCATGCCTTCGTCTCGGGCCTCGCGCTTCTGGCAGGGGACGCGGTGGTGATCGAGACCGCCTCGGGCGGGAATTCCGCCCCGGGCCGGGGCCCGGGGGCGGAGGTCAGTGATTGTCGCGGGGCAGGTCCCTGACGATCCGGTGATAGGCGGTCGCGAGTTCCAGACAGCCGCCATCGGCGAGCTGTCCGACGTTCCTGCGGTAGATCTCCTGCCAGGGCGTCTGATGATGCAACTCGGGCGCGGTCCATTCGGCACGGCGGGCGGCCCATTCCTCCTCGGGCACAAGCGCGTCGAGGGTGCAGGCGCCGAGGTCGAGCCGCACGCGGTCGCCGGTCTGCAGGAGCGCGAGGCCCCCCCCCACCGCGGCCTCGGGAGAAGCGTTCAGGATCGACGGGCTTTCCGAGGTGCCCGACTGGCGGCCGTCGCCCACTGTGGGCAGGTGGTTGATCCCGGCGCGGATCAGCGCATCGGGCGGCTGCATGTTCACCACCTCGGCCGAGCCCGGGTAGCCGACGCAGCCGACCCCCCGGATGAAGAGGATCGTGTCCTCGCCGATGCCGAGCGCGGGGTCGTTGATCCGCTCGTGGTAATCCTCGGGCCCTTCGAAGACGACGGCCTTGGCCTCGAACACGCCTTCCGATCCGGGCTGAGACAGGAACCGCGCGCGGAAGTCGGGGGAGATGACGGAGGTCTTCATCAGCGCGCTGTCGAAGAGGTTGCCGGAGAGCACGAGAAAGCCCGCATTTTCGCGCAGCGGCGCGTCCACGGGCAGGATCACGTCAAGGTCGCGGCTTTCCCAGCCCGTTAGGTTCTCGCCCATGGGCCGGCCCGTGACGGTCATGGCGCCCTCGTGCAGGCGCCCGGCCTTCATCAGTTCGCCCATCACCGCAGGCACGCCGCCCGCGCGGTGAAAGCTTTCGCCCAGGTACTGCCCAGCGGGCTGCATGTTCAGCAAAAGCGGCACGTCGAAGCCGACCTTCTGCCAGTCCGTCACGTGCAGCGCCACCCCGGCATGGCGGGCGATGGCCTGAAGATGAGGCGGCGCGTTGGTGGACCCGCCGATGGCGGAGTTGACCACGATGGCGTTCTCGAAGGCCTCGCGGGTGAGGATGTCGGAGGGTTTGAGATCCTCGTGCACCATCTCCACGATACGCCGCCCGGTCTGGTAGGCCATGGACATCCGCTCGCGGAACGGCGCGGGGATGGCGGAGCAGCCGGTGAGGCTCATGCCGAGGGCCTCTGCCATGGCGTTCATCGTGCTGGCCGTGCCCATGGTGTTGCAATGGCCGAGGCTGGGCGCGCTGGCGCAGGCACGGCTAATGAACTCGTCATAGTCGATCAGGCCCTCGGCCAGCAGGCGCCGGCTTTCCCAGATGATCGTGCCCGAGCCTGCAAGTTTGCCGTTCCACCAGCCGTCGAGCATCGGCCCGCCATTGAGCGCGATGGCCGGCAGATCGACCGTGGCGGCACCCATGAGCATGGCGGGCGTGGTCTTGTCGCAGCCGGTAGTCAGCACGACGCCGTCGATGGGATAGCCGTGCAGCACCTCGACGAGGCCGAGATAGGCAAGGTTGCGGTCAAGCGCCGCGGTGGGGCGCTTGCCGGTCTCCTGGATCGGATGGACCGGGAATTCCATCGGGATGCCGCCCGCGTCGCGGATGCCGGCCTTGATGCGGTCCATCAGGAAGACGTGGATCTTGTTGCAGGGGGCGAGGTCGCTGCCGGTCTGGGCGATTCCGATCACGGGACGCTCCGATTGCAGCTCCTCGCGGGTGTATTCCTGGTTCTGGTAGCGCTCGAGATAGAGCGCGGTCATGCCGGGGTTGTTGGGGTTGTCGAACCATTCCTGGCTGCGGAACCTGCGTCTGGCGCGCGTATCGGTCATCGGTCTTCCTTTCTGGGCCTCAGCCGCGCCCGACGAAGGGCATGGCGCTGGCCATGACGGTCATGAAGAGGACATTGGCATCGAGCGGCAGGCCGGCCATGTGGGCGACGGCGCGCGCGACATGGGCGACGTCCATCACCGGTTCGGGACGGCGCGCGCCGTCGGGTTGCAGCACCCCCGAAGCCATGGCCTCGGTCATGTCGCTGGCGGCATTGCCGATGTCGATCTGGCCCACGGCGATGCTGTAGGCCCGCCCGTCGAGCGAGGACGACTTCGTCAGGCCGGTGATCGCATGTTTCGTGGCGGTGTAGGCCGCCGAGAAGGGGCGCGGCGCGGCGGCGGAGACAGAGCCGTTGTTGATGATCCGCCCGCCCTGTGGGTCCTGGGCCTTCATCGCGCGGAAGGCGGCCTGGGTGCACCAGAAGGCCGCGTCGAGGTTGATCGCTACGACCGCGCGCCAGTCTTCGGGCGTGAGATCCTCGAGCGGGACCACAGGCGGAAAGATGCCCGCGTTGTTGAAGAGCAGATCCGCCCGGCCCCATTTTTCCATGCAGGCCGCGAAAAGCCCGTCCGCCGCCGCGGGCTCGGTCAGGTCGGCGGGATGGACAAGGCAGGTCTCCGCGCCCGCCAGCGCCGCCGTCTCCTCCAGCGCCGCGGCGCGGCGGCCGGCCAGCACCATCTTCCAGCCCTGTGCGGCCAGTTCCACCGCGACGGCGCGGCCGATGCCGCTGCCCGCACCGGTGACGACGGCTGTCCTGAGGCTCATGCGCCCGCTCCTTCGGTGATGGAGTCACCCAGCTCGTCCTCGATATGGGCGGCGATGATGTCCTCGAACCGGCTCTCGGCGGTGAAGCCGAGGTCGCGCGCACGGGTGGCGGTGTAATCCATGCCCCAGCCGCCCACGATGGTCGCCACCAGCGGGTCGGGCTCCGGCCGGATCAGCGCCACGGCAGCGTCCCCGGCCACGGCACGCAGGGCGGCGATCTCCTCGCCCACGGTGGCCGAGAGGCCCGGCATGATCAGCGCCCGGCGATGCCCGAGGGCGGCGGTGTCCATCGCTGCGGCATGGAGGAAGAAGCCGACCGCCGCGCGGGGGCTGGCGAAATAGTGGCGCGTGGTCTCGGGCACCGGCAGGGCCGCCGGCAGGCCGGCGAGAGGCTCGCGCAGGATGCCCGAGAAGAAGCCCGACGCGGCGCGGTTGGGCGCGCCGGGGCGGATGCAGATCGTGGGCAGGCGCAGGCTGACTCCGTCCACATGGCTCTTGCGGCTGTAGTCGGAGATCAGGATCTCGGCCATCAGCTTCTGCGCGCCGTAGCTGGTGGCGGGCAGCGGGGCGAAATCGTCGTCGATCCGGTCCGGGAACGGCGGACCGAAGACGGCGAGCGACGAGGCATAGACCAGCCGCGGACACCAGTCGGGCACGGCGCGGATGGCGTCGAGCATGGTTCGCACGGCGTCGAGATTGACGCGGTAGCCCTTGTCGAAATCGACTTCCGCCTCGCCCGAGACGACGGCGGCGAGGTGGATGATGACCTCGGGGCGGTTCGCGAGCAGGCGGTCCATGGCGCCGGGCTCGGACATGTCGAGGCCATGCGCGGTGATCTCCATGCCGTCGGCCTGCGGCACCGGCGGTTCGGAGATGTCGGCGAGCGTCATTGCGGTCACGTCCAGCCCGCCGATCTGCCCGGCCTCCGCCACCGCCGTGGCAATACGCCGGCCGATCATGCCGCCCGCGCCGAGGATCAGGATCTTCATGTTTTCTTTCCTTCCAGTCGCCGGCTGCTCTGCCGGTCCATCAGCGTGAACCCGAGGTCGATCACGGGCGCCTCGGGCCGGTCGCCGTCCAGCGCCGCGAGGATCATCTCCACCGCCCGGTGCCCCATGTCGTAGCGGTGCGTGCGGATGGAGGTGATCGTGGGCACCGAACAGGCGGAAATGTCGAGATCGTTGAAGCCCACGATCCCCATGCGGCTGGGCACACGGATGCCCCGGCGCTGGCATTCGAACAGCGCGCCGAGGGCCACATCGTCGTTGTTGCAGAAGACCGCTTCGGCATCGGGCGCGGCGCTCAGGAGGTCGGCCATCAGGCGTCCGCCGACACTGTAGGAGGAGGGCTCGGCCGTGGTGACGACAAGCGCGGGATCGTCGAGGCCCTCGGCCTCCATCACCGCGCGATAGCCAGCGAAGCGCCGCTGCGCGCGCGGGTCCATCCGCGCGCCCAGAAAGGCCACCCGTCGATAGCCCCTCTCCAGCAGGTGGCGCACCGCGGCACGGCCCCCTGCGACCTGATCGCAGCCGATCATCATGTCCATGGGATCGGGGCCGGTCTCCATCACCTGAACGACGGGACAGCCCATGTCCGACAGGATCGCCCTGCTGGCCTCGGTCTGGTCGATCCCGGTGACGATCATCCCCGCCGGCCTCTGGGTCGCCATCACGCGCAACAGGTCTTCCTCACGGACGCCATGAAACCGCGTGTTCACGAATTGCGGGGCATGGGGCGTGCCCTCCACTGCGTCCATGACCCCGCGCAGCAGGTCGGCGAAGACCTGGTTGGTGACCGAGGGAATGACCACGCCGATGATTCGCGACCGCGCGGAGGCCAGTGCCTGCGCGGCGGGGTTGGGCACGTAGCCCAAGGCCCGGACGGCCGCGTCAACCCGGTCCCGCGCCGCCAGCGAGACCATCTCCGGCGTGCGCAGGGCGCGCGAGGCCGTGACAACGCTGACACCTGCAGCCTCGGCCACGTCAGAGAGTGTAACGAACTGTTTCTTAATCCCTTTTATCGACATGATCGTCCGGGCCACCGGACTCCTTGAACATTTCTTTGCGCCGATGATATACGCTTTCATGGACGGGCCGGCAAGCCCGCGCCCGGCCGCCACGACCGGCCGACGACCCAAGGGAGGACATATGCTGGCGCGACTCGAAGCGTGGATGGTCAAGCTGGCCGAGGGTCTGCTTGTGCTGCTCCTGGCAGGCATGGTGGTGATGGTGTTTGGCAATGTCGTGCTGCGCTACGGCTTCAACAGCGGGCTGAACTTCTCCGAGGAGATGTCCCGCTACATGTTCGTGTGGCTGACCTTCATCGGTGCCGTCCTTGCCTTTCGCGAATACGGTCATGTCGGGGTCGAGACCTTCGTGCGCCTGCTTGGCCCCGTCGGTCGCCGGGTTTGCCTCGCCCTGTCGAATGCGATCATCCTGCTGTGCGCCGTGGTCCTGTTCTGGGGCACCTGGAAGCAGCATCAGATCAACGCCTCGATGACCGCGCCCGTGGTCGGCCTGTCGATGATCTGGGTCTTCGGCATCACCTATTTAACGGGTGCCACCATCGCGGCCCTCGCCGTCGTCCGGCTCTTCCGCGCGGTCACCGGCACGACCACGCCCGAGGAAATGGCCCGCTTCACCGGAGAATTTGACGTCGAGGAGCCTCGCCTGTGATCCTCGGCGTGTTTCTCGGAACCCTGTTCTTCGGTCTCGCCATCGGGGTCCCGGTCTCCTTTGCGCTGATGTTCTGCGCCGTGGTCATCATGGTCTGGACCGGGCAGTTCAACGCGCAGATCCTGAGCCAGCAGATGGTGACCGGGGCGAACACCTTCACCCTGCTCGCGATCCCGTTCTTCCTGCTTGCGGGGGAACTGATGAACGCGGGCGGGCTGTCGAAGCGGATCGTGGAATTCGCCATCGCCTGCGTCGGTCATATCCAGGGCGGGCTCGGGATCGTGGCGGTGATCGCGGCGGTCGTCATGGCGTCCCTGTCGGGGTCGGCGGCGGCGGATTCGGCAGCCCTCGCCGCGATCCTGATCCCGATGATGCGCCAGGCCGGCTACAACGTGCCGCGTTCCGCCGGCCTGATGGCGGCGGGCGGGGTGATCGCGCCGGTTATCCCGCCGTCGATCGCCTTCATCATCTTCGGCGTGGCGGCGAACGTGTCGATCACGGGCCTCTTCATGGGCGGCATCTTTCCGGGCCTGCTGATGGCGGCCTCGCTGATCGCGGCCTGGATCATCGTCTCGCGCCGCGAGAACGTGGCCCCCCTGCCCCGCCGCTCGGGGCGCGAGCGGCTGGTGGCGACGGCCCGGGCGGGCTGGGCGCTGGTGATGCCGGTGATCATCCTGGGCGGCATCCGGTTCGGAATCTTCACCCCCACCGAGGCCGCGGTAATCGCGGCGGTCTACGCCCTCTTCGTGGGCATGTTCATCTACCGCGAGCTGAAGCCGAGCGATCTTTACGGCGTTTTACTGAACGCGGCCAAGACCACGTCCGTGGTGCTGTTTCTCGTATCGGCCGCGCTGGTGACATCCTGGCTGATCACGCGCGCCAACATTCCGGCGGAGATCACGCGCCTGCTGGCCCCCGTGATCGAGAACCCCAAGCTCCTGATGCTGGTAATCGTGCTGCTGGTCCTCTGCGTGGGCACGGTCCTTGACCTCGCGCCGACGATCCTGATCCTGTCGCCGGTGCTGATGCCGGTGATCACGGTTGCGGGGATCGACCCCGTCTATTTCGGCGTGATCTTCGTGATGACCACGTGCATCGGCCTGATGACCCCACCCGTGGGCGTGGTGCTCAACGTCGTCAGCGGCGTCGCGCGCGTGCCGCTGGGCCAGGTGATCTGGGGCGTGCTGCCGTTTCTTGTCGCGCAGATCGGTGTGCTTATGCTGCTGATCGCGCTGCCCGAACTTGTCCTCGTGCCGCTCTCGTGGCTGCGCTGAGGGGAAGAGACTAAAACCCAAGGGAGGAAGACCAATGACCCATCTGACGAAACTGACCCTGACGACGGCTCTTGCCGCAGGACTGGCCCTGCCGGCCTCGGCCGAGATCTCGACCCGCACCATCACCGTGTCCAACGGCGTGGCCGAAACCCACCCGGTCGGCAACGGCATCGAGGCCATGCGCGAATGCATGACCGAGCGCACCGACGGCGCCTGGACGCTCAACGCCTTCTGGTCCTCCGCCCTCGGCGACGACCTGACGGCGACTCAGGCGCTGCGTTCGGGCACCCAGGAGATGGTGGTCACCTCCACCTCGCCGCTCGTCGGCATCGAGCCCGCTCTGGGCGTGTTCGACCTGCCGTTCCTGTTCGGTGACGCGGAAGAGGCCGATGCCGTACTCGATGGCGAATTCGGCGACATGATCAACGAGATGATGCTCGACTCCGGGCTGGTGAACCTCGCCTGGTGGGAGAACGGGTTCCGCAACCTGACGAACTCGGTGCGCCCGGTCACGTCGCTCGAGGATTTCGAAGGCATGCGCGTCCGCGTCATGCAGAACAACATCTTCCTCGATACGTTCGAGACGCTCGGGACCAACGCCACGCCGATGGCGTTCGGCGAGGTCTTCACCGCGCTGGAGACCAAGGCGATCGACGCGCAGGAGAACCCCTACGTGACGATCGACACCTCGCAGTTCTACGAGGTGCAGGACTACCTGTCGGCCACGAAGCACGCCTACACGCCCTTCATGGTGCTGTTCTCCGGCCCGATCTTCGACACCTATTCCGAGGAGGAGCAGCAGATCCTCGTCGATTGCTCCGTGATCGGCCGGGACGTGCAGCGGTCCGTGAGCCGCGAGTTGTCGGACCAGTCGCTCGCGCGGGTGCAGGAGGCCGGCATGGCCTTCAACGAGATCGCCCCCGAGGAGATGCAGCGCATCCGCGAGGCGGTGGCGAGTGTCTACGACCGCAGCGCAGAGAGCATCGGGCAGGACGTCATCGACGCGATGATGGCCGAACTCGCCACCATCCGCGGCGAATAAGCCCCGGTTCCGGCCCCGTCCCCCGAGGGGGGCGGGGCCACCCTGTCCCTGTCCCGGTCCCTGCCGGCGACCTTCCCTTCACAGATCCCGCCATGACCCGACTGTCCGGACCCACGCTCGGCCTACTCCTGATGCTCGCGGGGATGTTTCTCTTCGCGCTCAATGACGCCATGGGCAAATGGCTGGTCGCCAGCTACGGCGTCGGGCAGGTCCTTCTGATCCGGAGCCTCGCCGCCCTGATCGTGCTGGCGCCCTTCGTCTGGGCCTTCGGCCTGCGTCGGCTCTTCACCCTTGAGCGTCCGTGGCTGCAGGCCCTGCGCGTGGTCTTCTCCTCGGTCGAGGTCTTCTGCTTCTATCTGGCCGTGCGCGATCTGCCGCTGGCCGATGTGATGACATGGTGGCTCGCGGCGCCGATCTACGTCGCCGCGCTCTCGCCCCTCCTTTTGGGAGAGCGCGTGGGACTCTGGCGCTGGGGCGCGGTGGTCCTGGGCTTTTTCGGCGTGATCATCGCGCTCGGTCCGTCCGGCGCCGTCTCTCCCGTGGCCACGACCGCCGCCATCATCGGCACGATGTGCTTTGCTCTGATGATGATCACAGGGCGCTCCCTGCGGGGCACGCCCGACACCGCCCTGGTCTTCTGGCAGTTGATTGGCGCCTTCGTGGCGGGCGCCATCGCGGCGCCCATGGGCTGGGCGTCGCCCAAGACGCTGGACTGGGCGCTCCTGGGCCTCCTCGGCGTGGTCGCGATGACCGCGCACCTGAGCGTGAACCGCGCGCTCAAGCTCGCCGACGCGACCCTGATCGCGCCGCTGCAATACACGCTGCTGATCTGGGCGATGATCCTCGGCTATCTCTTTTTCGGCGATGTGCCCCGATCGACCATGCTCGTCGGGGCGCTCTTCATCGTGGGTTCGGGCCTCGCCCTGTCGCTCTACCCGCGCCGCGCGCCGGTGGTGGGTCCCTGAGCCGGCCCTTCCCGGCTCAGGGCCAGATGACGAAGACATAGACCGCATATCCGCAGAGCAGCGCCGCGCCCTCCCACCGCGAAATGCGGAGCCCGGTCCAGGCCACGAGCAGAAGCAACAGCGACACGCCGACCATGACGAGATTGTCGAAGGTGACGATCTCCGCGGGCACGGACCCGGGAGCGATCAGCGCGGTGAAGCCGCCGATCCCGAGGATATTGTAGATGTTGGAGCCGATGATGTTGCCGAAGGCGAGATCGCCCTGCTTCTTCAGCCCGGCCACGACCGAGGTCACGAGTTCCGGCATCGATGTGCCCAGAGCCACGATGGTCAGGCCGATCACCGTCTCGGATATGCCCATGCCACGGGCCAGCGCCACTGCGCCGTCGACCAGAAAGCCGCCGCCCAGAACCACGAGGACGAGGCCGCCGACCGCGATCAGGATCGAGGCGAGCAACGACGTCTGCGCGGGTTTTCCGGGATCGAGGGCGGGGTCGACCTCGCGCAGCGCGGCGCTCTTGTCATGGACCGCACCGTGGTCGCCGCCCGTCGCCACGCGCTCCTGCCGGAAGGCAGTCCAGACGTAGAGCGCGAGAGCTGCGACGAAGAGGATTCCCGCGACGCGACCCAGCGGCATCACCGCCGTCAGAGCCGCGAAGATCACCGCGACCGAGACCATCACGAGCCCGTCCCGCTTCAGTGCCGACGAGGCGACCGCGATCGGCGCGAGCATTGCCGCGATCCCGACGATCAACAGGATGTTGGCGATGTTCGAGCCGACAATGTTGCCGTAGGCGATACCCGGTGCACCGGCCAGAGCCGCCTGCACCGAGGTGACGAGCTCCGGCGTCGAGGTCCCGAAGCCCACCAGCGTGAGTCCGATCACCAGCGGAGAGACGCCGAGGCGCGTGGCGATGTTCACGGCGCCCCGCACGAGGAACTCTCCACCCGCGAAAAGCAGCACGAGTCCCCCGATCAGGGGCAGAACCACATCCGTCATTCCAGTCTCTCCACATGTCCCCTTGCCGGGGTCTTTCTCGCCCGTTCCGGGCATGCGTCACCGGTCGGGTCCCGGTGCCGCCCCAACAGGCGCGGCGCGTATCCGGTTCCCCTCACGCCGTGCTGATCAGAACGTCCGCGCGCCGCCGGAGGCCCCCCGGCGTCTCTCGTCCGCCCCGCCATGCAGGTCGGAGTCCGGCAGCGTCCGCGCCGGACAGGAATGGCAGGCCCGGACCCGGGGAGGGACTGGCCGGTGGATCGAGGTGGAGGGTGTTCATCTGACTCGCCCTGATAGGTCCGCCCGCGGCGCGGTCCCGTAGATGCCCGCGACGGTCGCGGGCCTTTCGAAGACCCGGCGCCCGGGCTCGCGAGAGGTGGAGATCGCGCCGCCTGTTTCAATCAGCGGCCGCCGATTTCTTTTTTTTGCGCCGCTTCTTGTGCACGCTCCCGTCGGACCGGTCACGCTTTCGCAGGGTCGACGCTCGAGCTGTTCCAGGGCGTGTCGCTGCCGCCCTTCCCGGGCAGCGGCCAGAAAGGGGAAGCGGATGTCGCCGCAAACCTTTGCGGTCAGTCATTGATGGACAGTCCTCCTTGTAACCGGACCGACACCTCGGGTTCGAGACCAATCCGTGCGCCTCAGACAGGCCGATTCAGGCTTGATCGCCGTTGAGGATCGCAGCACCTTTCCCTCAATCCCGAGGCCTGTTGAACGCTCGGATTTGTTCGTTCCGAGGCACCGGGTTTCCCCAAACGAGGTACTGCCATGACCCTTGTGATCTCAGGCGTGATCGACGGCCCGCTGACGGGCGGTCTGCCAAAGGCCATCGAGCTGACGGCGCTGGCCGATATTCCCGATCTTTCGATCTACGGGCTGGGCTCGGCCAATAACGGCGGCGGCACCGACGGTCAGGAATTCACCTTTCCCAACGTTGCCCTAAGTCAGGGCGACGTGATCTATGTCGCGTCCGAGACCAGCGGGTTCACGAGCTTCTTCGGCTTCGCCCCGGACTATGTCTCGAACGCGGCCGCGATCAACGGAGACGACGCGATCGAGCTCTTTCGGAGCGGCGTGGTGATCGACCTCTTCGGCGTTGTCGATGTCGACGGAACGGGAGAACCTTGGGAGTATCTCGACGGCTGGACCTACCGCACCAGCGCTGCCACGGCCCCCTCGACCACCTTCGATGCCGCCGACTGGACCTTCTCGGGCATCAACGCCCTCGACGGAGCATCCGCGAACGGCACCGCAAACACGCCTTTCCCGGCCGGCCAGTACGCCGCCGCGCTTCTGACGACCGACCCGGTTGTCATCAACGAGTTCTCCGCCAGCACGATCGGCGTCGACGTGGAATACATCGAGATCAAGGGCGCCCCGAATACCGATCTGTCGACCCTGACCCTGCTCCAGATCAGGGGAGAAAGCGCCGCTCCGGGGGTGATCGACTCGGTGACCCCGGTCGGCACCACCGACGCGAACGGCTACTGGCTGGGCGAGCTCGCGGCCAATACGCTCAGGAACGGCAGCATGACGCTGCTGCTCGTCGAGAATTTCACCGGTGCGCTGAACGACGATCTCGACACGGACGACGACGGCATCCTCGATGTCACCCCTTGGGGCACGGTCATCGACTCCGTCTCGGTCTTCGATGGCGGCACCGGCGACCGGTCCTACTCCACGGTCATTCTCGGCCCGAACTACGATGGCCTGAGCACGTTTGCGCCGGGTGGCGCGTCGCGCATCCCGGACGGCACAGACACCGACGCCGCCGCGGACTGGGTGCGGAACGACTTCGATCTCGCCGGGTTGCCCGAGACGGAGGGGTCGCCCATAGAGGGTGAGGCCCTGAATACGCCGGGCGCTGTGAACGCACTCTTCGTTCCGCCGCCGCCCCCGACGATTACCGCGATCCACGCGATTCAGGGCAACGGGGCGACAAGCCCGCTTGTCGGCCAGACCGTGACGGTGTCCGCCATCGTGGTCGGTGACTTTCAGGGTCAGAACAGCTTGCGCGGGTTCTACCTTCAGGAGGAGGACGCGGACGCGGATGGCGATGCCACGACGTCGGAGGGCATCTTCGTCTTCGAAGGCAACTTACTCGTCGACGTCAACATGGGCGATCTCGTGACCGTCACCGGTACGGTGCAAGAATTCTTCGAAGAGACCCAGATCAGCGCGACCTCCGTCGAGATCGTCTCCTCCGGGAATACCCTGCCCACCGCGGCAGAGATCACCTTTCCCATCGCCCGGGCGATCGAGAACCGCGGCGGGCAGCTCATCGCCGACCTCGAGGCCTTCGAGGGCATGCGGGTCTCGGTGTCGCAGGACCTGACGGTGGGCGATCTCTTCTCCTACGGCCGGTTCGGAGAGATCGGCCTGTCGGCCATCGGCGAGATCGAGGCCTTCACGCAGAACAACGCCCCCGACGTGGACGGCTTCGCGGCCTATCTCGACACCGTCGTGCGCAACACCATCGTGATCGACGACGGGCGAACGATCCAGAACCCGGCGGTGCTGCCCTACCCCGATGGCGCCTTCGGGCCGGATGACGGGCTTAGCTCGGGCGACACGGTGCGGGACCTCGTGGGCGTGGTGCGCTTCAGCTTAGGAAACTATCACATCAATCCAACCGAGGCGCCGACCTTCCTCGACACCGCGCCGCGCACCGACGCGCCGCCGGATGTCGGCGGCCGGCTGAAGGTCGCCGCGTTCAACGTGCTGAACTACTTCAACGGGGACGGGGCGGGCGGCGGCTTTCCCACATCGCGCGGCGCCGATAGCGCCCTTGAGCTCCAGCGCCAGACCGACAAGCTCGTGGCCGCGATCATGGCGCTCGACGCCGATATCCTGGGTCTGATGGAGATCGAGAACGACGGCTTCGGCCCCCAGAGCGCCATCGCGGACCTGGTCGCCGCGCTGAACGCCAAGGGCGCGAGCTATGCCTTCGTCGATCCGGGCACGCCCGGCATTGGGTCGGACGAGATCGCGGTGGGTTTCATCTACGACACCACGACCGTCTCGCTGGCGGGTGCCGCGGCGATCCTCGACAAGACGGTGGATGCGCGGTTCGACAGCGACAACCAGCGTCCGTCGCTGGCCCAGACCTTCGTCGAGACAGCAACGGGCGAGCGCTTTACCGCCGTCGTAAACCACCTGAAATCGAAAGGCTCCCCCGTCGCAGGAACCCCGGGTGACGAGGACAAGGGCGACGGGGCCGGCAATGCCAACACCACGCGCACCAATGCCGCGGAGGCGCTGGAGGACTGGCTGGCGACCGATCCGACCGGGTCGGGCGACCCCGATGTGCTGATCATCGGCGATCTCAACGCCTACCCCGGCGAAGACCCGATCCGGACGCTTCTGAACGGGGTGGATGATGTTCCGGGAGCGGCCGACGACCTCCTGTTGCTCACCGATGACACCACTTTCGGCTTTCCTGCGGAGCTTGCCCGGGCCGGCCAGGTTCAGGCCTTCGGAACACTCGACTACGCGATCGCCAACGCGTCGATGGCGTCCCAGGTCACGGGCGCGGCCTCCTGGAAGATCAACTCGCCCGAGCCTGCCCTCCTCGACTACAACACCGAGTTCAAGGCGGACCCGGCGGCCGTGTTCTCGCCGGACCCGTTCCGGTCCTCGGATCATGATCCGGTGATCGTCGGGCTTGATCTGCGCCCCCCGACGCCCGTCAACAGCGCGCCGGTGGCCGGGCTTCTTCCGCCGCAGCAGCTGAACGAAGGCGAGAGGCTCATCTTGGCCGCGGGCGCCGTCTTCCTCGATCCCGATCCGGGCGATGTCCTTGGCTTCTCGCTCGCCCCGCCGGGCGGCGGGGTTCTGCCCGACTGGATCGCCATCGACCCGGTGACAGGCCTGATCACGGCGGAACCCGAGGATGGCGACGATGGCCGCTTCGACCTCGTCGTGACCGCCACGGACACGGGCGGCCTGAGCGCCACGGCGGCGCTGATCCTGACCGTGGCCGACAGCATTACGGACAGCGGCCCCGGTCCCTTGCCCCCGCCGGGTCCCTTGCCCCCGTCCGGGCCCACACGGCTGGACGATCTGCTGCGCGGCGCCTCTGGCCCGGATGACATTGCCGGCCTCGGAGGCGACGACCTGCTCTTCGGCTTCGGCGGCGACGACATCCTCTTCGGCAATCAGGGGAGAGACAGGCTCGACGGCGGACCGGGCGACGACACGCTCGAGGGCGGGATCGGCGCGGACCGCCTCTTCGGCCGGGGCGGCGACGACAGCCTTTCGGGCGGATCGGGCGACGACACGATCTTCGGTGGTGCGGGCGCCGACCGGATCGAGGGCAATGCCGGCGACGATCTGATCGACGGCGGGCTCGGCGGCGACGTGATCTTTGGCGGGATCGGCAACGACCGCATCTTCGGCCGCGGTGGCGACGACACCATCTCGGGCGGTTCCGGCGACGATCTGCTGCAGGGCAATGCCGGTGATGACGTGCTGGCAGGCAATGCCGGAAACGACGTGATGTCGGGCGGCACGGGCGACGACCGCCTCGACGGCGGGATCGGCGCGGACCGGATGTTCGGCGACGGCGGCGACGACATCCTCCTCGGCAAGGACGGGTTCGACCGGCTCTTGGGCGGCGCGGGCGACGACCGGCTCGAGGGAGGCGCGGGCAACGACCTGCTCGACGGCGGGCCGGGCGACGACTTCCTCCTTGGCGGAATCGGCGCGGATCGGTTCCTGTTCCGCAAGGGCTATGGCAAGGACACGATCGGCGACCTGCAGGAAATCGACACCATCCTGCTCGACGGCGCGGCCCTCGGCGTGAGCGGCGCGGCCGATCTTGCCGCGCTCATAACCGATATCGGGACGGCCTGGCGGCTCGACTTCGGCGGGGGAGACGTGCTGACGGTATTGAAGCCCGGCGCGGGCGGCACGCTCGACGCATCGGATTTCCTCCTCGGCTGAGCGAGCGGGCGTCAGGGCGAACTTGGCGCCCCCGCGGCGTCCTCTGCACGGGCGCGCGCCACCTTCAGGGCCTCGACGCGCGCCAGGGCAACGGCATCCGCCGCGATACTCTCCAGCGGCAGGCCGTAGCGCAGGCGCCAGTTCGGGTGCGCCTCGACCGTGCCGGGCAGGTTCACCTGCTCCGCCTGATCGAGCAGATCCTCGAGCTGCGCCACCGCGAGGGCGGACCGTGCCAGCCCCAGAAACCCGTGCGCCGCCTCGGCGATCCGGGGGCCGAACGGGTCCGCGGGCGTGATCTCTCCGGCCTCCAGCAGCCCGTCCGTCTCCAGCGCAGCCAGGAACGCCTTGCGCTCATCTTCCCGCTGCGCGCGTTGCCGCGCCTCTTCGCCGTCCGAGGCATAGAGCGCGTGCCGGGCCTTGAGGTCGATGTCGCGCGCTTCCCACCAGCCGCGCAGAGTCGCGAGGTCGTGGCTGCCAAGCATGGCCAGGGCCGCACGCGGATAGGACCCGGGTGGCAGGAATGCTCCCTCCTCGTCCCGCTCGAACATCGCGATCCGGTAGGACAGCACCCGCGCCTCCGCCATCCGCTCGCGGAAGCCGTCGGGCACGGTGCCCAGATCCTCGCCCACGATCAGGCAACGGCGGTCGTGGCTTTCCAGCGCCAGAACCGCGAGCAGTTCCTCCATGGGATAGGTCACGTAGGCACCTTCGGTCGGGGGGTTGCCCTCGGGGATCAGGTAGAGATGCCGCAGCGCCATGACATGGTCGATCCGGAGCCCGCCGGCGTGGCGCATGTTGGCGCGCACGAGCGCCGCATAGCTCGCATGGGCCTCCTGCCGCAGCGCGTTGGGATCGAAGGGTGGCAGGACCCAGTTCTGCCCGGCGGGATTGAGCATGTCGGGCGGTGCGCCGATCTGCAGTCCCGAAAGGACCGCCTCGGGGTTCGACCAGCTTTCCGCGCCTGCCGCATCGGCCCCCACCGCAAGGTCCCGGTAGAGGCCCACCGCCATCCCCCGCCGCGCGGTCTTCGCCGCCGCCCGTGCGAGCTGGCCCTCGGCGATCCACTGCATCCATGCGTGGAATTCGGTCCGCTCGGCGTGCTCGGCAGCAAAGCGCGCGACCTCTGCCGAGCGGCAGTCCCGGTAGGGCTCGGGCCAGGCCCGCCAGTCCGCATGTCCCGGGTTCTGCGCCGCGACATGCGCGCGAAGGACGGAGAACCGGCAGAACCGCTCCAGCGCCTGACCCCCGTCGCGCCGGAAGGCGGCAAACGCCTCCCGGTCCTGGTCGGAGGCACCGCGCCGGAACCCGCGGTGGAGCGCCTCCAGCACGGGCACCTTGAGCGCCGCCACGCCGGAGTAGTCCACCAGATCGGCGGCGCGGCAGGCGTCGAGCCTCTGGCGGAACTCCGGAGCCTCGACAAGCGCCCGCACGGCGGGATCGGTCCCGAAGCCAGGGACGGCGCCGACGTCGATACAGAGCACGTTCAGGAAGAGCCGGCTGGCGGGGGAATAGGGACTCGCATGTTCGGGGTCGTCGAGGAACCCCGCGTTGAGAGGGTTGAGCCCGATCATGTCGGCGCCCCAGTCGGCGGCGATCTCGACGAAGCGTGCCAGATCGGTGAAATCGCCGATGCCCCAGTTCCGCTCGGACCTCAGAAGATAGAGCTGCAGCGAGACGCCCCAGATCTTCCCCTCCTTCGCGAGCGCCGGCGGGGTCCAGCACGCCTCTGGCGCCACCATCAGCACCGTCTCGACGGTGTCGCGCCCCTCTCGATCGAGGCGCAGGCGGTAGCGCCCGAAGGCCCCGGGGACATCGAGGGCGACATCCTCTCCACCCCGAGCGACCCGCTGCGCCACGGCGGTCTCCCCGTCGAGAATCGTCCATGTCAGGCTCTCCGTCGCGACGCCCTGCGGAAGTTCGAGTCGCCCACCCGGACGGGTCGAGACGATCACGGGCGGCAGGGGGCTCTGCGCCGCCTCCGCATCGAGCCGCGCCAGTGCCCGCCGCACCTCCCGCTCATTGGCCGCGGGAAAGCCGAGCTCCCGTGCAAGGCTGCGGGCCACATCGGGATCGGTGGGGCGGCTGACGCCGAGGGCATCCTCGAAGCCGGGCTCGATGCCGATCCTTTCCATGAGCCGCTTGAGAGCGGTCATGTCATGGCCCGGATCGTGCGGATCGTGAGGATGTCCAAGCCCGGCCCCCGGCAAACTGGTCGTTACGTCCAACCGACGCGCCGTGGGTCTTGTTCCGCGGCCGAGGATCGAAACAGGGCCCGGCCCCGGCATCCGGGACACCGTCAGGACGCATCCCCTAGGCCTTGCACGCGAAACAGCAGGTGCCCGACCGGACAATCCGCAGCACGAAACCGCCGATTGTGCCAGCCTCCCGTGCGCCGGAGGTGGAGCGGTTTCGCGGGTCTGACGCACGCGACGGCCGGGGCCGCCCGGTCCCGGACCGGCCCGCTCGTTCCTCCGCAAGAGCCCGGCAAGACAAAAGGACGACATCGGCGGGCGCAATTGGTGCCCCATCAGGGCGGCCGATCACGTGCGTCCCGGGCTGAAGAGCCGCCTGAAACGTCGCCGCCCGGTCCCGCTTTACAGCGCCGGGCGCCGCGCCCCATCTCTGCGCGTCAGACCGCGACGTTCGGTCGGGGCGGAGGGCGCGCCATGGCCACAGCATCGATCCTCGGCACCGGCCGTGCCGACACCCTCGCCATCGTCGCCAGCGCCACGCTCGACCGCGACCAGGGCCTGCCACCGGGCCACGTGGAGCAAGTGACGGGCGTGGTCCGGCGCCCCCGCGCCACGGGCCGTGACCAGGTCGAGATCGCCGCGGAGGCGGGGCGCGCCGCCCTGACCGATGCCGGGATGGAGGCGGGGGCGCTCGACGCGATCCTCCATGCCGCCGCCGTACCCTATCAGACGATCCCCGCGACAGCGCCTCTGGTGCAGCGCGCTCTGGGCCTGCCCGACGGGGCGGTCGCCGCCTATGACATCGGGGCGACCTGTCTGGGCTTTCTCGCGGCCCTTCAGCATGCCGCCGCGATGGTGGAGACGGGGCGGTGGGCGCGCGTCCTCGTCGTGGCCTCCGAGAAGGTGAGCGACAATCTCGACTGGAGCGATCCCGCGACGGCGGGGCTCTTCGGGGATGGCGCAGGGGCCGCGGTGGTCGGGTCCGGGCCGGGCGGGCTGAGGCTGGGGCCGATCGCGCTCAAGACCCATCCTTCGGGTTACGAGGCCGCGGGTCTGCCCGCGGGCGGCACCCGCCTGGGGGTCGCTGCCGCGCCCGACGGGCTGCGCTTCGCCATGGATGGCCCGGCGCTCTTTGCCCTGACCCGCCGCAGGTTCGGCGCCTTCGTGACCGGGACGCTGGAGCAGGCGGGGCT
>Ga0076930_100986_pt1 | contig 18586 bp, 13 predicted proteins | sample HotLakConsoUCCRE_FD_71149 | JGI IMG/M metagenome (GOLD analysis project Ga0076930, IMG submission 71149) | Hypersaline microbial mat communities from Hot Lake, Washington, USA - Hot Lake Consortium UCC-RE (version 3) (version 3) ...
TGGTGACCGGGGGGGTGGGGCAGGAGGGGGAGGTGGGGAGCCCCCTTCCGCAGACGATGTCGTTCCGGGTGGCGGACGCCCGGGGGAATCCCGCCCCGAATGCCGTCGTCTCCGTGACGGTCCAGGGGGGCGGGTCGGTGTCCACGCCGCAGGTGACCACAGGGGCGAATGGCACCGGGGAGGCGATCTGGACCCTGGGGACGCAGGTGGCGGAGGAACAGATCCTCACCTTCACGGCGGGGACGCTCTCCCGGGCGGTCACCGCCACGGCGCGCCCCGGGGCTCCCTCCGACCTGGTGCCCTCGGCGGGGGAGGGGCAGACGGGTCTCGCGGGGGAACCGCTGGCCGATTCGCTGGGGGTGGTGGTCCAGGACCGATTCGGCAATCCGGTTCCCGGGGCGTCGGTGTCGTGGAGCGTCCAGGCCGGGGGCGGAAGCGTGGACCCCGCACAGGGGCTCAGCTCGGCCTCCGGTACGGTCCGGACCCGGTGGGTGCTGGGGAACCTGGTGGGGGTGAACCGGGCCCGGGCGGTGCTGGACGGCACCCAGGCGGAGTTCCAGGCCAACGGGCTCCCCAACGGGGTCATCGCCGGGTCGATCTCGTTCACCGGGGCCTTCGTGACGCCGCCCCCTTCGCCCTTCGGGGGCGCGACCACGCTACAGGCCATGGCGGAGGGGTGGTCCGGGGCGGGGAGCGGGAAGGGGGGGAGTGGGTCGGCCCGGTCCGGGGGGATGGAGGTCGCGTCCGGCACCGGCGCCGCCCTTCTCCGGAGCGCTTCCCCGCCCCGGGTGGACACCGTTCCCGGCCAGTGGGTCGTGAAGATGCGCTCCGCCGCCCCCACCCGGGGCCTGGCGGTGGGAGGGTTCTCGGTGGCGGCCGCCCGGGCGGAGGGGGGGGTGCTGAGGGATCGGCTGTCCGGGCTCCAGCCCGTGGCGTCGGGGGCGGTGGAGGTCTCGAATGTGGCCCCCGCCCTGGGGATCGCCCGGGTGGAGGTGGCGCCGGGACGAGCCGGTGAGGCGGCCCTTGAACGCCTCCGGAGTGCGCCGGAGGTGGAGTGGGTGGAGCCGGTGATCCTCTACCACACGTTCGAGGGGGGGGCGGCGGATTCCGGCTGGTCCGGGCTTCCGCCGGGGTCCGCCGAAGGCGGCGCCCTGACCGATCCCGCCGCCGTCCTGCCGTCCCCCCGTGCCGCCCTCTTCAACTCCGCCGCCGCCCTCATGGAGGAGCGCTTCTACCCCCACCAGTCCTGGCACTACGGGCTCATCGGGCTCCCCCGGGCCTGGGAGCTGACGACGGGGAGCGCCCAGGTGGTGGTGGCCGTGGTGGATGACGGCATCCGGTTCGACCACCCCACCATCGCCCCCAATCTCACGAATGACGGATACGACTTCGTGAGCGACATCCCCCTGGACTCCTGCACCGGGGGCACGGTGCCCAGCCCCGCCGACGGCGACGGGTGGGATCCCGATCCAACCATCCCCATCCGGTACAACCGCACCGGAGACTGCATTTCGGGAACCGCTCCCATCGGAGGCCACGGGCTCCACGTGGCCGGCACCATCGCCGCGTCCAGCGAGCTGGTGGGTGTGGCTCCCGGCGTGCGGATCCGCCCCGTTCGGGCGCTGGGTTCCGCCGGGTCGGGGAGCAACATCGATATCGCCTTCGCCATCCTGTACGCCGCCGGCTTCCCGGTGGAGGTGGCTCCGGGGCAGTTCGTGCAGGTGCCACAGGCCCCCATCATCAATCTGAGCCTGGGGGGACCGGGGAACTCCGCGGCGCTGGAAGAGGCGGTGGAGGCGGCGTCCGCGGCCGGTTCGCTCCTGGTGGCGTCCGCCGGGAACGACGGCAACCGGGGTTTGAACTACCCCGCCTCGTATCCCCAGACCCTGTCCGTGTCCGCCATCGGTCCCGACTACGGCCTGGCCCCCTACTCGAACTTCGGCCCCACCGTGGACATCGCCGCCCCGGGGGGCGATGGGGCACCGGGGGACCGGGGAGCCATCTGGTCGACGTACTGGCGATTCAGCGACAGCAGGCCCCTGCTCCATCCCCTGGACGGCACCTCCATGGCCGCCCCCCACGTGTCGGGGGTGGCGGCGCTGCTGCTGTCGCAGACGCCCGGCCTCAGTGCGAACCAACTCCGGGACCTCCTCCTGGGGACCGCCCTGGATCTGGGCACTCCGGGGCGGGACGACCTCTACGGCCACGGCATGGTCCGGGCGCTGGCTGCCTTGACCGGAGGCCAGGGGCTGCCGGGCGCCCTCAGCGTCTACCTCACGGAGGAAGCGACTGGCCTGCGGCTGGCGACGGTGCCGGCGGGGGCGGGGGACAGCTTCCGCTTCCCCGGGCTCCCGGACGGCCGCTACCAGGTCCACGCCGGGCTGGATGACCGGGGGAACGGCATCACCGGGCGGCCCGGCTTCCTCTGGGGGGCGTTCGGAGGGGCCGGCTCCCCCACCGCCATCGCCATTGTGGGCCACGGGGTCCGGGACGCCTCGTTCACCGTCGGCTTCCCCATCGAGAAGGAGCCCAACGGCAGCAACGCCACCGCCGACGACGTGGAGGTGGGAGGCTACACCTACGCCACCCTCTCCCCCGCCGGCGACCGGGACATCTACAAAGTCCGTGTGCCCGCGGCCGGCCTGTACACCTTCGAGACCCACGGCCTCTTCGGCTTCTGCGGCTGGGGGCTGGAGGTGGACACCATCATGGACGTGTACAACTCCGGAGGTCAGCTCCTGATCACGCAGGACGACTTCGACCCCTCCCGCGACCGGTTCTGCTCCCGGGTGACGCTGGAGCTGGCGCCAGGGGTGTACTTCGTGCACGTCCGGGGCTTCGGGTCGGCCACGGGGCAGTACGGGGTGTCGGTGCGGGAGGGGGGGTGAAGGGGGGGCGGGGGGAGCCGGAGTGGAGGCCCGCCGACCCGGCCCTCAACCCCCCTCGGCCCATTCGAAGCGCAGCATCCGGTGGTAGAGGGGAGCGACCCGGACCTCGATGGGTCGGCACAGGATGGAGGGCTCGTCCCGCTCCGCGGGTCGGGACTCCAGAAGGCCGAAGTCCAGGAGGGGCTGGATGATGCGGTTCTGCACCGGGACCAGGGTGAGGTCGAAGATGTGGTCCCAGTGCTTCAAGCCCAGCGCTCCGGGGAGGATCCGATCCGCGAAGCGCCGGGTGCCCAGCCAATCCAGCCCCTCGACCCCAAGGCGCCAGAACGCCAGTGGAAGAACATACTGGAGGGCCGCCCTGGGCGAGGCTCCGTCCAGCAGGGTGGGATCCAGGCGGTCGAAGAAGGTCCGGAAGGTCATGGCTGCCAGGAGGCCCATCCGATCCTGCTGCACCACCTCGATCCCCAGCGGGGTGGGCACGAACCGTCTCCCCTGCCGCTCCACGAGGCCGGCCAGCTCGAGCACCACCCGGAGGGTGTGGACTTCCCGGATCCGGCGTTCCGGCGCCGGCATCATGACGTGGACGTTGCCCCTCCGCTCCTCGTCCCGGTAGTGGATGGCGTCCACCATGCGGCGCACGAAGGCCATGTTGAGATTGCCCCATGCGGTCTGTCGGGTCCCGCCCCCCTCCACCAGAGCGTCCAGGAAGAGGCGGGCATTCTGCACGAAGGGGGCGTCGGCGAAGGCCCCGGATTCCAGGTCCTCGGCCACCTGAAGGGGGCTGTTGTCCCGGAACCGCCATTTCAGGAGGGAGATCAGCCGCTGGGGAGTCAGCCCCGACAGGGTGTTGTCCGCGGTTCGCCTCCGGTCGTCCAGCCAGCCCTCGATCCAGATGGCCATCCCCTCGGCGAGGGTATTCGCCCCGTCCGGGGGCTCGACCTCGATGTCGCTGGCGTCCGGCGCGTAGGCCATGAGTGCGGTGACGAGGGAGGTCAGCGCCGGGGTGCCGGGCAGGTCCGGGGGGAGGTGCATCCGCAGCCCCCGTGCCTCCCACTCGATGGGATGCGGTTCCTCCAGCCGACCCCCCGTGGCCTCCGCCAGCTCCGCCAGGTTGAGGCAGAGGGTGGTGAGGTGCCGGAGCAGTCCATCGGATATCGCTCCCCCCGGCGTTCCGTAGGCCCGGACGAAGGGGTAGGCATCCGGGGCAGCCACATCCCACCCCGACGTAAGCAGCTCGCGCTGCATGGTGGCCGGAAGGTCGGCCAGTGTTCTCGAGAACACCACCAGGGCGGAGATCGGCCCTCCGTAGGTATACACTCCATCGCTGGGGAAGAGGGTCGCCACATCCCGTGCGCCGGCATGGAGGGCCAACCCCCGCTGCATGGACTCTACGCCCAGGACGGATACGAACTCGCCCAGCTCCATGGGGGTGACCCGGAGGCTCCGCCACTCCGGAAGGAGAAACCACGGCTCGGCCTCATTGAAGCGGGCCCAGGCCGTGAAGAACTCCGCGACCCGCTCCGGCTCCAGACCCCACTCTGCCCACCGGGCGACCCGGGAGGTGGGGGGCCAGGGCGGGGCTGCGAAGGTGTGCTCCATCCAGTCCAGGGCGGCCATCTCCAGGTCGTAGAGGACGAAGCCCGAGGAAACCCGGGTGCGCCTGCGGGCCAGTCCCGGCGCCAGCACCTCGGCATGTTCCCGGTGACGGACAAACACCTCCTTCGGCCACTTCCCCGCCACCGCCGCCGCCCGGTCCAGGGCCTCCTCCAGGAGCCGTGCCTGGTCCTTCGGATCCCAGCCCATGGATTCGCTGAGCCCCGCGTCCAGCACGATCCCTCCCGCCACCACCAGGGAGAGCACGGGCCGCCCCCCGGCTCTCCCCGGGGACGGCACGGGAATCAGATCCGCCTGCCATTGGCGGGCTGCACGGGCCTTCCATGCCGCCGCCGGGGAGGGGGACGCCCTCCTGCCCGGGATGTGAGCGAAGAGCTCCCGCCCGAATCCGCAGCAGCTCCGGTACGTGCGTCCGGAGCCGCAGGGACAGGGGCCGTCCAGGTGGGGGGTCATGGCGAGCCCCACTCGAAGTGGAGCATCCGGTCGTAGAGCGGGAGGACCCGCACCTCGGTCTTCCACTGCCACCGCGGGGTGTCCTCCGGTCCCACCCGTCTCGATTCCAGAACGCCAAAGTCCACCAGGGGCTGGATCACGCGGGTTCGCACCGGAACGAGATCCGAGCCGGGATACCGCTCGGCCCGAGGCCTGCTGTTCAGCACCCGGGGGAGGACGCGGTCCGCGAAGGGCTGTTCCTCCAGCCAGTCCCGGGCCTCGACCCCCACGCGCCAGAGGGCCAGGGGCAGCACGTGGAGATCGAAGACGTCCTCCTCGTTCAGCGTCCTGGCCTTCGGCCTCTCCCGGCCCACCTCCTCGGAGAAGCGCATCTCGTTCACCATCCGGCGGACGAAGGCCCGGTTGAGATTCCCTCCCGTGGTGGCGGCCGTGCCATCCGATTCCCTCAACGCGGAAAGGAGGAGCCGGGCGTTCTGGACGAAGCGGGCCCCCTCCAACTCCGCCGGCTGCAGATCCGTGGCCAGCCGCAGAGGGCTCTCCTCCTGGAAGCGCCCCTCCAGCAGGCGCTGGGCCTGGTGGGGGGTCAGCCCCGACAGCTCCGGATCGGGGGAATGGTTCCGGGCCTCGAAGAGGGCCTGGATCCGGGCCATCGGGTCTTCACCTTCCTCGAGCTGGAGGGATTGGATCTCCTCCTTCAGGGACTCCAGCGCCGGGTCGCCGGCTTCCTCCCCGGGGGGAGTGAGGAGGAGGGTCAACCCCCGGGTCTGGAGTTCCACGGGGGAGGGGGAGCGGAGGGCCTCCCGGTCCCGCTCCACCAGGTCGGTGAGGGCGTCGCACACCGCGGTGAGGCGACGAAGCAGTGACTCCGGGACGCCGCCGCCCGGGGTCCGGAAGGGGAGGAGGAGAGGGTGGGCGGCCGGGCCCGCCAGCTCCCACCCCGCCCTGGCGATTTCCCGCTGCATGGGGGGTGGAAGCTCATGGACGGTACAGGAACGCAGGAGGAGCACCCTCCCCTCCATCCGCCCCAGGGCGTCCACAGGGTCGAGGGAGTCCATCATCCGGTGGAAGTCCTCCTGCAGAGCGTAGAGCACGAGGCCGGGCTCCTCGCCCCCCACCACCGACACCACCACTTCCTCTTCCCCCGCTGCCTGGACGAAGACGGGGCGCCACTCCGGAAGGAGTGTCCAGGGCTCCACCCGGGGCAGGCGGGCGAAGGCCCGGAAGAAGTCGCCGATCATCCGCGTCGGCAGACCCCACTCGGCCCACGCCTCCACCTGGGCCATGGGGGGGAGGAGCGGGATCCCTTCCGTCAGGGCGGACATCATGCCCAGCGCCACTTCGTCCAGCACCTCGAGTCGGCGGGCCAGCATGACCTCCGCGCCCCGCTCGGCCAGCTCCGGAACAAGCACCTCCGAGAACTCCGGATGGCGGAGCACCACCGTGGGAGGCCACACCCCCACCCGGGCCGCGGCCCTGGAGAGGGCGTCGCCCAGGACCCGGGCCAGGGCCGCCGGGTCGGAGGTGGTGTGGGACGAGATCTCCCCGTCCAGGATGGCCTCGTCGGTCACCACCAGCGAGATCAACGGTCGGCCGACCTCCGACTGCACCACCGCCGGAATGGGGAGCAGGTCGGCCTCCCACCGGGGGGCATCCCGGGCTTGTCGGGCCGCATCGGGAGGCAGGGGGAATGCGGCGGTCCCCTCCGTTGTTTCCCCGGGGGTGCGGGAGCGGGCGCAGCAGTGCTTGTGCTTCCGCCCCGAGCCGCAGGGGCAGGGATCGTTCCGGCCAGTGGGCATGGGAGGCGGCGGGAGAGAATGGGCTGGAGTTCCCGGGCGTCGGGAGCCCCCTGGGAAGGATGGGAGAGGAGGGAGCCTCGGGCCAGCCTTTTCTGGAACCCGCCGCCGCCTCCGTGCCCTTGTCGCACCGCCCTCGTACCTTGTCCCCATGACTCCTTCCGGTGACGACGCGCGGGGGATCTACCTCCCCTCAGGGCTGCGCCTCGGGCGTGGGGCGGAGCGCCTCTTTGCCCGGGTGTCGCTGCCGCCGCCCGAGTTCCTGGGGCGGGGACGGGAGGCGGACGCACTCTTCGCCCTCTCGTGCGAGCTCCGCTCCGGGGCGACGGGGCGCCCGGTGATGCCGGAGCTCCTGGAGGCCCTCACGGACGAGATCCGCCTCACGCTCTCCGATTGCCCGGACCTCCTCCCCGATGTGGAGCAGAGCCGTCCCCCGTCGAAGTTCGGAGGGCTCCGGGTCCAGTGGTGGACGGGGGCGGAAGGGTACCGGGTGGGGGAGATCACCTGGCGCTCGGTGCACCCCTGGGTGGCCGGGGCCCCCATCACCACCACCGTGGTGGTGGAGCAGAAGCGCCACCATGTGGAGCTGTCCGTGCAGGTCACGGCGGACGGAGGCCACACCAGCGTGCGGGGGTACGTGGGGGCGGGGCACGCGCAGCCGGTCTTCCTGTCGGCGCTCCGGGAGCGGGTGTCCTTCGTGTGGATGGGGGCCCGGGTAGAGCCCCGGGCCATTCCGTTGGGAGCGGTGGACCGGTGGATCGGATCGGTGGTGGCGCCCCCGGAGCGGGAGGTGCCCGTGGCGGTGCTGGCCCCCATGGAGGACGGCACCTACGTGGTGGATCCAGCGGTGTTGGCCCATGAGCTCCTGGGGCGGGCCACCCTGCACCTGATCCAGACGCCGGCGCAGTCCTTCGACCTCACCAGCGCCGTGGGAGACCGGCGCATGTCGTGCTTCCTGGGGGCGCTCCGGTGCTACTTCCCCGGGTGGAGCCGCCACGACGAACCCATGGATCATCCCCTGCTGCTGGGGGACCGGGTGTCGGATCCCGTGCAGCGGGCCGTGTGGATGGGGGAGGTGGGGCTGTGGATGGCCCGGCGGGTGGGTCTTCCCCCCTCCATCGATGAGCGGCTGGAGAGGGCGAGGGTGGAGAAGGAGGAGGCGGAGGGGGTTGCGGGTGGCGTCGCTGCCCGGGCGACGGGAGGGCCCACCGATGCGGCCGGGGCCACCGCAGAAGCCCACCAATCCCGGGAAGGCGGTCCCGCGCGTGAGACCGCCATGGCGCCGGCGGATGCCGGGAGAGAGGGCACAGGGGCCGGATCCCTGCCGTCGCCCACCGGCTCGCCAACGGATGCAACGTCCATCTCCATGCCCGCCGTTCCCGATGCCGCACTCCCCCTGCTGGAGGGTCTGGTGGAGGAGGTCCAGGCCCTGGCGGGGCTCGTGGAGCAGCTCCTCAAGGCCAATGAGGAACTCACCGACGAGGTGCAGCGGCTCCGCACCCTGTCCGCCGTCCGGTCGTCCAGCACCCAGGCCATCGAGCGGAGGATGGGGCGTCTGGAGGAGTTGCTGGCCCGGACGCTCCGGCAACGGGAGGAGCTCGGGCAGGGGATCCTCCAGTCCGTGGCTCCGGACCCACTGCTGGAGGTGGAGTCGGACCAGGAAGCCGACGAGGAAGGAAGGCTCTCCCTGGAGGAGGTGGTGCGCACCGCCGCGGAGGTCCACAGCGATGCCCTGCTCTTCCTGGACCCCGCCTTCCGGTCGGCGGCGGACAGCCCCTACGAGGACCCCGAGCGGGTGCGGGCCGTGCTGGACGCCATGGCCCGGATCGCCCGGATCCGGAGGAACGGCTCGCTGGGCACCGCCCTCCGGGATGCCTTCGGCGACCTCGGGATCGACTACCGCACCACCATCGCCCGGAGCACCCCCGCCCGGCTCAGGCAGCAGTACCAGTTCACCGGCCCGGCAGGGCAGACCATCGAAGCGGTGGAGCACATCGTCCTCGGCGGCACCTACGACCCCCGCCGCTGCCTCCGCATCTACTTCTCGTCGCGGGAACCCCAGGAGCCCCGGTTCATCATCGGGCATGTGGGGCGGCATTTCGAGGTGGTGACGTCGACGTGAGGGGGGGACTTGATCCCGGCCCCCTCGGGACCGGGATCAAGCCAATACTCCGGCCCAGCCTCAGTCTTCGAATCCTTCCATCTGTCCCACCGACGTCCAGCGGGGATCGGCGCGGAGCACCACGGTGAGGAAGAGCGTCCCCTCCTCATCGGTGGCCAGAGTGGTGGGGCTGTCCCGCATCTCGGCCATCACCTGCTCCGGCGACAGCTTGTAGAGCCCTCCGGTGATGGCATCCACCGCCAGTCCGATGATTCCCCCGAAGACAATGTTTCCCCAGACCCACCCCGTCACGCTCCTCGTGAGGGTGATCTCGTAGTCCTCGTACCCAGCCAGGCGGATGGCGATCGTGTGGGTGTCTTTCCGCGCCAGGTTCGCCACCACCGGAGTCACCCCCAGCGCCTGTCCGTTCACGGTGACATCGGCCCGGGAGGGGTTGCTGGAGACGGCAATCTGCTGCGTGCTCCCATGCATGATGGAGGCGCAGCCGGCGGACGCCATCATGAGGAGGAGCGCCGCGAGGGCGGGGAGGAGGTGCAGCGGACGTCGGAACATGGGATCTCCCGGGATCAGTGTGACCTGTGGATCGCGCTGCGCCGGATGTGGCGAACAGCCCCGGGAGCTTCGTCGGGGCCTGTGACACTGGCCCGCCACTGTCACACCCCCGGTGGATGATCCGTGGCGTCTCTTCGGAGCGCTTCCATCCACTTCCAGCCGGGAGCTTCCAATGCATTCCATTCCCCCCTTTCGCCGCCGGGCCGGTCTACTCCTCCTCCTGACAGGCATCGCCCTTCCGGTCGTCGCAGGGTCCCTGGAGGCGCAGCAGCAGGCGGCACCACAGCCGCTGGGATTTCATCTCGGCCTCCACCTGAATGGCTCCAGCCTTCGGTTCACCGATGAGGAAACCACGGAGGCCGGCGGAGGTCTGGGCTTCCGGGTGGGGTGGGGCTTCTCGCCGAACCTCACGCTCTTCCTGGGGGCCGATGGGGCCAGCATGGAGCAGGGAGAGTACACCCTGGGACAGTCGGACCTGGGGCTCCGGTACCGGTTCAGTTCACCGTCCAGCCGGGGGGCGCTCTACCTGGACGGCGCCCTGAGCTACTGGTTGGCCGAGACCGACCTGTTCGGACCCACAGTAGAGATCACCGGCCCTGCCTTCACTGTGGGAGCAGGCTATCTCCAATTCCTCTCCTCCAGCGTGGCGCTGGATGCTGGCCTGCGTCTGGGCTACGGAGCGTTCGACACCGTGAGCAGCAGCACCACTTCGGTGGAGATCGACGAGTCCGCCCGGACAGCACGCTTCAACATCGGGATCAGTTGGTACGCGGGGGCTTCGGGTGGGTGAAGGCAGGGGGCCCGATGATGTACGCCAGCCTTCATGATGCTTAGTATGTGCCGATCAGTGGCCTCTGTCGGCGGCGCCTCTGCGGGCGCCGCCGACAGCCGGCACGCCCTCGGAAGCACCACCTCCCGCTGTCCATCCTGAACCTGTCGTTCCCCCCTCCTCTCCTCGAGGCACCCTCGTGACCGGACCCACCCCCGACGCTCCCTGGTCCTCCCCCATCACCGCCGCCGCCCGATGGAAGCGGGACTGCCTCGTGGCCGACGGCTCAATCCTCTCGAACGGGACGGTCTGGACGCTGGAGAACGCCAACACCCTGGACCGGCTCTTCATCCAGAGCCCGGACGACGGGAACCGCTCCTTCCTGCAGAAGCTTGAGGATCAGTTGGAGGGGGCGCCGCCGACGGCCATCCACCTGGCGGCCGAGATCCTCTGGGCGCTGTTCCTCTACCCGCACCGGGAGGCCATGCTGGGGACCACGAAGCGGTTGCCCATCCGGACGGTGTGGGAGTGGTCCGGGGAGGAGCTCTCGAAGGAGCACCCGGCGCTACATGGGCCGCTGGAGGAGGGGATCGGGCTATCCGGAGCCGCCTACAACACACTCCGCTGGCGGGAATTCGCCTTCGCCATCCGCTTCATCCAGGCCCTCAAGGCGATGCACGGAGAGGAACGGGCCGCCCTCCTCCAGGACCCCTGGGCGTTCGGTGCCTGGGTGGATTCGGTACCAGAGGTCACGCGACGCGCCTTCCGGCACATGCTCCTGCACCTCCTCTTCCCCCAGCACTATTCCTGGATCGCCAGTCTCAACGTGAAGAAGAAGCTCGCCACGGCGTTCCATGACAGGCTCGGGACGGGGGCGGCGGAGGCGAAAAGGCTGGAGGGGGTGGAGTTGGACCGGGCCGTGCACCGGATCAGGGAGTCGGTGGAGGCCGAGCGGGGGAAGGCCATCGACTTCTACGAGAAGGACCTGCTGGAGATCTGGAATCCTTCGCCCATTGCCGCCGACGGTGAGCCCGAAGGCTGGCCCGAGTACTCAAAGGAAGAGGCCCTCGAGTGGTTCCATCGGCGCTTCGGGCCACAACCCTCCGTGTGGCTGATGGCCGCAGGGCGAGGTGGCCGTCTCTGGAAGTCTTTCGCCGAGAGAGGCGAGGTTCGCGTGGGGCTGGGGAATCTGGGGGACCTGCAGGAGTTCGGGTCCCGCCAGGAGATCGAGGCGGCGCTGACTGCCGAGCGAGAGTCCGACATACGTCCTACGAACGCCGCCCTCTGTGGCTGGGAGTTCGCCAACGTGATGAAGCCTGGCGACCTCGTGATCATGAAGAAGGGGCTGGGGGACATGCTGGGATGGGGGGTGGTCACCTCGGAGTACCGCCATGAGCTGGACCTGGAGGACTACCGCCATTCCAGGCAGGTACGTTGGGAGCGAACGGGGTCCTGGGCGATTCCCGACAACCGCCGGGTCGCCGTGAAAACCCTCACCCGCTTCGACGACTTCCTCCCCTGGGTGCGGGCCGCCCTGGAGGCCATGGGTGGTGATGCCCACCTCCCCCCGGAGACCGCCCCTTCGCAGAAGGCTCCGCCCCGCACCCCCTACACCCTGGACCAGGCTCTCGACGGCCTCTTCCTCGACCCCGACGAGTTCAAGGCCATCCGCGACACCCTGGCCCGGAAGAAGGCGCTGATCCTGGAGGGGCCTCCGGGGGTGGGGAAGTCGTTCATCGCCCGGCGGGTGGCCTATGCCCTCCTGGGCGAGGCCGCCCCCGACCGTGTGGGGCTGGTCCAGTTCCACCAGTCCTATGCGTACGAGGACTTCGTGCAGGGGCTCCGCCCGGCCTCCGGGGGCGGCTTCGAGCGTCGGGACGGCACCTTCCTGCGCTTCTGCGAGAGGGCCCGGCAGCGCCCGGACGAGGACTTCGTCTTCATCATCGACGAGATCAACCGGGCCAACCTCTCCCGGGTCTTCGGCGAGCTCCTGCTCCTGCTGGAGGCGGACAAACGGCACCCCGACTACGCCGTGGAACTTACCTACTTCACGGACGGCGACACCCCCTTCCACATCCCCCCGAACCTCCACCTGCTGGGGCTCATGAACACCGCGGACCGTTCACTGGCCATGGTGGACTATGCGCTCCGCCGGCGCTTCGCCTTCATGCGCCTGGAGCCCGCCTTCGGGAAGGAGAGCTTCATCGCCCACCTCGCCGCGCTGGGGCTGGACGAGGAGCTGGTGCACCGCATCAACCGGGGGATGAGCGAGCTCAACCAGATCATCACCGACGATGGCCGGAGCCTGGGTCCCGGCTACGAGGTCGGCCATTCGTATTTCGTCCCCGGGGACGATGCGGACGACGTGGGCGATGACTGGTACCGGCAGATCATCCAGCAGGAGATCGCGCCCCTGTTGGCGGAGTACTGGTTCGACGATCGGAGCCGTGCGGACGACCAGGTCCGGAAGCTCCTGGTGGGCGGATGACCCCTGCGGCCCAGACCTACGGGGGGGAGGCCATCCCCGTCCGGAACATCTACTACCTCCTGTGCTACGCCTGGGACCAGTGGGATGGCGGGCCCCCGGTGGAGGTGGACGAGGTGGACGGGGCGTCGGTCCTGGAACTCCTCGCCCTGCTGCTGGCCCGTGGCACGTCGCGGCTCCTGAAGCAGGGGCTGCACCGGGAGTATCGGAGCCGGGCGCTGGAGCTGGCCGGGGTGCGGGGGAAGCTGCTCCTGGCGCCCACGTTGGGGCGAGGGCTGCTGGAGCGGGGACGCACCATCTCTGAGGTGGACGAGCTCTCGGAAGACACCCCCGCCAACCGGATCATCCGGGGGGCGCTGGAGACGCTGGTCCGGGATCCGTCCCTGGCGCGGGAGGTGCACCTGGAGGTGCGGGGGGTGCGGGACCGCTTCCCATCCACGGTGCCCGTCGCGCCCCTGAGGGCCCTCCAGATCCGGCGCATCCCGGTGCACCGCAACAATCGCAGCTACCGGCTCCTGCTACAGATCTGCGAGCTCATCCAGAAGAACCTCCTGGTGAGCCCCGACGGCCGCCGCGAGACCTTCCAGGACTTCCGGAAGGACTCCCGCCAGATGTGGCGCATCTTCGAGCTCTTCCTGGAGCGGTTCCTGGCCCGGGAGTTCCAGGATCTGAAGGTGGCGGGAGGAAAGCAGATCGCCTGGCACGGGGTGAAGGGCACCCAGGCGCACATGGCCCGGCTCCCCCGGATGAAGACCGACATCGTGGTGGCCTCGTCGGAGCGCATCCTGATCCTGGACGCCAAATTCTACAAGGATGCCTTCAGCGGGCAGTTCGGGAAGGAGGGGGTCCGCTCCGGCCACCTGTACCAGATCCTTACCTATCTCGGGAACCGGGCGGCGGCAGACCAGGAGGAGCGGGCCCGCCTGGACCGCCCGCCCCGGGCGGTGGATGGCGTGCTGGTCTACCCTGTGGTGAAGGAGGCCTTCGACCTGCGCTACGCATTCCCCGGGCACGGGGTGCGGGTGTGCTCGGTGGATCTGGGCGGGGAGTGGCAGCGGGTGCGTGAGGAGGTGCGGGGGTTGGTGGGTTGAGGGTGGGCTTCTGAGCCGCGCCTCAACCGCCCCCATCCACATGCCCCGGTCGGCCGGCTGCCACTCCCGCCGCAAACTTCCCCGCGAGAACAACGAACAGGAACAGAAGGGGAACCGTCCAGTCGTTCGTCAGGTCGTACAGCATACCGAAGACCACCGGCCCGGCCGCGGCGATCAGGTACCCGACCGATTGGGCCATTCCGGAGAGTTGGGTCGTCCCCGCCGTGTCCGATGCACGAAGCACAAGAAGGAGGAGCGCCAGCCCGAACGTTCCTCCCAGGACCAGGCCCAGCGTGCTGACCCAGACGAGCGTCAATGCCGCATTCACGTCCAGCAGAAGCCCTCCCAGCGAGAGCGCTTCGAGGAGCGCCAGCACCCCCACGATGGAGCGCTGGTCCGTCAGCCGTCCTGCCAGGAGGGGCACCGTGGCGGACCCGCCGATCCCGGTGGCCTGGGATACCGCGAGCATCCATCCGGCGTCCGCCGCGCTCAGACCGCGGCTCTGCAGGAGATCGGGCAGCCAGGCGAGCACCACGTAGAAGGTCAGCGACTGAAGGCCCATGAACAGGGCGATCTGCCAGGCGAGGGAGGATCGCATCAGGTGACGGAGGGATGTGGCCGCGACCCCGACACCGCCCCCGGTCCGTTCCCGCACGTGCACCTGGGGAAGCCAGACGACCAGGGCGACCATCGCCGGCAGCGCCCACATTCCCAGCGCACCCTGCCAGCCGATCCTCTCGCTGATCGGGACGGTCAACCCGGCCGCAGCGGCGGCACCCAGCGCCATGACGCTGGAGTAGAGGCTCGTCATCGACCCGGACCGGTGGGGATAGCTCCGCTTCACGAGAGCCGGGAGCAGGACATTGCCCACCGCGATGCCCACGCCCAGGGCCACGGTTCCGGCGAAGAGCAGCGCCACCGAAGGGACTGCCCGGACCCCGGCCCCTGCGGCGACAAGGATCAGGGCGAGTGCCAGAGCGCCGCCAAATCCGAACAGGCGGGTCGCGTACCCGGAAAAGGCCGAGACTGCGCCGAACGCCAGCAGAGGGATGGACGTCAGCAGGCCCAGGGCCGCGTGAGACAGCCCGGTGTCCCCGCGGATGTCTCCGATCACCGGACCCACGCCCGCCAGGGCCGGCCGAAGGTTGATGGCGATCAGGATGATCCCGAGGAGCAGCCATCGTCGGCGATGTTCGGCAGCCCCCTCGTCGTCCTGGATGGTCGGCGGCCCCGTGGCAGATGATGACGGAATGAGCTGCGGGGGTGGCTCACCCACGCTGGTCGCCCGGGTGCTGAAGCCCCTCGCCCGTGATGATCCGCGCCGTGGCGATGAGCTGCCCGGTATGTCGCTGTGCATGCTCCGCGGCGTGAAACACCAGGCCGATCACGTTGCTCGGAATTCTCTTGCGACCCACGAACCGGGGCTCGAGCAACAGCTCCGGACCCAACTGTGACAGTTCCCCAAGGGCCCGATCCACCGCTTCCCTGAGGTGGCGGAGCAATTCGTCCGCCTCGGCTGGAGGGCTTCCGGGTGCCTCCTCGATCGCCAGCGCTGCCAATTGCTCGGGGCTGAGCGCCTCTCCCCGGGCGTAGGTGAACAGCCTGTCGACGACCCCGGCGATGTGGCGCATATGGAAGCCGACGGAGGCCACCCCGCCGGGGCGCATCCAGAGGGCGTCGACGTCAAGGGATGCGACGGCGCGTGCCGCATCTTCAACGGCCTGCACGAGCGCATGTGCCGCCGGGTTCAGCAGGGGTGTGATCCCCTCGATGGGCCCCCGCAGCCAGGCCTCCTGTTCAGGCATTTGATTCTCCCGAGGTCGCGATGGTGGTCCTGTGGGGGCGCGGGTGAGCGGTCGTGGGAGTGGGTGCTGCCGAAGGGTGATCATTCCGGCTTGCCCCTCCTCCATCCCCGTGACGGGGGTTCGTGCAACCCCGAGGCGCACCGCGAGCTACTCCTACGTGAGTCCCCGGGCCTTTCGGGCGGCCTGGAGTCGGGCTCCCAGCTCCTCGGCAGCTTCCTTCAACCGACCGAAAGGTGATCAAGATCGAGGGGATCGCTTTCGATATACTCCCGGGCGGTGAGGTCATCCAGGGTCAGAACGGCCCCAGCCACGGACCGGAAGCGGCCCGAGGGCGCGAGGCGACCAAGCCAGGATTCCAGATGGGCGGCCCAGTCCCGGGCTTCGCGATCACGATCATCCTGCCGGACGAACCAGAAGAAGATCTCCACTTCCGGGTCGTCCCATGAAGGAGCCGCTTGCACGCGGATCTCCCTCAGCTCCCGTAGAGCCTCTCCCTCGGGGCTCTGCCGACCATGCTTCTCGGTCAGCCGCCGCTGAAGGGGTGACACAAGCCCGATGAAGTCGTCGGGGAAGGCGAATCGGACCCGAGTGCGTGCAAGGGACAGGGCGAGACGCCGCCGCTCCCCATCGCTGCCGCACCCGGGAATCCGCTGAGGCCCCACCAGCAATGACTTCTCAGCGGTCATGACCCGTTCGAGGTCGGCCACCAGCCCGTGCTCTGAGAGCCCAGGCACGAAGGCATAGCGGGGCATCCGGCCTCGCCGGATCTCCTGGAGTCTGACCGGATCGTCGGGCGCCACAAGAGGGGAGAGTTGAAGGAACGGCCGTTGTGATGAGTTCCGGACGAGGTCGCACGTCTGGCTCACCACCATCCATCCCGCGACGCTCTCCTCCGCGGCGTCCATGCCCTCGCCGGCGGCATCCTCTCCTGCAGCGGTCAGCGGCAGCGAGGGGTTGATCCGGTAGAGGAACCATTCATCCCCCAGGAAGCAGTCGCCCTGGCGCCAGTTGGCAAGGACACCATCCACCCCTTGGAAGGGCGGCGACTCAGTCTCGGCCACCCGAGGACTTCCTGACGGTGCGGACCACGCGAGATCGCGTGGACGGTGCATGGAGAGGCTCCTGCGATGCACCGGCCAGCACGTCGACGGGGAGGGGCTCCCGGGAGGCTCGGGCCTCCGCGCTCAGCGTTCCGGAGGGGGCCGACCGTGGAGATCCAGTGCCGAGAGCCAGGGCCGCCTCCTGAAACCGCTCTTCCGCCATCAATTCGAACGGGGTCACCCCTCCCTTGGGCGTGAAGAGAAGGGCCCGATTCTGTGGCGCCGTTCCCTGGTCACTCTCCCGGATCAGGGCCAGGACCCGGCGGACCCGCTCCTCATTGCCGGCGTTCACCGGCTTCCCGCTCGCCCAGAAGTGGGCGGACCGTCGCGAGACTCCGAACAGTCGGGCCAGCTGATCCCACGTGAGCCCCGCGCGCCGGCGGATCTCTCCGATGGATGCCGAGACCGAGGAAGCCGTAGAAACCTCTGCCTCCGGCAAGGCTCGGACTGCCCAGGGCTCGATGCTTCCTGTTGCTCCCGCCTGGTAGGTGTACAGATCGGGCCGGAAGGTGGGCTCGGCCACGGAGGTCATCGGGCTCAGAAGCGATCCGAGAGCGATCACCGTGCCCCGGTAGACGGCTCCGCTTGCCGTCCCCGGAGACGAGCCGGTGGCCGGAGAATCCCGGTCCACGTTCACGCGGGAGAAGCTCATACGTCTCCTCCGAAGTGCCGGAGGAAGCCATCCGTGACGGCCCAGCGAAAGACCGAGTAGATGCGCCTGGAGAATGCCTCGGCCTCCCTGAGGATGGCCGGGGCCTCGAAGGGCCTCTGCTCCTCCCGGAAGGCATCCAGATCCAGGATCCAGCTCTTCTGGTCGAGGGGCTCGATCACCCGTGGGTCCACCGTTGCCATGGGGGGGAGCATCCCCCACCGGACCATGAGGCGGGCCTGCTCGTCGGGAAGTTCAAAGATGTTGTGGGAAACCGCCTGCACAGGTGAGCCGCCAAGATCCAGTCCAAGGACACCCGAGACCTCCGGGCGGACCCACTCCGGGACCCGCAGTGCGTCCTCGCCCACCAGCCGATCCACATACCGAACGCCCAGCCGGTCGATGATGGCCGGCTGGACATGCTCCTGGAGGGCCTGCACCACACGACCGAAGCGATCCAGGAAGTCGTCGCGGCTCACATAGCGCTGCGTCTCGATGGAGAGCGCCTCCGAGGTCAGAACCACCCTCCATGTGTCTGTGGCATCGTGGAAATGCCATGCCGTGTGGGTGCTTCCTTCACCGATCCCTTCCGGCCCGAAGGAGAGTTCCCTGAACTGGTTGGGCCGAAGGACCGGGTATTCCCTCCGAATGGCTTCCTGGAAGGGCGCCACGAACTCCCGACGGTCCACGGAGATGATCGATGGGTAGCGGAGCTGGGCCAGGACCCTGATGAGGGGAGGGTCGACGAGGGGGATCTCGCAGGGGGCGGGCCCCGTCAAAGGCCGTTCGTGCCGGGTCATGACATCGCTCCTCGTCCGTATGGCCGTCGCGGAAGATGAAGTCATGCCAGGAACCTAGCGGAGGTGGATAGCAGTGTGAAGAGGAGTGTGAAGTACTTGGTCAGGAGGAACTGCTGCCCCTCCCTTCCAACAACTCCCCTGCCAACAGCAGCGCCCCCTGCGCCTGCTCCCGGGACACACTGGGGAAGTCGGAGAGGAACGCCTCCAGCGTCTCGCCGGCGGCCAGGTAGTCGATGAGATTCCGCACCGGGACCCGGGTGCCGGCGAACACCTGGACGCCCCCCAGGATGTCGGGATTGGACTCGAGGATGGCTGCTGCCTTCGTCATGGCCCCTTCCCTCTGCAAGCGATGCCCCGGTGCCCAGGCAGCTACACCGGCGCTGGCCTGGCTGGTCCCGCTGGCCCCCCCGCTGGTCTGACAACAAATCTGGGCCTTCCGCTGGGGCGCTGGTATGTTCGGATCGA
>Ga0076930_100987_pt1 | contig 18570 bp, 20 predicted proteins | sample HotLakConsoUCCRE_FD_71149 | JGI IMG/M metagenome (GOLD analysis project Ga0076930, IMG submission 71149) | Hypersaline microbial mat communities from Hot Lake, Washington, USA - Hot Lake Consortium UCC-RE (version 3) (version 3) ...
CACGATGAAGGCCGACCATGTCGAGATGACGCGCGACGACATCCTGGACCGGCTGCCATGACCCATGTGCGCGTCAAGGGTTTCAAGATATTCAAGGATCGTCACGGCCGGATGCGCTGCTACCACCGTGCGACGGGCCACAAGATCGACCTGACCAAAACGCCGCTGGGATCAGCCGAATTTCTGGCGGAGTGCGAGAAGATCCGCGCCATCGCCCTCGCGCAGAAAGCGAAAGCCCCTCGCGCAGGCACTCTGGGCGGGCTGATCCAGCACTATTTCGAGACCGAGCATTTCTCTACTCTGTCCGAGGCCACGCGCAGCGATTACCGCGAATGCGCGAGTTTCGTTGCCCCGATCCGCGACACGCCGGTCCATGTGATCGATACGCCGCTGATCGCGGGCATCCACGACAAGGCCGCGAAGAAGCTGGGCTGGCGGCGCGCCAACATGGTGCGGACCGTACTGAGCGAGGTGTTCCGCCATGCCATCCCCAAGGGGCTGATCGACGCCAACTATGCCAAGGACGTGATCCTCAAGCGTCGCCCGCGCGACCTGGCCTATGCGAACCGGCCTTGGACCATCGAGGAGCGCGACATCGCTCTGTCCCGCGCGAAGCCGCATGTGCGGGTGGCGCTGGCGCTGATGATGAACACCGGGCTTGACCCGTCGGACGCCCTGAGGCTGCGCAAGGACCAGATCGACGGTGACACGATCTGGGGCGTGCGCGGCAAGACGGGGGAGGAGGTGGCGATTCCCGTCAGCCCGACCCTGCAGGCCGCCCTCGACAGCTTCCCCGCGCATGAGGCCGCCACGGTGCTGGCCAGTTCGAGAGGTGAGTCCTGGACCTACGACGGCTTTTCGTCCGTCTGGCACCGTTTCAAGACCGGACTCGAGGAGGAAGGGGTGATCGCCACGGGCCTCACGCTCAAGGGCCTGCGCCATACCGTGGCGACGACGCTGCGCGAGGCGGGACTGGATGAACGGCGCATTGCGGACCTGCTGGGGCAGAAGACCCCCTCCATGGCGCGGCACTATTCGCGGTCGGCCAACCTTGCCGACAAGAACCGCGAGACGATGGCGACGCTGGAAAAAGAGAACGCAAGGCGGGCGAAGATTGTCAAACCTGTCCCCGAAAAGCGTCAAACCCGATCCAAGTAAGGACCAGACATGACCACAAAACCCAACCATTTCAGCTTGTTAAGTGGTGCCCGGGGGCGGAATCGAACCACCGACACGAGGATTTTCAATCCATCCCTGGGCTGATCAAGATACACTGGGGTCGGAAGCGTTGAGCGTTCTTTTGTGCGAGCGCATTTTCAAGCGGGGTATGGCCGTGCGCTTATTCAAGTAACCGTCGAGCCTACGGAGATTTGTTCTCGTTCACATGCTCAGCCACATATGCTCCGAGACAGTCGACAAACGTCACGTCCGCAGCCCCGCTGACGTCTCGTCCCCTTCGCACCCCGCCTCCGCGTAGGCCCTGGCGATGTCTCGCAGGTGTCGAGCCGCAGCATGCGCCTCGTCGGCGCCATAGCCTTCCGCCAGGGACGCAACCTGCTGCGCGACAGAGCGGTAGAGCGGCGCAAGGGCGGCAAACATCGCTGGGGTCGGCACGACGAGCACGCCGCGCCGGTCGTCGGGGTCGGGCGAGCGCAGGACGAGGCCGCGACGCTCGAGCCGGTCGATCAGGCTTGTCACCGCCCCCGTCGTAAGGCCGAGGGCCAGCGCCAGGTCGCGCGGCTTCTTTGGCCCGTGCTCCAGCGCGTTGAGGGCGCGCAGGTCATTTCGGGTGATGCCGACCCGGTGCGCTGCCACGACGTCCAGCTGGTCGATCGCAGCGTAGAGCGCGCGACAGGCAGCGATCATTTCTGCGGCGGCGGTATCGGGGTCCGCGACGGTCATGCTGATGCCTACGAAGAAAAGTTGCACAGGTCGCTTGACGATCAAGCTTCACGATCAAGATACACGTTCGTGAAGTGAACATTCAACCAGGGGAGCACCGCATGGAAAGCCTTCTACTGATTGCTGTGTGCACTGTGGCAGGTCTGGTCCTGCTGATCGGCCTCCTGTCGGCTATCGCGCCAACGCGCGTCGCCTACAGCGAAAAGGTTACGATTGCGGCGCATGTTTCCGAGGTCTATGATGACATCCGCCTGCAGGACCGGCTGATACGCTGGTCTGCCTGGCCACGGGAGACGAAATCGACCTGCGCTGTCGATGTCGGTGCCAGTATCGGCGGAGCGGACGGCATGGTCGGCGCGCGCACCGTCTTCTTCTCGAAAGGCAAGCGTATCGGCCACCAGGAATTGGTCGCGCTGGAGGAGAACCGCAGTGTCGCCTTCGTTCTGGAAGGCGCTGGGCCGCCGCACAGGCCACGCATGACCTTCCGGCTCGAACCCCTGGGCGAGAGCCAGACCCGCGTCGTCCTCGACTTCGCCAACGAATTCCCGCGCCCCTTCAATGCGGTCTGGCATGTCGCCGGGCTCAGTCGCTGGACGCGCAAGATGCACCGGCTGGACCTCGCGGGGCTGAAGGCCTTCTGCGAACCACCGCACCGCGACGCCGATGGCAACACCGTCGGCCGTCCGCCGGCGTCGCCCAATCCCTATGCACAGCCGATGCCGGATGCCGCATGACCTACTACGACCATCAGTTCGAGGGGCGGCTGGAAGAGCTGATCTATCCCGGGAAATACCGTTACCTGATCGTTCGGCTGACCGAACAAATGGCCGCCCGGCTTCCCTTCGACCAGCATCCGCGGCTGCGCGCGTCCGGCGAGATCAACGACCTGCCGTTTCACGGTGCTTGGATGCCGGGCGGAGACAAACTGCCCTACCTGCACCTGTCGGCCGCCTTCGTGGCCGAACTTGGCATCGCGGTGGGCGACCCCCTCGACATCCGGTTCAAGCTGGAACCCGCCGATCTCGTGGAGCTGCCCGCAGAGTTGACGGAGGCGCTTTCAACCGACACAGAGGCCAACGCCGTCTGGCAGACCCTGACACCGGGCAAGCAGCGGGGGCTGGCCTACATGGTCGGCAACGCAAAACAGGAGGTGACGCGTCGGAAGCGCGCCGCCCAACTGATGGCGGACTTGCGCTCTGGACGCTCGAACCGGCCCTGACATATTTTTCAGGGTGAAGCTTCTTCGCGAGCAAGACCGTTGGGTAGGACCGGGCCGCCCCGACGCCCCCCGGCAGCGGCCGCGTGCTATCGCCTCAATCTGCGCAGGAGCGGTCGAGCCATTGTCGCATTTCCACCTCCATGGAAGCTCCCCGCCCCCTGCGTAGGTGCTTGCCGTGCCCCCGGTCACGGACCGTAGCCGCAGATAGAACGGGGCCTGCTGAACACGTCATTCATGTCGCCCCGCCTTCGGCACTCGTCTGGCGCATGCCATCACCGTGACCATGCAGATCTCTGACCTGAAGAAAAATGCTTGCGATTTGTCGAAATCGACCGTCGCTGCGTGTCATCCATTCAGAAGCCTCCATCTCGGATGCTTCGCACAGATCGGAGGCACACATGTCCGCCATTTCCTTGTCCCTATCTTCACCGCGCGCGCCAGTCTGGTTTGTTGCTGCCAGCCTGGGCGGCATCGCGTGGAACATCTTCGGAGCGGTCCAGTTTGCGGTGTCCGTCGCAGGGACCGAGCAGAGCCTGATCGCCTCGGGCCTGACCGCCGAACAGGCCGCAGTTATGACCGGATATCCCGGCTGGATGACCCTGGCCTTCGCGATCGGTGTCTTTGGCGGCCTCGCGGGCAGCGTGCTTTTGCTCGTGCGACGGGGCACGTCGACGCCTGTTCTTGCCGCCTCGCTCGCGGCCTACGTAGCCCTCTGGATCGGGGATGCGGTGCATGGCGTGTTTGCGGCGATGGGCATAGCGCAGGTCGTCATCCTGACCACGGTCGTGGCCATTGCGGCCGCCCTGTTCGCCCTGAGCCGCCACCCGGTGGCGAGGACCTGATTCCGCTTCTTCATCCGTGATACGTTCACCTTCAAGGAGACCTCTCCATGCAATTCATGCTCATCCTCAACGAGACCGCCGACGACTTCGCGCGCCGGAACGACCCGGAGCAGTCGGGCGACTACTGGGGCGGCTGGACCGCCTTCATCGGTGCGATGGCGCAAGCCGGGATCATCGTGAAGGGCGATGGCCTCCAGGGGCCGCATGCCGCAACCACCCTGCGCGTCCGCGACGGCAAGCGCGTGGTCGAGGACGGCCCCTTCGCCGAAACCAAGGAACAGCTTGGCGGCTACTTCGTGATCGAGGTTCCCGACCTCGACGCCGCGCTGAACTGGGCAGCGAAGGCGCCATCGGCTTTGACCGCCTCGGTCGAGGTGCGGCCCGTGCTGCCGCCGATGCCCACGCCGGCGCAGTGACGAGCCGGAGCGACCCGCAGGACGCGCGACGGGCCGCCGAACAGGCGGCCCGAGCCAGCTACGGCAGGCTGCTCTCGGTTCTTTCCGCGCGCGACCGCGACATCGCGGCGGCCGAGGATGCGCTGTCCGAGGCCCTTCTCGCCGCGCTGAGTGTCTGGCCCAAAACGGGCGTCCCGAAGAACCCGGAAGCATGGCTCGTGACCACTGCCCGCAACCGGCGAAAGAACGGCGCCCGGGCACTGGCGGTCCGGCGGGCGGCGGAGCCCGACCTGATCCGGCAGCTGGACCTGCCTGACGTGGGGGATCCGGTGGGCGATGATCGCCTCGGCCTGATGTTCGTCTGCGCCCATCCCGCGATCGATCCTGCAGCGCGCGCGCCCCTCATCCTTCAAGTCGTCCTTGGGATCGACGCGGCCACCATTGCCGACGCCTTTCTCGTGGAGCCCGCCGCCATGTCCCAGCGGCTTGTGCGGGCCAAGGCGCGCATTCGGGACGCGGGGCTCCGCTTCGCCGTTCCAGCAACGGACGAAATGCAGGCGCGACTTGAATCGGTGCTCGACGCGATCTATGCGGCCTTCGGCCAGGGCTGGGACAGCCTCGACACGCCCGAGGCGCCGGAGGCGCTGACCGGAGAGGCGATCTGGCTCGCGCGGCTGATCGTGGAGCAGATGCCGGAGGAGCCAGAGCCAAAGGGTCTCCTGGCGCTGATGCTCTATTGCAGCGCACGGCGCCGGGCGCGCCGGGACGGGGACGGCCGCTTTATGCCGCTCGACCGGCAGGACGCCCGCCTGTGGGACCGCACCCGGATCATAGAGGCCGAGGGATTTCTGACGGCCGCCGCGCGTGCGGGTCGCTTCGGGCGATACCAATGCGAGGCGGCCATCCAGTCCGTCCACATCCAGCGCCCCGTCACCGGGCGCTTGAACCTTGATGCCCTCCGAACGCTCTACGACCTGCTGGTGTCGCAATCCGACAGCATCGGCGCTCGAATAGGGCGCGCCGTGGTTCTCGCCGAACTGGGACAGGTGGATGACGCCATGTTGGAACTCGATGCCCTGCCTGCGGATCGGGTGCAGAAGCATCCGCCCTGGTGGGTGGCGCGCAGCCGGGTCGCGGTTCTGGCCGGGCAGACAGCAGACGCTATGGATGCCCTGTCGGTCGCGATCTCGCTGACCGAGGATGCAGCAGTCAGGGCGTTTCTCTCTGAGCAGCGGGAAGCACTCGCATCGCGGTGAGGGACCGACGATGGTGCAGATTCCAAGCTCCAGATGTCGCGTGAAGTGAGCAACCCGGGTGATCGGCTATATGTTGTATCGATTCCATCCACTATGCTCGACAGAGCATCGCGGCGTCGGCGAGACGAGAGGGCTAATATGACCAGATCTTTCGAACGCATCGTCGAGCAGCAAATCCAGAGGGCCCTTGCGGAGGGCAAGCTGAGCGGGCTCGAGGGTGAAGGGAAACCCCTGCCCGACCGTTCGGGTGAGGCTTTCATCGACATGGCAACAGCGGTGGCAGCCCGCATCATGGCCGAAGCAGGCGCACTGCCCGAAGAATTCAAGATCAAGAAGCTTCTGGAAGCGGCGAAGCAGAACTACCAGGAAGCAGAAGGCGAGGACGCCAAACGCGTTGCGATGGCTCTGATCGCCGACCTGGAGCAGCGTTACAATGTGGCCGTAGAAGCACGGCGGCGGTTCATGGGATCCTAGGGCGAAGCGGCCACTCGTCCCAAAGGACCCGACCGTCTGGCTCGGAGGAGTTGGATCAGCCATCAAGCAACGAGAAGGTCGTTCTCGAGCTTCTCGAACATGGCCGCATCTTCGTCCGGGCTCTCGAACAGATGCCCGTATACGTCCATCGTCATGTTGATCGAGGCATGACCGAGCAGCGTCTGGATCTTCTTCGGGTTCCAGCCCTGTTCGATGAAAAGCGACGCCGCTGCGTGCCGGAGAGCGTGGATGCCAAACTTGGCGTCGCCGTCTTCATCGACGATGCCGTTCGCAACGAGCATCGGCTTGAAGACCCGGTTGTAGATGTTCGAGTAGTTCTGGATCTTGCCGACGGAATTCGGGAACACCAGTTCCTCTGCCGACGAGTAGCCAAGCGCCTTCCACGCAGTCAGCGCCTCGAAGACGATGGGCGCCATAGGGATCTCGCGCTCCCCTGCCCTGCTCTTCGGCGCACCTAACTCGCCGTATTCATCGGCGCGCTGAGTGACCTTGATCAGCTTGCGATCGAGGTCAACGGCGGTCCAGGCGAGCCCGCGGAGCTCGGAGATACGCATGCCGCTGAAGATTGCCAGCGTGAACATCGTGCGATGGCTCTCCGGCGCCTTCGTGATGATCGTCCGGATCTCGTCCTTGGTCGGGATGACGATACGCTTCCGATCGCGGCCGTTGCTGCGCTTGACCTTCACCTCGGCGCCGACGTTGTGGTTAATCCACTCCCGCTCGACGGCATCGGCCAGCACAGCCCGGAGGCTCACCATGATTTTCTTTACGAGCGCCCTCGAGATGCCGTCGTCGAGCAGGCCGTCCATGAAATCGCGCACGTCGGCCCGGGTGAGCTCGGTGACCAGAAGATCCCCTATCTTCGGTTCAATGTGGATGCGCGCGTGGCTGCGGTAAGCCTTCATGGTGGAGCGCTCGAGGCCGTTGCGCTCGCAGGTCCGGAGCCAGCTCTCGCAGGCGGCGTGGACGGTTCGTGTGTTTGTCGTCATGGCTCTTTTCTCCTTGTCGTCAGCTACTTACAGTATACGACGTGACAAGGTGGATTGCGGGATGTTTCCCAGTCCGCAACGAAGATATCTGATGCCACTTGCAGCTCGGCCAAGGCTCCAATATCCGTAGACCCTACGGTAATTTTAGGATGTCGGAGATGAATGTGATGCTGGGGTATGTTCTTGTCAGCTACGGCCCACGCCCTGACAGGGACATCAGAAATTGTGTAGCCGCACAGCGACAGATTAGAAACCTGCAAGCCGTTGCGAAAGCCCAAAACAAGCGCTTGCGGATCGTGCACGATTACCGGCGGACCGTGACCTCGCTGAAGGACTTGCCCAACCTCAGAAAAGGGTTGGTATCCGCGAAGAGCGTGGACGGCGATCGACTGGTCGTGACATCCCTGAGCGAGATACTTCAGAAGCCAAGAGTGCTAGACCGAGCCAGATTTCTTGACGACCTCATGATCTATGGCGACGATATCTATGGCGTCCGTGAGAAGGGGCTCCTAAGCAGCTTTACGCACGGCGAGTTGGTATCGCTATTGACCGTGGCCAAGCCTTTGTTGCGTATCGCTCCACCAAAAAGCCGAGTTGCCGAGGAGCATCGAAGCAGTGCGGCCAAGGCTTCACGCGCAGCGCAGTATGAGAAGTCCCTCCGCTCGGCACAAGCGGGAGCTGAACTCGCAGCGATTCGAGCCGAGTTGGTTGCACAGGGAAGACCATCCAACCTCAAGCACGTGGCCGAAGAGGCGAACTTGCGCGGCCTCCACACCCAGAGGGGCACCGGATGGACGGAGGCGACGGTCTCCTACCAGTTCCGAAAACTCGAAGAATAAAGCTCGTGATCTGGCGACGCTCACCGGCTGGCTGAGAGCGTGCTGGGCTGCGTTGGTGACCATGGTCGCTATCGGACTGCGCTGAGGTCATGGAGCCAGCCAGGCACGAAGCCAGCGGTCCTGGCACATCGCGCATGGGCGCAGACACCGCCGTCTTCCCTGACGTGAGGTCTGATCAGGCGCTGCGTGTCAGGCCGGTCGAGGCAGGCTGCCAAGGCTTTCGACGCGTGACATAGGCTTTCGACATAGGATCGCGTCGAACACCTAGGGGGCGTCGCGTAGGATCTCGCGCAACCCCATGACGCTCCTCCTATACTGTCACCATGACCATACCATGGACCGTGTAGGAGAAGGACGATGAGGATGAGGGACGAGGAAAACGTCGGCGGCGCGGACCGGCGTCAGCGCAGGGCGATCGCCTACACGCGTTGCTCAACCCCGGCGCAGGGCGAGAGCGGCATCGGGTTGGACTTGCAGATCGCAGGCATCAGGGAGTTCGCCACAGTAGCAGGCTACGATGTTGTCGGCGCCTACAGCGATGTTGCGTCTGCGCGCCACCACGACAACCTGTTGAAGCGTCCCAGCCTCCTGTCGGCCTTGCAGGCTGCAGAACAGCAGAAGGCCGTCCTGATCGTCTACGACTGGTCACGCCTAACCCGCTACGAAGCCGACATGGAGAAGATCACCGCCTTGCTCCCGGCCAGTCGTATCCTTGCGGTGGATGACGGGGAGAACCTGGCTCGGGCTTCGAAGGCTGGCCAACTTGCACGTGCTGAGAAACTGGGCGATGAGATCGTCAAGCGCACCAAGGAGGGAATGGCCAGGAAGAAGGCTCAAGGCGTGCAGTATGGCAACCCCAACATCCTCGTAACTCAGCCGGCTGGAGTTGCTGCCGCGCAAGCACACGCCCGGTCAGTCCGTGAAGCCGTCGCAGATGTGCTCGAAGACCTCAGCTCGTTGGACAACGATATCACCAACAAAGCTCTGGCCGATGAACTCAATGCTCGAGGGATACTCACCGGCCAGCACAAGCGATTTGACGCAAGGAAGGCGGCGTATGTTCGGAACGACGCTGAAGACGTTCTCGCCAACAGGCGTGCTCGACCCCCTGCCCTACCCACGCTCCCGGCTCCGGCCGCTGTCGAGGAGGGATGGCAGAAACCGCCCAACTGGGGCCGTTTCTGAGCCGGTGTTGTCAGTATTGCGGCACCTTCTCTCGCTTCCCGGCGGCTTCGGCGACGGTTTCAATCCTCGCTCGTCGCGTCTCCGGTCGTTTCGCCGTCGCGATCCAGCGCAGAACGTTGCGCCGGTAGGAGGGGGCCGTCATCTGCCACCATGCCTTCGCGCCATGCGCCTCGATCGCCTTGACAAGATCATCCGGGTCGCGAAGTGCATCGACCGGGTCGGACTCGTGCCACCTGCCGCTCCGCTTCCCCTCCTCGAAAGCAGCCACGCCGGCCGGGTGCATCCTGCGTTCGGCCTGAAGCCGAGCCGCGCGGGTCTTGTAGCTCTGCGCCCATGCCTGCTGCCTGCGCGGCGAGATCAGCTGCATCGTGCGCGCCTCGTCGAGCTTCAGGCGGCGGCCGTCGATCCAGCCATGAGCGATCAGCGCGTCGAGCACCGCCTCGCGGGAGACGTAGCGATCCTGATGGGCGGCCTTCCATGTGACGAGCCAGACGCTGTCAGTGCGGCCGTAGTGATGGCCAAGCCACTCCCACAGCGCCGCGTCCGACGTGACCTCGACGCGCTCGAACCTGTCAGGATCCATCGGATGCCCGCCGGTCGGTCAGCAGCCTTAGGATCAGGTCGATATGCGTCTCGCGGATGCGGTCGACGGGGTAGAGCTCGTCGCGATCCGGAAAGCACGCCGTCATCTCGCGCGACAGGGCCAGCGTGATGACCGGCCCGAAGAACAGGTGCTGCATCCCCAGCGTGTCGATGGCGGCGAAGCTGCCGCGCGCGATGCCGTCCTCGATCATGCCGGTGACGATGGCGTAATGCCGCGCGATGAAGCCGCCGTGAAAGGCCTGCGCCACCTCGGGGATGGTCGGCGCGACCTCCACGATCACCGTCACCATGCGTCCGACCGGGGTGGTCAGGTTGATGCGGTAGACCTCCTCCATCGCCGCGCGGATACGGGCGGGATCGGACAGGGAAGCGTCCGCCCGGATCGCTTCAAGCCTTCGGACCGTGCCTTCGTAGCCTTCGGTCACGCAGGCCACGAACAGCGCCTGTTTCGACTGGAAATGGTGGTAGAGGCTCGCCTTCTGGATGCCGATGACACGCGCCAGATCAGCCATCGACGTCCCGGCATAGCCGTGGGTCACGAAGGCCTCCGTCGCCAGCGCAAGAATGTCGCCGCGCCGGTCGGACACCGGGGTGGGATCGCTTTTCGTCATTGACACGCACCTTGCTTCGCCTAGATGCCTACCGAACGGTCGGGTGGCTGCTATGAACGGGATCTAGGGTCATGGGTAAGGCAAAACAACATGGGGCGAAACGGATCATGATCGCGCTAGCGACGATCGCCACCGTCCTCGCGGGGCCCGCGGTCGCGCAAGATGCCGCCCCGCGCCCCCTTTCGGTGCAAACGCTGATCGTGGAGGCCGCCCCCGACACCATCTCGCGCCAGTTCTTCGGCAGCGTCCGTGCGCGGGAGACGGTGGAGATGGCCTTTGACCTAGGCGGCAGGCTGGTGCGGCTCCCTCCCGAGGAAGGCATGCGCGTGGCAGCAGGCGCGGTGATCGCCGAGCTGGAGCGCGACGGGCTGGAACGGGCCGTCGCGCGGGTGGAGCTGCAACATGCCATGGCGGCGCGCGAGGCGGAGCGGGCGCGTGCCCTCGCCGACCGCGCGACTGGGTCCGCGACCCGAGCGGAAGATGCCGAAACCGCACGCGATCTCTCCGAGGTAGCGCTGCGCGACGCCCGCGCGGCGCTCGCGGATGCCACGCTGACCGCGCCCTTCGACGCGATGGTCGCGGCGCGCCTGATCGCGCCGCAAAGCATGGTGGAGCCCGGCCAGCCGGTCCTGCGCCTGCACGACATGTCCGAGGTCCGGGTGGAGATTGACCTTCCCGAGCGCGTGTTCGTGGCGGTGGGCGGGCTTGATCGGGTCGGCTTCACGGCGCGGACGCCGCAAGGTGCGGACCTGCCCCTGCGCCTTGTCGCCTTCCGGCCCGATACCTCCCGCGTCGGGCAGACATATCTCGTGACATTGGCTTTCCTCTCCGATCCTGGCGCCGCGCTACTGCCAGGTGCCTCGGTGACGGTCACCGCAACGCTCCCGAACAACACACCCGGCGTTGCCGTTCCGGCCAGCGCCGTTCTCGTCGGCAACGACCGGTCCGCCTCTGTCTTCGTGCTGGATGGGCAGGGCCCGACCGCGACCGTGCGGCGCGTGCCGGTGTCCTTGGCGACCGGCACCGGCACCGAGTTTGCCATCGAGGGGCTGGAAAGCGGGACCGAGATCGTTGCCGTGGGTGCGCATCGCCTCACCCATGGCCAGACCGTGCGCCGTTTCAGCGGCCTTCGGGCCGTCGAAGATTGATAACAGGGGAAGGGGCAACTCCATGAGCATCGCACGCCAGGCCATCGAGCGCCCGCTCTACACATGGCTCCTGATCCTCTTCTGCATCTTCGGCGGGATCGGCGGCTACCTGTCCGTCGGCAAGCTGGAAGATCCTGGCATCACGCTCAAATCCGCGCTCGTCGTCACGTCCTGGCCCGGCGCGACGGCGGCCGAACTGGCGGCCGAAGTCTCCGAGGTGCTGGAAAGCGAGGTCCAGACCATGGGCGAAGTCGATTACATCACCTCGCGCAACACGCCCGGCCTGTCGGTGATCGAGGTCCACATCCGCGACACCTACCAAGGCGCCGACCTGCCGCAGGTCTGGGACAGGCTGCGCGCCCGCGTCGCCGATGCGCAGGGTAACCTGCCGCAGGGCAGCTTGCCGCCGCAGGTCAACGACAGCTTCGGGGACATCTACGGAATCTATTTTGCCGTGACCGCGCCGGGGTTTTCGGACGCGGAGGTGCACGAAATTGCGAACCACCTGCGCCGCGAGATGCTGAGCGTGCAAGGCGTCGCCGGAGCGGAACTGCTCGGCCTGCCGCAGGAAGCGGTATTCGTGGAGCCGGACTCCGCGACGCTGGCCAACATCGGCGTTGCTCCGGGCGCGATCCTCGGGGCCATTGACCGGCTCGGGCGCGTGGAGCCGGCCGGCGCACTGTCGCAGGGCGGCACGCAGCTGCGCATCGAGGCGCCGGAGCCGAGCGCGGCGGAGTTCGCGCTGCGCGGACTGACCATCGGAGCGGAAGGCGAGACCTTTAACCTGATCGACATCGCCGCGATCAGCCGGGGCCGCGTCGATCAACCAACCCACCTCATGCGCCACGACGGCGTCGAGGCCTTCACGCTCGGCATCTCGGCGCTGGCGTCGGAGAACATCGTGAGCGTCGGCGCACGGGTCGAGGAGCGGCTGGCCGAGGTGATGGCCGACCTGCCCCTCGGCGTCGAGTTGCACCCGATCTACGAGCAGCACCGCATCGTCGAGGAGGCGAGCGGCAGCTTCCTTGTAAGCCTCGTCCTGTCCGTCGCGGTTGTCATCGGGGTGCTCGCGCTCTTCATGGGCTGGCGCGCCGCGATTGTGGTGGGCGCCACGCTCGTGCTGACCGTGGTCGGCACCTTCTTCTTCATGATGCTCTTTGCCATCGAGGTGGAGCGCATCAGCCTCGGCGCGCTCATCATCGCGATGGGGATGTTGGTCGACAATGCCATCGTCATGGCCGAAGGCATGCAGGTGGAGATGCGGCGCGGTCGCAAACCCGCCGACGCAGCGCAAGAAACGGCGCGGAAGACGCAGGTGCCCTTGCTGGGCGCCACGATAATCGGCGCGATGGCCTTCGCCGGGATCGGCCTCAGCCCCGATGCCTCGGGCGAGTTCCTGTTCTCGCTCTTCGCGGTGATCACGATCTCGCTCCTGCTGTCGTGGGTGCTCGCAGTCACGGTCACGCCGCTGCTCGGCAGCTACTTCTTCGCGCGTGGCGGGCTGGCCGAAGGCGCCGACCCCTATGACAGCGCCTTCTTTCGCGGCTACGCGGCGCTGGTGCGCGGGGCGCTGCGCGTCCGCTGGCTCGTGATCATGGGCTTGATCGCCGCCACCGTGGCGGGATTTGCGTCGATGAGCCAGGTCACCCAGCAGTTCTTCCCGCCAGCCAACACCCCGATCTTCTACTTCAACTACCATGCCCAACAGGGCAGCGGGATCCACCAGACATCTGAGGATCTGGCAGTGGTCGAGGCGTGGCTGGCCGATCGCCCCGATGTCGCCGCCGTCACTGCCACGATGGGGCAAGGCGTATCGCGCTTCGTTCTGACCTACACGCCCGCCAGGCCGGACCCGGCCTATGGCCAGCTAGTCATCCGCGCCGAGAGCTTCGAGGCGATCCCGGAGTTGCGCGACGACCTTGCCGCCTTTGCGCGCGAGGCGCTTCCCTGGGCCGAGACGCGGGTGCAGCAGATCATCTACGGCCCGCCCGTCGGTGCCGACGTGGAGGTGCGGCTGTCCGGCCCGAATCCGGACCTGTTGCGAGATCTTGCGGACGAGGCGTTGGCGGTGATCGAGACGACACCCCTTCTTCAGTCGCAGCGCATCGACTGGCGTGGGCGCGACTTCACCACCCGGCCCCTCTATGCCGAGGAGCGGGCGCAGAGCCTTGGCGTGACCCGGGCCGATGTCGCGGCGGCGCTGGCGCTGGCGACGGATGGCATCCTCGCCGGCAGCCTCCGCGAAGGCGAGCGCGACATCCCGATCCTCGTCCGCACGCCGCGCGATGGGCCACAGGAGGCCCGCCTGCTCGACCAGATCGTGCATGCGCCAGCCGGTGGTGCCTACGTCTCTCTCGATCAGGTCATCGACGGGTTCGAGGTGCAGGCTCGGGACGGAGCCATCCTGCGTCGCGACCGGGTGCCGACGATCTCCGTCCAGGGCTTCACCGTGCCGGGCGTGCTAGCCGACCAGGCCTTCCGCGAGGTCCGCGCCAGGATCGAGGCCATGGATCTGCCGCCCGGTTACAGCCTCGCCTGGGGCGGCGAGTTCGAAAGCGCGGGACAGGCGCAGGCGAGCCTTGGCCGCCAGATGCCGCTGGCCTTCGGAACGATGTTTCTGATCACCCTCCTGCTCTTCGGCAAGCTGCGTCAGACTGCCGTGATCTGGACCGTCGTGCCGATGGCGGTGACGGGAGCCGCCCTCGGACTTCTGGCCACCAACCTGCCCTTCAGCTTCACCGCCCTTCTGGGACTTCTCAGCCTGTCGGGGATGCTGATCAAAAACGCCATCGTCCTCGTCGAGGAGATCGACGCCCAGAAGAACGAGGCCGCCATGCCGCAGTCTGAGGCCATCGTCACCGCCAGCGTCAGCCGCCTGCGCCCCGTGGTGCTGGCCGCCGGCACCACGATCCTCGGCATGGCGCCGCTGCTCTTCGACGTGTTCTTCGCCTCCATGGCCGTGACGATCATGGCCGGCCTCGGCTTTGCATCGATACTAACGCTGATCGGCGTGCCGGTGCTCTACCACACCTACCTTGGACGCGAGCGGCGGGCCGAGCGAACAGTCAAAGGCGCGTCTGCGCCACCGGTGGCACGTGACGGCCGCTCGGCGCCTGAGGCAAAACTGGCAGCAGAGTAGTCCGACGATGAGCGACGGTTTCGCAGATATGTCAGTCACGGCCGGAACGTTTCTTGCCCAGAGCATGAACCACCTGAACTGGCCGGGTCTCGGACTTCCATGTTCTGGTGAACTCGTGGTGCTTGCGAGGGTCGTGTAGCGGAGTTGGTGGAAATTTGAGGGCGGCGTAATCTCCGGGTGAACTGACACCCACCCAACCGGCGGCGGCAACCGCCAGGGAGATCACGCCATGAACCAGATTACCGACACTGCGTGATTTGCGCTACTGGCCGGGGAGGCCGGGTTCGACCCGATCGAGGAGCGGCTGGCCCCAACGCGGTTCAGCATGGAAAGTTGGGTTTTCACTGGCTGGCTGGACCGCCCCTACGCCGGCATGTCGACGTCAAGGCTCACCACCCCCTATCTCAGTGCAAGATGAGTCTCCAGGTGTGCCCCCAAGGGCTCTACGGCGCGACATGACTGCCCATCGGGCATGATGAGATACCTGATCTCGCCAACTCGAGTTTGCGAGCCCCGGAAGCACCGAGCCGACATCCAGTATCACGTTTGTATACTTTCCATCCCGGGAGCGATCAATCCAGCCGGAGAGGGCAAGCTCCACACGGATGTCCGTGCTGTTTTCTTGCTAGTATAGGCAAATGTGAATAAGTAGGAGATAATATACGACCAAGAATTGCGCATGGACATCCCCCGGAAAGGAGGCGCCGCAGGCAGAACCTCTGCACGCCCTGCATCACGATGAGTCAGATGCCCTCGGTCCCGGATCGCCCTGCAGCGCCGAGGACGTTCGCCTACGCGCTTCAAGCCCTTCCGCGATCGCCGGCTCAGACCATCCCGCGTCCCTTTTCCGGCTTGCCCATTTGCGATCTGCGTCAGCTGTCCGGTCCTCGGCCGTTTGGAGTGCGCGCTGCTTGCGCATCCTCTCGGCGTTGCGGGCCTTCCGCTCCTCCACCTTCTGAGGTCCCCTGCCCGGCACCTTGATGTATGACCGCACCGGGCGTGCCTCGGTGTCCAGGATGAGGTCTTGATACGCCTCCCGCTGCTTGAGCTTTTGCTTTTCGTAGTCGACCGGGTTCCGCTCGTGTCTCCACCGGCGAGAATTTCGTTCACTGCAAAGCCGCTCGTTGTCCTCCTTAAGCCGCTTTTTAAATTCCTGCATGGCCTTTATAGTTGCAGGATTTCGAATGCCAAGCTTTTCAGCCGAGTCATCAGGTGTCATCGCCAATTCCTTTTTTGTTGAGCAGTTCACTAGAGTGAACAAGTCTTTCCCGTTCCGCGCCGAGCAGGCGCGAACACATTTTCGGTTTACTTTGCCCAGGCCAGCTGGTCGCATCCAGCCGGCCTGGGCAGTAGAGGGGTTCACATGCCTGTGGCGATCGCCGAGCACGGTTGCTGCAGGGCATACTCGATGGCCCTGCAGCTAATGCTGGTCATGTGCGGTCAATCAGCTGGACAACAACCACCGTTCAGGCCGCCACTGCCTTTCGCGAGGAGATTTCCACGAGTTCGATCAGCATACGCTCCGCATCCGAACGGTCATTCCTCATCCGGTTCCTCTTCCGTCCGCCCTTCTGGGCAGGTGCCGCGTCCACGATCCCACGATGGCGCACGAAAATTATGCCATCGCTCTTGCACCACTCGCCTTCGAACTGCTGATCAGGATGTTGACATGACATCACCTCTTGGTGGTCAGCAGTTGCCCGAATTTCATCGAAGCTGCTCTCCTTCAGCCGTTCAAATGCCTGAACCCTTTTGGCAAGCCACCAGCCGCACCACTGCATTTCTGCTGCTAGATGGAAGAGGGTGAACTCGACGTCATCTTCAGCGCCGTCGAGCAGACTGTCGTAATCGTCAATCACTGGCAGACCATAGAAGGAGAGCGCGTCGATCATATACTGAAGCCCGTAGCGACCTCTTGGTAGCGACATAAACTCGGTGAAGTTGACATTGACGGGTGTTTTCTCATAGATGGTCATATTGGTTTCCTAGAACTGTTTTGTGGCTAGCTAGGCCTTTGTTTGACGACTGGGCCTAGCCTTGGTGATGGGCCATGGGCCCGATGCTTACTTCAAGGGTAAGTTTATTGGTCTCACCTGCTCGTAATGAGCTGGTAAGGTCATTCTCTTCGTAGCGGTTCACATAACCGCCGGTCACGCCTGAACAAGTCTGATTAGTAGAACTATAAAATCGATATATTTCTGCTAATTTTCCGAGAATGCGTTGCGATCAACACCAACACACCAGCCTCCATAGAAGTTGAGTGAGATTTTCACGATCTGCGTTTATATTCTCGGATTCACTCCCCCACATTGCGACTGGAGCTGATTCGATAACGCCCTTGTAGCGCATTATCAGCTGCTCACCTTTCCGGCACCACTGCCCCTCGAAGATTTCGCCCGCATCGGTGACTGTGATAGTCCCTTTTTTAGGGGATGCGGCGTAGTCCTTGTCAAAATCGAAGAAGCAGAGATCTTCTAATCTGCAGATTGCATCGTCTATTTCACCTTGTAGGTTCTGAATTTGGTGCGAGATATTGATTAGGATTTCTCGAACAAACAGTCCGTTCTCACCGATTGATGTCAATGCACGCTGCGGTTCACTATACTTTCCTTTGGCTGCATTGAGCATCGCTACAAGTTGCGGATTTAGGCCCATTTTGATTCTCGCTTTCAACCTGTTGCATTTAGCTTCCATGGAAGCCCATTGTTTCCGCTTGGGTATGGATTCTGACTCATCAAGTCATGATTTACAGCACACGGCTGCTATTCTTCAGCCTGAGAGAAAGTATTTACATTCCCTTAACCTCCCACTGGCGGAAGGTCCGGCGGACATTCTTGCCAAGGGCGTCCTTCAGTTTCTCGATCTGCACCACAGCCTCGAGTGCGCGCTTTCGCTCCCCAGGATCGGACAGGTCCATGGCGTCGATTTCCTTCAACCGGTCATCGAGTTCATTTAACTTGTAGCGATTGATGATCTCGGACAGCTCCATCGTCGCGTCGAGCAGAAAGTGGATCATGCATTCGGCACGACCGACCGCCCCCTTGCGCCCGGCGAAGGTGGCCTCCTTGTCATCATCCGTGGAGAAGCACGCATCGTGCGCGAACTCTGCCGGCCCGCGATCATCTTCGAATACCGGAGGATCGATCCCCATCAACTCGAAGACGAGGTCGACGGAGCTGATGTTCGCGTCGAACACCGGGTGCTCATGTAACGGCGTCCGGAGGTAGGGATAGGTGCTGTCCGGGAGGACCTTCTGTTCCTCGCGCTCACGCTCCAGTTGCTTCTGCTTTCGTTCCTTGGGTGACATCGCCATGACGGCTGCTCCGTGATTTGTGTTCTTATCGTGAAGATAAGATTCACGATCACGTTCGTCAAGTGTCAGCGCAGCATCGGCGTGAAAATTATCCGCAAGATCTGAACGCACTCCCAAGATCGCGTTCGCAATAATGAAGTCAGCAGCAAGAAGCTGTTTTATTTCATGGAGTTGCAGAACATGATCAAAGGTCGCCCCTACGCCCATACCCGGCTGGCGCAGTTCATTACGAAGCGTGTTCTCGAGCTTCGGCCAAAGAAGAGCCAGCTTGAGATCGCGACCGAGGCCGGGTTCGTGAACGCGAACATGGTGTCGATCATCAAGTCCGGCGCGACGAAAGTGCCACTTGACCGGGTGCCGGCCCTCGCGCGTGCACTCGATACCGATCCGCGGCTCCTTTTCCGCCTGGCGCTGGAGCAGGCGGGCGGCGAGACCACGCGCATGGCAGTGGAGGAGATTTTCGGCACCATCGTCTCCCGCAACGAGGTCGGGTGGCTCGAGGAGGTGCGTGACGCCTCCGGCAACACCGACCCCGCCCTCACCAGCCGGGCGCGCAGTGCCGTCCGGGCGATCTTCGGGAAATGACCCACAAGCGTGTGATCGACGGGGTCACGCTGCCCGGAGACCGCGACAT
>Ga0076930_100990_pt1 | contig 18512 bp, 15 predicted proteins | sample HotLakConsoUCCRE_FD_71149 | JGI IMG/M metagenome (GOLD analysis project Ga0076930, IMG submission 71149) | Hypersaline microbial mat communities from Hot Lake, Washington, USA - Hot Lake Consortium UCC-RE (version 3) (version 3) ...
AGCATAGGGTTCAGGTTTTGATTATACCTCAATACTGAATTGAATTTCAGTGTTTTACATTGATTTTTTTAATTATTTTCCTTAACTTTTTCGGAAGTTAGGCAGGATGTCCATGGTTCCGAAAAGGCTGTTGGAAGCTTCGGGGAACAAGTGCTTAGGTTTTATTTTCACTTTTTTTATGAAGTTCAATGAATTTCCGTTCGTCAGGTACACGGTGTTCTTTCTTTTGGGAGTGCTGGTGTACCCGTATTGGGGTCCATTTCAACCGGATTCATTTTTTATTTACCTATTCATTTTTTGGGCGGTTTTTACGGGTTTGTCCCTGGTATATCGGCCAGCACTCAGAAAAGCCTATTATTTCGCCATGCCTGTTTTGGCATATGGCTGTCTTTTTTTGGCTGGGATAAGTGTGGCGGCGATGCATGATGCCAACAATGACCCCCGGCACCTCATCCATCAGGAAAACATATCCGGCTACCTGGCCAAAGTATTGGAGCCAGATCAGAAAAAGGCAAATAGTTTTGGGAATTTGGTGGAAGTGGAAGCCGTAAAGACTCCTGCCGGATGGGAAGCTGTAAAGGGTACCGTACAAATTTACCATCGCTCAACGGCTGCTTTGGAACCTGGGGCTGTTCTGATGATAGCCGGTGCCCCGCAAAGAATAGCCCCTCCCCTAAATCCGGCAACATTTGATTATGCCACTTTTATGGCCAGGAAAGGAATTTACCATACTCACTTCATTGATGCAGATTTCAACCTGATCACCAGAGAAGAATTGTCCTTTTGGCGGGGGGGGATATTGGCTTTGCGGCAACACCTGGAACAGAAAGTACAGGAATATGTCGGAGATGCGGCGGCCGTACAGATTGGCAAAGCCCTGCTTTTAGGGCAAAAAGAAGACCTGGATGAGGATATAGGGGAGGCTTATGCTACTGCAGGTGCCATGCACATCCTGGCGGTTTCGGGATTGCATGTGGGCATCATCTATGGCTTTTTCTATCTTTTCTTTAAACCCCAGCGGATGAAGGGCCACAAGAGAGCCGTTTTTTTGGGTATGATCGTGATCCTGATTTGGGTTTATGCCGCCATTACGGGCCTGTCACCATCGGTTTTGCGTGCCGCTACCATGTTTACCTTTATTTCCATGGCGCAAATAAAATCCCGAAGCCCCTCTATTTTTAACCCTCTGGCCCTTTCCGCTTTGGTGCTACTGGTCTACGATCCCTTTTTGGTTTATGCGGTAGGCTTTCAGTTGAGTTATACGGCCTTATTGGGGATACTTCTTTTTCAGCCCTTGATTGCCAGGCTTTGGTATCCGGAATCTAAATGGCTCAGTTATTTCTGGGATATACTCACGGTGGGCCTGGCCGCCCAATTGGCCACTTTCCCTTTGGCTATTCATTATTTTCATGTTTTTCCTACCTATTTTATGCTGTCCAACCTTATGGCCATCCCAGGAGCTTTTCTGGTCATGTCATTGGGTATTCCTTTTTTGTTATTGTCCTCCTTTCCCCTACTGGCTGCTGTGATGGGATATTTGCTGGACCTTGCGCTGCAACTGCTGAATTTTGGCATTTTTAGCCTGCAGCATTTGCCCTTCTCTAAAATCGACCATTTGTATTTTCAAGTTCCGGAAATGATTTTGATCTGGTCATTGTTATTTTTTATCTACCTGCTGGTTGAGACCAGGAAGAAGCAGGCACTTGTCCTGGTTTTTATCAGTCTGTTTTTGTTTTCAGGATACCGGATATATACCAGCTTCCAAAGGATGAATCAACAGTACCTGGTCATTTACCAACTGCAGCAGGGCATGGCAGTGGATTATTTTTATCAGGGACAGTTGTATGCCCTGGCATGGCACCTTAATCCCCGAGATTTTAAATATCAAATCCTTCCTCACAGGATCAAAATCACAGGTACCTCCCGTAATTTTTTGCTTGTCAGGGATAAAGGCAGGGAACTTCACCTGGATTTGCCCTGTGGGCGGCACCTCGTATTGGACAAGGAAACCCACCTGCCCATAGATAGGAGGGGTATGGAACTTCACCGTTGGGAAGCAGGAAACTGGCGCAGGTATGAGCCAGCAAAATTCCCTGAACCACTGCCAAAGGCAGCCCTGAAAATAAGTCTTAACAATAGGCCGGCATCCTTGTGATTGGCAGGGAAGGGAATTAATTTAAAGGAAATTTTAACATCAACGGGAAAATCCCTTTGTTTACAGGAATGGATCAATTGAAGACTTTGGCAATTGCCACGCTGAAAAAGCATTTCGGCTACCAGGATTTCAGGCCTTTGCAGGAAGAGATCGTGCTGTCCGCTGCCCGGTGGCAGGATACCCTGGCCCTGATGCCCACCGGTGGAGGTAAATCCATTTGTTTTCAGGTACCAGGCCTGATGAATCCGGGCATTTGTCTGGTGATCAGTCCTTTGATAGCCTTGATGAAGGATCAGGTAGATCAATTGCGTAAAAGAGGCATCAAGGCCATGGCGATCCATTCAGGTATGAGAAAGCGGGAAATAGACACCCTGCTGGACAATTGTGTTTATGGGGATTATAAATTCCTGTATGTTTCTCCAGAGCGGCTCAAGACAGAAATATTTATAGAGCGGTTCAAAAAAATGGAGGTCAACCTGATAGCTGTGGATGAGGCCCATTGCATTTCTCAGTGGGGCTACGATTTCCGGCCGGCGTACCTGGAAATCGTAAAAATCAGGGAACTTGCCCCGAAGGTACCGGTCATTGCGCTAACTGCTTCCGCCACTTTAACGGTAAGGAAAGATATTTTAGAAAAACTTAACCTGAAAAATACCGGAGTTTTTGTGCAGTCTTTTGCGCGATCCAATCTATCCTATGTGGTCCGCTGGGCAGAAAACAAACTGGAGCAGGCAGTGGCTATTTTGCAGAAGGTTCCGGGGAGTGCCATTGTTTACCTCAGAAGCAGAAAAGGAACCAAGGAGACCGCCGGGCATTTGCAGCAATTGGGTATATCGGCCACTTACTACCATGCCGGGCTGGAGCAAAGTGTCCGGAACCAAAGGCAAATGGATTGGATACAGGGGAAGACCCGGGTAATGGTAGCTACCAATGCCTTTGGAATGGGGATAGATAAACCCGACGTACGGGTAGTTTTACACCTGGATCTACCGGAAAATCTTGAAAATTATTATCAGGAGGCAGGAAGGGCTGGAAGAGATGGAATCAAGGCTTACGCAGTGTTGATGGTTCGTGAACAGGATTGCCTGGGGCTTACAGAGATGGCGGAAAATGCCTATCCCCCGGAAGAATTGATCAAGCGGGTGTACCAATGCCTGGCAAATTATTACCGCATTGCCGTGGGAAGTGCCCAAATGAGCAGTTTCGATTTTGACTTTCTGGATTTTGCCAATACCTATGATTTAGATGTCAAGCTGGCTTACAATGCCATAAAGGTTTTGCAGGAAGAGGCTTTACTCTTGTTTTCTGAAAGTGTCTTTTTGCCCTCTTCGCTGCATTTTCTGGTTTCTCAGACGAAGATCTATGAGGCCCAGATAGCCTACGCTTCCCTTGACCCTTTGATCAAATTGTTACTCAGGCTTTACGGAGGAGAGTTGTTTGTCAATTACATCCGCATTCAGGAGAATAAGATTGCCCAGCTGCTTCAGGTCCCTGAAAAGGAGGTGGGTAAAATGTTGCAAAAATTGGAGGACCTTGGTTTGGCTGCCTATTCCGGTAAGAAGGACCAGCCGCAAGTGACCTTTCTTACACCCCGACTGGATGCAGGATCCCTGCCCCTGGACAAAAAAAGGATAGGCCTGAGGAGAGCAAGAGCCAAGGAAAAGGCAGAGAACATGGTTGCTTATGCAAAAAATGATAGAATTTGCCGAACAGCCTTTATCTTGGATTATTTCGGGGAAAAGAGTGATTTAACTTGTGGAATTTGTGACACCTGTATCCAAAAGAAGAAAGAAAAGGAAGCGGATAAGCTGAATAAGAGACTGGGAGAAAAAATACTTAAAACTTTAGCGGAGGGAGAAGCGTTTTCTTTAAAGGAATTGTTTGATCTTGCCGGAGAAAGGCTGGATGAGCATGCCGTGGGTTTAATCAGAGAGATGGAGGATGAAGGCTTAATTGCCACTGGAGAAAATGGTAAAATCAGAATTAAATGAAATTTATTGAAGATTTGTTGGGCGGACTGTTTCCCGGGAAAAACAGTAAGGTGGCCATCAGGGAGAATTTCTCCATTCCCAAAGAAGAGGAAGACAAGGCCTTGGGCTGGATGAATTCTTCGGAAGGAAAAGCCGCCTTAAAAAGTATTTATGACAATTACCATTTAAAAAAAGCCGGCGTCAATAAAGCCCCTGAGGTACATGTGCTCCAGTCCCCTTATGCCAATGGTTTTGCGGTGAGTTTCCAGGCTCCCCTGAGCAAAGCTGATTTTTCCAGGATATTTATTGGTTTGGGTCAGGAAATCCTGAGGATGGGTTATAGGAGAGTAAGCCTGGACCGGAAAATAGAGGAAGTACATGACCTGGTAAGGGTGACAGAAAAATATTATTTTAAACCACCTCTATCAGCGGCAGACCTGGACAACAAAATAGATCAGCTATTTGGTAATATTAGTTTAGAAAAAATTTACCTCAACAATAAACCCAATTTCCTGAAAGTGTTGGTTACGGTTTATGCAGACAGGTTATACCTCAAAGCAGCACCTTTTGACCGGTTTATGGATCAATTATTCAAAGCAGACTAAAAATATATGGATAGCATACTTCTAAAAAGTTTTATTGGCAATTACAGGACCCCTTTCGAAGAAGAAAAAGCGATGGTGCCTGATTTTTTGGCACTACTGGATGACCCCATGGCATTTAGCAGGGAAAGAAAAGAGGGGCATTTTACAGCTTCCGCCTGGATTGTAAATAAAAGGCGGACCCATACCCTTTTGACATTACACCGCAAATTACACAAGTGGCTACAACTCGGAGGTCATGCTGATGGGAACGAAAACCTGTTGGAGGTAGCCATGAATGAGGCAAGGGAAGAAAGCGGCCTGACCTCTCTTCGTTTGGTGGATCGTTTTATTTTTGACCTGGACAGACACATCATCCCAGCCAATGCCAAAGACCCCCAACATTTCCATTATGATGTCCGGTTTTTGATAGAAGCGGAAATGGATGAGCCTTTGGTCATAAGCCCGGAGAGTAAAGATCTTGCCTGGGTGGGATTTGACATGACGGCCGAATTGGTCGGCTATGAAGGTTCCATCCTTAGGATGTTGGAAAAAACCAGCCGGTCAGAAATTCTATTGTAGGTTTCACGTTTGCTTTTGGTTTTTGTACAGGTTTTATGGGGATTCTACACCCGGGAATCCCTATCTTTGCAAAAAATTTAAAATGCACAAGTACCTATTAAAATATTTCGTCTTTTTATTGTTCATCACCTCTTGTCAGCCTTCGGCAGAGGATTTGTTTGAAGCCGGTGTAGCTGCCCTGGAAAAGCAGGAGTATCAGCAATCCATTGAATATTTTGACCGTGTGGTAGAAATAGAGGAGAATAATCCCACTGCATGGAACGCCAGAGGCGTGGCATTTTTTGAAATGGAAGCATGGGACGAGGCCATAGATTCCTTTTCCAGGTCGATTGATCTGGATAGTGCCAATTATAAACCCTATTTTAACAGGGGAAATGCGTTGATGGAAAAAGATTCCTTCAAAGAAGCCTTGTATGATTACAACATGGCCAATGGCCTGGATTTCAATCAGCCGGATATCTATTACAATCGGGGTTTGGCTTTATTGGGCCTGGAAATGTACGATGATGCATTGGTAGACTTTGACATGGCGCTTCGGGCAAATCCTGAGGACACCCGGGTACTCTTTAACAAAGCAAAAGCGCTATTGGGTAACAACGATCCACTTACCGCTATCAGCATCCTTAATGAGGTGGTCAGTTTAGATCAGCGAAATGCCGCTGCCTATTACCTGCTTGGAGTCACTGAAATGAGTGCTTTGGGAAATAAGGAAGCTGGTTGTACCCAACTGAAAATGGCCCTTTCCCTGGGTTATACCCAGGCCAAAGAATGGATAGATGAATTCTGTGAAGAATAATGGCAGAGATAGGAAAAGACATTGAAAAAGCGGCTGCCCTCTTGTCTTCCGGGAAGCTGGTAGCCATACCCACAGAAACAGTTTATGGTCTGGCTGGAAACGCCCTGGACGAACAAGCCGTTTTGTCCATTTTTAAAACCAAGAAGAGGCCAAGCTTCGACCCGTTGATCGTGCACCTGGGGGATAAGGCACAGCTAAGTGATTATGTGAAGGAGGTTCCTGTGGAACTGGAGGAACTGGCCAGTAAGTTTTGGCCGGGTCCTTTGACCTTGCTATTGCCCAAGAGGGGGATGATTCCCGATTTGGTAACCAGTGGTTTAGATACGGTAGGAATCAGGGTTCCCAGGCATCCTTTGACCCGGGAGCTGTTACAATCCCTGGATTTTCCCCTGGCAGCACCGAGTGCCAATCCCTTTGGCTATATTAGTCCTACTTCAGCCCTTCATGTGCAGGACCAGCTTGGGGATAAGTTGCCCTATATATTGGATGGAGGGACCTGTGAGGTGGGTTTGGAAAGTACCATTGTAGGAATGGAGCAGGGTCAGGTGATCATTTACCGGCTTGGCGGAATAGCGGTAGATCGCATTGAATCTGCGGTTGGAAAAGTATTGATCTTGCCTCAGTCCAGCAGCAACCCCAAATCTCCGGGTATGCTGAAGAGCCATTATGCCCCCGGAATACCCATGGTGCTGGGAAACCTGGACGAATTAATGACCAAATACCGGCAGAAAGGAATTGTTTTTGCGGTGCTATCCTTTAACCGGTCTTTTCCGGAGTTACCACAGGAGCTACAGTTTGCCTTGAGTCCGGCAGGAGATTATGATGAAGCTGCGAGAAACCTGTTCCAGGGGATGCGGTTTTTGGATAGGACAAAAGTGGAAATCATACTTGCCGAAGAGCTGCCGGAAATTCATTTGGGCAAAGCCATAAATGACCGCTTGAGACGGGCTTCTGCCAAATAAAATGCTTATTTTTGACGAAGTTTTAAACCTACAACTTATGAATAATAGAATTAAAATTGTGGATAATGTTGATTTTAAGGGTAAAAAGGCCCTGGTAAGAGTAGATTTCAATGTGCCACTGGATGAGAAATTCAACGTTACAGATAACACCCGAATCATATCAGCAGTACCTACCATCAAAAAAATACTGAAAGATGGTGGTGCGGTGATATTGATGTCCCACCTGGGTAGGCCCAAATCTGGTCCGGAAGATAAATTTTCCCTTCGTCACATCATCACCGAGCTGAATAAGGAATTGGAGGTATCTGTCAAATTTGCCAAGGATTGTATTGGAAATGAAGCCAGCCAACTGGCTACCAGTTTGAATCCCGGTGATGTTTTGCTTTTGGAAAACCTCAGGTTTTACAAGGAAGAGGAAAAAGGAGATAAGGATTTTGCCGGAAAATTAGCCAAGCTCGGAGACATTTATGTCAATGATGCTTTCGGAACCGCCCACAGGGCCCATGCATCTACTTCAGTAGTGGCTGAATTTTTCAATGATAAAGTCGCCGGGTACCTGATGAGTGCTGAATTAAAAAATGCGGAAAAAGTATTGGAAGCTCCGGAAAGACCTTTTACAGCGATAATGGGAGGAGCGAAAATATCTGATAAAATATTACTGATTGATAAATTGCTGGACAAAGTAGACAACCTGATTATTGGTGGCGGCATGTCTTACACTTTTGCCAAAGCCCAGGGTGGTAATATTGGCGATTCCTTGCTGGAGGCAGATAAAATGGAATTGGCCCTTGAGCTGGTCGAAAAAGCAAAGCAAAGGAATGTAAACATCTTTTTACCGGAGGATTCTGTCACCTCCAAAGCCTTTGCCAATGATGCAGAACAAGGGACGGCCCGCAAAGGTGAAATCCCGGAGGGTTGGATGGGGCTGGATATTGGTCCTGAAAGCAGAAAGAAATTCGCTGAAGTAATCCTTTCTTCCAAAACCGTTCTGTGGAATGGCCCCATGGGTGTATTTGAAATGAGTAGTTTTGAAAAAGGTACCAAGGCAATAGCTGAGGCAGTAGTTGCAGCTACCGAAAAAGGAGCTTTTACCTTGATAGGAGGAGGAGATTCTGCGGCTGCGGTGAATAAATTTGGGTTTGGAGAAAGTGTTTCTTTCGTATCTACAGGTGGAGGAGCCCTACTCGAACTTATGGAAGGCAAGGTCCTACCCGGAGTCAAAGCGCTTGAGCCCTAAGATTTAAATTTCAGAGGCTGTTTGAAAGTATTTGTGTGGGTCTCCCTTGCTTCGAAAGGGTTGTTCAAAAAAGGGAGTACAAAAATTCAGATCGTAAACAGCCTCTGTTTGATTTTTCGGTAACCAGTAAGCAAGATTTAGCTCTGGTATGCGTTTTTATGTTAGGATAATCCGTTGAAGCTATTGGCCTCCACACGGCAAGTGTAACTTATCCCATAGATTTTAGCTTAATTTGCTGTTATGTCCATTTCCATTCATCAACTTTCAAAGCGTTTCGGTCATCAAGATGTTTTGAAAGAAGTAAGTTTTCAGGCCAACCCGGGACAGGTGCTTGGTTTTTTGGGGCCAAATGGGGCAGGAAAATCTACAACGATGAAAATCCTGACCGGATACCTCGCGGCTGATGCAGGAGAAGTGTTGATAAATGGTATTGCTGTCAATAAGCACCCAAGGGAAGTAAGCAAATTGATAGGGTACCTACCGGAACACAATCCCTTGTACCCCGATATGTACATTGCCGAATTCCTTTCCTTCATGGGAGGATTATACCAGATGAAAGGCCAATTCCTTAAGGAAAGGATTCAGAAAGTAATGGAGCAATGCGGCTTGATGGCCGAACGAGGGAAAAAAATCGGGCTGCTTTCCAAGGGGTATAAACAGCGTGTAGGCCTGGCCAAGAGCCTGCTGCACGAACCTGAAATCATCATTTTGGATGAACCTACCTCCGGTTTGGATCCCAATCAACTGTCGGAAATCAGGCAGTTGATCAGGCAGGTAAGCCAAGACAAAACCCTGATCCTCAGTACGCATATCATGCAGGAAGTGGAAGCACTTTGTGACAAGGTGGTGATCATTCACAAAGGCAGGATCGTTGCTCAGGACCTGTTGAGGCACCTTAAATCCACTCAGGACGATTCTCAACTTATTTTTGAGACGGAAGAGGAAATCCAACCTGACTGGTTGGAAGGAATGGCCTACAGTCATTTTGCCCATTCCAAGCCCGGGAGGATGGAGTTCGTCTGCAAGGACCCGAAAAAATTAAGACAGGAACTTTTGGGAATGGTGCAGCGCAGAAATTTAAATTTAATTAGTATCAGACAAGAGGAAAAAAACCTGGAGTCTGTGTTTTACAGATTAACCCAAAACTAAGGTATGTTGAGCCTTTTCTTTAAAGAAGTAAATGCATTTTTCAGCAACCTTTCCGCCTACCTGATTACCAGTATCTTTCTGGTTGCCCTGGGCCTGATCGTCTGGGTTTTTCCAGGGACCAGTGTACTTGATTATGGGTATGCAGACCTGGATCCGTTGTTCAGCTATACCCCATTTGTTTTTGTTTTCCTGATTCCTGCCATCACCATGAGGATGGTGGCTGAAGAGAAAAAATCGGGAACCTGGGAGTTGCTCAAAACCTCTCCCCTGAGGAGCCACCAAATCATCCTGGCCAAGTATTTTGCATCCCTGGTCCTCATCCTTTTTGCCCTTCTGCCTACTATGATCTACTATATGAGTATCGTGCAGTTGGGAGATCCGGTCGGAAATATTGATAGTGCCGGTTTTTTTGGGTCTTACATTGGTCTGTTGCTGGTGGCTGCTTTATTTGCAGCCATTGGATTATTCAGCTCTTCCCTCAGTTCCAATCAGATCGTGGCTTTTGTAATCGCGGTGTTTATTTGTTTTTTGCTCTATGGAGGGCTTGGAGCCCTGGCTGCCCTTACCACCGGCCAATGGGCGGTATCGCTGGAGAGTTTGGGGATCAGTTTTCATTATGAACAAATGGGTAGGGGAGTCATCGTATCAGAAAACCTGTTCTACTTTTTTGGGATGACGCTGACCTGGCTGATATTTACCTGGATTTTGATAGGAAGGCATGAATAGGAATAACAAACATATTGTTTTCGGGCTGTTGGCCATCTTGCTCATTTGGATGCTGGTTGCCGGCATGGGGCAATGGTGGAAATTCAGGCTGGACCTGACCGAAGAAGGTCGTTATACTATTGGTGCCGCTACCCAGGAAGTACTGGCCAATATGGATAGTCCCCTGGAAGTAGAGGTACTGCTGAATGGGGATTTGCCCCCAGGGATGATGCGTTTTCAGAAAGGCATCACAGAAACCCTGAGCATATTCCGATCCTACAGCAATGAGGACATCAATATTGTTTACAATGACCCTTTGCAAATGGACAAATCTGCCAGAGAGGAGTATATCCTGGAGCTTGCTTCCTATGGGATTAACCCTACCAATCTTCACAGTACGCAGAACGGGGCGCAAACCACAAAGATGATTTTTCCCGGGATTGTGCTCAGAAGTGCAGAATATGAGTTGGGGGTTTTACTGCTAAAAGGCGAAAAGGGCATGGGGCCGGATGAAATCCTCAATTTATCGATAGAAAACCTGGAATTTGAAATCAGCCAAGCCATAAAGAGGCTTTACACCCGGGACAAAAGGGCGGTGGGGGTCATCATCGGGCAGGGAGAAATGGAAGAAGATGAGGGCTATGGCATGGTAGAGGCATTGAACGAAGATTACGAGGTTTATAAAGTCCCTTTTGACCAGGCCAAATCAGTAGAAGACCTCCTGTCTTTCGAAGTGTTATTGGTAGCCGGTCCGAAGGAAGCCTATGGGGAGCGGGAAAAATACCTCCTGGACCAATACCTGATGTATGGAGGAAACCTGTTGTTTTTTGTAGACCAGATGGCGGTAAATCTGGAAGAAGCCGGAGGGGAGGGTACGGTAGCCATGCCTTTTGATACAGGACTGGATGATTTATTGTTTCGATATGGTATCCGGATCAACCGGGACCTGATACAGGATCTCAATTTTGGGTACCATCCCGTGGTTGGGGGGGAGTTTGGAGACCAGTCTCAAATCATTTCCCTTCCCTGGCCGTTTTACATCCAGGCGGGCAAAATGGCCGATCATCCCATAACCAAGGGATTGGATCAGGTCCAGTTTCGTTTTGCAAGTACCTTGGATACCGTAAAGGCAGATGGGGTGAGCAAAACACCCCTGATATTCAGCAGTAATTATAGTAAAAAGCTCAGTTCCCCTGTAAGGGTGGCCTTTGAAGACATGTCTTCAGAACCTGATGTTACTTCCTTTACTACAGGGAGTCTTCCGCTGGTCTACCTTTTGGAGGGCAATTTCACTTCCTTTTTCAAAAACAGGTTCGTGCCTCAGGAATTTGATGAAGCCGCTTTTATTCCTGAAGGCAACCTTGGCAGGGTTCTGGTGGCCGGAGATGCAGATATCGTCAAAAGCTGGATAGATCCCAGCGAAAAAACACCGGTCCCTTTGGGAGCCAATCCCTATTCAGAAAATGTCATGGCTAACAGGGAGTTTTTACAGCATGCGGTAAATTACCTGGTGGATCCGGATGGCATCAAGGCGGCTAAAAGAAAGGAATTTCAAATCAGGCCCCTGAATAAAGTAAAAATCAGTCAGCAAAAAACACTATGGCAATCTATCAATATATTTTTTCCTGTGGCAATGATCATTTTACTGGGGTATCTGCAATTTGTTTTCAGAAAAAGAAAATATGAAAAGCACTGAGCAAGGAAAATTGGCTCCATCAGGTTAATTTTATACCATCAATTCAATTACTGATGAGGGCTTTTATGATTTTATTTATAACTTTACCCTGTTAAATCCATTGGATGTTTGAGTGGAATCAAATATTGCGAAAGGACAGCGCTAAAGGTTCCTGATTTCATCATTTTTGTGGTGCTTAAAACAAATTACGTTTTACATTTGACCTACTTAAAAAGCTTATACATATGAAATTTATTGTTTCTTCTTCATCACTTCTGAAGCACCTGTCATCCATCAACGGAGTAGTGACAACCAACCCGGTGGTGCCGATTTTGGAAAATTTTCTTTTCGAAATTAAAGATAGCAAACTGACCGTTACTGCTTCAGATTTACAGACTTCTATGATGACTGAAATAGAAGTAGAGGCTAAAGAAGACGGAAATATTGCGGTTCCTGCCAGGATCCTGATTGAAACCTTAAAAAATCTACCTGAGCAACCGGTTACTTTCAGCATTGATAAGGAGACCTACAGCGTTGAGATCAGCTCAGATAACGGTCGGTACAAATTGGCAGGTGAAAATGCCACGGACTTTCCCCGAATTCCCGGTGTGACCAATGCCTCCTCCGTTGAAATGTCTACGGAGATTTTGAGCAATGCCATTGCCAATACCATTTTTGCTACCAGCAATGATGAGCTCAGGCCGGCCATGACAGGGGTTTATATCAACCTGAGCGAAACCAATACCACTTTCGTGGCTACCGATGGCCACCGTTTGATTCGCTACAGGAGGGTGGATATTGCGTCCCCTGAAGCGGCGAGTATCATTGTACCCAGGAAAGCCTTGAATTTATTGAAGACTACCCTTCCTTCAGACAATGTGCCCGTAACGGTGGAATTTAACAGTAGTAATGCTTATTTTAAATTCAACCATATCAAAATGATCTGCAGGTTGATTGATGAGCGATTTCCGGATTATGAAAATGTCATCCCGCAGGATAACAACAATGACATGACCATCAACAGGCAGGAATTTTTGGGCTCCCTCCGGAGGATAGCCATTTATGCCAACAAGACCACCCACCAGGTCAGGTTGAAACTCACTGGGAGTGAACTTCAGGTATCGGCAGAAGACCTGGATTTTTCTAATGAAGCCAATGAAAGACTTTCCTGCGAGCATGAGGGTGAGGATATTGAAATTGGCTTCAATGCCAAATTTCTGGTAGAGATGCTCAATAACATTTCTGCCAAAGAGGTTACGCTTAAATTTAGTGCACCCAATAGGGCTGGCTTGATTTTACCATCGGATATGAGCGAGAATGAAGACATACTGATGCTGGTCATGCCCGTCATGCTGAGCAATTATGTATAATCAAAAAATAAAGAAGGGGCAGGAAAAGTCCGGTTTTCCCGGGTTTTTCTGCCCCTGTTTTTTTGTTGCCTGGTAAGATGGCCAGCCCTATTTCAAGGTTCTTACTTTTTCACCACTTCGATATTGGTAAACCAAATGATCTTGTCTCCATTTTCCAACCGGTGGTCCTGAGCAATTTTGATCCCTCCAAAATCGGCTACGTTTTCCCAGGTGAAGGCCCTTCCTTCGGGTCCATCTCCTTTTCGGAACACCCATTCTTTGATCATGTGGTTTTCGTCTATGTATATGTCATAGGCGTCACCGGGAGTATACCCATCAGAATCGTTGTAGCGGACAATGATTTTAGTGGTCATGTCACCATTTATGGGGGAACTTTGATTTTCAACGATTTCAGGTTCATAACCATTATCCCAGGCCAGTTGGAAGGGAAACAATAACCAGTATTTGTCATTGATGAATTTCTGGTCCACGCTTTCTACTTCAGCAGACTTATTGGCAATTAAATAGGTAGCAGTGGTATCCGGACCCGAATAGGAAACTTCCCCCTTTTCCAGATCCCAGGCCCAGTCCCTTACCAATACCGTAGCGCTGTCTCTTCGGACATTCCAGGTATAGGCTATGGATTTGACTTCATCTATTTGATCAAAGCCATAGGCTTTAGCCACTTTCATCGGAAGGCTTTCCGTTGATTCTTCGGTTTTTGGGGCGCAGGACCCCAATAAAATCAAGAAACAGCATAAGAAAACGGTTGAATTTTTCATATTAATCGTGTTTAGTGGTAGTGGTCAAGTTAATCAATTATCTCTATTATAATGGGTTATTGTCGGAAATATCTTACCTGGGCCGGGTCCATTGGTACTTTTTTCCGGGGATGGCTTTGACAAAGCCTAAAAATTCCAGATTCAGCAATTTAATTGCCAGCTGGGGAATGGGAATATTCAGATCCCTGCTCAACCAATCAATTTCTGCAGCTGTTTTTTCATACAAGCGTTCCAGGATTTTCAATTCCACGGGATCCAGATCTGAGGTGTCAGGAAGCGCTGGTGCAGAAGCACCAATTTCCTTGTTCCAGGAAAGAGATTCCACAATTTCTCCCGGCCCCATGTATATGCCTGCCTTCATGCTTCTGATAAGGTTATTGCATCCTTCACTGTATGGGGATTGCAGGTTTCCCGGAACAGCAAAAACCTCCCTGTTGTAACTGTAGGCAATTTCCGCAGTAATCAATGCGCCACCTTTTTGGGCAGCCTCTACTACGATGAGGGCATCGGATAAACCCGCAATAATGCGGTTTCTTTGGGGGAAATTGCTTGGATTCATGGCAGCTCCCATCTTAAATTCACTTAAAAGGCCGCCGTTTTCTTTCATCTGTTCTGCCGTTTTTTTGTGGGCTGCCGGGTAAATGGTGTTTACGTCAGAGCCCAGCACAGCAATGGTTGGGAGCTGGTTTGAAATGGCCGCCCGATGGGCTTCAACATCGATCCCATAAGCCAGGCCACTGATGATGGTAGGCTGGAACCTGGCCAGTTCCTCCGTGATTTTTTGTGTAATGCTTCTGCCATAAGTGGTGGCATTTCGCGTGCCGACGATGCCTATGGTTCTTTTTGGATTAAGGTTAAGGTTTCCTTTTGAGAAAAGGAATGGAGGCGCATCAGGAATGACCTTCAATCGGTCAGGATAATTTTCATCCAGGTAGCAGTGAATTCCAATTCCCTGTTTTTCTGCGGTTTCAATTAAATCAGAAGCCTCTTTTAGATAGTTGTCCTTCCCCTTCCTGTAGGCCAACAGCTTAGGTCCTATGCCCGGGATTTTCATGGCTTTTCCATGGGATAAATGGAAAAATCCTTCGGCAGAGCCACAATAATTGATAATCGTTTTGAATATAGCCGGTCCTAAGTTAGGGAAAAGACTAAGGGCTACGTGGTACAATAACTTATTTTTCTCCGTGGTTACCATCCAGATTTTCCCTGATTTCTGTCAAAAAGCTTCTGATTTCATGTAACCTTTGAATCATAGAGGCTGTATCCTGGATCTTATGCAGGTCCTTCTTGATGATTTCCTGGGCACCGGCAAGGGTATAACCCTTCTCTTTTACCAGGTGGAAGATCAACTGGATTTTGTCCAAGTCATCCCTGGTAAACCTGCGGTTTCCTTTTTTGTCTTTCTTGGGTTTGATGATATCAAATTCACCCTCCCAATACCGAATCAATGAAGTAGCTACTTTAAATTTGTCGGCAACCTCACCGATAGAATAATATTTCTTTTCTATTTCTTTTTCTCTGTATGGCAATGGATTGGTCTTTTATTTAATCAAAAATAAAAAAATAATCTGTTAAATGTAATAACTGATCCTTTAATAAACTGATTGAAAGGCTGGGTTTTAACCAAAACTAAAAAAACCTTCTCTCCACTTGGGAGAGAAGGTTTTTTGTAGGAGATACCCAAATCCTTCTTAAGACAAAGATTGGTTTTCTCTGGAGGCAAGCTCAAGTATTTTATCAAACTCACTTGGTTCCAGATCTTTAAAGAAATAGTTAACCGGATTTACATATTTATTATCTTTGATCACTTCATAATGCACATGTGGAGCGGTAGAGGAACCGGTATTTCCTACGGTTCCGATCTTGTCACCTCTTTTAATCTTATTTCCCACTTTTACATTGAAATCATTCATGTGTGCGTACCTGGTGCTAAAACCAAAACCATGGTCGATGACAATGGATTTGCCGTAGCCTCCAAATTCGGTCCGAACTTGTTTGACCACGCCATCACCCGTAGAATAGATGGGCGTTCCTTTGGGAGCGGAAAAATCAACTCCGGTATGCATTTTTCTCACTTTTAAGATGGGGTGCAAGCGCATGCCATATCCTGATGCCAACCTGTTTAATTCTTCATTATGGATGGGTTGAATGGCAGGGATAGAAGCCCAATACTCCTCCTTGTTCATAGCTGTCTCTGACAATTCATTGTAGGACTCCCATTGAATAAAGAGCTGCCGTTTGAGGGTTTCTACCTTACTGGAAACTGAAATGATCATTTTTTCCTGGTTAAGTCCCTTTTCTTTGATCTCGCGGAACCGGTCAGAACCCCCAAAACCTGCTTTTCTCACAGAGTTGGGGATGGGCTCGGATTCGAAAATCACCCGATATAAATTATCATCCCTTTCCTGAAGGTCTGCCATCATGGTATTCAATTGCCCAACTTCCTGCTCCAACAATTCGTAATATAGTTTCAATTCCCGGTTTTCTTTCTTCAGCATCAATTCCTTGGGGCTGTCAAAATAATAATGGAAGACCAGGAGGATCCCTACTGCCAGAATGGAGGACAAGGATAAGAAACCTAAAACGTTAAGGGTTACATCCCACTTACTCCTGACATATCTTTCATATTTGCAGGTTTTGGGATCGTAATAATATTTTATTCTACTCATTTAACAAATAGTACGTTAAAACTTTTAATTTTGTATTCTGAAAAAACCCGGGTGATCAATTTACTTCCTGAGAATCATTCAATTGGGTATTTGGGTACAAAGATAATCCAAAAATATCAAAGATTCCAACTAATCAAGTTTAAGCTAAATAAACATGAATTCCAAACAAATAAGAAGCCATTTTATTGAATTTTTTCAATCTAAACAGCATCAGTTTGTTCCCTCCTCCCCAATCGTAGTTAAGAATGACCCTACATTGATGTTTACCAATGCCGGTATGAATCAATTTAAGGATTTTTTCCTGGGAAACGAGACTCCGGAAAATCTACGTGTTACCAACAGTCAAAAGTGCCTTAGGGTTTCGGGAAAACACAATGATTTGGAAGAAGTGGGGGTAGACACCTATCACCACACCATGTTTGAGATGCTCGGGAACTGGTCCTTTGGTGACTATTTCAAGAAAGAGGCAATACATTGGGCCTGGGAATTACTTACTGAAGTGTATCAGTTACCCACAGAGCGCATGTATGTAACCGTATTTGGAGGGGATTCCGAAGATGGATTGGATGAAGACAAGGAAGCCTATTCCATTTGGGAAACTTTGGTGGACAAGGAAAAGATCTTGTATGGTTCCAAAAAGGATAATTTTTGGGAGATGGGTGAAACCGGCCCCTGCGGACCTTGTTCCGAAATACACATCGATATGAGGGCGCAGGAAGAAATTGACAGGTTGCCAGGTAAAGAATTGGTGAATGCCGATCACCCACAGGTAATTGAAATATGGAATTTGGTTTTTATCCAATTCAATAGGTTTTCGGACAAAGGGTTAAAGGCTTTGCCCGCCAGGCATGTGGATACCGGTATGGGCCTGGAACGGTTGGTAAGGGTGATCCAAGGGAAAACATCCAATTATGACACCGATCTTTTTGCTCCCTTTATTGAAAAGATTGAAGCCCTTTCGGGATTTACCTATGGGCATTCAGAAAAGACAGACATTGCCTTTAGGGTGGTAGTGGATCATATTCGGGCCATATCCTTTACCATTGCAGACGGTCAGTTGCCTTCCAATAATAAAGCGGGCTATGTAATCAGGAGAATTCTTCGCAGGGCAGTGAGGTATGGCTACACGTTTTTGGAGCTAAAAACTCCTTTCCTGTATCAGTTGGTGCCGATCCTGGCCGAAAAATTCGGAGAATTTTTCCCTGAGGTAAAAGGGCAGGCGGATTTTATCGGTAAAGTAATTTATGAGGAAGAAATGGCTTTTCTCAGAACCCTGGACAAAGGATTGAAAAACCTGGAAAGTATACAGGAATCCCTGAAAGCCAGAAATGAGCAGGTGATTCCTGGTGATGTGGTGTTTGAACTGTATGATACCTACGGCTTTCCACTTGACCTGACTTCCCTTATTGCCAGGGAGAATGGCCTATTTGTAGATGAAAAGGGCTTTGAGGCTTCCATGAAGGTGCAAAAAGCACGCTCCCGATCGGCGGCAGCATTAGAAACAGGAGACTGGGTGACAGTAAATGAGGAGGACAGTTCCGTTTTTGTAGGATATGACGTGTTGAGTACCCAATCAAAAATCATAAAATACAGAAAAATAAAAGATAAAAAGGCAAGCAGCTTTCAATTGGTATTAAAGGAAACACCCTTTTATGCAGAAAGTGGCGGGCAGGTAGGTGATACCGGCACCCTGTCCAATGGGAACGAAACGATCCGGGTGTTAGACACAAAAAAAGAAAATGACCTCACCATACACAGGGTAGATAAATTGCCGGAAATCACCACCGGCGAGTTTTTTTGCCAGGTAGATGCGAAAAAAAGAAAATGGATCAAAAACAATCATTCGGCCACCCATTTACTTCAGTCCGCTTTGAAGCAGGTTTTGGGCCAGCATGTGCAG
>Ga0076930_100991_pt1 | contig 18491 bp, 15 predicted proteins | sample HotLakConsoUCCRE_FD_71149 | JGI IMG/M metagenome (GOLD analysis project Ga0076930, IMG submission 71149) | Hypersaline microbial mat communities from Hot Lake, Washington, USA - Hot Lake Consortium UCC-RE (version 3) (version 3) ...
CATCAAGTCCTACCGCGATATCAAGAGCGGGGAGATTTCCAGTTATGAGCTGGGGATGGAGAAGGGCGAAAAGCTTGGGCTGGAGAAGGGTGAAAAACTGGGGCTCGAGAAAGGAGAAAAACTAGGGCTGGAAAAGGGCATCAAATCTATTATCAGGAACATGCACAAAAACGGCGTCGGTACTGATGCAATATCCGCTATGACCGGTATTGAGCTGGCGAAAATCGAATCCATACTGTCAAGGTAAACTAAAATCAGCGCCATGGATACACAGGAATACATCGCGTATCAACGCAGCATCAAGTCCTACCGCGATATCAAAAGCGGGGAAATTTCCAGTTATGAGCTGGGAATGGAGAAGGGCGAAATCCGCGCGACTGTGAAGCAGCGTATTGAGGCGCCTGGGAGTAACAGATAAGTTTACGTCCTATGCGATAGGTGCAGCGAATCAGATTCAGTAAGCGCTTTATTTTTACACGAGTTTCGTGTAATTTCCGATATGAAAACGAAGAATGTTACTTTTACCGCTGATGAACGACTCATTGAACGCGCTCGCGAAAAGGCACGCAGTGAATCTACGACACTTAACAACCGCGTAAATGAGTGGATGGAGCGCTATGTTGCCGAAACATCCAAAAAATCAACGTTTTTGTCCCTGATGAAGACCATGGATTATGTGGATTCCGGTCAAACGTTCAGCCGTGATGAAATGAATGAGCGTCGGTAATCTGTATGAAGGCCCCCCGTTATTTTATTGACACCAACATCATCGTTTACTGCTTCGACAAACGAGATCCCGCTAAGCAAGATGCCGCCCGGAGTCTGGTAGCTGATGCACTCGAGAGCGGTACCGGCGTAATCAGCTATCAGGTCGTTCAGGAGTTCATCAATCTGGCTACACGACGTTTTGCCACACAGATAAAGCCGGATGACCTTCAGGATTTTTTGTCGGATGTGCTTTTTTTACTGTTGGACGCTTATCCTTCAAAAGATTTGTATCTGGATGCGCTGCAGCTACATCAGCGTTACGGCTACTCTTATTATGACAGCCTGATTATCGCGGGTGCACTTAGCTCTGGTTGCGCAGTGCTCTACTCGGAGGACCTCCACCATGGACATAAAATCCGGAATCTGGTGATAAAGAATCCGTTCGCTGAGTTTCATGGCAGATCATCCTGATTGGTCAGGTGGTACCCGACTCTAAGCGGACCTCAGGAAAAACCATCCTTCGAGCTCCCGTTTAAAGCGTACATCAACCCGGGCTGAATCACCATCCTTTCTCCAATATGGAACTGGGCAAATGCACCTACACCAGCCGATAACTGCGCACTTCCTGCTCCGAAAAACGTATCTGGATATCGGTGCCGAATACTGCCCCACACTGGCCAGAACGCCTACATTCGTCTTGATGCCACCCGGTTGGTGATTGTTTCTTTAATGTAGTCAATGTACATAAAAGGGGTATCACTTTTTGATAGGGTACGCATCCGATTGTACCGGCATGCTCCTGATCTGCCCATTCCGGCGATACCCTCACCCCCCATGTGTATTTAGACCCCTTTCGTTCCGAAAGTTGTGCAGACGATGTAAGATTTCCGGGTTTCGCGACTCTATAAAGAAAAGAACGCGAACGATATGGAGGAAAAGCATGCGCGAAGTAGAATCATTTTTGGATTGGAGGCTGGTGCGGGCGATGGTTCTCGGGGTTAGGGTTACGGCTGACAGGGTGTCCGAGCCGGAGGATTCGGATGACGCACATCCCGAACACCTCGCGCATTCACCGCAACCCGACATCGGGGTCTATGTGAATCCCTTCACCGATTTTGGGTTTAAGCGGATCTTCGGTCAGCCGATGTCCAGGGATATCCTCATCGATTTTCTCAACGAAGTACTTGCCGGCAGGGAGGCGACCATTACGGAGGTGACGTATTTGAACAACGAGCAGGTTCCCGGGCAGAAGGACCAGCGGCGGGCGGCCTTCGACCTGCATTGTACCACCAGCACCGGCGCGCGGATCATCGTGGAGATGCAGGCCAGTTATCAGCGGCACGTGGTGGAGCGGGCCTTGTACTACGCCACCTTCGCCATCACCGAGCAGGCGCCTCGCGGGGACTGGAACTTCCGGTTCGACCGGATTTACTCCATCGTGATTATGGATTTTGATCTGCCGGCGTCTGCGCTTTCGGTCTATATTTCGGCATCAGATAATTCCGAAAAAGCAAGGGGTCGCGGTTCAGGGGCTTATGTTCCCAACAGTGCCGTTGAGGCCAAATCTATCCACACCGCTCGTGTTAAAGCCGGTCCGGCAACGCCTGCTTCATTCGATTCTGATTTAGTGAATTCCGCTCCGGCAGCTCCCGGGAAGGCCGACTCATCTGCGGGACCAGATGGTCACTCAGATCGTAAGACAACTACGTATCCCACGGGTACTTCAAGCAACCCTGCCAACAAGGTTCGTCACGAAGTCATGCTCGTGAACACGGAGACGGGCCGTATTATGAGCGACCGCCTGGTGCTTATTTTTCTGGAAATGCGTAATTTTGTCAAGTCGGAGGAGGAGCTTGAAACAAACATGGACAAGTGGTTGTACCTGCTCCGGCACCTGGGTCGTCTCACCGGCATGCCCGCAGCCCTGCAGGGGCGTATCTTCAAGGAAATATTCACCATAGCCAAAATCAGCGCCATGGATACACAGGAATACATCGCGTATCAACGCAGCATCAAGTCCTACCGCGATATCAAGAGCGGGGAAATTTCCAGTTATGAGCTGGGAATGGAAAAGGGTGAAAAGCTGGGTCTGGAAAAAGGGCTGGAAAAGGGTGAAAAACTGGGACTGGAAAAAGGTGAAAAACTGGGACTGGAAAAAGGAGAAAAACTGGGGCTCGAGAAGGGGCTTGAGAAAGGTCGCCAGTCTGAGCGCAGAAACCTGGTACAAACCCTGAACCAAAACGGCTTCGCTGTAGAAGACATCGTCAAAGCAACCGGTATGTCCCATTCCGAGGTTCTTTCATACCTCGGACACTAGTACGGATTCACACCCGCTGATTTTCCACTTCCGCTGTTTTTCATTGCGTCGTCTTCCGGTGATTTGAAGTGGTATGATGAACGAAATGCCTTGTTCAGCGCCGTGCTACACCCTCGTCACGATGTTCCGAGTCGGGCATTTGCTAGTCTTCTTTTTTCGGCTTTCGTGGTCGATTAAAAAACACAATCGATTCTCCCTCCGAATCCAGCGTTCCGTCTTCCCAGTCACTCCAGTCCAGGTGGGACCATTTCCAGTTGGGATCCTTAAGATGACTATCCGATTTCGGATTTTCTGTCTCGTTTTTTTTCGGGTTGGTTTTCTTTTTCATATCGCTATAGGTTTAGTGATAAAAGGGGCTATTTAGTTCGATTTTGCAGTTTTTGAGCTTTAATGAAATCCGGAGACAACATGATCGTCCGTCACCTACTGCCTGGTTACGCGCCGGGGACATGCGTTATACGAATCCCCGGACACCGCTTAATAAATCCGCCTCCAGATTCTAATTCGGGCGAAACTACCGAAATCCGATGGCTTCCGACTGCTGAAATTGCTGTCGGATGAGTTTACGGCGGTCTTTGATTGCCTTCCACGAGTCGTCCACGCTTACGCCGTTGATTTTCATGGAAATGAACAGCTCCTTCAGGTAAGCCGGACTCAGTTTTTCGGTGTAAAAGGGTAACGCACGCCATTCCGCGGGCATGGACTCCCCCATCAGGTGCTCGTACCAGGCATCGATGAATCCATCCCGCAGTCCGCTGCTGTTCACCTGGGCCAGAATATCAACGCGCGAAGGACGATCCACAATGTTTTCAGGGACCATTTCCGGGGTATTGGTGGTCATCAGAAAGATGACATCCTCCCGCAACAGGGGATTATCCAGAAAATTGAGCAGTTCTGTGTGATTGCCACGTCGCACCAGTGTGGCAAGCTCCTCAATCACAAAGACTTTGAGCCGACCCCGCATAACCCGGTTGATCATCATGAGTCCTTTTTCCAGAATGGTTTCCAGTTCGCCACTGCTTTCGATGCGAAATACGATGGCGTTGTGTTCGTGAATCAATCGGCGACTGAAATTGTCGATGTAGCGGCTTTTTCCGGTGCCCGGTTCACCGTAAAGCAGTACCGATCGCTTGTAACCGAGGTTTTGTCGGCGGTAAAACGAGGCACTTTTCAGAAATTTGGTCAAGGTGTTCTCCACGTCGGCCAGTCCGGAGTGATAGTCTTCCATGTTGAAATAGCCGTGATCGAGGTAGCTGTTGTCCTGGTCTTCAAGCTGATGGCGATGGTCAGACGGGTTTACTTCCACATCGTCCTCCTCCAGCAGCGACTGCAGTTCGCGCATAAAATCATCATCGGTGGTATTCACATTCCGGGCTTTGGCACGGTTCGGATTCACCTTCATGAGAATGAAGCGGTTGGTGGAGCGGTCGATTGCGGGGTAGTAAAGGCCCGCGGGCACTTCGGGATAGGCCTTTGCGGGCGGAAATTCGATGTGGGTATCGTAGTTGAGTACGGTGGTTTCGCTGAGTTCGGTGCGGTTGGCGGCAGCCTGGGGAGTGCGGCTTCGTTTGATCATAGATCTCCTTTTTTAAGGGTTGCGATTGCTGTTACGATGCCAATATAGCGGGAACGTCTTATCATTTATTGATAGTGTAATTTTGTAGTTTTACATAAACACGGGGGAAATGGCCTCTATATTGAACTATTTATCGCTTTTTGGAGCATGTATAACCAGAAAGTGGAACATCCATACATATCCGGCAAATCAACCTAAAAAATGCATACCCTACGTATACCCCGGTCAAATCAATTCAAAACATGAACATCCCACGTAAACCCCGGCCAATTAACCCATAACGAGAACCTCTTGGTCAGCCCTGCTCAGTCTTCAATCCGTAGTCCAAACTCACTCAAACCCAATCTCAGGGAGCAACACGTGAATCATTCCCCAATACAGGCACCCATACTCCAATCCAAAATTCAGGGCGCTCTTGTCGGGCTGGCCGTGGGCGATGCGCTCCCCTTTCATGCTGGCTGTTGCAGGAGTCGGACGTTCAGCAGCTGGCATCCGCATTTGCTAAAACGTTGACCTCATGAAGACGGCCCGGGACAGGTTTTTGGCCCTTGCCGCAACCCCTTTTAGCCCGTCATATTTTGGTCGAAGTCGTAAAATGCGGCCATCTGGCGGACTTCCTCGCGGATTTTGACATTCAGTATTTCGGGTTCCATCACGCGCGCATGTCGGCCGAATTGAAGCACCCATCGCACCAGATTTTCGTTAGTCGGGTGTTCAAAAACGATGCTATGCTCCTCGGGATACATATCGCTTTCTGCGGGAAGCACGTTTTGTGACAACATCCTCCATCCCACCTCATCAAATTCCATTTCAATTTGCTGTACATCCAGCAGCTCGGCCACATTGTACTGCTCAAACAGTACGGGTTTAAGCAGGTCGCGACACCAGACAAGGTCTCTTCGCTCAGCTGAATCCCGCTCTATACAAATGTGCTTTTGCATTATTTCTACTTCGGTAATAGCGTGGACGGGGATCCAGCATACATAGTCCAGGGTCAGGCTGGACGCAAATAACAGGGGCAAATCAGCATGCAGCTGCAACTCCATCGGGTACAGTTGAAAAACGTCTGTTATTTGTGGATGATTCTCGTCGAGGATGCAGGTTATGGCGCAGGGTGCGATAGCCGGAGTCCTGGTTGAGGTGATGGTCTCCATAGCCTTGTTCAGCTGACCGATAACCTCGAATGCATTGGCCGATACGGTGTCGAAGGGACTGCCTGTAAGACGGAACGCATCGGCCATCTTCAGAATTTCCGTTTTGGCATTCAGGCCCAGGGCATCGGTCAGGTGCGACTTAACGGCATTTTGACGGTCTGCGGAAATTGCCAGGTAATCAATCTGGTGCGTCAGGGCGATGAGCAAGGCACGGATGTACTTCTCCTGGTTGCCTACGTCTTCAACCGCATCATCGCGCTCTGCCCGGACGATAGTATAAATCTTGGTATTGGCGGGCGTTTTTTCTCCGTCGTATCGCAGAAATCCGATATCGGTGAAGGTTTTGAAGAGCCGGTTAAAAATGAGGTATTGCTGCTGTTCGGCCTTCTCTTCGGGCGTTTTATGCCGCTGTTCTGTGGGTATATCGCCGGGGCTGGAATATTCACGAAGATCTGCCAGCCCTTCATCGCCCTGTTCGCGAAGCCAGGCGCGGAACTGCTCAATTGTGATTTCGTGAAGGGTCGGGTGTAAAGTAAGGTATCGGGTAAGGTGATAGATTAGTATTTGTTTGCGCATGCGTCCTCCTTACCAAAGAATATACGGATTTTTCATAGTTGTAAACAAATTATATTTAAGAGTTTTTCATTATCATTTTTTGATAATCTATAGCGGTTTGAGGCGGGTGGATATCACAATTTGTTTAAACAATTCGGTATACTTGGGTACGAATCGTCCAACCGACATCTTAATTATGATGACAGCCCCTGAAAACATCCCCTTCCCGAAAGCGATCTGGTGGTATCCCGGGTCGGGGTCCGACTTCTTTGCTGCAGTGGTGCCTTATCTGGTGCAGCAGCGCTGGCGCGATGAGCAGCCGCCACTGACGGTCGAGGCTCCCGGGTTTCTGGCGGAGCATGGGGCGTTTCCCATTGTGTTTAACGATGCTGATACATCCCTGCTGCAGCGGCTCGAAGATGGTGCCGGCTCGGAAGTTTTGTACGAGAATTTCTCCCCAAATCTGGATCTTGTGGGGTATAGTAAAATGGAGTGGAAACAGCTGGGGATGATTCGGGTAATGCTGGAGCGGAAGGCGAGTTTTGTGATGGACGTGCCTGCTCCTGATCCCGCTTCTGCTCCTGTTCCTACTCCTGCTCCTCCGGAACCAAGCCATTCAGAAAGAGGCGTAGACCGGCCTTTCAGAACATGGGTTCCTTTGGAGGATGACATCGAGCGTGATCCCCGGCAGTTATCTCTTTTTCATAGCCGTAAAAATCGGCCCCAGACCGGTGGGCAGGACGGTTCATCGTCTATGCATCGGTTCAAACGCAGGCTTTTGGAATCGGGGAAGGCTCCGGCGGCGGGACATTCCCGTGAAAAAGAGCCCCTCGCCGCACCGCAGCGAATTCGCCTGGACGAGGCCGGCATCCCGGAAGGCTGCATTCGTGTGAAGCTGATGGAGCTGGAGGTTCGCATCGTTGATGCCAATGATGCGGAAGTTTTTGTACAGCCCTGCTGGTTTGTACTCAGCGATGTGCTGGATTTTGCCGAAACGGTGGCGCCGGTTCTGGGCACTGAAATCAAGGCCCTCTCGTTACTGCGCACCCGATGTTCGCGCACGTATCCGGTGCGGAACACTGATAACCTCGGCAAGATGGTGTTGGAGTACTTTTACCGGCATCCAGACGCGTTTAAAAAGCTGCATTTTGCCTGGTTTGATGGCACGGTACGGGACGTGCGGGCGAGGTGGCGATTTATCCGCCTGGGCAAGCCGGAGCGGATGCGGAAGCCGGGGGACCCGCTTTTTGAGGTGTTGGTTCCTCCACGGCTCAGAGACGACCTTGCCACTGATTTTCTGCCTGCCTGGCAACGGATGTCATATTGGGGCGGCACCAGAATGGGCAGCGCCTTGCACTATCCTGCGCACCGTTACGAAAAACCGGTCGGACTGGGTGATGTACCCGTTTTTTGGGTTATACCCGGATTACTGATGGGTGGTAGCTGGCCGGCCGGGGAAGATCGGGAGGCGACTCGTTTTTTACATGAAGCGTTGCTGGATGCCGGCATCCGCACGTTTATCAATCTGGTTCCGGAGAAGGAGTCGGACCGGTTTGAGCATGTTACCAATTATGAACGCTTCGCCAATGCACTTGCGCGCGAGCGTAATATCCGTATCAAGCATCACGCCATGCCCATGATTAACGGTGGACTCATGCTGGATCCCGAGGCGTTGGATGACACGCTTGCGTATATCACGCGGGAGATGGAGCTGGGGCGAGGGGTTTATGTGCATGGTAACGATGGTGTGGGAAGAGCGGATACGGTGCTGGCGGCCTGGCTGCACGCGAACAGGCTGGCACACGGATGGTCGGCCGTGAAATTACTGCAGGCCATACGCCTGGTATCCGGGCGGGATGTGGCGCGGATTTCGGATCACCAGATGGAATTTCTGGACGGTTTGTCGCCGGTTATGCGGCGGAAGTGAGGGTGACCGAGACCGAGACGACGGCGGCGAAGGCGGCACCCAAAACCAAATGTTGCTAACAGGATTTATTGCTTGCTATGCGACGGCATATAGAACAGAAAAAAACTTTCAAACAATATCATCAAGGTACCATGAATACATATCAACTAAACCTATTTCAAGGGCACGCGATTATTCGAGATGGAGAACATACTATACTGGTTGACTCCGGTGCCCCCACTACCATACATATAACCGATAGTCTGAAATTTAATGGTGAGCAGTTCCACTGCACTACAAACTATATGGGATTGACTGTAATGGAGCTTTCGGGTTTACTGGGCACCCAAATAACGACCTTGATGGGCGCAGATATCCTGGCGCAATACCACCTGCTCATTGACTATAGAAAGGAACAACTAACATTCAGTAGTGAGCAGATTCAATTCGATGGGCAGGAAACTTTGATAACAACATTTATGGGTATCCCGATAGTAGAGTATGCTGTTGCCGGTGATACTATGAAGTTCTTTTTAGATACGGGGGCCAAGCTGTCCTATTTATCCAAAGAAATAACCCAAGGCTTCGAAGGCTGTGGGAGAGAAGAAGACTTTTACCCGGGCGTTGGTAATTTTGAGACGGAATGCTTTGAAATACCTACTCTATTGGGGGATAGTCGTTTTAGTGTCAAGTATGGAAATCTGCCTGATGCTCTCCAGATGGCCCTAATGGTGGGTGGAGTTAAAGGAATCATGGGGTACGACTTCTTCAATAACTTTACAGTGAATCTGGATTTAGCTGGTGGTATTTTGAAATACAAGGCATAACAACGGTAAGTGGGTCGCCCAAATCGTAGACCCTCCACATCCGTTCTTGAGACTCATCGCTTGTACGGGTTGTAATCGGTGTTATCAATGGATCACGATACTCGTTTTCTGGGTGAAAAATGGGTCTGTCTACTTTTTTAAAAAATTTTCGCCCCACCTTCGTGACAAGACGTTGTCACTGGCATTGGTTATTTTGATGTAGACATTAGCTCAGCAGCCCCCGTCCACCCATTTGTGCAACGGTTCGGTTTTGCATACGGGCTTTGATCCACCTGAATTTTTTTTATTCCTCGTGACCTAACCATTGTATTAGTGCGGTCTGCCAAGACCTCCCCCTCGATTCAAACAAAAACCACTAACGCTTTCATCATGAACTACCGACTTGAATACATCACAACGCTCCCCGAGCCTTCAGCAACCTGCGAGGATGTTGCCCGGCAACTCGCCGTTGGGGACGAGCTTTTTAGTTCAAAGTTTGTCACGGAAACCAATGATGGGTACATCGTGGGAACACCCGAATACCCGACTTTCATGAAAGTTACTTCGTTTGGTGAACCCCCGAAGCCTGCCATGTTCTGCATCGAAGCACAGCTGGATGACCCGAGAAAACTGGAATTGCAACGTTATGAAATTGGCCATACTCTGAGGGAGACCCTTTCCGCTGTTCACGTTTACCTAGTGCATGATGATGTGTCCCGTCATATCGCGGTCGAACTTCATCCGAAGCTGAGCCACATCGAAAGACAGCTTCGCACGTTTCTGAATCGCTTTTTTCTAAATGTGGTCGGACCGGACTGGCTTCGTATAACGGCCTCTCCGGAAGTCTACCACAAAATGAACACGCGCCGCGTACGGGATCAGGAAAACTGGAAGTCATTGTTTGATAACGAGTTGGCGTATATGGATTTCCATGAAATCGGAGCGCTTATCACCAAGCAGAGTACCGGTTTAAGCAATCCTGACGACCTGCCAATGCGCATTCAGCAGACGCATACCCTGAACGATCTTCAGGCTCTGAAACATGATCTTGAGTCGAACTATTCCAAGTATTTTCGGGAGACGTTTCAGGAGCGTAAATTCCACAAACTGTGGTCGAAACTGAATATAATCCGTAACAAAGTCGCCCATAACGCGCCACTCACAAGTGATGAAAACAGCTTCGTTGACGAGTCTATCCCCAAGCTGGAACGGCTGCTTCGTGATGCCGAACTGCGAATCCGTTCGGTGCAGCTGACCGAGAAAGAGCTTGAAACGGTGAAGGAGCAACAGTCGATTGCGGATGTGGATCCGGGCGATTACCACGACTTGAAGCCGAGCATAAAAGTGTTGGGCAAGATTGATTTGAGTAAAGTCCGGGAGCACCTTCCGAAACGCCGAACAACGGTTGATTCCGAGCCGGACTCGGCGGCGACCGACGATGTGTACGAGGAGTTTGATATTGAGGATTGGGAGTTGCTGGAGGCCCTGGATGAGCAGATTGCCAGTGGCCACAAAATTAACCGTCGATTTCTGGCTCTGAGCACCTTTATCCGGTTGCTGGAGGACGAGGGATTCAGCCGGGAATCGGTTAAGGAGTCGGTGCGCAGGCTCTCTGCTGAGGGGGTTATCGAAGTTTATCTGTATGAAGGCGAGCATTCCATGAAATCGACTCGAGCGGTGCGGAGAGTTGAGTGAGTTCATCTGCATACTTAGTGACACAGTTTGTCACTAAGACTTTTTATGTTATAAGACGTTATAAAACATCGTCTTAGTTCAGGTTTTCAAATGCAGTTATCATCTGGTAAGCTTTTTACAAAATCGCGTTTTGAACTGGCCCTGGAATGTCCTACAAAGCTAAATTATTGCGACGGTTCTTAGTGGATTACCCCCCCTTTTAGCAAAGCCTTAAGACGTTAGATACAACTCTGTAAAAGCGTTAATGATTATTTTTCATAGAAATATAACATGTCAATAATCAGCCCTTCTCAGGAAATTTAATGAAATACAAAAACAACCATATTCTATACAGTCCATCAGATCTTTCTTCGCACAACAGCTGTAAACACCTTACTCAGCTCAACAAGCGACATGCTCGTGGTGATTTGAAAGATCCAGAAGCATTCACGAACAGGGTGGTGATTATGCTCCAACAGAGAGGACTGGAGTTTGAAGCGAGTCATCTTCAACAACTAAGAGGTGAAGGATTGAGGCTCATTGAAATTAGCAATGAGGATCCTCATGCCGAAAATAAAACGATTGAGGCCATGGAGGCCGGTGTAGATGTGATCTATCAGGGACGTTTGAAAGAAGAGGGCAAATGGAGTGGCTGGGCTGATTTCTTGATGAAGGTTGAAAGACCAAGCAACCTAGGAGACTGGTCTTACGAAGTTTGGGATACCAAATTGGCAAACGAAACTAAGGCTGGGACCATACTACAGATAGGGCTTTACTCGGAACGTTTAGCCCAGATCCAAGGGATACCACCAGAGTATATGGGCGTCATCAAACCGGAAGGTGAAGAACGTTATCGCTATGATGAACACGCAGCATATATCAGATTGGTAAAGCGAAATCTAGAAGATGCTATAAACAATGAATACGAAACCTATCCAGAGCCTGTAAACCATTGCGATATCTGTAGGTGGTGGAAGAATTGCAACGCAATTAGAAGACACGATGACCACCTGACCTTCGTTGCCGGCATGGGCAAATCTCAAATGAAAGAGCTCAGACTAAATGATGTTGATACACTTGAGAAACTGGTCAACCTTCCATTTCCTGTGCCTTTTGAACCTTCCAAAGGCGTAAAAGAGACCTACAATAAGTTGCGCGAACAGGCCCGTGTACAGTATACAAGCAGAGTAAATAGGTACGAACCAATCTACGAGATGCTTGACATAGAAGAAGGCAAAGGCTTAAATAAACTACCTGAACCTTCACCAAATGACATCTATCTTGATTTAGAAGGAGACCGAATGGTTGAGCCGGACGGACTTGAATACATGATTGGATATGTACACAATGGCAAATACCATGCCTTATGGGCGAAAAACGAAAGGGAAGAAAAGACCAATTTTGAACAATTTGTCGACTTTGCCTTTGCCTTAAAACAAAAAGACCCTTTACTACATGTTTACCACTACGCACCCTATGAAGTTTCCGCGTTCAAGCGATTAATGGGCAAATATGCGTCACGTGAAAATCAGATCGACACATTCTTAAGATCAAACACATTTATCGACCTCTACAGTGTGGTCAGACAATCCGTGCGTGCAAGTGTGGAGAAATATTCAATTAAGGATCTAGAGATATTCTTTGGCTACGAGCGCAAGATGAATTTAAGAGAGCTTTCAAACTACAAATCACAACTTGAGTTGCTACTTCAAACAGGTAACATTGACAAACTCACCAAGGAAACAGCAGATGCCGTACAACTTTACAATCAAGATGATTGTGAATCGCTGGTAAGGCTTCAAAAATGGCTAGAAGAAATCAGAAAAAAATCTATAACGGAAGGTTCTATTATTACCCGACCAAAAGATGGCGATGGTAGTGCAGGTGATAATATAACAACACATCAAGAACGTATACAACCGATTATGGATGCTTTATTGGATAGCATATCTCCAATAAAAGCTGAGCGATCCAAAATAGAACAGGCGCAATTCATTTTAGCTCATATGCTGGATTGGTATCGAAGGGAGAAAAAGTCGTTTTGGTGGGAGTTTTTCCGATTGAAAGAACTGCCAGAAGTTGAACTTTTAGACGAGCGTAAGGCAATTTCATTTCTTGAATTTACAGGTGAAAGGGGACAAATAAATAGAAGTGTTTTAGACACGTATACATTTCCACCTCAGGAATGTGATTTGCGTCCAGGCAATACATTAGAAGACCAGGAGGAAACTAACCTGGGCAGCGTCCATGAGATTGATACTGATGCATGTTTAATCAGAATTAAAAAGGGGCCTTCAAAGAATGATCTACCCCACCCTTCCTCATTAATAAGTCTGGAGAACATAAATTCAAGTACCAAAGAAGAATCGATCATAAAATTTGCAGAATGGGTTGTGGCCAATGGTATGGACAGCTGTGCTGAGAAATACCGCTCAATACGTCAAATGCTTATGAATCTTCCACCAACGATAAGCGAAGAATTAACTCACCATAATGACATTCTGGAACATAATTATGATTTTGCATCTAAACTTGACCACAGTTATCTACCCGTTCAAGGACCACCCGGCGCTGGGAAAAGCTATACAGGTAGCCACATAATTGTCCGATTAGCCCAACAAGGCAAAAAAATTGGTATCACGGCACTTAGTCATAAGGTGATTACCAACCTATTAACACAAGTACACAAAAGGGCACAAGAAGCCGCATTTGATATTCAGATAATCCAAAAAACTGAACCTGATTCCGAAAATCATTACCCATGGATGGTAAGTAATGATGAGAATGCAATCCAGGCAGCGATTGGCACAGCAGACGTTATTGCAGGCACATCATTTATGTGGAGCAAACCACCTTATGAAGACTCTGTAGACTATCTTTTTATTGATGAAGCTGGTCAACTTTCTTTGATTGACACACTTGCTGTTGCGCACTCGTGCGCTAACCTGATGCTACTTGGTGATCCCCAGCAACTGAAACAACCGCAGCAAGGTGTGCACCCGTGTGGAACGGAAGTGTCTGCTTTAGAACATGTTTTGCAAGGTGAAAAGACCATTTCTAACGATCAAGGGATATTTCTAGCTGAAACCTGGCGCATGCATTCATCAATTAATGCACTTGTATCTGAACTGTTCTATGAGAACCGATTACAATCAAGAGAGCATCTTGATCAACAGCAAATCATAGGTTCAAAATATGAAGGTGCAGGTTTATATCTAGAAGAAGTAGAACATACCGGAAATACTAACTCATCAACCGAAGAAGTTGAAAAGGTAGTAGAGATCGTTGTACAACTAACAGGAGGAGATGTGCAGTTCATCAATGAAAAGGGTGAAGAAGCAACGTTGACTGCTGCAGACATAAAAATCATCACGCCATACAATGCACAAGTACAGGCCATTAAGCAACGATTACCCAATTTAGAAGTGGGTACAGTAGACAAATTCCAAGGTCAAGAAGCCCCTGTAATAATCTATTCGGTGGCAACATCTAGTTTAGAAGAAGCACCACGCGGTATGGACTTTCTATTTAGCCCAAACAGATTCAATGTGGCTGTTTCTAGAGCACGCACGCGCTTTATAATGGTTGGTAATCCAACTATTTTTGAAGCAGAATGTAAAAGCCCTCATCAAATCAAATTGGCAAATGCGTTTTGTAGGTTTATGGAGTATAGCTCAGCCTAAATATGTAGATACACAGAGTAAGTAACTATAAATAAGGTGCCTAATGTCTTATAAATTGGCAGGGGGCAGGTTGTAACTTCGATTTTTTCTTCATCAATATACTGTAGGTTGCAGTAATGCTGTCTGACTAACTTACACCAGTTTTCAATTGATTTGAACTCAAACATAATCCCTCGCCTTTGTCCGTTACTTGTCCATACGCCTGAATTAAGTAGTATGGCTGCAAGCTGGCTCGCTAACTGGCTATCTGTGGTAGTCCACCCTAATTTGTTATAAATGAAATAGCCTATTCCGTCTGGTCGTTCACTATTATCTCTTAATTTCGTGACACTATAGGCTAGGCAGAATTGCGTAAACTCATTTAAATAGTTAAAGAGTTCGTCAATCTCTTTTTCCTGAACTTGTTTATAGTCAATTTTTTGGCCCGTTTGAAATTGAAAATTTCTATAAATTCGAATTGTATTTTCTGCATCAATTTTCCACCATAAACTCTTTTTCCTGCCACCCAGTGTTCAGTAGTCCAGGTAATTATTTCAGCCTGCAGCTATTACATTTTTACAGTGCCAATAGATATTTGTTGTAGGATGCAATCAATTGACAATTGAGTTTATTTCATGAGGTTAAGTTACTATCTGCAATTCAATCATAAAAAGTTTACTTGCAAACTTTCAAGTTTAGATACAATACTTATGGCGTGTAGTTTATATACCTAATATTTGTCCTGCTATTCCATTGTATAATATTATGTACATCATCGAATATTTCATCATTTATCTGAACATTTTCAAATTTGATATCAACTCTACCACGACCATTTTCGTTGATCGGATTTGCATGAGTGACTTTTACAATATCTGCTAAAACTGCTCTATTAACACCATCAGTGATAATAATATAGTTTAATCTGGATACTCTCTGGTGTGATGCTGAGAAGCCTCTGGCACATTTATTTCTAATTATGTCATCAAATGAATCCCTTACCACAAGAATTTCTGGTCTATCACTTGGTTTAATGACTATAGTATTTTCAGGCATAATATATTCTTTTGGGTGTCTTATAAATGTTGAGCGACTTATGTACTATTCTTAAATAAAATGAAGATGTGCAAAGTACACTTGAAAGTTTACGTAACTACCAATTATAGCAGGTACAAATGACATAAGTTGTCATTTGTATGCCATATTATGTTGAGGTAAAGGTCTTAATAGTCACATTGCGCTTCGCTAACGCTTAACAAGTACCCGTGATTACCAAAATTCAATTCATTACTTCAATCCGGTTAACCTCGAGTACAAACTCAATTATACTATTAATGATTCAATTCACGAATACCGAAATATATAAAGCATGTTTATGAGAACAACTACTAATCAAAAATACAACACTCTACACGAACACGCAAACGTTTTATATTTCACTAACGCTAATGATCCATACGGATGGCTTGACACAATGTATGAGCACTCCATTCAGTATGAAAACAACACATTTAATTCATTGGAGAGTCTTTTCCAGTGGCTTCGGTTTTTTGAACATCAAGATATACAATCTAAGATACTACGAATGAAAAGACCTAGAGATGCTCGGAAAATCGGGCTTCAGAATTTAAGTCTTCTTGTAAGAAGAGGCCATCCAGATGCGCATGAACACGATATCCATCTTATGCAGAAGGCTTTGAAACTTCTTATTGAACAACATCCGTATTTGAAATCAAAATTAGCATTAACGGGTAACAAAGTATTGCTAAAAAGCAGCATGCGTACTAAGAATGGCGCGAAACGTTTCTGGGGTGCAGAGTTCGATGAACATTCGATGATTTGGACAGGTGCGAATGTCCTGGGACGACTTTGGATGGATCTTAGAGAAGAGTTACAATCTGCTGAACCTATCTACGTTTCTGATGCCTCCTGTCTAACACCGGCATCCACATTGGTTCATAATCATGATTCTATTTTATATTTTACCGGGGTCAAAGAGCCCTATGGCTGGCTTGGCAATATGTACTCCAATCCAATTGAATACGATGGCAAAACTTTTCTGACTCCCGAGGCACTTTTTCAGTGGTTACGTTTTAATGATTACCCTGAGGTTCAAAATGAAATTTATATTCAGAGTAGTCCAATGGCTGCGAAAATGAAGGCTCGTAGTAACAGGCATCTTCTTAAAAGAACAGGGAACAGGGATGAGCATGAAGTTGACAAGGAGTGGATGCGTGTCTGTCTGCGTCTAAAAGTTGAACAACATCCCGATATTCGAAAGAAGCTGTTATCAACTAGTGACAAAATTCTTGTTGAAAATTGTTCCAGCAGAAACAAAGAATCATCACGGTTTTGGGGAGCTGTATACAATTCGTATAGCAATTGTTGGGAAGGTCATAATTATCTGGGATATTTGTGGATGGAAATCAGGAATAACTTAAAATATATCGAATCATCTTGGTCTGATGAAACATTACGTGGCACAAACTAAAGCATATTAAAAGTATCACCTGAATAGCTACATAATTCTTAAATAGAAGTTCATAGCTATTCCCAGCAATTAAAAATATTTATTTAAAATCCCAGAAACTATATTTACTAGATATGTGACTTAGCAACACATTACTCAATTGTTCCACCTCTCCGTGATAATTGATTCGATTTACGACGCCGCTACTTATTTCAATATCTTCCAAAGGTGTAGAGAATATCCGAGAAATATTATAGTACTTGAAATTATACTGAGATAGTTTTCCATATTCTTTTGTTATTTCTGAATTAGAATCTATCAAGTGCTTACCCTTAGTGTCTATGCCTCCAAATATGATGAGATATGGAAAGAGCATTTCGATAAATCTCCTCTGTTTCAACCCACTATCTTTCACTCTTTTACTAGTATCAGCATGTTGCATATAGGCACTAAATATTGCATTAATGACGTGCACATAGCTTTCATTTTCATGATGTGGCAGATGACAGTATAATTCATCCCTTTCAAAAGACGACTCACTGCGATACATATAAAAATAATTTAAGCAGAATTCAAGAATGGGACTACTATATACATAATTTTGATTGTGAACCTGAAGATTGACTTTAATCGTATTATCAACTGGTGATACAGTAGCTGCAACAGAATAGCCGTCAAAGACTTCATTAAGTCGGATAACAGGAGAAATCCAACCTTCTCCCCCATCTGAAGAATTATTTAAATACTTTGTTTTAACATCCTCAATATTCCAGGCTGATCCAAAGATTTTCACTAAATAGTCAGCAGAAAACAATTCTGATAACACATCAACAATCTGCTCGTTTGTAATTCCATGCTTAACAGGTGGCGTAGATACATTAGCAAAAAAAGGATTGTTTGGTATAATTTTATTTTTAATAAAATTAGTCTTTACCTTATTGTAGTTTTTATATATCATGTTTTTATATTCTTTATAAAAATCAATGCTATTCAACTTTTTAACGAATCGGATAAGATATTTAGTTACGTCAGGATGATAATCCCAAGAAAATTCCACCATATTTTCATCATAAATAATCACCTTATTAAAAAGTGAATGAACATTTCCATCTAAAACAATCCTTGTATTGTATCTGAAATCATGATGTAGTTTGTACTTAACATAGCGGAATTTTATATCAGAAATTAACTTCATCACATCAGATGCAGACTTTATCTTAGTAAAATTAATCATTATTTATAATTGAGTTATTAAAAATAAAAAAAGTATATGTAGAGCAAACGACATTTAATGTCACACAATTGATCATTTGTACACACGTTAACTTTTTACAAGACAACACGGATGAATCACATTTTAATGTCCTTTGTACCTTATCTGTACCGAGAATCATCATTCACAGCGATTATATAACGGTATCTTTATTTCCTATAAAGTGAATACCTATAGCAATCAGCATTGAAATTTGATTGCCTAAGTTCAGACCTTGAAATTAAATAAGACCAGATAAAGTATCTTCACCAGGAAAATATAGTGCTATTGTGACCTGATTTGACCTGGTAACAAGGTAGAAATGAAGTTGCGAGCAGATGACTTTGACAATTTATGGCAGAATCACATTTGAAGTGCCCGATTTTCATTTAGGGGTCATCGGTTAATTTT
>Ga0076930_100995_pt1 | contig 18464 bp, 15 predicted proteins | sample HotLakConsoUCCRE_FD_71149 | JGI IMG/M metagenome (GOLD analysis project Ga0076930, IMG submission 71149) | Hypersaline microbial mat communities from Hot Lake, Washington, USA - Hot Lake Consortium UCC-RE (version 3) (version 3) ...
TCCCGGGTGGCGGCGCGGCCCCCACGCCTCCATCTTGAGCCCCTTCCCCCTCCCCCCCCCTCTTCATGCCCCCTCCCGAAGCTTCCCTCCTGGCCGTAGACGCAGGGCTCCGGGCCGGCCTGGCCGTATACGGTCCCGACGGGCGCCTCCGTAGCTACCGCTCCACGAACTTCGGATCGCCGGCCCGGCTGAAGGCGGGGGTCTTCTCGGTGCTGAACGGGACCCCGGGGGTGGAGCGGGTCGTGGTGGAGGGGGGTGGCACAGTGGCGGATCCCTGGATCCGGGAGGCGGAGCGACGGGGGCTGGGGGTCCGGCAGGTCCACGCGGGGATCTGGAGGGAGGCGCTGATCCTCTCCCGGGACCGGCGGACCGGGGTGGACGCCAAGCAGCAGGCCGATGTCCTGGCCCGGCGGGTCATCGAGTGGTCTGGAGCGCCCCGACCCACATCGCTGCGGCACGACGCGGCGGAGGCGATCCTGCTGGGGCTCTGGGGGGTGGTGGCCGTGGGGTGGCTTTCGGAACTCCCCCCTTCCCTGCGGCCGGGATGAGGAAGCGGGCCCTCACCGCTCCCAGACCACCCGCCCTCCCACCACCGTGTAGTCCACCTGGACATCCTTGAGGCTCAGGGGCTCCACCTCGAAGGGGTTCTGCTCCAGCACCGCCAGATCGGCCAGGAACCCCTCCTTCACCATCCCCTTCCGATCCTCCTCCCCCGCCACCCAGGCATTGTTGACGGTGTAGGCCTTCAGCGCCGTCTCAACGTCGATCCGCTCCTCGGGGAACCACCCTCCCTCCGGCTCGCCGCTCAGCGTCTGCCGGGTGACGGCGGCGTAGATCCCGTCCAGCGGGTTCACCGTGTACCAGGAGGCGTTGGTCCCGGGCCAGTCGCTCCCGAAGGAGAGGAGGACCCCGGCGTCGTGGAGGGTCCGGAAGGCGTAGGCCCAGCGCCCCCGGCCACCAATGCGCAGCTCCATCCACCGCATGTCGTCGATGGTATGGTAGGGCTGCATCTCGGCAATGATCCCCAGCTCCGCCTGCCGCCTGGCCGTCTCCGGACCCCGGATCACCTGGTTGTGGATGATGGCGAAGCGCCGGTCCTCCCGGGGGCCGTTCACCTGCATCACCCGGTCCATGATCACCACGATGGAGTCGATGGCCTCGTCCCCGATGGCGTGGACCCGGGGGTTGAACCCCGCCGAGTCCGCCCCGAAGACCAGCCGCTCCATATTGCCGGCGGGATCCATCCCGGAGCCCTGGTTGGTGACGTACCCGGTATTGGACGCATTCCGCCAGAGCCCCCGGACCCCGGTGGTGAGGTAGGGCTCGTAGAAGCGGGCCTGGGAGTTCCCCATGATCCCGTCCACGAATCCCTTCAACCCCTGGTAGCGGATCCAGTCGTCCCCCAGCCCCTCCACGATCCCGGCATCCCGCATCTCGTCCCAGGTGTCCAGCGTCATCCGCATGTTCACCCGGGCGGTGAGCTCCCCCCGTTGCTTCAGGGCGTGGTAGACTCCCACCTGCTCCGGCGGGGTGATGTCGAAGAAGGTGGTGACACCGAACTGCGCCATGTCCGCCAGCGCCGCCCGCCCCTCCGCCAGCCGCTGCTCGAAGCTCTTCGGGGGGATGGCACCCCGGATCCGGGCCACCGCATCACCGCTCACCCGGCCGGTCATGCTCCCCTCCCGGCACTCCACCCCCGCCCAGGAGCAGTCCGCCCCGGCGGCCTCCAGCGCCAGCGTGTTGGCCAGGACCTGCGACTGGTTCCAGTTCCAGAGGAGGGCGGGATTGTCTCCGGAGACCGGGTCGATGAGGGTGCGATCCGGGTCGAAGGGCTCGGCGGGCGCTACGGGTACCTCCCCCTCCCCACCCGTGTCATTCATCTCCCACTCGGCGTAGGCCCCCCACATCCCCCCCACCATCCAGGCCCCCGGGGGAAGGCGCTCCGCCGTCTCCCGGACCTCCGCCACCAGCCCGTCGGCGTCCACCACCTCCAGGAGGTTCACCCCCAGGAGGAGTTCCCCTGCCCGGTTGAAGTGGGTGTGGTTGTCGATGAAGCCCGGGGTGACGAAGCGGCCGGCCAGGTCGATCCGCCGGGTGGACACGCCCGCCAGCTCCTGGATCTCGGTGTCGGACCCCACCGCGATGATCCGTTCACCCCGAATGGCCACCGCCTGGGCCGTGGGCCGGGCCGGGTCCCCGGTCCACAGCACGCCGCCGGTGAGGACCAGGTCGGCGGGGTTCTCCAGCGTGCTCCCTCCGCCACAGGCGACCAGCAGGAGGGGGAGGAGGAGGGCCACGACCCCCGGAAGCTGCCCGGGTCGGGGGAGGATGATGCGGGGAGTTCGGGCCATCACCGGCTCTCCGGAAGGGGGCTGGAGTCCAGGGCAGGACGGGCTACTCCATGCTACCGGGCGTCGCCCGGACCGTGCAAGAAGCAAGCGCCGAGGGGTGGCGACGCCCCCCCCGACTCGAGGTCCAGTTGGCCCCGAAATGCCCCGGATTCTCATGGATCTGACCGATTATCTCCCGGTAAGGGGGCTTCCGGCGACTTCGTGGGTATTTGCTCCCGACGGCCTCCGCCCCCCTGCCATTCGACGGAGTTCCCTGTGCCGACATCCCGCCTGCTGGGTCTCATCCTCCTCTTCCTGGTCGCCCCGTCTCCCGTGAGCGGCCAGACCCGGAACCTGTCCACCTGCGAACTGGTGAGGGTCATCGACGGGGACACCATCGTGTGCGCCCCGGACACCCGGGTCCGCCTGATCCTCATCGACGCCCCGGAGCGGAGCCAGGCCCCCTGGGGTGACCGGGCCAGAGCCCGCCTGGAACGTCTCCTCTCCCGGGGAGGAATCCGCCTGGAGACCGACGTCCAGACCCACGACCGGTTCGGACGGCTCCTGGCCTACGTGCGGGTCCGTGGGGAGAACATCAACGTGAGGATGGTGGCGGACGGGTTCGCGGTGCTGGCCACCTACCCCCCCAACCTCCGCTATGTGGACGCCGTCCGGGATGCCCAGCGGGCCGCCCGATCGGGGCGCAGGGGGCTCTGGGCTGAGGGAGGCTTCGAGTGCACCCCTGCGGACCGCCGCCGGGGGGTGTGCTGAGCCGGGGGGGTCAGTACCGCTCTCCCTGCCAGACCCGGAGCTGCCGCACCAGCAGTTCCGTTCCGAGGGCCTCGCCGTAGAAGGCGATGCGCCACTGGGAGCCGGGGGCGCTGGAGAGGCGCACCACCCCTTCCGCCACCACCTCCCGGTCCAGGACCATCATCACCTGGCCATCTCCCCGGACCTGCAGCCCCAGGTGGATCCAGTCGTCCGAGGAGAGGTGGGGGGGGAGGTCCACGCGCTGAAACGCAAAACCATCGGCAAACGAGACGGCCTGCGCTCCAAGTCGCCCGTCGGGATACACCAGGCACGTGCCCTGGATGATGGGGAGACCCAGGTGGTCCACCCGCTGCACGCCCCGGTCGGGAAGGGGGACATCCTGAAGGCACAGTTGGAATCGCTGCCCCGGTCGTCCGGTGAGGGGCATGCGAAACTCCAGTTCCACGGTGGTCCCCTGGTCCAGAACAAGGGGCTCCCGGAGGAGGAGCCCGTCCCGGTGCAGGCCATCTCCCCGCAGGATCAGGACCGGCTCCCCCTCCACCTCACCGGGCACCGGGAGAGGGTCCCCCACCCCGATCCAGATTCCCGGGTCCAGGGTCGCAAAGTCATCGGACAGGAGTGTCCCCCTCCCCGGATCCCCTGTCACCTCCACAAGGAAGTCCGTGTGGAGCCAGCCGTCCCAGGTGGCGGTGACCCGGGCTTCGCCCAGGCCGTTGGCGAACAGTTCTCCTCCGGGGCTCGCCGAGACCACGGAGGGATCGGAGGAGGTCCAGGCCGCAGAGACCCCCTCACGGGTGCCGTCGGAGTACACCAACTCCGGGCTCACCGATCGGCGCTCCCCCCATGCGAGGCTCCGGGGAGCCGAAGCCACCTCCAGCGCGGAGGCCACCGGACGGGGTGCGTCCGGCACCCAGACGAACCGGACCGGCCCCTCCAGGGAGCCCAGATCCAGGGGAAACCAGCGTCCGTCCTCCAGATCGTGGAGGACGGTGATGATCTCTCCCTGGACTGCGGCCTGGTAGAGCGCAGCTCGTCCATCCGGGGAACAGGTGGCCGTGAATCCCACGTAGCCGGGGGCCGGGACCGCCCGGGTCTGCAGGCTTTCCGGATCCAGGAGTGCCAGTTGCACGCCGCCACCGGGGGCCGGCACACCGATGAGCACACTGTGACCCCCTCCGCACCAGATCATGGGGCCGTCCACCTCCATGGGGTACTCCGCCAGCACCTCCCCGTCGGGTCGCAGGACCAGGAGGAGGTCCCACTCCGTCATCCGGGCGGTGAGGATCCGGGTCCCATCGGGGGAGATGGAGGGGCGTCCCCCCCGCCCACCGTCCCGCAGGATCATCGTTCCCGCCCCCCCCTCCAGGGGAACCCTCAGGAGGTCCAGCGTCCACTCCGGGGCCCCCTGGTCTTCCGAGAGCACCAGGATGGACCGTCCATCCGGGGAGATCGCCGCCCCGTAGTCGTCCTCGGAACTCTGGAAGGCCAGCCACTCCACCCCGTCTTCCCTGCGCACGAAGACAGCGGGAGCCTCGTTGGCGGAGGCTCGATCCTCCAGCCAGATCAGGCGTCCCTCCGGGTCCCGACCCAGGACACGGACCATCCAGCCCTGCTGCTGGAATCGCTGGGAGAGAGTCGCAGGCCACGCTGTGGGATCGGCCCCCTGGGGACGGACCTCCACCGCCCGGTCCCGGGTGTAGGCGAAGATGGTGCCGCCGCCGTAGGGAGGAGGGGGGGCCGGATCCGCCGCCGGCTTCAGGAGGAAGCCCGCCGCAATGAGCGCCCCGCCAACAACGCTTGCGGCGATCCACCCCCGCCAGGGGGTCCGGGGCTCCGGAGCGTCACTCGCCCGCCGCCGCCGATCCACCAGTTCCTCGCCGGCGGCGGCCCGGACCTCGTCGTGGGCGAAGACCAGTTCCCCCTCCTCGTTCCAGCGAACGAGCCCCCGTGCCAGGAGTTCCGAGACCCCCGGGCCCTCTCTCTCCCCTCGGCCTCCGCTCTCATCCACCACCCCGGCGGGGAGCCCCCGGGGTGCCACGAGGAGTCGCCGCAGGAGGGTCCGGGCCTCCTCCGGGAGGATCCGGATGGATCCCTTCAGGAGTTCCCGCACCGAGGCCGGGAGGGGGAACTGCTCCGGGAGGGCATCGCAGTGGAGGAGCCACGACTCCCCCGGCCGGTGCTCCAGGATCCCCTGCTCCGCCAGATAGCGGAGGATCTCCAGCAGGTAGAGGGGGTTGCCCAGCGACTCCCTGTGGAGCCGGGCCACCACCCGGTCCGACTCCTCCGGGGGCATGAATTCGGCCAGGAGCCCCACCGCCTCCTCCACATCCTCCACCCTGAGCGGTTGCAGGGGGATGCACACCAGCCGGGGGGCCCCCTCCAGCCCCCGCCCGACCAGTTCCCCCGCCCCTCTTCCTCGACAGGTGAGGAGGGCGAACACCTGGTGGTGGTCCAGGCGCCGGAGCGCCCACAGCACCACAGCGCGGCTGGTGCCATCCGCCCACTGGAGATCATCCAGGAGGAGGAAGAGGGGGACGTCGTCCGAGACCGCCACGATGAGGTCCTGGAGGGCATCCCCCAGCGCCGCCGTCCCGGGGACACCAGGGCCGGCAGAGGGATCCCAGGCGCCGGGTCCGCTGTCCAGCGAAGGCACAAGTTGCCGTAGGGTGCGGTCGGATGCCTTGCTGATCCCGGCAGCCCCCGAAAGGCGGAGCAGACTCCTGATCAGGTCGGTGAGGAGTCCCCGGTCGATGGCCTGGTCCCCCTCCCGCACCGTGATCCGCACCACCCGACCGACGGACGGGGTGACCAGCTGCGCCGCCCGCTCCGCCAGGGTGGTCTTGCCGATCCCCGGGTCCCCGGTCACCAGGGCCAGCGAGGCCCGACCCTCCCGGGACTCCCGCCAGAGCCCGTGGAGCCGGGCGTACTCCCCGCTCCGACCCACGAACTCCAGCCCCTGGATCCCGCCGGAGCCGTGGCCCCTCCATTCTCCCCGTTTCAACTCCCGGAGCCGTTCCTCCAGCGCCGCGAGGTCCTGGAGCCACTCCGGCTCGTCCCCGAAGCGGGACCGTGCATCCGCCAGGACCTCATCCGCCTCCGACAACTGCCGGGCGTCCACGAGGGCGGACAGGCGGGTCAGCCAGACCCCCGCCCGGTGGGGCTGGATCCGGGTGACCCTCTCCAGGATGAGAGCGCCGCGGTGGGCGTCCCCGGAGCGCAACGCGTCCCCCGCCCGATCCTCAAGGAAGCTCGCCAGCCGGGACTCCGTACGGGATCGCACCTCTTCCGTCCAGATCTCCCACTCCGGCACGTCATGGAGGAGGAAGAGTCGAAAGGGAGGCTCCTCCCAGAGGCCATCCAGGACCGGGAGGGGGTCGGACGCGGACTCCAGCGCCGGCCAGAGGAGCTCCAGGTCCGTGACCACCCGCCCCGGCGCCAACTCCACCGGATCGTCCCGCTGCAGGACATCATCCCCCAGCGCCTTGCGCAGGAGCCAGAGTGCCTGCCGGAGGGAGGCCCTCGCCCGATCCGGGGGGACTCCGGGCCAGAAGCGGGTGGCCAGATCATTCCTCGGGATGCCACGCCCCTCCATGTGGAGGAGGGTGAGCACAGCCAGGGGTTTCCCCACCGGGATGCCCACCGCCTCCCCCCCTTCGTCCAGGAGGGCCGGCGTACCGAGGATGCGGATCCGAAGCGGGGTCGAAGGCATGGAGTGGGTAGATCCTGGCGGTGGGCGGGGGGAGCACGCGCCGGTGTCACGGGTCCATCAATCGGTCCTGATCAAGATCCTTCCGTCACCATCGGGCCCCCAGGTCCCGGATGTCAACGAGAAAGGTGGGACGGGGCTCCTAGTGGGCTGGGAGAGTGTAGTCGCCGAAGCGTCACGAAGGCGTCATCACCACGTCCAGAACCAGGCGCAATCCGTTGCAGGCAAAGCGATTGCCTGGCGTCTCATCCAGCCGTGCGTCGTAGCGGCAGAGGCTCCGCATGGTATTCCACGCTCCTCCCCGGAGAACGCCGGAAGACGCTGCACCCCTTGATCCGCTCCGGTGGAGGGCCCACTCCCAGACGTTCCCCAGCATGTCGCGCAACCCCCAGGCGTTGGGGACCTTCCGGCCCACCGGGTGGGTGCGGCCATGGGAGTTCCCGCTGTGCCAGGCACAGTCGTCCAGGGAGGGGGGCGACACGGTATCCCCTGGAGCGCCGGCGCGGACCGCATGCTCCCATTCCGCTTCCGAGGGGAGTCGATAGCGCCTTCCGGCACATCGGACATTCAGGAGCCCGAGGAAGGACTGCACATCCTGGAAGGAGACCCGCTCCACGGGGCGCAGGTCGCCGTCCGCCGTGAACCAGCTGGGGTTGCACCCGGAGATCTGCCGCCACTGGAGCTGGGTGACCGGAGTGACCTGCAGCAGGAAGGGTGAAGGGATCCCCGGCCCCGGAGGAATCCAGCGGAACTGCTCCTCCCCCAGACCCACCCCCACCTCCCCCCATTCCTCCATGGGCGCTCCTCCCCCTGGTGACCCTGTGCCGTGCCCACCGATGGTGCCTGGGGAAGGCCCCCCCGCCGTGGACGAGGGAGCCCTGGACCCCGGCACGAAGATGGGCACCCCCTGCGACAGTGATGCACCGATCCCCATCATCTCCGCCGGAGCAGGATGCGGGTTCTTCGTCAGGAAGACGTCAATGCGGGGTGGGGGGAGCCGGAGGCGGCCGGACCGGCCCCGGGGGTGGGATTCGGGGGGGCGGACATTCCCGCCCCCCCAAGCTCTACTCACCCTCCGGGAGTCGTGATCAACCCCCCGAAGAACAGGGCGTTCAGGAAGAGCCTGTGGGTCCCGTACCAGTAGCCCCGGTAGTTGGGCTGATCCACCAGGAGGACAACCGAGCCACGCCCCAGCCGATCGGCCAGCACCGAGGGGGAGTTCCGGAGGCGCTCCCGGTTCTCGACGCTGATGTAGCCGCTCAGGTGCGGATCGTCCGTGAGCTGCGCCACGGTGCTGAAGGCGTTCCGGCTGGGGGTCAGGAGAATGGAGTGGTCTCGCCACACCGCCAGTTCCCTCCGCCGGTAGCCGAAGGCCAGTGGGTGCGTGACGTCCAGATCCGCCTGCCAGATCGACCCTCCAATGGCCTGGGAACGGAGGGCTGCGGCATCCCCCCAGTCCAGCCGTCGGCCCCTCTCCCCTTCAACCACCTCCGGCGACGACACATTGGGAGTGAACCCGTTCTGGATGGCCCAGGATGCCCCCCCACGGATCGCCACCAGGGTCCCTCCGGCCCGGACCCACCGTTTCAGCCCCTCGAGTCCCTCTGCGGATGTCTGGATCCCACCGGACGGCACCACGATGACATTGTACCGGGTCAGGTCGGCGCGACTGAACGAGGAGTTCTCGATCCGGGTGACGGGGACCTCCACCTTGGTGTCCAGGAGGTGCCACAGGGTGCTCCCCTCCCCCTCGGCCAGGAGGAGGATGCGGGGCCGCTCCACCGGACGGAACTGGCCGCTCCCCAGATCCACCCCCTCCAGGGCGTACCCGGTGACGATCCCGTGGATGGGGACCCCCGTCCGCCGGGCGGCCTCCTGGACCAGCCGATGGACGCTGTCCGGGGAGAGGGGCTGCACCTGAACGGGAATCGAGATGGAGCCCCGGACATGGGTCACCGGCCCATTGAGGGTACGAAGCGTTCCGGGCTGCGTGGCCACCTCCACCCTGAGACCCTGCGCCTGGAGCCAGTAGAGCGCCCTGGGGGCATGGGTATCCGACCAGTCCAGGAGGTAGGCGTAGTCGCTCCGGGCAACGGTGGGGTTGGGAGCGACGGGGAAGGCCGTCACGGGGCTTCCCCCGGCGGGGGGAACGCTCCGGAGTTCCGCATGGGGCACCCCGTACGCCAGCGCCACGGTCCAGGTGGACGCGTCGTAGAAGGTGCTGTCCGCGTAGGTATCGGTGGTCTCGAAGATGGAGCGCACCAGGCGGTAGTGGGGCTGTCGGGTGGGAACGATCCATCCGCTTCCAGGTTCGAAGCTCTCCCCCTGGGCGGAGAGGCTCCCGGTCACAGGGTAGACCTCCAGGCGGTGCCGGAGGAGGAACTCCAGGAAGAGGCGATTCCGCCCGGCGTCGTGGGGGTCCCCCCAGACGTAGCCCTTCACGGGGAAGGCCTCGGCCTCCGACAGCGCCGTCTGGAAGAACTCCTGCTGGTACTCCAGGAGCTTCACCCGGTGCTCCAGAGCCCCCCGGACGGTGGCAAGCCCGGTGCGGACCTGGTTCCGGATGGTGAAGGCGTAGGTGAGGATGCCGTGGTGGGTGCTCTCCTGGATGCTCCCCCGGGAGCTCCCCTGCTCGAAGGTCAGCGCGAATCCCCCCAGGAACTTGGGATAGGTGGATCCATACCCCGGGTAGGTGTTGTCGAACTGCTCCTTGGTGAAATAGAGCGACCCGATCTCGTCCAGATGCCGGCTGTAGAAGGCCGCGAAGTCCTCGGTGATCTCGGTGTAGAGCCGCTGGGGGATCAGGGGATTCCAGGTACCGTAGGGCTTGCTGGGCTCAAAGTAGTAGGTGCTGTTGGTCCCCATCTCGTGGTAATCGGTCACCACGTTGGCCCGCCAGCGGTGGTGGAAGTCCACCTTCACCTGGCTTTCGGGGTTCTCCAGCGGGAGCCAGTCCCGGTTCAGGTCGAAGAGGTAGTGGTTCGTCCGACCTCCTGGAAAGCCCTCGTTGTGCTCCCGGTCCAGAGGATCCGCCTGCAGCTGGAGGGACCGGTTGCCGTTCACCCACGTCACGTGCCGGTCCCGACCGTCGGGATTCTGGACCGGCTCGATGTGGTAGACCCCCCGGTCCAGCGCCTCCATGACCTCCGGGGAGGTCCCGGCCACCAGCCAGTACGCCGTCAGGAGCGCCGCCTCGGGCCCGGAGGTTTCGCCGCCGTGCACCCCGTACCCCAGGTGCACGATGACAGGACGATCCCCGGCTGGGATCGACGGGTCCTCGCTGGCCCTCAGGTGCGTGGTGCGGATCTCCTCCAGCCGGGCGTGGTTGGCCGGGGAGGTGACGGTGAGGATGGGAAGAGGTCTGCGCTGGTACGTCTGCCCCACGCTCTGGTAGGTGGCCCGGTCCGACAGACGCGCCAGCTCCTGGAGATAGGCCACGATGCGGTGGGAAGGCGTGTGGTGGGCCCCGATCTCGTACCCCAGGAAGGCCTGGGGGCTGGGGATGGCGGGATCGAACTGCCGCTCTTCGGGAGTGAAGTAGTACTCGATGGGGGCGGACGCGGCGTTGCTCTCCGTGGGGAGGGCCTGGGCACAGAGGTGGACAGGGGTCGACAGGCCCGACGCGAGGAGGGCTGCCAGGGCCCCCGCCGGTGCGGCTCCTGCCCAGAGCCGCCACCGGAACCCCCCGGAAGCGTGTGCAATTCCCGCCAGGGATGCCGCCGCCCACGTCGTGCGTCTCTGCGTCTGCATGGATCTCGCGTTCCGGAAAGGAGGTGGGGGGCCCGCCTGCCGCCAGAGGGGAGGGGTGGGACCATTGATGTGCACAGCCCCGGCGGGACGCAGTTCCGGGTGCAGGACCCAGGGAACCAGGTGGAGTTGCAGTCGCCGGAATGCCGACGGCCCCCTCCCTGGTGTGGGAGGAGGCCGGGGAGAATGATGAACCGGGCGGAACCCCGAAGGGCCCCGGCAGAGCGCATGCTACGGTTCCCGGTGGCGCTGGGTCAAGCCTGCCTGGATGAGGACACCCAGTCGCCCCCCTCGGCGCTCACTGGACTTCTGCTACACCACACTAGAAGAGATTGGCGGCCATGCTGAACTCGTGGTCAGGTGGGCCCTGGAGAAAGCGATCCGCCGGCACCGGGGCTCCGCTGGCCACGTTGTAGATGTACTCGCTGTACCACTGACCCGAATAGGAGGTATGGCGCCCATTGACGATCAGGCGGGCGAACTCCTCCGGTGCCAGAGTGAGGGCCTCCCTGACGGGATGGCGCTTCGGCTGACCCCCGGAGGGGTTCCCGATCAGCCCGAGCCGAAACGCTCCGGACTCCAGGGAGCGAATGACCAGCCCACCCTCGACCCGCGGGGGCGACTCCTTCGAGCTGGTCCCCACAAGGCGAGGGGTGAAGTCCTCCTGCTCGGCCATGCGGACATGGTGGAGGAGGTACCCGGCCTTCAGCGGCTCGATGGCAAATGCCCGGGGAAGCCGAGCGCGCCTGTTGGACTCCGGCGCACCCCGGCTGGCTTTGGACCAGAGGATTTCCACGACCTGGACCACGAACATCCACGATCCCTGACGAGCGAGTTGAGACACGGGTGAACGCCACGGGGAGTGCGCCGTCGAAGGCCGCCGCCCCTGGCACCCCGTCTTCAGCAGCGCCGCATGGCCCGGCCAGGAGATCATCGGGGAGATGGTCCGGAGCGGCAAGCCCCGCCGGCAAGCCGGCGAGGCCCCTTCAAGTGGAGGCGGCGGGAGTCGAACCGGGGTGCGCTTCGTGCTAAGTCATATACACACATGATGTTGCGGATACCTGTGCCATCTGGCGTGCCATTTCCTGCACAGGATCGCCAACGGGAACGGTCGCTCTTCCTTCACGTCGATCGTCGACCCCTGGGAGGAGATCTCCCGCATCGCTCAGGAGGAGGACGTGAACAGCGTGCTCCTGGGGCTGGCCCAGGCTCCGGGGAAGGGAGAGGACCCCGAAGAAGCGGGGACGCTGGCCCACCCCATCGACCGGCTGTTGCAGCGCCTGCCATGCGACGTGGCCGTCCTCCACGGGGGCAGGCAGTTCGACATGGATCGGGTGTGCCGGGTCTCATCCCACTGAGTGGCCGGAACGACCACGACCGTCTACGGGCCCGGGTCATCGGCGCCCTCTCCCGGCAGGGGCTCAAGCACCTGGCCTTCCTCCACGTCCTCCCCCTGGAGGCCCCCCCAGGCCGAGGCCCGGGCCCGCTCCGCCGTCGAGGCCTATGTCCGAGACGAATCTCAGGGTTCGGGCGAAGCGTACGTCTCCCGCGCCCACGATCCCATCGCCGCGGTGGTAGCCCGGGCCGAGGGGTTCGATCTCCTGGTCCTGGGAATCACCCGCCCCCTGGACCAGTTGCTGAGAGGGCTGAGTCCGGAGGAGGTGATGGGCCGGGGAGGGGCTCATGCAGGAGCTCCGTGGCACGGGGAACGAGGGGACTCGCGTTGGGGGTAGCATGGCCTCAACATCATTCACCGTTTTGAGCCAGCCGTGCCGTATGAACCGAATGGATACCGATCCACCCAAGGGTTGGAGGACCGTCTGGGGATGGCCCGGATTCCTCGTTACGCTGGTCGTCATGATCGGTCCAGTCCTGTGGGTGATCGACGTGGAGTCCGACAACCACCAGCGAAGAACCACCGAAGCCGAGGCCACGATCGGGATGGTGCTCCAGGACGGCCGACGGGTTCGCACGGGCGTACTGCTGCAGGTCACCGGATGCGACGGCGACGGTGCGCTGGTCCGGCCGAGCATCGAGGTGCTGGCCGAGCCGGTCCCGTCACGCGTCGTGGGTGAGATCGCCGGCACTGGAGAAGGGGATCCGTGCGGGGGTAGCGTCGTCCGGGTTCTGTACCTCCACCGCGACGTGGAGCGGGTCATGCTCGGCGTGCAGGAGCTTCCCGAGGGTGCGACCGGATGGATCTCGGAGCACGAGATCGGGCGGATCCTGGACACGGAGGCGTGTCTGGCGCTCCTCCGGGCGGATGCGGCAGCGTGCGCGGGGTCCGCGCCCTAGGGGTGCATCAGTCCCTCGAACGCCGACCCCGACCGCATCGGAGTCCCAGGCCCGCGCCCAGCGCCTTTCCTTCCTGGGTCCGTGCCGACGACCCGACCAGGAGACGGAAGGACCATGTACCTCGGACCCATCCGGGGCAGCGATCCAGCCCGTTCCCGGTGAGCGGAACGACAAAGGGCCCCACCGGCAAGCCGGCGAGGCCCTCAAAAGTGGAGGCGGCGGGAGTCGACGATGTCCGGCCCAACTGCCGACCGCGGTAGCGCCACCATACCCATGCCGGCATCGGAGCGAGGATGGCGCCACTGGCGCCACCGCAGCTCCACCCGCGTGGCCGCGGCTCCCCTGCCGCGGCCCGGACGCGGGGTCGACTCCCGGTGAGCGGAAAGAGAAAGGGCCCCACCGGCAAGCCGGCGAGGCCCTCAAACAGTGGAGGCGGCGGGAGTCGAACCCGCGTCCGCGAAAGGTTCCAGCAGAGATTCTACGTGCGTAGACTCACGATTGGATCTCGCCTCTCGATGGTTCGTGAGCGACCATCTCGAAGCCAGCCGATGTTTGTCTCATCCGACCCGTCACGGCACCGGGACCGGACCAGCCCAAATTGTCGACGTCTCAAGACCCGTATTGGGCGAACCGATCAGGAGACGGACTGCAGGCTAAGCTTGAAAAAGCTTAGGCAGCCAGAGCCAGGTTATCGTTGGCAATTATGGTTTTTCCCGGTGGATTAACGAGGTCCCGGGACCTCGGCACGCTACCCCACCTTCACCAGACCCGTCGAAGCCGTGACGCCCCCTGGGTGGTTCAGTGTTGTGACAATGATACACGATAACCCCTGCGGGGGTCCATCCCCCGGGGTAACCGGGCCTCAGGCCACTCCAGTAAGCCCCGTGGCCAGGTACCGGTCCAGGTAGCCCTGGAGCTGGTCCTCCATCTCCTCCAGGGTGGTGACCTGGAAGAGTTCCTGGCGGAGCTTCGCCCCCCCGGGGAGCCCCTTCGTGTACCACCCCAGGTGCTTCCGGAACTCGATCACCGCCCGCTCCGCCACCGGCTCGAAGGCGATGGCATTCCGGGCGTGCTCCAGGCAGATGCGGAAGCGCTCCTCCACATCCGGCGAGGCGGGTACCGGGTGGCCGTCCAGCGCCGCCCTGGCCTCCCGGAAGATCCAGGGCTGCCCGTGACTGGCACGGGCGATCATGATCCCGGCACACCCGGTCTCACGGCGCATCCGAAGGGCATCCTCCCCACTCCGGACATCGCCATTCCCGATGACGGGGATCTCAAGCGCGTCCACCACCGCGGCGATCTCCTCCCAGCGGGCATGACCCGAGTACATGTCCGTGCGGGTCCGGGCGTGGAGGGTGAGCATCCGGGCTCCGGCGTCCTGGCACCGGAGGCCGATCCCCACAGGGTCCCGGGAGGGCTCGTCGAAGCCGCTCCGGATCTTCACCGTGACCGGGAGGGGAGTGGAACGGACCACCTGCCGGATGATGTCCTGGACCAGATCCAGGTCCCGGAGGCAGCCGGAGCCGCCATTGCGCTTCACCACCTTCTTCACCGGACATCCGAAGTTGATGTCGATGAAGTCCGGGCCGAAGAGGTCGGTCACCACCGCGGCAGCCTCCCCCATGGTCCCCGGGTCGGACCCGAAGATCTGCACCCCGATGGGGCGCTCCTCCTCGTCGAAGCGGAGGTACTCCCGGGTCCGCTCGTTCCCCTGGCAGATCCCATCGGCGCTGACGAACTCGCTCACCACCACATCCGCCCCGAACCGGCGGCAGAGCCGTCGGAACGGGGACTCGCTCACCCCGGCCTGGGGGGCGAGGAAGAGCGGAGTGGAGCCATCCGCGAGACGCCGAAAGAGGTTGTTGCCCATCATGCGGAAAGGTACGGTACGATCCCGGGGAGGAGAAGGCCGCAGCCCTTTGACATGGCCACAGCGGAGGGGTACCCTTCAAGGTCCTGTGCACTTCACCCAGCCCGTGGGGCCAGTCCCCCGAGGTTCAATAGATATGCGACTCAGGGAACTCTTCACGGTCGAAGCGGTCAGCCTCGACCTGGCGTCGGATTCCAAGGATGACATCCTCCGGGAGCTCATCGCCCTGCTGGGGCTCGAGGGGAAGTCCGAGGCCATCCTCTTCAAGACCCTCAAGCGGAGGGAGAACCTGGGCTCCACCGGGATCGGAAAGGGGATCGCGATCCCCCACTGCCGCTCCCTGGTGGTGAATCAGCTCCGCCTGGCCTACGGTCGGAAGCCCGGGGGCGTGGACTTCCGGGCCATCGACGGAGCGCCGGTGCACAACTTCTTCCTCATCGTGGCTCCCCCCCTGGAGGTCTCCAACCAGTACCTCCCGGTGCTGGGGAAGATCGCCCAGTTCGCCAAGGACCCGGAGGTCCCGGAGCGGCTCCGGGGGATCAGCCGGCCCGAGGAGTTCCTCCAGTTGCTGGAGGAGCGGGCCCACTGACCCCGGCCTGCCGGCTGTGGGGGGAGACGAAAGCGGGGGGCACCGGACGGTGCCCCCCGCTCTTCTTCCCACCCGACATGATCCCGGGGATCCGCCGGCTATTTCGCCACGTACATCTTCCGGATCGCCTCCCGCCCGTTCACCACGAGCTGGAGGACGTAGATCCCGGAGGCCACCTGATTCCCCTGGAAGTCCCGACCGTCCCAGTAGGCCTGGTGTCGTCCCGGAAAGGGATACTCGAGATCCTGCACAGGAACCCCGTCACCCTGGGGATGGGCCAACGCCGTGGGGGTGGCCACATGCTGGAGGAGGACGTTGTAGACCCTGAGCGTCACCACCGCTGGGCGACCGTCCACCATGGCCGCTTCGTCCAGAACGAAGGGGATCCGGGTCTCCGGGTTGAACGGATTGGGGTAATTCTGCTCCAGGCGGAATCCGGCCTCCTGGCCGGATGCGCCCGTCCCACCCCCCGTCTGAGCGACGGCGGGGGAGGAGAACAGGGCCAACAGGACCAGAAGGATCGGACTGACGCACAGCCTGCGCCTCATCTCGAACCTCCGCACCAGACTACCGTGCCGTAACAGAAGTGACGATCGCCCTCCAGGGCTCTCCAGGAACTTTGCTCCCCACCACAATGCGGGGCATACACTGTGGGAGGATAACGCGGACGTCAGAAACGGGTCAAGGAAATGATCCTGTTCCCGTCACGGACATCCCCGGGGGGAGCACCAGCGACCTCCCGCTCCACCACACTACGCGCAACTCCTTACTCCTACAGGACGCCCCGCGGTACCGGAACGTTGTCTTCTTCTACCCTCCACCCCCTGCCCCGGGGTCCGGGGCCGGATCCAGATCGGCCAGTCGCCCGGCGAAGAAGGGGTAGGACTCCATGGCTCGCCCCTGGCCCATGTGCCAGGTGGCGAAGTCGTGGAGGAGTCGGAGGTGCACCTGCACCCGGGGGAGACTCTCCGGCTCTGCACCATTCAGCATCCGTGCCAGCAGGTCACGGGTGCCCGGTCCCACGAGTGGCCCGGGAGGAGGGCCCGTGGTCGGTGTGCATTCGAGCCCCCGTACCCCGCCGGACCCGTGGTCGAAGCGAACCACACCCCCCTCCGGGATGGATGCTCCACAGACGACGCACTGGTCCAGTTCCGGCGAATATCCCAGCAGGGCCATGATCCGCCAGCCGGAGGCAATCACCAGCGCCGCGGCTGCCGCATCATCCTTCACCTCGAGAAGCGACAGGGCCTGGTCGATTCCCTCAAAAAGGGCCGGATTCCCCTCCTCCGTGCCATGGCGGAGGGCCAGTTCCCCCAGGAAGGAGGCCCCCCCGAATCGGACCAGGCTCAGGGGGAGGGAGCGGTGGGGATCCTCCACGTCGAAGGCGCGGAACCCCTGCAGATCCCGCCCGGGACGATGGTCCAGGGTGAGGCTCCCCCGGGCAAACACCTCCAGGGAGTCCCCCCCCCGGGACCCCCGCCTCCGGACCCCCCGTCCGATGGCCGCCACCACCCCGTGGGAGGGGGTGAGGAAACGGAGGATGCGGCTGGACTCACTGTAGGGGTGACTCCGGAGCAACAGCGCCTGCATCACCAGGGGGGGCATGGTGGAGCCCGGCCCCGGTCAGTCGGGGCCGCGGAGCCGGGCCTTCAGTTCCGCCCGACGGGTCTCCCACGCCGCACGGTGTTCGGCATCCTGCGGTCCAGCCTCGAAGGCCTCATCCAACTGGGCGATCTCGGCAAGAAGTTCCACCCTGGCCAACTCCGTGCCGGGTCCCCCCGGGAGGGAAGCGCCCCCTGCAGCGACCGCCGTCCCGGAGCGCCGCTTCACCGCAACAACGGCGATCATGCCCAGGACCAGGGCCAGGATCACCGCGATCCACTCCATGGGCTCCCGTCGCTGGGGATTCAGCGAGACCTCGATGGAGGCATCGGTGAGAGAGTCCCCGGAGAAGACCCGGTACGTACTCCCGGGCTCCAGTTCCAGCGGGTGGTCGGCCCGGAGCCCTTCGATCTCCAGGGGGGGAGCCGGCTCCCGGACCAGGAGCTGGACATCCTCGGTGAAGCCCGGAAGTGGGAACTCCGTGTCGGGGTCCCCAATCACATAACGCACCACGTAGAGGCGCTCTCCGGGGGGAACCGGGGCGGTGATCATCATGCGGGTGCCGAAGAAGCGCACTGCATCCTCCGGAAGGTCTCCCTGCCCCAGGATGAAGCCTTCCCCTCCCCGGCCCAGCGGATAGGTCCAGATGGGCTCGTCACCCCGGGGGATCCAGGTGCGATCGTCCTCGTTCCGGATCTGGATGAGATCTGTGACGGTCCAACTCCCGTCCGGATTCCCCTCCAGGATGATGTTCCGGACCCCCACAGGGAACTCCGCTCCGGCGGGGGGAGCCGAGGCCGTATCGTGCACCTCGATCAGGTACAGGGAGTCCAGTTGGACCGCCTCTCCCAGGAGGGGACCGAAGTAGAGGATCCCGTCGTGTCGGACGGAGGCGAAGTAGACCTCGCTCCGGGCGTCGGAGGCTGGAACGGAGGGGAGCTGAAAGCGGAACCGCCCATCCGGGCCCGCCCGGAGGGAGTCCACCTCACCAGAGGCCGCGGGGGTGACCTGGTGAAGCACCACCATGGCGCCACCCATGGTCTGGGACCCACGCCGGACCTCTCCCTCAAGCACGGGCTGGGCCGGCACCTGGGCACGGAGGTGCAGGACGCCGGCAGAGGAGAGCAGGGCCAGGAGGGCGAGGGTGGAGAGACTCCAGCCCACAGACCGGACGGAAGAAAGAATATTGTTCAGGGCGAGAAGCGACCAAAGTCCTCGGGATTCATGCGCCGAAGGTACTCTTTCAGCTCGTCCGGCGAAATACCTCCCCCTCCCTCTTCCACGGACTCCTCGGAGAAACTCACGGCCTCCTCTTCGGTGATCTCCACCCGGGTATCCTCCAGGAGTTCGTCGGAGGCGAAGATCCGGGCCCGGGCCCTCAGGGCTACCGCGATGGAGTCCGAGGGACGGGCGTCCACCGAGATCACGTCGCCGTTCCGGTGGATCACCATCTCGGCGAAGTAGGTGTTCTCCTTGACCCGGGTGATGAGCACCCGGTCCAGCCCTCCCCCCAGACCCGACATGAGGGAGACCAGGAGGTCGTGGGTCAAAGGT
>Ga0076930_100999_pt1 | contig 18433 bp, 16 predicted proteins | sample HotLakConsoUCCRE_FD_71149 | JGI IMG/M metagenome (GOLD analysis project Ga0076930, IMG submission 71149) | Hypersaline microbial mat communities from Hot Lake, Washington, USA - Hot Lake Consortium UCC-RE (version 3) (version 3) ...
GGACAACGTGATTCTCGACAAGCCCAAGGGCGCCCTGATCGTGTCCTGCCAGCCGGTGATCGGCGGTCCGATGGACACGCCCGCCATCGTCGCGGCCTTCGCCCGTGCCGCGCTGGACGGCGGGGCCTCGGGGCTGCGCATCCAGGGGCTGGAAAACCTGCGCGCGGTGCGTGCCGTCACCGACGCCCCCGTCATCGGCCTGCTGAAGACCCAGGCGGAGGACGGAACGGTCTTCATCACCCCCCGCGCCGAACAGGCCCGTGCGCTCGCCGAAGCGGGCGCAGACATCGTCGCCTTCGACGCCACCGACCGCCCCCGCCCCGACCCGCTCGCAACCCTCGTGGCCACGATCCGCGAGGCCGGGGCTCTTGCCATGGCCGATTGCGCCACCGCCGATGACGGCGCGCGGGCGGCTGCACTGGGCTGCGCGATCCTCGGCTCCACGCTTTCGGGCTATACCGGCGGCGAGGTCCCCTCCGGTCCCGACCTCCCCCTCGTCCCGCGGCTTGCGGCGACAGGCGCCTTCGTGATCGCCGAGGGGCGCTATCATGCCCCGGCCGATGCCGCCGCTGCGATCCGCGCAGGCGCCGATGCCGTGGTCGTGGGCTCCGCCATCACCCGGCCCGAACATGTCACAGGCTGGTTCGCCGAGGCCATTGCCGGCGCCCGGCGCGACGAGGCCGCACAATGATCGCCACGCTCGCCATCGACCTCGGCGGCACAAAGATCCTCGCCGCGCTCGTCGAGGGTCCTTCGGTCATTGCCAGCGCGCAGGTTTCCACCGACCGCGACGGCGGGCCGGAGGCCTGGCTGGGCCAGATCGCGGGCCTCGCAAGGCCGTGGCAGGGCAGCTACGCCGCCGCGGGCATCAGCGTGACGGGCCTCGTCCATGACGGCCTCTGGTCCGCGATGAATCAGAAGACGCTGGCCGTTCCTCCCGGCTTTCCGCTCGCCGCACGCGCCTGCGAAGCGGTGGGCATGGTCCCTGCCCTGGCCAACGACGCCCATGCCGCCGCCTGGGGCGAATACCGCCACGGTGCGGGGGCCGGCCGCGACATGGTGTTTCTCACCGTCTCGACCGGCATCGGCGGGGGGATCGTGCTGGGCGGCCGCCTCGTCACGGGGCGCGGCGGCGTCGCGGGCCATGTGGGGCAGATGTCCCTCGATGGCGGCCCGGTGGAGAACCTTGCCTCCGGCACCTGGATCGCCACCGCCGCCGCATCCGCGGGCCATCCGTCCGACGCCCGTGCGGTCTTCGAGGCCGCCGCGCGGGGCGCACCCGGGGCGGAGGAGATCGTCGCCCTCTCGGCCAGCCGTCTGGGGCGTCTCTGCACCGACCTGCAATGCCTGCTCGATCCCGAGGTGATCGTGATCGGCGGCGGCGTCGGCCTCGCCCCCGGCTTTCTCGACCGTGTGACCGAGACCCTCGACCAGTACCCCCCGCCTGTCCGACCGACCCTGGCCCGTGCGGCACTGGGGCCGGAGGCGGGGATCATCGGAATGGCCGCACTCGCAACAGAAACGAAACCAGGGAGTGACTGACATGACCATCAACAGACTGACCGGAGCCGCCGTCGCCGCGGCGCTTCTCGCCGGTCCCGCCGTGGCACAGGTGACGGTGCTCGGCTGGCCCGGCGGGCCGGAGGAGGCCGCCCTGCGCGCCGCCGCCGAGATGTACAACGCCCGCGAGGACGTGGCCGACGAGGACAAGGTGGAGCTTCTCTTCACCTCGCGCGACGGCTTCTTCGACAAGCTGCAGGTGGACCTTGCCGCCGGATCGACCGCCTTCGACGCCAACCTGATCGCCACCTATTCCATCGGCCGCTACGCGCCCTTCATGGAGCCGATCACCCTGTCGGACGAGGCCGGTGCCGTCTTCGGCGACACGGTGCTCTCGACCATGCAGTTCGACGGCCAGCAATACGGCGTGCCCACCGACCTCTCGCTGCACTTCCTCTACTACCGCAGCGACCTGATCGAGGCGCTCATGGCGGACGAGGCCGCCGTCGAGGTCTATGGCGACATCTCCGAGGAATACCTGGGCGAGCGGCTCGCGCCGAAATCCCCCGAGGAATGGACCTGGGACGATTTCGCCGCCAACGCACTCTATTTCAGCCAGTCGGTGAACCCCGACAGCCCCACGCGCTACGGCACCGTCCTGCAGATGAAGAACCTTCTGTTCAACATGATGGTCTTCCACTCCTGGCCCCGGTCCTATGGCGCCGACTGGATGGATGCGGACGGCACCATGACCATGGACAGCGCGGCCTGGCGCGAGGCGCTGGAGATGGCGAAGATGCTCTATGACGCCGGTGCCACCCCACCCGATTCCACCTCCTACGAATATGCCGAGGCCAACACCGCCTTCTCCTCCGGCCAGGTGGCAGCAATGGTGCAGTGGAACGCCGCGGCGACCGAACTGACCGGCGCGCAGGCCGAGACCGTGGCCATCGCCCCGCCCTCCGGTCCCGAGGGCCGCTTCACCCATATCCACGGCCTCGGCCTCGGCCTGAACGCCGCGGCGGAGAACCCCGATGGCGCCCGCGCCTTCCTCGAATGGCTCTCCACCGAGGAGGCGGCGCTCGCCTATGCCCGCGCGGGCGGCGCGCCCGGCCTTGCCGGCGAGACGGCGCAGGCCCTCGCGGAGGAGCGTCCCGACCTCGTGCAGGTGGGCGACTATGCCTCGAACTACGGCTTCGTCATGAACGGGGCCACGTCCGAGAGCGCGCTCTCGGTCTACGAGGCACAGGCGCAGGAGTTCACCGGCTACTGGGCCGGAACCCAAGACCTCGACACGGCCATCGCCAATGTCACGGCGGCGATGGACGAGCTCCTGAACTGATCCCCTGATCGGGGCCGGCCCTCCCGCCGGCCCCGACCATCCGCGGAGCCCCGATGCCCAGACACACCCGCCGAGAGACCGCCGTGCTGGCAGCGCCTCTGGTGCTGTTCCTGCTGGCCATCCTCGGCTTTCCGGTGATCCTGAGCATCGTCTACGGCCTGTCGGAAACCACCTTCCAGACCCTGCGCAGCCCCAGCTTCACCGGCCTCGACAATTTCGCCCGGGTCATCGCCGACGACCGGTTCTGGCAGGCGGCGTGGTTCTCCCTGCGCTTCGGCGTCATCACCGCCCTTCTGCAATGCGCGCTGGGGCTCTTCCTCGCGGTCTATCTCGCCCCGCTCATCGCGCGGCATGGCTGGACGGTGGCGATCCTCATCATGCCCATGGTCGTGGCGCCTGCGATGATGGGCCTGATGTACCGCCTGTCCCTGCACGAATTCGCGGGGCCGATCCCCCATTACATGTGGCAGTGGTTCGGCTGGAGCCCCGCATTCCTCAACGCGCGGAACGTCTTCACCACCGTCGTGGTGGCCGAGACGCTGCAATGGACGCCGTTTGCCTTCCTGCTGCTGCTCGCGGCCTATCAGACCCTGCCGAACGATGTGCGCGAGGCCGCCCGCGTGGACGGCGCGCGGCCCTGGCGGCTCTTCTGGAAGATCGAGCTGCCGCTTCTGATGCCCACGCTCTGGATCGCGCTCTTCATCCGTTTCATCGACGGCTTCCGCGTCTTCGACAACATCTACACGCTGGTGGGTGCGGGCCCGGGCGGCATCACCACCTCCATGTCGATCTACATCTACGAGGCCTTCCTCAGGCAGGGCGACATCGGCCGCGCGCTCGCCGCCGCGATCCTGCTTTTCGCCGCGGCCTTCACGCTGCTGTCCGTGGCGCAGAGGCTTGGCCGGCGGAGACGCGTGTCGTGAGGCTCCATTCCGTGCTGCGCTGGGTCGTCTTCGCCGTCGCGGCCTTCGTGATGAACTTTCCGATCCTCGCCACGCTGGTGACGGCGCTGAAGGCCCCCGGCGAAGTCACGCGCAACCCCTCGCTCTGGATCGAGGCGCCGACGCTGGAGAACTTCGCCACCGTGCTCACGGTCAGCGACCGGCTCAACATCTACGGCTATCTCTACAACTCGCTCACCGCCGCGCTGATCGGGTCGATCCTGCCCATCGTACTTTGCTTTCCCATCGCCTGGGCGCTGGCCCGGCGCGGCACCGGGCGGGCGGTGCTGTTCCCGCTGGTTGTAAACCTGCGCGCGCTGCCGCTGATCGTCTTCGCGATCCCGCTCTACATCATGTACGCCACGCTCGGGCTCCTCGACACGCGGGTCGGCCTTGGCCTGATCCTCGCCGTGGTGAACCTGCCGCTGGCGTTCCTCTTGATCGTCAACGCCATCCAGTCGATCCCGCTGGAGCTGGAGGAGGCCGCCCGCATGGACGGCGCGCGGCTGCCGCGCATCCTGCGCCGGGTCGTGCTGCCGCTCTGCCGGCCGGCCTTCCTGACCACCTTCATCTTCGGCTTCATCACCGCCTGGAACGAGTTCCTCTTCGGGCTGATGCTGACCACCCAGAACGCGGTGCCCGTGACCGTGGGCGCGTCCTTCTTCTTCGCCACCTCGGGCGGTGGCGTGCAATGGGGCGTGGCGGCGGCGGTGATGATCGTGGCGGCCCTGCCGCCCCTTGTGCTGGGCGTGGTCATGTATCGCCGGATCGGCGGCTCGATGCTCGGCGGCGCGGTGAAGGGATAGAGATGGGAACGGTAGAGCTCGACGGCGTGGGAAAATCCTTCGGAGAGGTGGAGGTGCTGCGCGACATCCGCCTCGACATCGCCGAGGGCGAATTCGTCGTCCTCGTCGGCCCCTCGGGCTGCGGCAAGTCCACGCTCCTGCGCCTGATCGCCGGGCTGGAGGACGTGACCGCGGGCTGCATCCGCATCGCGGGCCGCGACGTCACCGCGCTCGAGCCCTATGACCGGGGCCTGTCGATGGTGTTCCAGTCCTACGCGCTTTACCCGCACATGTCCGTGCGCGAAAACATCGCCTTCGCCCTCGAGACCGCCCGCGAACCCCGCGCCGAGGTCGCGCGCAAGGTCGCCGAGGCCGCGCGGATGCTCCAGCTCGAGCCGCTGCTGGACCGGCGCCCCTCCGATCTCTCGGGCGGCCAGCGCCAGCGCGTCGCCATCGGCCGGTCCATCGTGCGCGAGCCCGCCGCGTTTCTCTTCGACGAGCCCTTGTCGAACCTCGACGCGAGCCTCCGGGCAGAGACGCGGATCGAACTCGCGGCGCTCCATCGCAAGCTCAGGACGACGATGATCTACGTCACCCACGACCAGGTGGAGGCGATGACGCTCGCGGACCGGATCGTCGTGCTGAACGAAGGTCGGATCGAGCAGGTCGGCCCGCCCGCGGAGCTTTACGAGCGCCCTGCGACCGAGTTCGTGGCGACCTTCCTCGGCGCGCCCTCCATGAACCTCGTTCGGGGCGCCGCCGCCGGGGCCGAGGGCGCCGAGACCCTTGGCATCCGCCCCGAACACCTCCGCCCCGACCCCTCCGGCCCCTGGACCGGGACCGTGGCCCATGTCGAATATCTGGGCGTCGATACGATCGGCTATGTCGATGTCGCGGAAATCGGTCGCCTTGCCCTCCGCCTTCCCGGCCGCGCGCCCATGGTGCCCGGCGAGACCCTCACCCTCGGCTACGACCCCGCCACCCTCCACCGCTTCCGCTCCGGTCGCCGGATCGACGAGGCCGCGGACTGAACGGCCTCCAAGGGTCCTGCCGAATGATCGGGGTGCTCATCGCCACCGTGTCGGCGCCCCACATGCGAGCCGGGCGCGACCGCATGGCCGTGGGACCCGGGCTCCGAAGGGCCGCATCGGGTGGTCGCCGCCAAGCCGCGGGACACTGCCCATGCAAGGAGATCGACGCCAAAGAATCCGCGCCATGTCCCTTGCAGTCGCGCCGACTGGCCACGACATCTGAGGCTGGTTTTCCAGTGCGCTCGACGGAGTTGCAGAAAGGAGAAGGTGGGTCACCGCCATGGGCTCATCATCGACCCGCGCACCGACTGCCGACGGACCCGCCCGTGCCGCCAGTCTGCACGACTTCGACCGCCGCCGGGCGATGATCGACGGGTTCGTCGCCCGGCATTTCGAATGGCCCGGAACGCTCAGGCTGCATGGCGCGGCCCTTGGATGGGACATCCTGCGCGCCCCCGTCAATGTGGCACTCTCTCCTGTTCTCGTCCTGACCCGCATTGCGGCCTATGGGTGCCGCCGCGCCGGCTGGCGTGGTGTCGCCGGTTGGCTGACCGGTCGACGGGTCCTGCTCCGGACCTCCGTCGGGCGGCGTGTCGAGGTGCTCCTCGCGACCGAGCTTTTCGACCTGACCCTTGACGAGCCTGCCGCCAGGGACCGTTGCGCTCTGACGCGCGCCGTCCTCGCGGCGCCGCAGTTTCGCGAGATGATCCGCACCCGCCCGAGCGCCGCCGAGGCCGAAGCCCTCGGCCGGCGCATCGCGGGCACCCTGGGCGAATATGCGGGCACCCGTTCCGCCGTTGCGGAGATGACCACCGCGCTCTGCGTCCTTGTGGTCGGTGCCGTTGCCTTTCAGGCCCTGACGCCGGGCATGATCTCGATGGCGCCCGGCGTGGCCGATGCCATGGCCCGCACCAACGCCATCGCGACGTTCCCGCTCGGCGAGCGGCTCGGCGGGATGTGGTACGGCACCTTCGCGGTGGACGCCTCTCCGTGGCTGGTGGGAGCGACTGTGGCGGGGCTGGTCATGATCGGCTCCGTCGTCGCGGCCTTTGCGGGAGTTCTGGCCGACCCCGTGCAAAGCCGCCTCGGCATTCATCGCAGGCGCCTCGGGCGGCTGCTGGATGCGGTGCAGGATGAGGTCATCGGGCGCGGCGACAAACCCTTCGTCGCGCGCGAACACGTCTATGCCCGCGTGCTGGATCTGTGGGACGCCGCCGCCAGCGCGTTCCGCATCTTCAGGAACTGACCCACGGCACCCGGCGCGGTCCTTGGCCACCAGAGGCGCATCAGGATAAACCTTCGTCACGAAAAATGGCCGGACCATCCGGCAGGAACTGGACGGCGCGCGGCTTGATGACACCGCGCCACGAAGTGGCGACGCTGGAGGCCGGCAGCGCCAGGGCCGACCTTCTGCGGCAGGTGCATGCGCTCGGCAGGTCGCGGCTGCCGGTCTGGGAGGGGGAACCTGACAACATCATCGGCGTCCTGACGACCCGGGAGATGCTGGCGCCGGCCTTGATGGAAGGGCCCTTCGACCTGCGGGCGTTGTTGCGCGAGGCGCCCGTGGTCCGGGACGGACAGAGCGCGCTCGATGTCGTGGACCGGCTCCGGATCGCACCTGCACACATGGTTCTGGTCTATGACGAATACGGACACTTCGAGGGCATCATCACGCCCATGGACATGCTCGAGGCGATCGCCGGAGAGTTTCCGGACAACGCCGCCGACGAGCCGAAGGTGGTGGTCCGGACGGACGGATCCTACCTCGTCGATGGCTGGATGCCCGTGGACGAGTTCGCGGACCTGCTGTCGCTGAAGATCGATGAAGGGCGCGATTACGAAACGGTCGCGGGCCTTGTTCTGCACGGAATGGGACAACTGCCCGGGGTCGGACAGAGCATGGAACTGCAGGGATGGACCATCGAGGTCGTCGATCTTGACGGACGGAGGATCGACAAGCTTCTCGTGATGCGGGCCACCTGACGCGAGACCTGTCCCGTCTCCCTTCAGCGGGGCGGATACCCCCCATCCATACCGCTGGATTTCCTCCCGCGGACCGGGGACGGCGCCGAACCAAAAGCAGGGATCCGCCCGGATTTCTCGTCCTGCGCCTGCCCATCCGCCGGCCGGCCTCGCCAGAACGTCGCACGAAATCTGCTGTCAGTGGTGAGCCGTGCTGGATTCGAACCAGCGACCCACTGATTAAAAGTCAGTTGCTCTACCAACTGAGCTAACGGCCCACGAAGCCCGCGTGTAGGAAAAGGGCCTGCGACGGTCAACCCCGAAACCGCCACCCTCTGGCCCCTGCCCGCGCCCTTGGCTATATGCGCTCCATGCGCCACCCCGGGACTCCCTCTGCCGGCCTTCCCTTCATGAAGATGCACGGCCTCGGCAACGACTTCGTCGTGATCGACGCGCGGCGCGCGGCGATGCGGCCCGATGCGGCCCTGGTGGCGGAGATGGCCGACCGGCACCGCGGCGTGGGCTTCGACCAGCTCGCCGTGATGCAGCCCACTGCGGGCGCCGACCTGCGGCTCGCCTTCTGGAACGCCGACGGCTCCCCCTCCGCCGCCTGCGGCAATGCCACACGCTGTATCGCCGCCCATGTCTTCGACGAGACCGGCGCGCGGACCCTCAGCATCGAGACCGACCGCGGCCTTCTTCATGCCGTGCGCAGCGCGTCGGGTGCGGTCTCGGTGAACATGGGCCACCCGCAGACCGACTGGGAAGAGATCCCGCTCGCCCGCGCCCTCGACACGCTGGAACTGCCCATCGAGGGCGCGCCCACCGCCACCGGCATGGGCAATCCGCATTGCACCTTCTTCGTCCCGGATGCCGAGGCCGTGGACCTCGTTGCCATCGGCCGGGCCCACGAACACCATCCCCTCTTTCCCCGGCGCACCAACGTGCAGGTGGCCAGCGTGATCGGCGCCGACCGCATCCGCATGCGCGTCTGGGAGCGCGGCACCGGCATCACGCTGGCCTCGGGTTCCTCCTCCTGTGCCACGGCCGTCGCCGCCCACCGCCGCGGCCTCACATCGCGCGAAGTCACCATCGTGCTCGACGGCGGCGAACTCACCGTGCGCTGGGCCGACGACGGGGTCTGGATGACCGGTCCCACCGCCCATGTCTTCTCCGGCGTCTGGCACGGCGCGCCCGTGTCCGCAGGCTAGCCCGTGGCCGCCCCCGTCTTCTCCACCCATGGCTGCCGCCTCAACGCCTACGAGACCGAGGCCATGACCGAGCTCGCCCGCGCGGCGGGGCTGGAAAGCGCCGTCGTGGTCAACACCTGCGCCGTCACCGCCGAGGCCGTGCGCAAGGCAAAAAAGGACATCCGCCGGCTGGCCCGCGAAAACCCCGGCGTTCCCGTCATCGTCACCGGATGCGCGGCCCAGGTGGAGCCCGCGACCTTCGCCGCCATGCCCGAGGTCACCCGCGTCATCGGCAATACCGAGAAGATGGACCCGGCCACCTGGGCCCGCCTCGCCCCCGACATGATCGGCCAGACCGAGCGCGTGCGCGTGGACGACATCATGTCCGTAACCGAGACCGCCGGCCATCTCATCGACGGCTTCGGCACCCGCTCCCGCGCCCATGTGCAGATCCAGAACGGCTGCGACCACCGCTGCACCTTCTGCATCATTCCTTTCGGTCGCGGCAATTCCCGCTCGGTTCCCGCAGGCGTGGTGGTGGACCAGATCCGGCGGCTTGTGGCGCGCGGCTATGCCGAGGTGGTGCTGACCGGCGTGGACCTGACGAGCTGGGGCGCGGACCTGCCCGGCGCGCCGCCCCTGGGCGATCTGGTGCGCCGCATCCTGCGCCTCGTGCCGGACCTGCCGCGCCTGCGCCTGTCCTCCATCGATTCGATCGAGGTCGATCCCGCCCTGATGGAGGCCATCGCGTCGGAGTCGCGGCTGATGCCCCACCTCCATCTGTCGCTGCAACACGGCGACGACCTGATCCTGAAACGGATGAAGCGCCGCCACCTCTCGGGCGACGCCCTGCGGTTCTGCGAGGAGGCGCGCCGCCTGCGCCCCGACATCACCTTCGGCGCCGACATCATCGCGGGCTTCCCGACAGAGACCGAGGCCGCCTTCGAGAACTCCCTGAAGCTGGTGGAGGCCTGCGGCCTCACCTGGCTCCATGTCTTTCCCTATTCCCCCCGCCCCGGCACGCCCGCGGCACGGATGCCCCAGGTCGACGGCGCCACGATCCGCGACCGCGCCGCCCGCCTGCGGAGCCTCGGCGACGAGATGCGCGCCCGCCACCTCGCGGCCCAGGTCGGCCAGCGCCACAACGTGCTGATGGAAAGCGCCCGCCTCGGCCGGACCGAACAGTTCGCCGAGGTGAGCTTCACCACCGACCAGCCCGAAAGCCGCATCGTCCCCGCGACGATCCGCTCCGTCGAAGGCCCCCGCCTCGCCGCGTGAGGCCGCAAAGGCCCACGCATCGACCCCGCCGCGCGATGCGTTTCCAAACCTTCCGTTGCGAAATACCCCGGGGTCCGGGGCAGCGCCCCGGTCCTCCGCCCGCCCCCGGGCCCGGACCTCCGAGAAACCCCGTAGGCCGGGCTTTCAGCCCGGCACCCCCCGCACGGCGGCTCACACCACCCGGACCCCCGCCTCCTGCATCCCCTCCAGAGCCGCCGCCATCGACCCCCCGAGGTCGATCCCCCGGCAGAGCTCCGTCCGGACCTCCACCTCGAACCCGAGCCGCGCCGCATCCACCGCCGAGAAGTTCACGCAGAAATCCGTCGCCAGCCCGACGCAGACCACCCGGCTGATCCCCCGCGTCCTCAGATACCCCTCGAGCCCGGTCGCCGTCGCATGGTCGTTCTCGAAGAAGGCCGAATAGCTGTCGATCTCCCTCCGGAACCCCTTTCGGATCACCATGTCCGCCCGATCCGTCCCGAGCCCCGCATGGAACGCCGCTCCTGCCGTCCCCTGCACGCAATGATCGGGCCAGAGCACCTGTGGCCCGTAAGGCATCTCGATCATCTCCATGGGCTGCCTGCCCGGATGCCCGGAGGCAAAGGACGAATGCCCCGCCGGATGCCAGTCCTGCGTCAGCACCACCGCGCCGAACTCCCCCATCAGTCCGTTGATCCCTTCCACGATCTCGTCGCCGCCGGCGACGGCAAGGGCGCCTCCGGGACAGAAATCGTTCTGCACGTCGATCACGAGAAGCGCTGTCGCTGTGTCGGTCATGTCATCCTCCGGTGTCAGCCGCCCGGGACCCTAGCCTACTGGTAGCCCTTCGCCACCACCTTGCGCTCCGCGGTGGTCTCCCGGCCGAGCTGCCGCTCGCGCAGGACGATCACGATGCCCGCCGCGATGATCAGCGCCGCACCGCCGAGCATCGTCCAGGTCGGCACCTCGCCGAACCACAGGTAGCCGATCACCACCGCCCAGAGCATCGTCACATAGGTGAAGGGCGCCAGCACCCCCGCATCGGCGTAGCGATAGGAGGCGGTCAGGAAGATCTGCCCGACCCCGCCCAACAGCCCGCAGCCGATCAGCCAGACCCATTCGATCCCCCGCGGCCAGACCCAGCCGAAGGGCAGGGTCAGCAGCGACAGCACCGCCGCCGTCATCGAGAAGTAGAACACGATCGCTGCCGTCGATTCCCGCCCCGACATCGACTTCACGAAGATCTGCGCCAGCGCCGCGAGGCACGCCGACCCCAGCGTCAGAACCGCGCCCAGCGCCTCCGCCGTCCCGAACCCGGCAGAGAACCGGGGCAGGGTGATGATCGTCACCCCCACCAGACCCATCACCACCGCCCCCAGCCGGATCAGCCGGAACCGCTCGCCCAGCATCAGCGCCGCCAGCACCACGATGATCACCGGGGTGACGAAGCGCAGCGCGGTGACCTCCGGCAGCGGCAGGAACTTCAGCCCGGCAAATCCGAGTCCCATGGCCCCCGCCCCCGCGATGCCGCGAAACATGTGCCCGCGATAGCTCGTGGTCCGGACCCCGCCTTTCAGCCCGCCCGTGGCCCAGAGCCAGGCAAACACCACCGGCACTGCAAAGGCCGAGCGAAAGAACATCGTCTCGCCCGCGGGCACGCGGTCCGCTGCCTTCACGAAGGCCGACATCAGCGTGAAGACGGTCATCGCCGCCATCATCAGGAGGATGCCCCGCGCGGGGCCGGGCTGGGGCGCCATGGCGCAGGCTTATCCGGTCTCCCCGAGGGCTTCCAGCGCACCGCTGAAGGTTCGCCCGACGTGAACCGGAATGCCGTCTTCACGCAAAGCGCGGATATGCACCTCGTCCGCGGCGTCGGTTCCGTATCCCGGCGTGCGCAGGGCCACGCCCCGCATCCGGCCCGGATGCCTGCGCGCGGCGGCGCGGTAGATCTCCGCATCATGCTGGCCGGTGTCGCCCACCAGAACGAAGGGCAGGCGCGGATTGGCGGCCAGCAGTGCGTCGATCGCCTTGCCCTTGTGGGCACCATGGCTCTCCGAGACGATCCTGCCCTCCGCAATGCCGAAATCCCGCAGCATCATCGGTCCTTCCGGCAGGCCTGCCCTCCGGAACAGCCGACCGAGGAAGTCATGCAGGTTCCATGGGCTCGAACTGACGTAGTAGACCGGGTTCCGCCCCTTCTCCCACAGCCCCCGCAGAAACGCCGCCGCGTCGGGATGCACCCGCCGGGTCAGGACGTTCCCGGTGAGCGATGTCCAGAGCATCCGCACCGGCCGCCAGGCGCCGGTGTGCAGGATCGTGTCGTCGATATCCGAGATCACTCCCAGCCGCGCGTCCGGTCGCGGGACCAGCGCCCGCAGACCGACCCTTGTCTCCTCCACCGGAACGCCGGACTGTCCCGCGTCCCGTGCGATCACGACCCGTGCCCAACCCCGGTCCCCCGGATGCCGGGGCACCTCCAGCCGGACATAGCCCTCGTCATCGGAAACCGCGCTCACGCCCCGGGCGTTCACCGGCACGCCCGCGACCTCGTCGGTCAGGAACAGCCGCACCATCTGCCGCAGGTTGGTCCAGCGGCTCTGGTCGGGGCGCGGCGCGGCCCGTTTCAGCGCGCTCAGGAAGCGCCCGCGCAGCACGAGGCCCTCCGGCGTCGCATAGCCCAGATAGGGCTCCAGCACCGGAGGCTCCTGTCGCGGACGGCGCCGTCCCCTGACCCGGTCCAGCAACCTCTCCGCGGCGGCGAGGACGCGCGAGAGCGCCCGGGCTGGCCGTGACCGCAACATGTCATTCGGCCGAGATGCGCTCGATCGTGCCCTGCTCGGCGTCGATGATGACCATCACCGCACCGTCCGGCGCCAGCGCGACGTCCCGCACCCGGCCGATCCCTTCGGCCACGCGCTCCTCGCCGGTGACACGCCCGGTCTCCGCATCGACCTCGAGCCGCACCAGCGCCTCGGCCACCAGCCCGCCGATCAGGAGGTCGCCCTGCCAGTCCGGGAACATGTCGCCCTCGTAGAAGACCGCACCCCCCGGTGCGATCACCGGGTCCCAGTAATAGACCGGCTGCTCCATGCCCTCGCGCACCGCCTCGCCGCTGCCCACATCCGAGCCGTTGTAGTTGATCCCGTAGGAGATCACCGGCCAGCCGTGGTTCGCTCCCGGTTCGGGCCGGTTGACCTCGTCCCCGCCGCGCGGCCCGTGTTCCACGGTCCAGAGCGCCCCGGTTTCGGGATGCGCCGCGGCGCCTTGCACGTTCCTGTGGCCATAGGACCAGATTGCGTTGATCGCCGCGTCCCCCATGAACGGATTGTCCTCCGGAGCGGCACCGGTCTCGCCATCGACCCGGACGACCTTGCCATAGGTCGTCTCCAGATCCTGGGCGAGCAGCCGCTCGGCCTGGCTGAAATGCTCGCCCGTCGTGATCCAGACATTGCCGGTGCCCGGCTCGGGCTGCACGCGGCTGCCGAAATGCATGGGGTTCGGAGAGGCGGGCATCTGCAGGAAGATCTCCGTCACGTCCTCCAGCGCGCTCATGTCCTCGGACAGGGTTGCGGTCACGGCGGCGGTATGGGTGCCCGCCTCGGTCAGCTTCGAGAAGCTCAGCCACAGCCGGCGGCTCTCCTCGAAATCCTCCGCCACGGCCACGTCGAGAAGCCCGCCCTGCTGGCGGTAATCCACTTCCGGCACGCCCGAGATGGGCTCCGACACCGTTCCGTCCTCGCTCACATGGACAAGGGTTCCGGGCTGCTCGGTCACCAGATAGCCGCCCTCCGGCAGCGCCGCGATGCCCCAGGGAAACTCCAGCCCGTCGGCAAAGGTCTCCACGGTCACCGCCGTCTCCGCCAGAGCCGGCGCGCGGGTCTGACCCTCGAAGGCCGGCTCGAAACCGGCATTGGGCGGGCCCTGGTCGACAGGGTCCTGGGCAAGGGCGGGGGCCGCGATGCACAGGGCGAGGGCGGACAGGGACAGGCGCATGGGATCTCCTTCGGAAGGCTCGGGTCGTGGACCGGGATATGGACCGGAAAACCCCTCAGTCGCCCCCCCGGTTCCCCAATCTCCCGAGGGCCCATCTCGCGGCGTCCCTGATCGTCGCGTCTTCATGGCCCAGATGCGCCGCCGCCGCGGGCGCGAGGCCGGTCTCCCCGGAATTGCCGATGGCGTAAAGAACGTTGCGCAGGAACCGCGGGAGTCCGATCCGCTTCACCGCACTGCCCGCATAGCGCGCGCGGAACGCGGCATCATCGAGCGCCGACAGATCCGCCAGCAGCGGCGGCTCCGGATCGCCCAGGTACCGCGTCTCCCGCGCATCCTGTGCGAACTTGTTCCAGGGACAGACCGCCAGACAATCGTCGCAGCCGTAGATCCGGTTCCCGAGGCCGGGCCGCAACGCCTCGTCCACCGGCCCCTCATGCTCGATCGTCAGATAGGAGATGCACCGCCTGGCATCGAGCTGGAAGGGCGCGGGAAAGGCATTCGTCGGGCAGATGTCGAGACACTTCCGGCACGACCCGCAATGCTCCTGCTCCGGCGCGTCGGGCTCCAGCTCGACGGTGGTGAAGATCGCACCGAGAAAGAACCAGTTCCCCAGCTCCCGCGATAGCAGGTTCGTATGCTTGCCCTGCCAGCCGAGCCCCGCCGCCTGCGCCAGCGGCTTCTCCATCACCGGCGCCGTATCCACGAAGACCTTGATCCCCGGGGAAACCAAAGGTTTCGCCGCCGGCGCGCCAGACGGTTGCGACGCAATCGACGAAAGCGGCACCCGGTTGCTGTTCCGGGACCGGGAACCAACCTCCTCCAGCAGCCAGCGCCCCACCCGTTTCAGCCGCTTCTTCACGAGGTCATGGTAATCCCGCCCATGGGCATAGACGCTCACCGCCCCCCTCTCCGGCCGCTCCAGCACCGCCATGGGGTCGTGTCCGGGCGTGTAGACCTCCGCCAGCATCACCACCGACCGCGCCTCGGGCCAGAGCGCCGCGGGATCGCCGCGCCAGCCCATGCGCTCCGCCATCCAGCCCATCTGCCCGTGGCGCCCCGCCTCCACGAAGGCCCGGAGCCGCGCCGCCGCCTCGGGGATCGCGTCCGGCCGGCACACGCCCATGCCGGAGAACCCCTCCGCCAGGGCCATCTCCCGCAATCTCTCCTTGAGATCCCCCATGGTTTGTCCGGCTCCAGGTATCCCGGGGTCCGGGGCGGAGCCCCGATCGACTTTTCGCAGAAAATCCGCGCGCCGTCAGAAATCCAGATCGGCGTAGTGGGCCGGGGGCGGAAAGCCCGGGATCTGGTCTGCGAGGATCGACCGGAAGGCCGGGCGCGACTTGATCTTGGCGTACCAGTCCTTGACCGTATCCGACCGGTTCCAGTCCACATCCGAGATGTAGTCGAGACAGGACAGGTGCGCGGCAGCGGCGAAATCCGCCATGGTCAGGTCATTGCCCGCGATCCAGCGCCGCTGCTCCAGAAGCGCCGCCATGTAGTCGAGATGCTCCTTGATCGCCCGCGCACCGGCCTTGACGTTCGCCGAATCCGGGTAGCCCGTGCCCATCAGCTTGCGGAACACCCTCTCGCCCAGGAGCTTGCATGTCACTTCCCTGTGGAACTTGTCGTCGAACCAGGCCACCAGCCGCCGCACCTCGTAGCGCGCTTCGGGAAGGCGCGGCATCAGCGGGGGGTCGGGCTGCACCTCTTCGAGATATTCGCAGATCGCCGTCGAATCGGCCATGGTCCGGTTGCCGAATCGCAGCACGGGCACCTTGCCGGCGGGATTGCGCCGCAGGAACTCCGGGTCCTGCTCCCAGTAGCGCTCCTCGACCAGTTCCACCTCGATCCGCTTTTCGGCCAGCGTCAGCCGGACCTTCCGCGAAAAGGGCGACAGAGGGTAATGGAACAATCGGTTCATGGAACAGGGGCACTCCTCGCCCCTTCCATGCCGCGAAGTGCGGGCCGGTTCAACAGCGCGCGTCGCGACAGATCCTTGTCGGCACGCCCCTTGTCAGCCCGCCGTGGTCTCGAAGCAGGCGGACCGGCCGTCCCGCTCGATGGTCGCGGCCCCATTGACGATATCCTGCGCCCGCTGCCGCATGTAGGACGAGGGCTGCGAGGCCGAGCGCGTCTTCGGAGAGGGCAGGAGCGCGGCCAGAAGCCCCGCCTGCATCGGCGACAGCTCCGCTGCGCTGATACCGAAGTAATGCCGAGAGGCAGCCTCCACACCAAACACGCCCTCGTCGAACTCGGCGACGTTCAGATAGACCTCGAGAATCCGCCTTTTTGACCAGACCGCCTCCATCACGGGCGTCAGAACCGCTTCCATTGCCTTCCGCAGGTAGGAACGGCCATGCCAGAGATAGACGTTCTTCACGACCTGCTGGCTGATCGTCGATCCGCCCCTCTGACCGCCGGTTTGCATCGCCGCGCGTATCGCGCTCAGGTCGAGGCCCCAGTGTTCGCAGAAATCCGCATCCTCTGCGGCCACGGCCGCCCGCGCCATGACCGGCGCAATCTCCTCGATCGGCACCCACTCCCGCTGCACCCCGTCGAGCCTGCGGCTTTCGGAATACATGTAGGGCGTGGTCGGCGGATCGACCATCGCGAACAGCGACACGAATATGAACGTCAGCACGACAGTACCCCCCAGAAGCCTGAACGTCCAACGGCGGAGCGCGGCAAACGACCCCCCTGCGCCGGATTTGCCGCCAGAAGTCGTTGATCGGCGACTCTTTTTTGCCCGTGTTGCCATGATTCCCGTGGTGCCCTCTTCGGACGTAGCGTCAGGGTCACGATTCGCCGTCGCTCCCCTGTCTTGCATTCTGCCTGTAACCTGACCATCCCCGCCTCGCCCTACCGGATTCTCCGACAGAGCGACAATCCCGGGTAAATTGGGCGCGATTTGGAAACAATAACGACCGAATCGAGGCTGACCGAGCGTCGATTACGGGTCCGCTGCGGGACGCTCCGTCAGGTCCGCCCCGATGCCTCTCATCGGGCCGGGATCGCTTCCCTGCCCGGTCGGAACTCCAGTGTTCGCGAAGACCCGCAGGACACGCGGAGGCCCCGGCCTTCCATGGCCCACCAAAGGGCGCGCCTCCCGTCCCGGGCCGCGACTCCCCCCTGTTTTTCTGGCCCGAAGTATCCCGGGGGTGCGGGGGCAGCGCCCCCGCGGATCGGCGCGGCGAGGCCGCGCCGATCTCCCGGTCTCACTCCGCCGGAACGCGCGCCCTTTCGATGCCGATGGGATGCGCGAGCTTGTCCAGCATCTCCTTCGGGCAAACCTGCACGAAATGCGGCAGCTCCTCCTCCCAGTGCTGGAGGATGTCGGCGGCCTTGCGGCTCCCGGTCTCGGCGAGGTGGCGCTCGATCAGCCCTTTCAGCTGGTCGTGCCAGTGGTCCACCGTCACCGGGCAGGTCACCAGCGTCTCCATGTTCAGAAGCGGCAGCGAGGTCCCCTTCGGATCGTGCAGGTAGGCCATGCCCCCGGTCATGCCCGCGCCGAAGTTGGCGCCCACGGACCCGAGGATCACCGCGACGCCGCCGGTCATGTATTCGCAGCCGTTCGACCCGCAGCCCTCGATCACCACATGGGCGCCCGAGTTCCGCACGGCGAACCGCTCCCCCGCCCGGCCCGCGGCAAAGAGATAGCCCGCCGTCGCACCGTAAAGGACCGTGTTGCCGATGATCGTGTTCTCGGAGGCCACCAGCGGCGAGGCCATGGGCGGCCTGACCACGATCATGCCCCCCGAGAGGCCCTTGCCCACGTAGTCGTTGGCATCCCCCGACACCTCCAGCTTCAGCCCCGGTGCGGCGAAGGCGCCCAGCGACTGCCCCGCCGACCCGTTCAGCTTCACCGTCAGGTGGTCGGGCTGCAGGTCGTTGCGCATGCCGAAGTTCCGCACGATGTGGCTCGAGGTGCGCGTGCCGATGGTCCTCAGCGTGTTCTGCACCGCGTATTGCAGCTGCATCTTCTCGCCATCCTCGAGGAAGCGCGCGGCGTCCTTGATGATCTCCGCATCCAGCGTGTCGTCCACCGGGTTCCGCGGCTTGGTGCGGTCGTAGGTGATGTGATGCGCCCCATCGACCGTGATCAGGAGCGGGTTGAGGTCGAGATCGTCCAGATGCGCCGCGCCCCGCGAGGTCTGCGTCAGCAGATCCGCCCGGCCGATCACCTCGTCCAGCGACCGCGCGCCGATGGAGGCGAGGATCTCCCGCACCTCGGTGGCGTAGAAGGTGATGAGGTTCACCACCTTGTCGGCATTGCCCGTGAACTTGGCCCGCAGTGCCTCGTCCTGGGTGCAGACGCCCACCGGACAGGTGTTCGACTGGCACTGGCGCACCATGATGCAGCCCATGGCGATCAGCGCCGCGGTGCCGATGCCGTATTCCTCGGCCCCCATCATCGCCGCCATGACGATGTCGC
>Ga0076930_101001_pt1 | contig 18391 bp, 18 predicted proteins | sample HotLakConsoUCCRE_FD_71149 | JGI IMG/M metagenome (GOLD analysis project Ga0076930, IMG submission 71149) | Hypersaline microbial mat communities from Hot Lake, Washington, USA - Hot Lake Consortium UCC-RE (version 3) (version 3) ...
GGAAGACCTCCTCCAGGAGGGCCCACGCCCGCTCTCCCCGCTCCGCCGCCTGCCGGGCCAGCCGCTCCACCCGGGCCGGGAAATGGACCCGGAAGTTCTCGGTATCCAGGGTGCGCCACTCCTCGTCCGGCGGGAGTTGCCCCGCCAGGTGAGAGGGGGAGAGGAGGAGGAGGAGCGACAGGAGCAGCACCCCCCCCCGGAGGAGCCGGAAAACGGGGGCAATGAGGGGGGGGTGTGGGTCCGGCGACGACCCATCCCCGGGTCCCGGTGTACAGAGCAAGGTCCTCGTCATGGGCGTGGGCTTGTCTGGATGGGGACAGGTGGCCACCCTCCAATCGGGGGTGGGGCAAGGCCGAAGGGCCGCGCCGCATGGATAACGATACTGCCGCAGGGGAGTCTGCATGAAGGGGAAGAAGGATCTCTGGTTCCGCATCGGCGAAGGTCTCGAGCGAGCCCTGCAGGTCCTTCCAGGGGACAGGGACGACCCCGGACCCATCCGGAAGGCCCGTCGGAAGAAGAAGAAGGGGCGCCGGCGGAAGGACTCCCCCTCCAGCGCGGCGAAGCGGCTGACGGATCTCCTGGGGGAGGGCGAAGGGAAGCTGGAGGAGCTGGCCCGCTCCCCCCTGGGTGGGTTGGCGGCCGCGGGGACGGGGACCATGGCCCTCCGGCTGGTGAAGCGGTGGACCGATACCCGTCGTCCTCCCATCGGGGCCCTCCTGGGGGCGGCGGGGACCGGGGCCGCCGCCGCCCTCCTGCGGGAGCTGGTCCTGGCGGGTCTGGACCGGGAGGAGGGGGATGCCACGGATGACCTGGTGGCGGCGATGCTCTCCGGGGCCAGCGAGGGGCTGGTCTACGCCTCGGTCCTGGAACCCTTCCTTCCCGACTCCACGGTGGTCCAGGGATCGGTCCTCGGGGCCGCAGGCTACGCCGCCGCTCCCTTCGGAGGGATCTCAGGAGTCCTGCGGCCCCTGGGGGTCCACCGCTCCATCCCGCTCCTGGGTGGACTGCTGGAGGACGCGGAGGAGCAGCGGGAGGACCGGTCCCTGGTGGAGCATCTGGCCTGGGGCATGCTTCTGGCCCTGGCCTACCGGAGCCTGTTCCGGGACCGATCCAGCAGCGGGACCACCGAGGAGCCGTAGGGGATCTCCTCCCTGGGCGTAGCCGCTGCGAAGTCCCGGCCGCACCGGGCGATGGTGATGACATCCTCCTCCCCGGTCTGCTCCGCCGATCCCCCCTCCCCTCCGTCGGGGAGGATCCCCAGCAGCTCCGTCCGCCCCCCCTCCGGGTCTCCCCATCCCGTGAGGGAGCAGAACCGTTCGGGACGGGCCTCCAGCACCGGGAGGAGGTAGCTGGGAGCCAGGGCGTCCATCCGGTCGTAGAGGAGGTAGCGGATCCCCGCCGCCTCCGCCGTCGCGAAGAACCCATCGGGATCGGGACTCAGGGGATAGGTGAGGCTCCGGATCCCATCCGAGAGGACGAAGAAGAGGCGGGGCTTGCGGCTGAAGACCACCGCGTCCTCCGGGAGGAAGGCCCCGGACCAGCGAGCGGCCTCCGCCAGCTCCCGGACGGGGGAGGCATAGCAGGCGAAGGGCCCCTCCCGGGCCACCACCGCCCGACAGGCCGAGGACGAGGGAATGGAGTTCCACCAGGTCATCCCCGCCGGGATCAGGATGGCCAGGACCGCCACGACCCCCGCCCCTGCCACCACCGGGCGCCCCACCCGCTGGGCCAGCATTCCCAGGGCCCCACCTGCGTAGACCAGGATGAACGGGTAGAGGGGAAGGGCAAACCGGTCCCCGGACCAGACCGCCGGCCAGAGGAGGATGAGGAGGGTGTAGAGGGGGACGAAGAGTTCCACCGGCCCCACCCCCTTCCGCACCGCCCGGAGCCATCCCACCAGGGCCAGGAGGAGGAGCGCCACCCCCAGGAGCGCCACCCACCCCCCCGCCCCCCCCACCAGCCCCCCGGGGATGTAGGTCCCTCCGTAGAGGAGCAGGTTCTCCCAGGCCCGGGAGAGAAGGCCTCCCAGCCCCACCGTCCCCGCCTCCGGGGTGTAGGGATCGATGAGCCAGAACTCCGAGAGGTACCCCTCCTCCCGGAGCCCCCGCCCCCGGAGGGTCCAGAACAGGAGCGGGATCCCCGACAGGGCGGCGAAGACCCCGGCGGGGGCCCAGGCCCGGCGGAGGAGGAGCCAGAGCCCCACCGCCGCCACCAGGGGGAGCCCCGCCGTACGGGTGAAGAGGGCCAGGGTGGCGAGGACCATCCCCGCCACCAGCCACGGGGTGGAGGGGAGCGCCACCCCCTCTTCCCGGTCCAGCGCCACCACCGCCCCCAGCGTGAGGACCAGGAAGAGGGGCTCCGACAGGATCCAACTGGAGGCCCAGAGGAAGGCCTCGGAGAAGGCCAGGATCAGGGCGACGCCCAGGGCCGCCGCCGTCCCCAGGCGCCTCCGGCTCCAGGCCACGGAGAGGAGAACGGTCCCCAGCACCGCCACCAGGGAGAGGGCCTTGAAGGTGGTCCAGCTCTTCGCCCCAAGGAGGATGGCCCCGGCCAGCAGCAGGGGGTAGACGGGAGGGTACTTGGTGTGGGGGGGGAGCCCGGGATCCCACGCCTCCACGTAGCGTCCCTCCTCCAGGAGGGTGTTGGCCAGGGAGAGATAGCCGGCGTTGTCCCCCCCGGTATGGGCGGCGGTGATGAAGAAGGGGATCAGGATCCCCAGGTGGATCAGCCCCACCAGCGCCAGGAGGACCGGCAGGGATATCGGCCGGGGGGTGGTCTCTCCGGTGCTCACTGCGGAGCCCTCCCCCGTCACGGGCGGCTCCCCGCCGACGGGGCGGCTCTCCTCCCCGGCGTCAGGGAGCCCAGGACCCTGAGCCCGGGGGCACCGGTGGCCTCGGGGACGTTGGCCGGGATGCGGTGGAGGTGGGCCCAGGCCATGAGGGCGAAGGCGGCGGCCTCCTTGGCGTCGGGATCGATCCCCAGCGCCTCCGCCCCGGTGCGCACGGGAATGGGGGCCAGCAGCTCCGTCAGCGCCTCCACCAGGACCGGGTTGGACGCACCCCCGCCGGCCAGCACCACCTCGTCCACCGGCCGGGGGAGCACCCACCGCTGGATGGCCTCCGCCACACTCCGGGCGGTGAGGGCCGCCAGGGTGGCCAGGAGGTCGGGCCACCCCTCCTCCTCCCGCCCCGGCACCAGCCCCCGCTCCTCGGCCAACCGGGCCACCAGGGCGGAGCCGAAGTGCTCCCGCCCGGTGGACCGGGGGGGTGGCTGCCGGAAGAAGGGATCCTCCAGCAGCCGATCCAGAAGCCCGGAATCCACCCGGCCCCGCCGGGACAGCGCCCCATCCTCATCGAAGGCCCGGATCTCTCCGGTGGCCAGCGCCACGGCGGCATCCATGAGCGCCACCCCCGGGCCGGTGTCGAAGGCCAGCACCGCCTCGGTGGAGCCCCGTGGGGGGATCCACGCCAGGTTCCCCATCCCCCCCAGGTTCTGGAGGACCCGGGCCGTCCCCGGCCGGGAGAGGAGGGCCCGGTCCGCCCAGGGCACCAGCGGCGCCCCATGCCCCCCCGCCGCCACATCCCGGCTGCGGAAATCGCTCACCACGTCGATCCCGGTGCGCTCCGCCAGGGTGGCGGGATCCCCCAACTGGAGGGTGAATCCCCGCCCGGGGGGCCCCACCAGGATGTCGGCGCCCCCACCGTCCCACCCGCGGCCCTCTTCCCCGCCCTTCTCCCGGTTGGGGGGCTGGTGCCAGAGGGTCTGCCCGTGGGAGCCGATGGCGGAGACCTCCTCCGGAGCCACCCCCACTTCGTCGAGGAGCGCCAGGACCCCCCGGGCCATCCCCTCGGCCAGGAGACCGTGGAGCCGGCACAGGAGCGCCGCATCCCCCTCCTCGATCCCCCTGCGGAGGAGCCCCCGGTCACCGGATCCGTAGGGGTGGGTGCGGAAGCCCAGGAGCCGCCAGTCCAGCCGGAGGGGGTCGGTTCCCTCCACCTCCAGCAGGCAGACGTCGATCCCGTCCAGCGAGGTGCCCGACATCAACCCCATGACCTTCATCGCCCCTCCTCCCGAAGAGCCTCCGTCACCCGCCCCCCCGCCTGTTCAAGGCGCCGGCGGGCCTCCTCCGCAGACACCCCCACACCCCCCATCACAAGAGCCGTCTTCACCGACCCCCCGGCTCCGGCCAGGAGTTCCCGGGCCCGATCCCGCTCCACCTCCAGGAGCTCCACGAGGATCCGCTCCCCCCGGTCCTGGAGCTTCGCGCAGGTGACCTGCAGGTCCACCATGAGATTCCCGTGCACCTTCCCCGTCAGGACCATGGCGGAGGTGGTGATGGTGTTCAGGACCAGCTTGGTGGCGGTTCCGGCCTTCATCCGGGTGGAGCCGGTGATGACCTCGGGCCCCACCAGGGGGGCGATCACCACATCGTGGGTCTCCAGGAGCTCCCTGGAGGGAGGGGTGCAGAGGAGAAAGCCCGTCCGGGCCCCCCGCTCCCTGGCCCGCCCCAGCGCCCCATGCACATAGGGGGTGCTGCCGGAGGTGGCGATCCCGAGGACGAAGTCCGCCGGCCCCACCTCCCGCTGGTCCATGGCGGCGGCCCCGTCCCCGGGATGGTCCTCCGCCCCCTCCTGGGCCCGCACCAGGGCAGCGTGCCCCCCGGCGATCACCCCCTGCACCAGGGAGGGATCGGTGCCGTAGGTGGGGGGCATCTCCGAGGCGTCCAGCACCCCCAGCCGCCCTGAGGTGCCGGCCCCCACGTAGAGGAGGCGCCCCCCGCTCCGGAACACCTCGGTGACGATCTCCACTGCCCGGGCGATGGCCGGGGCCTCGGCCGCCACGGCCTCGGGGACCCGCCGGTCCTCCGCCTGGATGAGATCCACGATCTCCCGGGGGGAGAGCCGGTCGATGGTCTCGCTCCGGGGGTTCCGCTGTTCGGTCAGACGTCGTTCGGTCATTGCATCCGGCGGGAGGGGAGGGCGGAAACAGGGGGATCGCACCGGCGGGACCCCACCTGTCGCCAGGGATGGAGCCCCACTAGCTTGCCCCATCACCCCCACGCGAAGCTACCCGGCACCGACCCCTGCCGCCACCGGCCCGATCATGTCGAACGACCTGCTGGACGACGCCCTCGCCCTGGCCCCGGATCTGGTGGCCCTCCGCCGGGACCTCCATCGGCACCCGGAGCTCTCCTTCCAGGAGGTCCGGACCGCAGGAATCGTCGCGGCGGGCCTCCGGGACCTGGGGCTGGAGGTACGGACCCAGGTGGGGCGCACCGGCGTGGTGGCGGACATCGAGAACGGTCCCGGACCCACCGTGGCGCTCCGGGCGGACATGGACGCCCTCCCCATCCAGCAGGAGAGCGACCAGGAGTACCGGTCCACCGTGCCCGGAGTCATGCACGCCTGCGGCCATGACGCCCACACCGCCGGGCTACTGGGAGCGGCTCGCCTCCTGGTCCAGGAGCGGGACCGGGGACAGCTGCCCCCCGGCCGGATCCGCCTCCTCTTCCAGCCCTCGGAGGAGGGGATGGATCCCGAGGGGAAGAGCGGTGCCATGCGGATGCTGGACGACCGCGCCATGGATGGGGTGGACGCCGTGATCGGGCTGCATGTCTGGTCCTCCCTTCCCGCCGGCATCCTCTACTTCCGGGAGGGGCCCCTCCTGGCGGGCTCCGACGAGGTCCTGGTGGAGGTCCACGGGAAGAGCAGCCACGCCGCCCGCCCCCACCAGGGGATCGACGCCGTGGTCCTGGCGGCCCAGGGGGTCATGGCGGCCCAGACCGTGGTGTCCCGGGGAATCTCCCCCCTGGACGAGGGGGTCCTGACGCTGGGGATCATCCGGGGTGGGGTGGCCCCCAATGTCCTGGCGGACCGGGTCCACCTCCATGGTACCCTGCGCTACTTCCGGGACGAGGTACGTCAGCGGCTCCAGGAGGGGGTGAAGGGCGCCTTCCAGGTGGCCCGCTCCATGGGGGGGGATGCCACGGTGACCATCCGCCACGGGTATCCCCCGGTGGTGAACGATCCCCGGATCACCGCCCTGGTCCGGGAGGCCGCCGTGGAGCTGGTGGGGGCGGATCGGGTGCAGGAGGCGGAGCTCACCATGGGAGCAGAGGATTTCGCCTTCCTGGGGAGGGCCGCTCCCGGGACCTTCTTCCTGGTGGGAGCCGGCCTCCCGGAACCGCGGGAGCACCACCATCCCCGCTTCGACATCGACGAGTCGGTCCTCCCCCTGGGGGCGGCCGCACTGGTGGCGGGAGCCCGGAAGCTGCTCCGCTCCCTGGCCGCGGCCGCGCCATGACCCCCGCAGGCCCGTGAACCCGGGGCCCCCGCCACCCCGTTTCCGCGGAGATGCGTCCATGACTCCTCCCACCTCCCGTGTGCGGACCCGACGAACGCCGCCGGGGCGGACCGCACTGTTCATGCTTGTGCTGGCCGGGGCCGGGTGCGAGCCCCTCCCTCCCCCCCCTGCCGGCACCGGGAGCGCGACGACGGCCGCCCCCGACAGCGCGGGTCCCCCACCCCCCCCCACCGTGGCCGAGCCGGTGCCGGGCCTCGCGGTCCCGGGGCCTCCGGTGACTCGCGACTCCTCCCCCTCCCATCCCCAGTTCCCCCCTGGATGGCGCTACCCGGTCCCGGTTGCGTCGGCCCGGAGCGGTGGGGCGGTGGCCAGCTCCGACAGCCGGGCCTCCGGGGTGGGGCTGGAGATCCTGGCGCAGGGGGGGAACGCGGTGGACGCCACCGTGGCCACGGCGCTGGCGCTGGCGGTGGTGGACCCGGAGGCGGGAAATCTGGGAGGGGGTGGCTTCGTGGTGCTCCGCCGGGGGGACGGTGCCTCGATCGCACTGGACTTCCGGGAGACGGCGCCGGCAGGGAGCACCCCGGAGATGTTCCTGGACGAGGCGGGGGGGCTCACGGAGCGCTCCATGGTGGGGCATCTGGCCTCAGGGGTCCCGGGGACGGTGCGGGGGCTCTGGGACATGCACCAGCGGTTCGGCGTCCTCCCCTGGGAGCAGGTGGTGGAACCGGCCATCGCCCTGGCGGAGGGGGTGCAGGTGACGGAGCGGCTGGCCCGGGCCCTGGCCACCCACAGGCGGGCCCTGGAGCTCTTCGAGGGGACCCGCTCCGTCCTCCTCCCCGTGGGGGAGCTACCGGCCGTGGGGTCCATCCTCCTGCAGCCGGAGCTGGCGGCCACCCTCCGACGGATCCGGGACGACGGTCCCGACGGCTTCTACCGGGGGGAGACGGCGGAGCTGATCGTGGCGGAGATGGAGCGGGGGGGCGGGATCATCAGCCGGGATGACCTGGAGGAGTACCGGGCGGTATGGCGCTCCCCGGTGGTCTCCATCTACCGGGGGCACACCATCCTCTCCATGCCCCCCTCCTCCTCGGGAGGAGCCACCCTGGCGGCCATGCTGAACATCCTGGAGGGGTTCGATCTCCGCACCCTGGGATGGCAGTCGCCGGAGACAGTGCACCTCCTGGCGGAGGCGGCGAAGCGGGCCTACGCGGACCGGAACGAGCTGCTGGCAGACCCGGACTTCCAGCAGCTCCCCCTGGAGCGGATGATCTCACGGGAGTACGGGGCCCTCCGCCGGGGGGAGATCAGCCTGGACCGGGCCACCCCCTCCCAGGAGGTCCTCCCTGCCGCCGAGGGCCCACCCCGGGAAGGGGTGAACACCACGCACCTCTCCGTGGTGGACGCCGAGGGGACCGCCGTGGCCCTCACCTACACCCTGAACTCCAGCTTCGGGAGCAAGGTCATGGTGTCGGGGGCAGGGTTCCTCCTGAACAACCAGATGGACGACTTCGCCGTCCTACCGGGAACACCGAACCAGTTCGGCCTGGTCCAGGGCGTGCGGAACTCCGTGGAGCCAGGGAAGAGGATGCTCTCCGCCATGACCCCCACCCTGGTGATGGACCCCACCGGAGAACTCCTGATGGTGCTGGGGAGCCCCGGCGGATCCACCATCATCACCACCGTCCTCCAGGTGATCTCCAACGTCCTGGACCACGGGATGGATCTGCCCACGGCCGTGGCCGCCCCCAGGGTCCACCACCAGCATCTGCCGGATCAGATCTTCTTCGAGCCGGGGGGACTCCACACCAGCACCGTGTCCGCCCTGGAGGCACTGGGGCACCGGGTGGTGGAGCGCACCGAGAGCACCGGGGAGGTGCAGGCCATCGGGGTCCTGCCGGGAGGCGAACTCCAGCCGGTTTCGGACCCCCGTCGGGGCACCCCGGCCACCGCCAACTGAGGGAGCGGCGGTACCGCCGCCCCCCGCTCCGGCGGGTCACTGGTCCAGTTGCGGGACCGCTTCGTCGAAGCGGATGATGATCCGGCTCCCGGGCCCCATCACAGCCTGCCCGTCCCGAGTGGCCAGGGCCACAGCGGTCCCCGCCGCCGCCCCTGCCACCGCCCCGGCCGTGGTGGAGCGACCGTTCCGCCCCAGGATCCGCCCCAGGACCGCGCCCGCAGCGGCTCCGGTGGCCACCTTGGCCGCCGTCCGTGTGTTGGAGTCCCGGACCGAGGTCTCAACCTCCGCATCCACCACGCTGGCCCGGACCGGGATCTCCACCCCCTCCACCACCAGGGCGTCCACCTGCAGCAGGATCACGGCAGCGTCGTCGGGCCCGCTGCTCTCCCTGGCCTCCACCACCCGCCCACGGATCTCACTCCCCATGGGGACCATCACCATCCCATTGGCGGTGAGGAGATCCTCGTCCACCCGGGCGGTGAATGGGTCACCGGGCTGGTTCACCCCGGTCTCCAGCGAGGCCGTCAGCCGGGTGACCAGCTCGGTCCCGGCGGGAATGGCCGGGAGGAGATCCTCCGCGGGGACGGGACGATCCAGGGGAGGCGGGTCCACGTCGGTGCGCTGGGGCGCCACGCTGGCCGCTGCCGGGGGACCCGCCGCTGCCGGGGGGGCCCCCTCCGTCCGGGGGGGGGCTGCAGGTCGGGGGGGGGGGGGGGGCTCCGCCGGAGGGGGGCGGGTGGCCTCCACCGGGGGAGGCTCCGGCACCGTCACCTCCTCCACCGGGGTGTCCGCTTCCGGGGACGGCTGAAGCTCCGGAGTGTCCTCTGCCGGGACCTCCGCCACCAGCCGTTCACCCCCACCCTCCTCGGAGCGGACATCCCCCCCGCAGGCAGCCAGGAAGAGGACCAGCAGCATGACGAGTTGTGAGGGAATGGGAAGGCTGGCGTGCAACCCAATCCCCCATCCATGGTATGTTCCATGGCCTCCATCGACCCGGAGCACCCCATCGCCGGGCTCGTGGGGCCTGGAGGACCCCGACATCGCAGGCCCGGTCCGCCGATCCGTCGTCTGAACCCTGGATTCCCTCGTCATGCGCCACCTCCGGACTCTGTTGCCATACCTGCGCCCCTACCGGAGGGGCTATGTCTGGGGACTCGTGCTGGTGGTGGTGACCAATGTCTTCACCGTGCTGGCTCCCTGGCTCATGAAGCTGGCCGTGGATACCCTGGACGATCCGGATGTGACCGCCTCCGTCCTGGCCTGGTATGCAGGCCTCCTGGTCCTCACCGCCTTCCTGGGCGGCGCCGCGAAGTACGGGATGCGGGAGATCCTGAACAGCCTCAGCCGCCGCGTGGAATGCGATCTCCGCATGACCTTCTTCCGGCACCTGCTGGCGCTGGATGCGGAATTCTATAGCAGGAACCGTACCGGTGAAATCATGAGCCTGGCCACCAACGACACCCTGGCCGTCCGGATGGCTGCAGGCCCCGCCATCATGTATCTGGTGAACACCACGGTGACCTTCCTGTTCTCCCTGGTGCTGATGACGCTGATCTCCCCACGACTGACCCTCTTCGCCCTCCTCCCGATGCTGGCCCTCCCCCCGGTGGTGATCGGGTTCGGTCGGATCATCCAGCGGCGCTTCGAACAGATCCAGGAGCAGTTCTCCCGGGTCTCCACGGCGGCCCAGGAGAATCTCACCGGGGTCCGCATCGTCCGGGCCTACGGCCAGGAGGAGGACCAGGCCCGGACCTTCACGGAGCTGAACCGGGAGTACCTGGACCGGAACATGTCGCTGGTGAAGGCCTCCGGGGTCTTCCATCCCACCCTGGGGCTCCTGAGCGGCGGGGCCATGATCCTGGTCCTCTGGCTGGGAGGGCTGGAGGTGATGGCCGGCCGGATCTCCCTGGGGGACTTTGTGGCCTTCGGCTTCTACCTGAACCTCCTCACCTGGCCCCTCATCGCCCTGGGCTGGGTGGTGAACCTCTTCCAGCGGGGGGAGGCCTCCATGGGGAGGCTGAACCGGGTGCTGCAGACCGACCCGGGGATCGCCCCGCCGTCGGACCCGGTGCCGCTCCCCTCCGTCCTGGGTGGAGTGGAGTTCCGGGGGGTCTCCTTCGCCTACCCCGGCTCCCCCCGGCCGGTGCTGGAGGACATCACCTTCCAGGTGGACCCGGGAACCACGGTGGCCATCGTGGGCCCCACCGGATCGGGGAAGTCCACCCTGGTGTCCCTCCTGGTGCGCCTCCACACCCCCACCTCCGGGGAGATCCTGGTGGATGGGGTCCCCACCGCCTCGGTGGATCCCAGGGAGCTCCGGAGGGGGATCGGCATGGTGCCCCAGGACCCCTTCCTCTTCTCCGAGACCATCGGGGCCAACATCGCCCTGGGGATGGATGCTGCACCCGGAGCACCGGGGGAGGGAGAGACCCGGCTCCGGCGGGTGGAGGTCGCCGCCCGGACAGCCCAACTCCATGCCTCCGTCCAGGACTTCCCGAAGGGGTACGACACCCCCCTGGGGGAGCGGGGGATCAACCTGTCAGGGGGTCAGAAGCAGAGGGCCACCCTGGCCCGGGCGCTGGCGCGGAACCCGGGGATCCTCATCCTGGACGACGCCCTCTCGGCGGTGGACACCCAGACCGAGGCCCGGATCCTGGAGGACCTCCGCAGCACCCTGGCGGACCGCACGGCCTTCATCATCAGCCATCGGGTGACGGCGGTGATGCACGCCGATCTCATCCTGGTGCTGGAGGGGGGGCGGATCGTGGAGCGGGGAACCCACACCGACCTGCTGGCCCGGGAGGGGGTCTACGCCCGGCTTCTGCGCCGCCAGCTCCTGGAGCAGGAGATGGACACGGTGCAGGAACCCGCCGCCGACTGACCTGGCGTCACCGCTCCCCCGTCAGATCCGCTCCAGGAGGAACTCCGGCGTATACCGGTTCAGGTAGGCCGCCAGCACCGTGAAGCTCCCGGTGACGAGGAGGATCCCCAGAATGATGAGGAGGACTCCGCTGGCCACCTGCACCATGGGGAGGAAGCGGCGGAAGCGCTTGAAGCTGGAGAGGAACTTCTCCATGGCCACGGCGCTCACCATGAAGGGCACCGCCAGCCCAGCGGAGTACACCGTCAGGAGCCCCACTCCACCCCACATCCCCTCCTGGGTGGCGGCCACCGTGAGGATGGAGCCCAGGATGGGGCCGATGCAGGGGGTCCACCCGGCTCCGAAGGCGGCTCCCACCCCGATGGTCCCCAGGTAGCCCGCCGGCCGGTCCCGGACGTGCACCCGCTTCTCCCGGAGGAGCTTCGTGAAGCGGAGGACCCCGGTGAGGTGGAGCCCCAGGAGGATGATCACCACCCCGCCGATCCGGGCGATCCAGACCTCGTAGTAGCGGAAGAACGCCCCCAGGAAGGAGGCGGACGCCCCCATGAGGATGAAGATCAGGCTGAAGCCCGCCACGAAGAGGCCGGCGTGCAGGAGAGCGGCCTTCCGGTCCTGCCCCTCCTGGAGATCCTCCAGACTCATCCCGGTGACAAAGGAGAGATAGCTGGGGACCAGGGGGAGGACACAGGGCGACAGGAAGGAGAGCAGCCCTGCCCCGAACGCCACCAGCAGAGTCACCTCGGTCATCGTCCCGCCTCTCCGGACAACGGTTCACCCGGCTCCACCGCAGGGAGCTCGGCACCAGACACCTCCAGCTTCCTGGCCCGCCTCGCCTGGAGGAAGGCCCGCACGGCAACCACCAGGCCGAACCATCCCAGGAGCCCGGACAGCGTCCAGGCGGTGGTCCTGGGGAAGATGGCCATCAGGGCCGCCAGCGTGAGGAGGACGGCCGCCGAGGTCCCCAGGGCGGTGCGATCCTCCCGACCCAGCACCCGTTCCCCGGCAATGGCCTCTCCCAGCGCCGTTCCCAGACGGGCCAGATCCCCGATCCGGAACCCCGAATTGCCGTGGGGGTGCCGGATGGCCTCCTCCAGGCGCTCCCCCAGCGTCCCCTCCGGGTCCAGCGGCGAGGTCCGGGGGGCTGCCGGCAACTCCCCGGGCAGCCTCCGGAGGGACCGCTTCCCCGGGAGGACGATCTCCACCGAGGAGGCCAGGTCCGCCAGGAAGAGCCCCTCCATCTGGCGCCCCAGGTCCACATCCTGAACGGCCACATCGATCTCCCAGTTCCCCAGGAGGGAGGCGGCGTTGAGATTGCTGGACCCGATCCGGCTCCACATCCCGTCGGTGACGGCGGTCTTGGCGTGGATCATGGGGCCCTGCCACTCAAAGATGCGCACTCCCGCTTCCAGAAGGAACCGGTACCCCCCCCGGGAGAGGGTGCCCACCCAGGGCCAGTTGTTGTGTTGGGGAACAAGGATCCGCACATCCACCCCGTCCCGGGCCGCCGAGGTGAGGGCCTCCACCACCGGTCGGGGGGCCACGAAGTAGGGGTCGGTGATCCACATCCGCTCCCGGGCACCGGTGGCCATGAGCTGCGCCACACGGTAGACCCGACTCCGGAAGGGCACCCCCTCGATGACCCAGACCGGGGTGTCCCCCACAGGCTCCACCTGGTCGGGATCGCTCCAGGCGTCGGAAGACACCGGGGAGCCCCGCTCCGCCCAGATCCGCTCGAAGGCCCGGGCAGCGGCGGCGGCGGCAGGACCCCGGAGCTCGGCACCGGTATCCCGCCATGGGGGCTGCGTGGCGGTTCCGGCCCACTCCACCCCCACGCACATTCCCCCCACGTAGGCCACCTCGCCGTCCACGCAGACCAGCTTCCTGTGGTCCCGCTGGAAGAAGCCGAAGGGATCCCGGATGGAGGGGGGGTTGAAGGCCCGGAGCTCCACCCCTGCCTCCCGGAAGGGCTTCCAGAAGCGCCGGGGGGTGGCCCAGCACCCCACGAAGTCGTAGAGGACCCGGACCTGCACCCCCTCCCGGGCCCGGGCGATCAGGGCCTCCCGGAACCGGCGCCCCACCACGTCGTCCCGGAGGATGTAGTTCTCGAAGTGGATGAAGCGGCGGGCCTGCTGGATGGCCTCCAGCCAGAGATCGAAGGTCAGGGGACCGTCGAACTGGAGACGGACCAGATTGCCGTCGATGCGGGGGGACCCTGCGGCGCGGTCCAGGGCACGGCCCCAGAGCGGGATCTGGGACGCCGGCAGCGGGGTGGAATGCCCCGAGGAATCAGGGGTCACGGGGGGCCCCGGGGAGATCCAAGATCAGACCGTCTCGATGGGGCAGGTCAGTCCCTCGTTCCGCACCGTGGCACCCTCCTCCCGGGCCTGACGGGAGAGGCCGAAGATCACCAGCTTGTGGTGGGTGGGGAGGAATCCGTGCTCCCGGGCCACCTCGTCGATGATCTGCTGGACCTCGGGACTCCGGAACTCCAGGATGTCCCCGGTTTCGGTGCACACCAGGTGGGCGTGGACAGGCTCCCTGGAGAGGCGATGCTCATACCTCTTGAAGCCCTCCTCGAAGTCGTGCTCCTCCACCAGCTTGCTCCGGACCAGGAGGTCCAGGGTGCGGTAGATGGTGGCCTTCCCGATGCGCTCGCCCCGCCTCCGGAGCTCGTGTTCCAGGTCATCCACCGAGAGGTGCCCCTCGGTGGTGAACACCACCTCGGCCACCACCTCGCGCTGGCTTGTGACGGGAAGCCCCTGGTCCCGGAGGTACCGGCCAAAGAGTCGGATGAACGGCGCCACCGACGGTGCGGTCTTCATGGAGCTCTTTCCTCCCTGGCGGCCTGCTCCATGCTGGCCAACCAGTGGCTATAGGTATCCTGACTCCCTCCCACGGACAGCTCCGTGGGGTCTCCCCCCTCCACCCCGCTCCTGCGCACGACACCGGCGATGATCCGGGGGAGGCGATCCGGCGGAGCAACCCCTTCTTCCTGGAGGAGGGGGTCGAAGGAGATCCCCTTCCCCGTCTCCTCCGACGTGTAGCGGAGGGTCACCAGGAGGCGGCGGTCCGGATCGTCCGGAATGAGGAGTGAGGCCACAAGCAGCCCCCGCTCCACCCGACCCAGCCGGCTGGGCGGGAACACCCAGAGGCGATCCAGGCGATCCACCGACACCCGCTCTCCGAGAAGACGCCCGGCCCGGCCGATGGCATCGGGGACCCCGGGGTCGCCCCGACTGGACACTCTACCGCTATCCAGGGGCGGACGTTCCGGATTCCAGCCCGCGGACGGCCTCCTTCACGGCCGCCACGACCCGGTCCTGCACCTCCTGGAGATCCCCCTGCACCACGGCGCCGGCGGCCCGGACATGCCCTCCCCCGCCGAAGCCCCTGGCCACCTCGTTCACATCCACCGGCCCGTTGGAACGGAAGGAGATCTTCACCCCCCCGTCCCCGATGCTCCGGAAGAGGAGGCCCACCTCCACCCCCTCCAGCGACCGGGGCTGGTCGACGAAGCCCTCCAGGTCCTCGGAGGTGGCTCCCAGCTCCTCGAAGGCGTCCCGGGGCACCACGATCCAGGCCACCCCGTCCTCGCTCTGGACCGTGGGAAGGGAGGCGGCCAGGAGTCTCAGGCGGCGGAGGGGGGCGGTCCCGTACACCTGCTTGTGGAGCCCCTCGGGAGAGGCCCCCCGCTCCACCAGCCCGGCCACCGCACGGAGCGCCCCTGCCGTGGTGTTGGAGAAGCGGAAACCGCCGGTGTCCGTGAGGATCGCCACGTAGAGTCCGTCCGCCATGGCCTGGGTCCAGGGCCCCCCCGCCTCCCGGAAGAAGTCGTAGAGAAGCTCCCCGGTGGCGGCGGCGGTGGAGTCCCTGTAGGAGATCCCCCCGATGGCCCGGTCCCCCGGGGGATGGTGGTCGATGACCGCCGTGGGAAGCCCCTTCACCAGCGGATGCACCCGGCCGATCCGGGGCACCTCCCCGGTATCCACCACCACGCAGAGATCCGCCTCGGCCACCCGGGCTCCGACATCCTCCGCCGTCACCTCCAGCACCACCCCCCGGTCCTCCAGCAGGAACGCCAGCGTCTCGGGAAAGGGAGTGGGGTTCACGATGAGGACCTCCCGTCCGATGGCAGTCAGCCAGGAGGCCAGGGCCGCCTGGCACCCCGTGCCGTCACCGTCGGCGTTCAGATGGGTGGTCAGGACGACCCGCTGGGCTCCCTTGAGGACCGGGAGCAGTTCCCGGATGGCGGAGAGGCGGTGGGGTGCGACTGGATCCGTCACGGTGCGGAGTGTTCCGGGCTCGGGGAACGAAGGGGCGGGGAAGTGGGGGGTGGGCCAAGGCTAGATGGCGGGGGGGAGACGGTCAAGCGCCCCCCTTCCCGGCCCGGGTCACGAGCAGCCGGAGAAGATCCGCGGCCTGCTCCCGCAACCGGTCCACCGTTCCATCGTTTTCCAGCACATGGTCCGAGCGCTCCCTCTTCGTCGCCGGATCCATCTGGGCCTCCATCATCCTCCGGGCCTCACCGGGAGCCAGTCCCCGCCGTTCCTCCAGGCGAGCCAGGCGCTGGGAGGCCGGGGCATCCACCAGGACGATCTCGTCGACGGTGTCCTCGAGCCCGGCTTCGAAGAGGAGGGGGACCTCCAGCACCACCAGGGAAGCCCCGACCCGCCCCTGCTCCTCCAGCCAGACGTCCCGCAGGGTGGCGATGCGGGGGTGGAGGATCCCCTCCAGCCGCTGCCGGGCGGCGGGATCCCGGAAGACCCGGTCCCTCAGCGCCCCCCGGTCCAGCGTCCCGTCCCCCTGCAGCACCTCCGGCCCGAAGGCCTCCACCACCTGCTGGAGACCGGGGGATCCGGGCTCCACCGCCTGCCGGGCCAGTTGATCCGAGTCCAGCACCGGCACCCCCGCCTCGGCCCACATCCGGGCCACCGTGCTCTTCCCGGAGGCCACGTTCCCGGTGAGCCCCACACGCCAAGGCCGGGGGGTCATCGCCGCTCCGGCTCCACCAGATGGGGGGAGTCCTCCGCTACCTCCACTCCGCCCTCCGGCTCCGCAACTCCGGCGGAACCCCGCCCCGGCCTCCGGCGCAGTGTCCACAGCGCAAGCCCAACCAGGACCACTGCGGCGATGGCTCCCCCCGTCCCCAGGATCCGGTCCAGGAACGAGAGTCCCCCCTCCGCCGCCAGGCCGATCCCCACATAGAGTGCGGCCCAGAGCAGCACCCCGAGCACATCCCAGAAGAGGAAGCGGGAGTAGCGCAGATCCCCCAGCCCGGCGGCGGGGGGCATGAGGGTGCGGACGAAGGAGACCAGTCGGGCCACCGTGACGGCAAAGAAGGGGTGCCGACCGAAGAGACGGCGGGCCCGGGGCTCCGCCCTCCGGGCGAGCCGACCGAGGCGACCGGAGGTGCGGGCGGCATGTCCTCCACCCCGTGCCCCCACCCAGTACCCCACCGAGTCCCCTGCCAGCGCTCCCGAGATGGCGGCCACCACGATCCACTCCAACTCCAGGAGCCCCTCGCTGGCCAGGGCCACCGCCGCGATGAGCACCGGACCGCAGGGAATCAGGAGTCCGGTGATGAAGGCGGTCTCCAGGAAGGCCAGGAGAGCCACGAGCCAGGGGCCCCAGGCCTCCACCCAGCCCAGGATCTGGGGCGTCAGCTCCACCGTAGCCCCCGGGGGGCGCACACCGACGGCGACCTCAGCGGCGGCGACGCTCGGGGGGCAACTCCCCGGTCTCCACCATGTCGTCCGGGGTCCCGAAGGTCCTGTCGGGACCGGCAGAGATCACCCGGACCACCCGTCCCCTCACCTCGAGACGGTAGGTGGTTCCCCAGGAGTCCATGGTGGACTCCAGCATCTGGTAGCGGTTCCTCAGCCAGGGCTCGAACTCCCCCCGACCCACCGGAAGGCCACGCCCCACCCGCTCCCACTCCTGCAGATCCCGCACGATCTGCTTCATCTCGCCACCACTGGCCCACCGGTACCCCGGGTTCAGCGCCGGCTGGAGCCTCTCCACCAGGATGGCCCGGGACTCGGGGAAGTAGAACCCGGCCCCCAGCGCCACCAGGAGGAGGAGGAAGAGCCTACCCACGGGAATCCTCCCGGGCCCTGCGCCGCATACGGGAGCCCCAGACCAGGAAGCGCTCCAGGTCCTTCAGGGGAGGGAGTTCCCCCCCATCGCCGTAGGCCGTCTCCATCCGCCAGCGCATGTACCGGACGGAGGGGAGCGGAAGGAAGGGGGGGCGCCGGAACCAGTCCAGCCGACGGAAGGCCCAGGCGGCCCCCAGCATGGGGACGATCAGGCGTGGGCGGCGGACGGCCGCACTCGCGAAGTGCAGGTACAGGTTGGAACCCATGGCTACCGAACCTCCTCTCCACCTGGAAGACACCCACCCCCGGAAGTCCTTGGACCGGGTCGATCCGGCGCCGGCAGGGGAGGAACGCCCTTGCTCGATGCCGGCAATCTACCGGTGTCAACTCTACCGGGACAACGCTTGCGTTGCGGGTGGGGGAGGCGGCAGACTGATTACCATGACACCCATCCCAGCGTTCGTCACGCCTGAATACCCGCTCCTCCACACCCTGGTCCCCGGAGACCAGGCCGGTGTGCCCCCCGGCCACACCGGCATCGCCCTGGCCCTCCTGGTCCGGGGCATCCCATCGTTCCTCTGCACCCACCTGGTTCCCGACCTGGAGCTGGACGAGGTGCTGGACTCCCTGGAGGGGGGAGATGTCCGGGTAGCCGTTGTGGGCCTTCCCTCCCAGGACACCGGCGAGGATCCCCTGGCGATGGAGGAGGCCGTTCACCCCGCTGCCTTCGTGAGTCTCGTGTGCGCCGACGGCCGCCGGGTCTCCCTGATCCGCATCGTGGGACGTGATCCCCAGCGGGAACCGGAGACGCTGGCCCGCTTCATCATCCGCCAGATCGCCCGGGGCGTGCAGATCCCGGACCTGGCGGGAATCGCGTGAATCCCGGCGCCGGGGCACCCTGCCCCCACGCTGCCCCCACCCGTCCTCGACCACCCTACGGATCCAGCACCATGACGGTTCCAATCTTCATCCATCTTCCTGGCACCCGGGTCCGGGTCCGTCGGGGTCGGCATCCCATCGACGCCTCCGTCCTGGGGCGTACGGGGCTGGTGGTCCATGTGGACGACTACCGGCCCGGCTACTACGGCGTGACCCTGGACGGGGAATCCGACATCCAGGTCTTTGCGGAGGACGAACTGCAGGCGCTTGTCCTCT